>Ga0209373_10000258_pt1 | contig 107502 bp, 77 predicted proteins | sample Higcelweek5metaG_FD_187173 | JGI IMG/M metagenome (GOLD analysis project Ga0209373, IMG submission 187173) | Freshwater pond sediment microbial communities from the University of Edinburgh, under environmental carbon perturbations - High... | ecosystem: Environmental > Aquatic > Freshwater >...
ATGCTCACCCCAAAACGACCCGCAGCAGCTCGACGCGATGAGCCGGCCTCAATCGCACCATAAAGCCGAACCCGAAGATCTGACGAGTAGCTCTTCCCCATGATCCACCTCCAACACAGGTGAAACACAAATCCGTCCTCAGGGAAACCGTTACGATCCGGATTTCAGGCTCGACGCTCTAAGGCTGGCGGGCACGCGTTTAATGCGCTCAGCCTTAAAAAATCACGTTGGGCAAACACCCAAGAAAACGCTTCTCCAAAGGCACTCCAAACTCTTTTTCAATCTGCACGCTGTATGCAAGCAGTCCTCTAACATGACGAAGCATCCAAATTGTTGAAGAAAATCGGAGGTGCTCCGCATGTTTAGCGGGGCCGTGTTTTTCGATATTGCGTACGTGGTTTTTTATGCGGGACTTAAACGATCTAGTGAGTTTTGGCGAGTCACCGTCGACTAACAGACCGAGAACAATTTTACGGGCTCCCGGTGGGCAGATAGAGATCTTTGACTTATTTAATGATAGATCAAACATTGATAGCACTGACGAGGTGCGATGCATAAGATCACCGCATTGGTTGCGGGTCATTTCTTTATTTTCGGACGAAAACGTGAGGTCGTCAGCGTAGCGTGTGTAAGTAAAACCGAGTGTTTCTGCCATTTCTGAGAGAAGCTCATCTGCGTGCCTGATAACCAGATTTGAAATAAATGGACTGGTAGGTGCCCCCTGAGGCAGATACCCATATCTGGTGGTCTCATACTTCTTAATCTTGTACTCGCGCTTGGTTCTTCGCAGCCACATACAGCCGTTATGGAATTCATCATCTGCGATCCGAGTGCAAATCCTCGCCATTTCCAACGAGACTAGTTTAGGAAAACCCATACCATCAAATAGATCAAAAACAGCAACCTCATGAATAGAGTCGAAGAAATTAGCTATATCTAGTTTCACCAGCCACTTGGCATTTATATGTGCAGAAGCGCAATCTTTTATTCTGCTTCCGGGGTGATACGCCTTGCAGCTATCATGCACTTCTTGATTTTTTAGAATATTTTCTGCAATCCACTTTTGCACGCGCAAAAGGGGTTTCTCAGGAACGCAAATGGTACGCGCCCCTCCTGAACGCTTTCGTATCTTGAAAGAACGATAAGGGTCTCGCTTTCGTCCTACGACATCTCGAAGATATTTGTACTCCACGCCGGTGAAATGACATAGATGACCAAGTGTTAGAACGGTTTCTGCGTTCTTTATGGCTTTCTTATACTCAAGGGCTCGCTTCACTACCTCTAGATTTATCCCTATTTCGGCAGCTTTCTTCTGATATTCTCGGGAAGGGGTTACCGTCATCCAAGCCTTCTTCCATGCGCTTTGGCGCCCTCGGCGTGGGATAGTCGGCGTGGAAAGTAGTCCGCATCGCGTGCCTTTAGGCTTCCGCGTCGACTATACCTTGCCGTAGCGGGAGCTAGCTCTAGCTGCTGAAAAACAACAGCCGAGCCCCACTCCATGAGGAGTGGGGAGCTCTCGGGGTTCCTTGGGAGGAACCCCTTCCCACCCGAACGCTAACATAGCTTCCTACCGTAATGAACGAGGAAAATAGGGCTCTGGCGTCTTTTTGGGATGTTTCGGCGGACGCTCTTCCTTGCGGTAGGCTCTCAATCTATCAAGTTCTCTATTTCCGGCGTCCGTAAGGCGATTGCCTCCAGAGATAAGATCGAGCTTCTTGGCTGCCTCAAACAGCGCTTCCGAAATGAAAAACGGTAAGAATGTCTTGTCAGCAATGGCCGCCGCCGTGGTTGCTCGTGCACTTACGGCGGCGAGGACCAGCACGAAGTCTGGTTTAAGAGAGACATCATCATCAAGCCAATCTCCAACTGCAAGTCTGTCTTGCCTTAATGCAAGAAGTCTCTCCCGATATCCTGTAGCATTAGTGCTTTTGGCGAACAGGTGTAAAAGGGATGGTGGAACCGCGCCATTAGGAAATATTGGCTTCAACTTTTGCCCATATTTCCACAATACTGCTGGCAAATTATTGGGCGCTTTATGCGATAGCACCAAGAGGCCTGCGGTTCCCTTAAAGCCAAGTGACATCTCCTCATCAGGAGAGTACTTCTCGCAAAACGTGCGGATCGCACCAATTTGACCACTGGTCAATCCAGCATCTTCCAACGTTGCACATCTCAGAACCTTATGAAGTTTTGGCTTATACCAATGTCTTGATACTGTTGTTTCACCCTGTTCTGTTGAAGAGTATGTGCAAACGGCAAAGTGCTCTACAAATTTCTTCGACCTCCAACTCTTAATCGTTTTGTGTCTGTTGAAGGCGTCGAGAAAATCCCTTATTCTCTTTCCTGATCCAATAAAATCATCGACAAATATAAATGATCTCACACGCGCCTCGCGTAGATTTCTGAGATTTGGTGTGCACGTATATGTACGATTATGGGAAAGAGTGAGGTTTTTTATTATGTTGGCGCATATCCCTTCGCTGCCGACATGAGATTTCCCCGATACCAATTTGACGCCGGCACATCTATTATTTGTTGGGTGGTAATAGGATTGGGTCTCTGTCATTTCCCTTACAGGGACTAGCGCAATAGGCGTGGGCAAATTTGCGGAAACGGACAAAATTAGATTGCTTAAGGAGCTGCTGAAATCATTTATTGATATGAATGACAGACTTTTGAGCAGTAGACGCGCTATAGGTTGGTCGACCTCTTCAAAGTTATTCACCCAGGCGATGCCTTCCGGTGTTGACTCGATCTGCATAGTATTTATTCCGCTGAGTGTATTTAGTGCTCACTGCTAATTTTTTAGAACGGAGCTTTTCAAATATGTTATATCACATCCCTTGCACTGAGCTAAGGGTACCTTTAAACGCGTCAGCCGTCACCCTACATACTTTAAATTACGTTCGAGTCGTGAGCATCGCGCAGTGATCGCCCGCAGAAGATTTGTTTCAACGGATTTGTGAGGGCGATGGTAGTGATTGAGTCATCGCCGAGGAGATGTCGTTTGACGCGCAAATTCGCATTGAGTACGAAGGGGCGTTCGCAGGTTTCAACCCAATATTTGGGGAGTGAAAGCACAGATTCGGTTTCCCCGCTGGTGTCCTACGGCATGGCGCCGCGCAACGCGGTCAAGGCAGTGGCAGCTAGGCCTTGTTGACAATTGCGCTGTCCAGACGAGGGTTGCGACGAGATAGAGGAAGGCTTTGAAATTCCTGGCCCGCTTTGCGTAGCGGGTGGCGATGGCACGAAAGTGCTTGATCCGATTTAAGAAACGCTCGATGAGGTTGTGTTCCTTGTAGAGTGCGTAGTCGCAGTCTCTGGGGTTCTTGCACATTGTTCTCGGAGGAATGACCACTGCGGACCCCAGTGCGGCAACGGCATCTACGATGGCATCGGTGTCATAGCCCTTGTCGCCAAGGACTGCACCGGCGGGAATGCCTTCGAGCAGAGGAAGTGCCTGCGTGCAGTCGGCCTCGTTGCCGCCAGTCAAGATGAACCGAACCGGGTTGCCCAAGGCGTCGGTCAAGGTGTGCACCTTGGTCGTCAGCCCGCCCCGAGAGCGGCCAATGGCTTCCGCCTGCGCATCCCCCCTTTTGCCCCGGCACTATGCTGGTGAGCGCGAACGATCGTAGAGTCCATCAAGACGTACTCGAAGTCAGGATCACCGGAAAGAGCCAGAAATATACGCTCCCAGACGCCGTTCTTGGACCAACGATTGTAGCGTGTGAATACGCTGTTCCAGTTGCCGAAGACTTCCGGCAAATCACGCCAATGTGACCCACTTCGGGCGATCCATAAAACTGCATCGACAAACAGTCGGTTATCTTTGGCGGTAACGCCCCGGTCCGTTGCCTTTCCCGGTAGCAGGGGCGCTATCCGCTCCCACTGATCGTCCCGAAGTTCCCGTCGTGCCATCCATGGCTGGCCTCCTACTCCAGCCAGAACCTTGAATCACAACGGCCGAGGTTTGGGAACCTGTATTGTCAACAAGGCCTAGCTCGCCATAATCGCCGAAAGCCGACTGGTGCCGCTCTCGGTGATTCGTCTGTTTGTTCCGTTGCATGTGTCCACTATGGGGGGGTTGACGCCGCCATCGGGGGGGGCTGTTTGTACGCTGACCACCGGTTCGGACAGCAGGAAACGAGCGGCGGCGAAGAGATCGCAATTTGATCTCTTGGCCTACATTGTCCACAGGTTGCCCCTAGGTTAGGCTTGCGGCCCTGCCGCGTGGGGTCTGTAGGAGCGTTCAACTAAATGGTTATGTCGGCGCAACGCTGGTCGGCCATCGCCGAGTCGGAATTCGACTGGGAGCGGGAAGCGCTGGCTTTTCTCCGCGACTACCTTCCCGACATCGATCCCTGGCATGTTTGGTCGAATTTCGAGTTCATCGACGACCAGGGGCGGGTCAATGAAGTTGATGCCTTGGTCCTTTCGCCGAGGGGACTCTTCTTGATTGAAGTCAAGAGCCGTCCAGGCCGGGTTGAAGGAGATGCCCACAGCTGGACCTGGGTGCAAGATGGCCGCACCAGCACGTATGACAATCCCTATTTGCTCGCCAACCGAAAGGCTAAGCGGCTGAAGAGCCTTCTCGATCGCCAAGATGCGTTCCGACGGGCGCGGTTGCCCGTTCCTTTTGTCACTGCTGCTATCTTCTTGTCATCGCCGACCAACGATATTTCCGCGCTACCCCTCTTCGTTGCCACCAATGTGTTCAATCGCGGACGGCCGGGGACGGTGCATGATGAGGGCATCATTGCTGCGTTGACCGGCTTGGCCGGTCCCGGTCGGGAGCGCGGTCCTAACGGTGACCCCGCCGTCAGGCGAACGATGAAATCGGCCATGGAGACAGCGGGGATCCGCCGTTCGCTCCGCCAACGCCGTATTGGCGATTACGAGTTGGAGCGGCTGATCGAGGAAGGGGACGATTTCCAGGATTTCCAAGGCCATCATGTCGCCGCCGACGTTCGCCGCCGCATCCGCATTTTCCAAACGCCTCCGGGGCGCTCGCACGACGATGTGTTCAAGGCGGTGGCGCGCGAGTTTCAAATTCTAGAGGGGATCAGCCACCCCGGCATCCTGCGCGCCAGCGATTTTAAGGAGACCGAACGCGGTCCCGCACTGGTCTTTGATTTCGATTCCAAGGCAGTTCGCCTGGATTTCGTTCTGAAAGAGAAAGCTCTAGTTGATCGGCTGGACGTTGATCAGCGCCTGCATCTTGTCCGCCAACTGGCCGAGACGATCCGTTACGCCCACGAAAAACGGCTCACCCACCGCGCCCTCGTGCCACAGAATGTCCTGGTCCGCGAAGTCGCGGAGCGGTTTCCTCGGTTACAGGTGATGAACTGGCAGTTGGCGAGCCGCGAAGCCGGCAGCACCGGCGGCACACTGCAACAGACCCTGGGTACGATCCATCCGGGAGACCATGTTGATGATCCGGCTAAGGTCTACATGGCACCGGAAGCGCTTCAGCATGCCAGCCCACCGATTCTGGCCGACATTTTTTCGCTGGGGGCGATCGCCTATCATATTTTCTCCGGCCAGCCGCCGGCCGCTTCGACAGTGGAATTGGTCAACAAGCTGCGTCAGGGTCAGGGGCTGATGGTGGCTGACGTCATGGACGGCGCTTCGGCTGCGCTGGTGGATCTTATCCGCCAAGCCACCCATCCCGACGTTAGCCGCCGTCTCGATTCTGTCGAAGAGTTTCTGGCCATGCTGGCCAAGGTCGAGGACGCCGCCGCCGGGCAGACCGAGGATCTGGTCATCGATCCGGCGCAGGCCAAGGCCGGGGATCGGCTCAACGGGGGCTTTACCGTTATTCGCCGTTTGGGGCGAGGAGGTTCCGCCGACGCGTTGCTGGTCAAGAGCGACGGGTCAGACGAGCAACTGGTGCTGAAAGTGGCGATCGATTCCGCCTACGCCGACAGGCTGGTGGCCGAGGGCGAGATCATTGCGCGCCTGAATCACCAGAGCATCGTGCGTCACCGCCAAACCTTAACCATTTCGGGTCGCACCGCCTTGCTGATGGAATTGGCTGGAGACGAAACATTGGCGGCCCGGTTGCGTCGGGGTGAGCGGCCCTCCCTCGATCTCGCTCGCCGCTGGGGTGAGGATCTCATTTCCGCCATCGACTATCTCGACGAGCAGGGCATCGCCCACCGCGACATCAAGCCCGACAACATCGGCATCCGCTCGAACCGCAAGAACACCCTGCATCTGGTGCTGTTCGATTTTTCCCTGTCGAAAGGATCGCTCGACAACATCCGCGCTGGGACCCGACCCTATCTGGACCCCTTTCTCAGCCTGCGGCGTCCGCCACGCTGGGATCTGCACGCCGAGCGCTTTGCCGTGGCCATCACCCTCTACGAGATGCTGACCGGCAGCATCCCCATCTGGGGCGACGGCGCGTCCGAACCGGCGGTGCTCGATTGCGAAGCGACCCTGGAGCCCGAGCGCTTCGATCCGCAGGTGCGCGACGGCATGGTGGCGTTCTTCGCCCGTGCGCTCCGCCGCTCGCCGCTCGAGCGTTTCGATAATGCCGAGGACATGCTGAAGGTCTGGCGCCAAGTGTTCGAGGACATGCGCTCGCCCGTCGTCAGTGATGAATCCTTCGATACCATTGCCCGACGGGTCACGGTCCAGACACCGGTGGCGGAACTCGGCTACGGGGTCGAGGCGCTCGATGTGCTCACCCGCATGGGAGTCGAAACCGTCCGCCAGCTTCTGGGGGTGTCTCGCCTCAAGCTCCGTTATCTCAGCGGCGTCGGCGATCGCATCCGCAAGGAAATTCGCCTCAAGGCCAAGCGGTTGGCCCATCTCCGGCCGGAGTTGGTTCCCGGTGGAACCACCAGCCAGGACGAAGCGCCCTCGCTGGCTGGCAGCATCGACTATCTGGCCGCCTCGCTGCTGCCGAAGCGGCCGGCCGGAGAGGACCGCGCCGAGGATCAAGCGGTCTCCACTTATCTCGGGCTCGAAGACGCGGCCGAGCCGTGGCTTGGCGTCGGCGCGGTGGCCGGCCGGACCGGATTGTCACGGGTGGCGTTGGCCGAGAGTCTGCGTCAGGCCCGCAGTCGGTGGCAGGACAAGGCCCCTCTGGCCAAAGTCCGAGACGATTTGGCCCACCTGCTCGAACAAGAGGGCAAGGTCGTCACCGCCATCGAGGCTGCCCGCGCCCTGCTGCTCCTGCGCGGCTCCTTGAAAACCGACGACCAGGAGCGGATACGATTGGCCCAAGCCGTCGTGCGGGCGGCGGTCGATGCCGAAGAGATGGGAGCCGAACCGCGATTCCGCTGGGTTTCCACCCGGACGGTGCCGCTGATCGCCAGTGACACCGTCATCGCGTCCGCTGCCGTGGCCTTGGGAGAGGCTGCCGATGACCTCGCCGTCCTCGATCCCTTGGCCTCGCCACAACGCGTGCGCGAGCGTTTGATTGAGGGTGCCGGCCCCGATCTGCTGGCCGTCGCGGCGCCGCAGCGCTTGGTGCGTCTGGCCGTCGCCCTGTCGGCTCGCGCTGCATTATCGACGCGGCAGGAAATCTACCCCCGCGGCATGCCGGCGGATCAGGCTGTTCGCCTTGCCCTGAGTTCGTTGGTCGGGCCGGCGATGTTGACGCGGGACCAGATCGGGGAGCGCGTCCACAGCCGCTATCCGGAATCGCAATCCCTGCCGGACCGGCCTGCCCTGGATTCCCTGCTGCGCGCGGCCGGAGCCGAGTTGGACTGGCGTGAGGCGAGTGCCAACGGCCCCGCTGGTTATTGGCGGCGAACCATGGGCTTTGATCCGTCCGGTTCGGCCCAGACCCAATCGCGCCTGGGCACCTTCGCCCCGCCGGATGAGGAGAGCCCGGACCTAGCCGATGCCCGCAAATTCGAGGAAAAGCTGGCGCGCGTCGTGGCGGACGGCGGATTCCTGGCCCTGGCCCTTGCACCACGTCGGGCGCTGGCGGTGGCGCGGGAACTGGAGCAGCGATTCGGCATGATCCGCTTCAGCATTGATGCCCTGCTGTTGAAGGCGATGAAGGCGACCGCTAAAACGAACGAGGTCGATTGGCTGATCGTGCGTGAAACCGATGCCGCCGGCCCCACCTCGGCCGAATGGCAGCACCTCAAAATGCTCGCTCACATGGCTTGGCCCCAGGTTGAAGCCGTTCTCCGTGCCGCTCCAGGCCCGGTGTTGCTGACCGACGCCGGGCTGATCGGGCGCTATGATCTCGTTCCCCGCCTGGACGTTCTGCGCGGCGATTCCGGCACAGCCACAGGACCGGCCGGCATGGTGGTGCTGGTGCCAATGATGCAGCCCGGCATGCCGGCCATCGAGGGCAAGCCGGTGCCGGTGATGCCGGCGCAATGGGCGATGGTGCCGGAGGCGTGGGTGGAGAATCGTCATCGGGCGGGGCGGGCGGCGTGATGGCAGAAGGGAGTGACTTCACCACCTTCATTCTTGTCCCGGCGTCTCTGCGGTCTGATACTGCCGGTGACCCCACGCATCCAGGCTGTTCCCATGTGCAACATTTCCGCCGCCGATGCCAACCGTCATTTCTCCGGCATCCTGCGGGACGTGCAGGCGGGGGGGACGGTCACGGTCACCTCGCGCGCGCCCCCCGTCGTCGCCATCCGGCCGATGCCCCCGTCCAAGTGCTGAGTGAAGTGTTCCGGGTGCTGACCGCCAAGGTGACGCGCCCCGCCGCCGATGCGCGTTGCCGTCTGCTGCTGTCCGAGGATTTGCCGGACGGGGCTTCACCTGGCGCGGCGTGACGGTGGTCACCCCCTTCGCCGCGCCCTCCCATCCCCTGCTGGCTTCACTGCTGGCCCAATCCCATCGCTGAAGATATCGCCATCATGATCCTTCCCGCTGTTCTCCTTAAAGACCTCAAGCGCCTCGTCCGTGTTCTGGAAGACGATATCCGGGATGACCTGCCGGGATCGGAGGCGGATGCGCGGCTGCACGGTGAATGGCAGGCGGCGAAGGAGGCCGGACGCACCGCCGCTACCTATGAATCGTGGCGGGAGGAGGAAATCACCCAATCCGCCGTCCATTGGGTGCTGGGCGGCGTGTTCCTGCGCTTCATTGAGGATAACGGGCTGGTCGAGCGGCCCTGGCTGGCGGGGCCGAACCCGGAACGCATGGCCTTGGCCCGTGATCGCTACGAGGGGTATTTCAGGGCATATCCGCATGAGTCCGACCGCGACTACCTGCTGGCCTGCTTCACCGAGGCCGGGCAGTTGCATGGCGCGGCGGCTCTGTTCGACAGCCGCCACAACCCGGTGTGGGAACTGCCCATCTCTGGTGACGGTGGCATCGCCCTGATGAATTTCTGGACCAAGGCCGACCCCGACAGCGGCCAACTCATCCACGATTTCAGTGATCCGGACCTGTCCACCCGCTTCCTCGGCGACCTGTATCAGGATCTGTCCGAGGCGGCGCGCAAGCGTTACGCCCTGTTGCAGACTCCGGACTTCGTCGAGGAATTCATCCTCGACCGCACCCTCACGCCCGCCATCCAGGAATTCGGCTTCCGCGAGGTGCGGTTGATCGATCCCACCTGCGGTTCGGGCCACTTCCTTTTGGGTGCGTTCCACCGGCTGGTGCGCGAATGGGGCCGCGCCGAGCCCGGCCGCAACATCCGCGACGTGGCGCAACGGGCACTGGATGCGGTGGCCGGGGTGGATATCAATCCCTTTGCCGTCGCCATCGCCCGCTTCCGCCTGCTGGTGGCCTCGCTCAAGGTCTGCGGCATCGGCAGACTGGCCGACGCTCCGGATTTTCGCTTCGAACTGGCGGCCGGCGACTCGCTCCTGCATGGCAAGCGGTTCGAGGAGGTGGAGGGCGTCCAACTTTCCTTCGACCACGGCGATGGCGTCACCCATGTCTATCATGCCGAGGATCGCGACGATCTCGACCGCATCCTGGGGCGGCAGTATCACGCGGTGGTCGGTAACCCGCCCTATATCACTGTCAAAGACAAGGCCCTGAACGAGGCTTATCGGCAGCGTTATAGTACATGTCACATGAAATATTCCCTGGGCGTGCCGTTCACCCAGCGCTTCTTCAATCTTGCATTGCCGAAGTCGGAAGCGGAGTCTACTGGCTTCATCGGCATGATTACCGCTAATTCCTTCATGAAGCGGGAATTCGGTTCCAAGCTGATCGAGGTCTATTTGCCCAAGCGCGACCTCACCCATATTATCAACACCGACGGTGCCTATATCCCTGGCCATGGCACCCCCACCGTGATCCTGTTCGGCCGCAACCGCCCGCCGATGGCGCAGGAAGTGCGGGTGGCCATGGGGATCAAAGGGGAACCGGGAACGCCCGCCGACCCGGTGGAAGGCAAGGTGTGGACGGCGATCCTGTATCAGATCGACATCGTGGGGAGCCAAAGCGAGTTCATCAGCGTCGAGGACATCTCACGAACGATATTAGCAGCACATCCCTGGAGCATGGGCGGTGGCGGGGCTATTGATTTAAAGAACGTCATTGAGTCCAATCGGAAGCTTCTCGAATCGTGCATCCGTTCCATTGGTTTTGCGATCATCTGTGGCGAAGATGATGCATTTATTTCCACCGCCTCATACTGGAGGCGCAAAAATTCTGCCGCTATGTACTTTTGTACAGGCGAGTCTGTTCGGGATTGGGGAGCGGAAGCGCTCACCCAGGTACCGAATCTTCCCGAAGATCATCTAAAAGGAGAATTGCTTAAACATTTTTGGCCGTATCGCACGAACTTGCTTAATCGGAAGATGTTTGGGAAAGGTCCTATTGAGCACGGACTTAACTGGTGGGATTTCATTTATAGTTCGCAATCAAAAATTAATCACCATAAGAAAATAGTGTTCTCAGCCGTTGCTACGCAAAATAATTTTTTCACTCCATCATTTAAATATGCCTTCAATCGCCACGCCCCTGTAATCGAGGTTATGGACGACGCCGACCATGCTGGAATTGGCGGTATTTTGAATTCATCAACCGCATCATTCTGGATGAAGCAAAGTTTCCATAACAAGGGTAGCACAGTCGATGATAAGGGCGCCCGCCAACGCACCGATCCATTCGAGGATTTTTACGAGTTCACTGGCACCGGCCTGCAATCCTTCCCCCTTGCCGAACCCTATCCCCTCGACCTCGCCTGCGAACTGGATTCCCTAGCCCAACGGCTTTCCGCCACCCTGCCGGCCGCCCTGCTGACCAATGCCGTGCCAACCCAGGCCGAACTGGATGCTGCCCGCGACCGCGCCTTGTCCATCCGCCGCCGCATGATTGCGTTGCAGGAGGAATTGGATTGGCGCTGCTACAAGCTCTACGGTGTGGTCGATGGGGCCGAAGCCGAGGGGCTGGAACTGTGCCCTCTCCCCTTGCGGGAGAGGGAGGGACCCGCGCAGCGGGAGGGTGAGGGGGCGGTGGGATCAGGCCACGTGGTTAAGGATGGCCAGCATGATCCCCTCGGGATTGGCAAGAATGTCGTTGTTCCAGAAGCGCAGCACCTTGAAGCCGCTGGTCTCAAGCCAGGCGTCGCGGAGGGCATCAGTGGGACTGTCGGCGTGCTGTCCGCCATCGGCCTCGATCACCAGGCGGTGGGAGAAGCAGACGAAATCGACGATGTAGGGGCCGAGCGGCTGCTGACGGCGGAACTTGAACCCGGCCAAACGACGATCGCGCAGCAGTCGCCAAAGGGCCTTTTCGGCGTTGGTGGCATCGTGGCGGAGACGGCGGGCGCGGTCGGTGAGCATGGGGACAGTGTAGGCGGGAACACCCCCTCACCCCAACCCCTCTCCCGCGAGGGGAGAGGGGCTTACGATTTGCCCGAAGTCGATCTTGGCCAACGCGCCTTCGAGATCGTCATGGCCCGGAAGATGGCGGCGGGGGAGTTGGAGACCAGTTGGTTCGCCCGCCACGGCTCGGTCCCCGCCCCCTCGATCCCCGATCCCTGGCCCGACGCCTATCGCGCCGTGGTCGAGCGCCGCATCGCCCTGATCGAATCCCACCGCTACATCGGTCTGGTGGAAAAGCCCGAATACAAACGCCGTTGGCAGTGGAGCGACAAGGGCTTCGCCGCAGGCTGGGACGAGCGCGAGAAGGCCGCCCTGGAACGTTGGCTGCTCGACCGGTTGGAGGATCCGCGCTATTGGCAGGGCGATCCGGCGCTGAAATCGGTCAATGTCCTGGCCGACCTCGCCCGCAGAGATGCCGATTTCTGCCGCGCGAGCGCCCTGTATGAAGGGCATGATGATCCCGATCTCGGGGCCCTGGTTGCCCGGTTGGTGGCCAAGGAATCGGTGCCGTTCCTACCCGCGCTTCGCTATTCCGAATCGGGACGGCGCAAACGGGCCCAGTGGGAGCGGGTGTGGGATCTCCAGCGCCGCGAAGATGCCGGCGAGGATGTCGGCACGATCGACGTGCCGCCCAAATACAAGCGCGAGGATTTCCTCAACCCCGATTTCTGGCGTCTGCGCGGGGGCCTCGACGTGCCCAAGGAACGCTTCATCAGCATTCCCGGCGCCGAGAAATCCGCCGATGGTGGCCTGATGGTCGCCTGGGCCGGCTTCGACCACCTCGCCCAAGCCCGCGCTCTGGCAGGCTTCTACCACGAGATGAAGGATGTGGAGGGCTGGGAACCCGCCCGACTGATCCCCCTGCTGGCCGGCCTCGCTGATCTGATCCCCTGGCTGAAGCAGTGGCACAATGGCTATGACGCCGATTTCGGCCAAGGTCCCGGCGATTGGTTCGCCGCCTTCCTGGCCGAGGAAGCCCGCACCCTGGGCGTGACCGTCGACGACATCACCGCCTGGGAACCAGCGGCGAAGGTCAAGGCGAAACGGGGGCGGAAGGCGAAGGCAGCCGACCAGATTACGGTGGAGGATTTGGGGGTTTAGGGTTTCGAGCCGGGAAACGTGGCCAATTCCCTCTCGACATAGCGCTCCAACCGCCGGATTTGCCGGCGGATTTGGGGTGCCTTAAGAGCGTCGGCGGATCGACGGGCATAGGAAGAGAAATTCCTGACCGGAAGGGACGTGAAGCGGCGCCGCAGAGTCTTGGTATAGATCTTCTCTGCGGTCCCGGCTGCCATGGCTGCCTCACCGGCCGCCTTAATGCGTTTTACGCTCTTGAGCAGCTTGCGCCATTGGCGAGACAGCGAACTCTGCCGGATAGTGGCCCCGTCGGGCGACAGGTTGAAGCCGAGATACTGTGCGTGGTCAACCCGGCTTGGATCGAATAGGTGACGCTCGGTCTTGTCGTCATTGACTGCCAGCTTTTCGGCCGCCATGCAATCCTTTACGAATTGTTCGGCATCGGCAGCCATGTGCTCGGGGCAGACAATCAGGATGTCATCGGAATACCGGCGGTATAGGATTCCGCGGGCCGCGCAATAGGCCAGCAGAGCAGCGTCGAAATCGATCATGTAGAGGTTTGAGAACGTGCTACTGATTGGTGTGCCCTGGGGGATGCCGCAACTCTTCCTGTTGCTGTTCAAAGGAACACCTGCCGAGATAACCTCGGTAATGGTCGCCAGTGGCGCGCGGTTGCGGTGTCCCATCCGTACGGCAAAATCCGGGTGCTTCTTCAGCTCATCAACGTTGATATAGGTGAAATGGGTAACCTGCCGATAAACATTGTACCAATCGGTCGGTAGTTCGGTCACGCCGAGGATGCGCTTAAGGCGGCCTTTCAGCAGGCGATGGTCGAGACTTCCGAAGAAGTCACTGACATCGAAGCAGAGAATTGAACAGGGTGCCTGCGTTCTTGCGAATTCAAGAACATCTGTGGAAAAATCGTAATTGGCCTTGGACAGATTGCGGTACGCAATAACGCAATCCGACAGGCCCGCCGCACTGTAGCAGGCGTTCAATGCCCCGCCCAGTTCATGAGCATAGCGAGAGAAAATACAGGCATCCCGGTGGGACGCGTACATGATGTCCCGCTTCTTGACGTCTGTCTTGCCCTTGGTTCCCGGTTTTTCCTTTGGAGGCGGCCGGTAGCGCTTCGTTTCCTTGACGTAATGAAGGAGGGGCAGAAACGAATGGCGTGCGACGAAGTCGGGGGACTCGGCGTTGGCCGCATACGATCGCCCCACTGGAGCATCGAGGTGCCGATACCCTCTCGGCTTGAACCAGACAGGTTTCACGCACGTCCCCCCATGTTGCAAAGTTCGGGAGGCTAATCCTGACCCTGAATCTCGACCTTTCAGTCGAACGCCTCCCGAACGCACGCCGCAATCCGCTAGTCTATTCCTGGTGTGTTACATCAGGGGTCCACCAACGCGGGTCTCAGTACGCAAAGCAGTATAGTATAGCCGTGGAGGTCCGAGCGATGCTCAGTGTCTCGATACTACGTTACCTCGCCGGGATGATGCGTCTCCGCATCGTCTGCGCCGGGATCATGCAACAGTTTGACAGTTCCAACGACCGTGCCGGCGGCCAATCCCGACGGCCTGCGGGAGGTGGTGTTGCGACCACGTTCGCGCAAGCCGTCAGGCGCGATTTTTTTCATCGACAGAACTTGCCACATTCCACCCGCTGGCCTGCGGCATGTCCGATATAGGTCACCCCACCTTGTTCCTGACGGAAAGTCGTGGCACAACTAGGGCTTGTCTGCCAAGGCGCACAGTGAATGACCCTAATCCGCGACCTCATTGCCATCCCTGAACGGGTTCACTCGGGCGATTTCGTGCTGCAACTCTCCGACGGCCTGACCCGGCCCGAGGAAACGGTGCGCGATTACGTGGTCACGCCGCAGTTGAAGACCTGCTTTGACGAGGCACTGTCCTTCATCCGCTCGGCCATCGACGGCAAGAAGAGCAAGGCGTGCTACCTGCATGGCAGCTTCGGCTCGGGCAAGAGCCATTTCATGGCGGTGCTGGATTTGCTGCTGTCGGGGAATCTCGCCGCCCGGTCGATCCCTGAACTGGCCGAGGTGGTGGTTCGGCATAATGACTGGACGCAGGCGCGCCGGTTCCTGATGGTGCCCTACCACATGATCGGCGCCACCAGCCTCGATGCGGCCGTCCTTGGTCAGTACGCCGAACATGTTCGTAAGCTGCATCCTGAGGCGCCGGTTCCCGGCTTCTATATCGCCGAATCGATGTTCGAGGATGCCCGCACCCTACGGACGACCTTGGGTGACAACGAGTTTTTCGACCGGCTGAACGAGGGGCACGTCGCCACCGGCGGCTCGGGGTGGGGCAAGATTGCCGGCGGACAGGGGCGCTGGGACAATGACAGTGTCGCGCTGGCCATGCTGGAAGGTCCTGGCGGCGAACAGCGCCAACGGCTGATCAGCGACCTCATCCGCCAGTTCTTCCGTCAGTACGCCACAATTGCCCACGACTTCGTGTCGTTGGACGACGGCCTGTCGATCATGAGCAAGCACGCCAAGTCGCTGGGCTATGACGCCGTCATTCTTTTCCTCGACGAGTTGATCCTGTGGCTGGCCACCCGTGCCGCCGATCCCGCCTTCGTCTCCAACGAGGGCGCGAAGCTGTCCAAATTGGTCGAAGCCGCTAATGCCGATCGGCCCATCCCGTTGATCAGCTTCGTTGCCCGCCAGCGCGATCTGCGGGAACTGGTCGGCGACACCCTGGCCGGGTCGTTGCAGCTTCAGTTCAACGATGTGCTGCGTTGGTGGGAAGCGCGCTTCGCCAAAATTAATCTGGAAGACCGCAACTTGCCCATCATCGCCAACAAGCGCGTGTTGCGGCCGGTCTCTGAGGAAGCGCGCTCTATCCTTGCCGAGGCCTGCGACCAGACGCTGAAGGCACGCCAGGACGTGGTGGAGACACTGCTGACCTCCACCGGCGAACGCGACATGTTCCGGTTGGTTTATCCGTTCAGCCCGGCTCTGGTCCAGACGCTGATCGCGGTGTCGTCGGTGCTGCAGCGCGAGCGCACTGCGCTGAAATTGATGATGCAGTTGCTGGTCGATCGCCGAGCTGACCTCGAACTGGGCCAGCTCATCCCCGTCGGCGATCTGTTCGATGTGTTGGCGACGGGCGATGATTCGTTCTCGGACGCCATGAGCATCCATTTCGAGAATGCCAAGAAGCTGTGGCGGATGAAGTTGCTGCCGATCCTGGAACGGCAACATGACATCGCCTGGGACCAGCCCGAGCCCACAGATCGCGCGCGAAACCTCAGGAATGATGCCCGCCTGCTGAAGACGCTGCTGCTGGCCGCGCTGGTGCCGGAAGTGGAATCGCTGAAGGTGTTGAACGCCGTTCGGCTGGCCGCTCTCAATCACGGCACGGTGAAGTCCCCTATTGCCGGCGGAGAAGGGCGTGTCGTTCTCCAGAAGCTGCGCGGCTGGGCGGCCGAAGTGGGCGAGATCAAGATCAGCGATGGGGATAATCCGACCATCTCCGTCCAGATCACCGGCGTCGATACCGACCCCATTATCGATTACGGCCGGCAATACGACAATCCGGGCAACCGCCGCCGCAAGATCCGCGAGGCCCTATTCCAGGAATTGGGGCTGGAGGTCTCGGGGGACCTCTTTGCCACCTTCGCCTTCACATGGCGGGGCACCCGGCGGGAGATCCTGATCGGTTATGACAATGTTCGCGAGTTGTCGGATGATCGCCTGTCGGGGGACAGCGATCGTTGGACGGTGATGTTCGACTATCCTTTCGACAGCGCGAACTATTCACCGGCCGATGATCTGGTGCGACTGTCGTCCTTCCGGGAGCGCGGGCAGGCGGCGGCGGTGCTGGTCTGGCTGCCGTCATTCCTCAGCCAGAAAGCCCAGGACGAGCTGGGGCGACTGATCATCATTGAAGAATTGCTCAAGGGGGATCGCTTCAACGAGGCGGCCCGCCACCTCTCGCCGACCGATCGCGAGCAGGCCCGCTCCCTGCTTCAGAATCAGCGGAGCCAGTTACAGCAGCGCCTGCGCACCTGTCTGCATGCTGCCTATGGCATCGAAAATGAGCCCCGCGACGCGCTTGGAAGCTCGCCGATTGATCCGGCGCAGCAGGTGCAGTCGCTCGACGAGACCTTTCAGCCCATTCTCCCGGTGGGCCGGGATCTCAAATCGGCGCTGGAGCAGTTGTTAGGACAGTTGCACGACTATCTCTACCCGGCGGCCCCACGCTTTGAGGCCGAGGTGAAGGCGGCTGTGCTCAAGAAGGTGCAGGTCGAGGTCGAGAAGGCAGTGTCGGAATCAGAGCATCGCGTCCTGGTGGCCGACAAGGGGATGCGCCAACTGCTGCTGGGGGTGGCCGGCCCCCTGAAGCTGGGCACCATGGGCTCGACCCACCTTACCCTCGATGTCCATTGGCGCCAGCATTTCAGCCGATGCCAGGCCGCCGATGGCGTTGAGACGATCACGGTGGCGAGTTTACGCCGATGGATTGACGTTCCGGAGCGGATGGGCCTACCAAAGGACGCGCAGGATCTCATTATTCTGACCTATGCCGGCCAGACCAATCGCACCTTCTTCCTGCGCGGAGTTGCCATTGCCGCCGGATTCGGGGCTCTGGCCGACGATGCCGAACTTCGTGAGCAGGCATTGCCGCCGCAGGCTCAGTGGGATGAGGCGGTTGACCGCGCCTCCAAGCTCTTTGGTCTGACCATTCCGCGCTTGCTGAACGCCGCGAACGCGCATCACTTGACCGAAGAGGTCAGAAGGAAAGCGCGCGACTCTCGGCCTGCCATCGACGCCTATGCCGCAAGCTTGGCCACACGCCAATCCGTCTTCGGGCAGGCTGGAACGGCGAACCGGTCGATCACCGCCAAGTCGTGCCAGGCCCTCCTGAAGGCCCTTGACGAAAGTACCGACGAAGCTTTGATCCAGCGATTGGCCGAGGCGTCGTTGCAGACCTCGGACACCGCCATGGCGCAAACCATCAGCCGGGCACGGGCGCTGGATGAGGTTCTGCGCGGGGATGCTTGGCGCGTCTTTGAAGCATTGCGCAAGCTGTCGGATGAGCGTGCCTCAAAGGCTCTTGAACTCCTCGGACGGCTGGCGCAGGCCCTTGGTGCCGACGAGCATGTCGTCGCCCTGCGTTCCAGTATCCAGGACGACCATGGCAAAGCGGTCGAGTTGCTGACCGCCTCTACGACGGCACGGGCCCCATCACCCCCTCCTCCGGCCCCACAACCGGGACAGGGAAAGGTCATCGAGAAGAATGCGGTCACCGGACTCAAGGCGGCTGAGGTCCGTTCCGTGCTGACGGATTTGGCCGATCGCGTTGCCCGTGAGCCGGCCAGCCGTTTGGACATTTCCTGGACCCTGGTCCGGGCCGAGGATTGAGATTGTGACGGTTGGCGCCCTTTCCCCCCAGCGCATCGTCGGCCAAGTCGCTTGGGTTCTGAAGAACCGGCGTGATGCCCGTTTTATCGCCATCCGCTCGCCGTCTCGTGGGGCCTGGCCACCGCACCTGGAGTGCGGTGAACACCGCTTCCAGATCCGGTGGTGCGGTTCTCCCCTGGAAATGCGCGAAGTGCTCTCCGAAACGACGGAGGACGGTGTCGTTATCCTAACCGACTTGCAGGAGACGGATCTGGGCGGCGATATCCTCGCTCGGCTGTGTATGGAAAGGCTGTTCTCGATCGAGAGCTGGCGCATGTTGGGAGATGCCTTTCAGGCCAGGAAACTCGATCCCCGGCTGCGGGGGTGCGACTGGATGGCCGACCTGCTGCTGGAAAATCGTCCGCCCGAGGGCTATGCCCCAGTACCCGGCGGCGTTCTCGATGCTGACACCGCGTGGCGAACATTGCTGTCCTCGGTGCTGGGTATTGCTGAGGCACGGCCGGATATCGAAACGCTGCTGCACTGGACGGTCCTTGACGATGGGCCATACCGGTTCGTGCGATTGCCCGATGCTGCGCAAAAGGGGATTGCCGGTTACCTGCGCGGTGTCTGCGGTGCGGCTGGTGACCTGATCATTGACACCCTCCTGGCAGGAAATGGTGGTGAAGCGGTCGCACTCGGCTTGGTCTGCGAGGTGGTGTTCAGCGATGGCTGGACAAATTCCGACTTGCTCTCTGCTGCGGTTCGGCTGGAGCCGTTGGTGGGGCGATCCCAAATTCCCGCCCCGGCGGCTCGCCTTTGGGCGCAGGCTGCTATCCGCGTCGCGCGGAAGCAGCCACAATCATCACGAGCTATTTTCCAGCAGGCGGAAGATGTTCTCCGGGGGATCCATGCCTTTGATCATGTCGTTCAGAGCAGTGTGCTCCCCGCAGCGTTCGATGTTCGCCTCAGTGAGGCAGCTGCCGCCATCGGACCCGTCCTGACCGCAGGGGGGAGCGGGGAAGCCATGACCCGCGCCGAGCAAGCTGCATTTCGTGTTTTCGAGCACCATCAGGCTGCGGTACAACCCCTCCGGAGCGAGCGCCTGCGAATGGCATTGCGGCTGCTGCGTTGGAGTGCTGCGGCCAACGCGGGCGAGGCTTCAAACTTTGAGGATATCGCGCTTGCCTATGTGGCCGAAGGCAGCTTTGTCGACTGGGCTCGCACGGCTCTGCTGGGCGGGGATGACCTCGCACCGGTTTCTGCGGTTTATGTTCGGCTCGCTCAGGAAATCCGGGCGAGGCGGGAACGCCAGAATCAGGCTTTCGCATCGGCGCTGGTCCAGTGGAACAGGCAGGCCAGTCCCGTCCGGTCGCTGACCCCGATTGAAGCTGTCTTGGATCGCGTGGTTGTGGGCGCGGCATCCTCGGCACCAGTGCTATTGCTGGTGCTCGATGGCATGAGTTTCCCGGTATTCCGCCAGCTTGCCGGGGATCTGGCGGGTGAGGGGTGGAACGAATTGGCGGTGGATGGTGCCCCGCTTCACGCCGCCATCTCGATCATTCCGACGGTCACCGAGGTGGCCCGGGCGAGCCTGCTCTGTGGCCGGATCTGCCAAGGCGCGGCTAACCTTGAGAAGAGCGGGTTCGCAAACCACCCTGGCCTTAAGCGGATGACCAAGAGCGGCCCGGCGCCGATCCTCTTTCACAAGGGTGAACTCAGCAATGGTGGGGCGCTGGCCGACGAGGTGCGCGCTGCGCTGGCCGATGCCCGCCATCGCTTCGTCGCCATCGTCTATAACGCGGTCGACGATCATCTGTCGGGTGCCGATCAGGCACGACCACGGTGGTCGTTGGATGACATGCAGTTGCTTCGCCCCATTTTCCACGAGGCAAGAAATGCTGGCCGCATGGTCGTCATGACGGCGGACCACGGGCATGTGCTGGAGGACGGCAGTCGACAGGCTGGCAAAGGGACGGGTGATCGGTGGCGCCCGATGGATGTTGCCGCTGACGGCGAAATGGCGTTCACGGGCGCGCGCGTCCTCTCACCCGACGGAGCCAAGGAGGTGCTGGTTCCGTGGAGCGAGTTGCTCCGGTATGGCGCGAAAAAGGCCGGATACCACGGTGGTGCAACACCTCAGGAGGTGCTGGTCCCTCTCGCTGTCTTCTCTGCCGCCAATGACGCTCCCCTCTGGGAATTTTCCCCTCCGGCCACCCCTGAATGGTGGAATTCGGTGCCGTTGCCGATGGAAGCGCCGACGCCCAAGCCACCCGCAGAAATACGCCGTCGACCCAAGAAGAAACCACTTACAGCCAGCCAACCGACCCTGTTCTCGGAGCAGTCTCCTCCCAATTCGACAGTGCCGGAAAGCGGGTCTCCATCCCCTGACGCTGGCTGGATCGGTAGGCTGATGACCTGCGAGATTTACGAGGCTCAGTGCAAACTGGCTGGCAAGGGAGCGGCCCGCAATGAGGACGTTCGCGCCGTACTTGCGGCCCTGGAAGCACGGGGTCGGTTGCCGCGGACGGCGCTGGCGCGGCAGATCGGAATTCCTCTTTTCCGCCTAAACGGCCTACTGTCCAATGTCCGCCGCCTCATCAATGTCGATCAGTCCCCCATCCTTGTGGTGGAGGATGCCGGAGACTGGGTCGACCTTGATGTGAAGCAACTCGCGGCTCAGTTTGAGATCAAGGTGTGAACGCATGCTGAGCCCCCGCCGCAGAACCGAGATCATCGATGCCCTTCGCCGAGGCACCGTGCCGAAATCCGGCCTCGACGTTCTCGCCGTGGGCATGGACCGGTTCGAACGCGCGCTCGATCGCGAACTGGAAACGGTTTCCCTGGGGGGGGCGGCCTTCAAAGCCATTCGAGGCGAATACGGGGCGGGCAAGACCTTCTTCGGCCGCTGGTTCCAGGAACGAGCCCAATCGAAAGGCTTTGCCACCAGCGAGGTGCAGATCTCGGAAACCGAGACACCATTCCATCGGATGGAGACGGTCTACCGGCGCCTGATTGAACGGTTGGCGACAGCCGATATGGCCTCTGGTGCGCTGCATTCGGTCATCGACGGCTGGTTTTATCGTTTGGAAGAGGACCTTCTCGCCGCCGAACCCGCGCTCGCCGATGATGCCGAGAGCCTTCACCAGCGTTCCGTCGACCTGATGGAACAGCGGCTGTCCGCCGTCAGCCGAACCGCCCCCGCCTTTTCCGCAGTGTTGCGAACCTATCGCGATGCGTTGCTCAAGGGCGACGCGCAACTGGCCGAAGGGCTGTTGGCCTGGCTCGGCGGTCAGCCCAACGTCGCAGCCGCGGTCAAACGGGCGGCAGGCATCAAGGGAGAGATCGATCACTTCGGGGCGGTCAATTTCCTCGCCGGATTGCTGACCATCCTGCGCGATTCCGGCTTCGCCGGTCTGGTGCTGGTGCTCGATGAGGTCGAAACCCTTCAACGGATGCGGGCGGATTCCAGGGAAAAGGGATTGAACGCGCTGCGTCAGTTTATCGACGAACTGGACGCCGGACGTTTCCCCGGCCTGTACCTCGTGGTGACCGGCACGCCCGCTTTCTTCGATGGCCCTCAGGGTATTCAGCGGCTGCCACCCCTGGCTCAGCGGCTGCATGTCGATTTCACCACTGACCCTCGCTTCGACAATCCCCGCGCCCCGCAATTGCGCCTCCAGGGATTTGATCTCGATCTCCTTGCCGCCGTGGGGGGCAAGGTCCGGGACATCTTCTGTGATCAGTCCGCGAAGGCTCGGGTGCGTTCGGTGGTCGATGACGACTATATCCTGGACCTAGGCCGCGCTGTTGCCGGCGGCCTAGGGGGCAAGATTGGTGTCGCTCCCCGACTGTTCCTGAAGAAGTTGGTCGGGGAGGTTCTCGACCGTGTCGACCAGCATGACGATTTTGACCCGAGACGGCATTACGCACTGACGCTGGCCGACAACGAGATGACCCTGGCCGAACGCGCCAGCGCAGGGGCGATGTCTGTCGATGACGTCGAGCTCGAAATGTGACCCCATTCGAGCGCCTCCATCCCTCGCTCCAATACCACATCGTCAATACGCTGGGCTGGCCGGACCTGCGTCCGTCGCAAGCCGAGGCGATCGAGCCTGTCGTAACCGGAAAGAATGCCCTCCTGCTTGCTCCCACAGCAGGTGGCAAGACCGAGGCTGCATCGTTTCCGATCCTGTCGCGGATGCTGACGGAGAATTGGCGAGGGGTCTCCGTCCTCTATGTCTGCCCGATCCGCGCGCTGCTCAATAACCTGGAGCCGAGGTTGGCACAGTACGCCGGCTTGGTCGGGCGGCGGGCGGCGCTTTGGCATGGCGATGTTGGCCAAGGGCAAAAGCGGAAAGTGTTACGCGAACTTCCCGATTTGCTGCTGATCACCCCGGAATCCATCGAGGGGATGCTCGTCTCTCGCCGTGTCGAACACGAGGCATTATTCGCGGGCCTGCAGGCGGTGGTGGTCGACGAATTGCACGCCTTTGCCGGCGATGATCGCGGCTGGCACCTGTTGGCCATCATCGCACGGCTGGAACGGCTTGTTGGCCGACCATTACAGCGTGTCGGCCTGTCTGCTACCGTCGGCAATCCTGAGGAATTGGCCGAGTGGCTTACGGTTGGTCGGCCAGTGGTGGTCGCAGGTCGGTCGACCGTGTCGACGGACGCCGACGTCACGCTGGACCATGTCGGGTCGCTCGACAACGCGGCGCTGCTCCTGTCCCGCCTTCATCGTGGCGAGAAGCGACTGGTATTCTGCGACAGCCGCGGGAAGGTCGAACAATTGGCGGCCGGACTCCAAGCCGGCGGGGTAAGAACTTTCGTCTCCCACTCGTCTCTGGGAGCTGATGCTCGCCGGCAGGCAGAGGAAGCCTTTGCCCGCGAGCGCGATTGCGTCATCGTTGCCACCAGTACGTTGGAACTGGGCCTCGACGTCGGTGATCTGGATCGGGTCGTTCAGATCGATGCTCCCTCCACGGTATCGTCGTTCCTGCAGCGCATGGGGCGGACCGGGCGGCGGCCGGGCAGTCGCCGCAATTGCCTCTTTCTGACCACCTCGGACAAGGCATTCCTGCATGCGGCCGGGTTGGTGAGATTGTGGAGCGAAGGCTATGTCGAGCCGGTCAAACCGCCAGCCGCTCCTTTGCATCTCCATGCCCAACAGATCATGGCGATGATCCTGCAGGATGGCGGCTTGCCGGAGAGTGAAGTCCAGCCCCGTCTTGCCGGTGCATTCGGTGCCGTTGACGAGGGGGACACCAGGGCCATCCTGGACCACATGCTGGTGACGGGCGTGTTGGCGAGCGATGGCGGGGTTCTGGGGATCGGTCCGACGGGAGAAAAAGTGTTCGGTCGCAGGAATTTCCTGGAATTGTTGGCCGCTTTCACGGCCCCGTCCATGGTCACGGTCATGCATGGTCGTCAGGAATTGGGGCAGGTCGATCCAGTCTCCCTGACGGCGAGAGCGGACCAGCCATCCGTCCTTCTCCTCGCCGGGCGTCACTGGCAGGTCGTCTCCATCGACTGGCGTCGCCGCATTGCCTGGGCAGAACCGGCAGCAGGAGCCGGCAAAAGCCGATGGTTGGGCAGTTCCCGGGCTTTGCATTTCGACCTCTGTCGTGCGATCCAGCGCTGTCTGGCGGAAGGGCAGGTGCCCTGCACCTTGTCGAAGCGAGGGACCACACGACTGGCCACGTTGGTCGAGGCGTTTTCCTTCCTAGACGGACGGGCGCAAGTCCTCCTCGCGGAGGAAGGCAGCATCCACTGGTGGACCTTCGCGGGTGGGCGCGCCAATGCGGCACTTGCTTTGGCAATCGCGAATGATCAATGCCGCGTGCGCCGTTCAGACGATTTTTGCCTTGATCTCGATGGCCCTCCGCCAAGTCTGGAAGCCGCAGACCTGACCAACGCATTAGAAAATGCTGATGGCGCAGATCTCGGCCATGATGTTTCTGAACTTAAGTTCTCCGCTTGCCTGCCTTTCATTTTGGCTCGTGACGTAGTTATTCGACGTCGATTTGATCTCTATGGTGCGATGCAGGTCATTATGTCAAAAATATCTTTTTGATGCGCGGTCATTTATTTCATCCTAATCCCCGCGTAACGCCGCGTACAGTTTCGATCGGCATGATCAGGACGCGCGGCCCAAGCGGAGAGGGAATGAACCCGAGCCGTTGGTAGAACTCGACCGCCCCGTCGTCGATGGCATGCACGATCACGGCGCGAACGCCAGCGATGTCTGAGGCGGCGAGACAGCGCCGCAAAGCATCGGACACCAGGGCGCTACCCAGCCCAATTCCCTGCCACGCCAGGAACAAGCTCGTCGAACAGCTCTGGACCATCTGTCTATTGGATTGCGCCAATGCGCATATAAGTCCTAATCAATGCAGATTGGTATAAGGGTCAGGGCGGGGCGGCTCATCAAGGGGCGGTCTCCCGGGACAACAGGTCGAAAATTTGATTATCGCGTGGGTGCCACAGGCCCCGGTCGCGAGCCGTCCGGAGGGTGGCGCAGATATCGTCCAGAGCGGCAGGATTGGCCTCCGTCAGGAAGGAATGGACCGTCTCATCTTTGAGATAGGCCGCGCCGACCAGATCGAAATGGTGCGGGCGCACGGTGCCGGTGGTCAGGGCAAACGTCAGCAGGTTTTCAATGCCGGCCGCCATTTCGGCCGCGCCCTTGTAGCCGTGGCGCATCGCTCCCGCGATCCATTTCGGATTGACGAGGCGACCGCGCAGCACGCGGGACATTTCTTCATCCAGGGTACGAATGCGAGGGCGTTCCGGATCGGAATGGTCGGCGTGATAGATCACGGGCGTATGGCCGGTGACCTGTTCGATGGCTGCCGCCAAGCCGCCCTCGAAGCCGGCATATTCGCTTGAATCCAGCAGATCGTGTTCGTGATTGTCCTGGTTCTGCACCACCACCGTGACCGCAGCCAGTCGTTCGGCCAGCAGGCCGTCGCCGGCTTCGGCCTCGGCCTCACCGCCATAGGCCCAGTCGCTCCAGGCGAGATACGCCGCTGCCAGCAGTTCGCGGGGGTTGCTCGCTGCCACCAATCCAGCCTCCAGGCCGCTGCCATAGGCCCCGGGACGGCTGCCGAACACCCGGTAGCCGGCGCGGCGGGCAGCCTGTTCCGGATCGAGTCCGGCTTTCTCCAACCGGGCACGGTCGGCCGCCACCCGAGCGGCGAGGGGATTGACCGCGGGCGGCTCGTCCAAGGCGGCAACGGCACGGACGGCCGCATCAAACAGAGCGATCAGGCCGGGGAAAGCATCACGGAACAGCCCGGAGACGCGCAAGGTGACATCGACCCGGGGCCGGTCCAGCACCGTCGCTGGCAGGATCTCATAGCCGGTGACCCGGCCGGAGCCGACCTCCCAGCGTGGGCGGACTCCGAGCAGAGCCAGGGCCTGGGCGATATCGTCGCCTCCGGTCCGCATTGCACTGGTCCCCCAGGCGGTGAGGACCAGCGCTCGGGGCCAATCGCCTTGTTCCTGGAGGTGGCGTTCCAGCAGGAGAATCGCCGAGGCCCAGGCCAACGCCCAGGCGGCTGGGGTTGGCATGATCCGGGGATCGATCGAAAAGAAATTCCGTCCGGTTGGTAGCACATCAGGCCGGCCCCGGGTCGGGGCGCCGGCCGGGCCGGGGGCGACGAATCGGCCGTCCAGTCCGGTCAGCAGCGCTGCCATTTCCGCCGGACCACTGCCGGCCACGGCCGGACGCAGCTCGGTGACGATCGTTTCCAGCACCGCCCGGGTTCGCCGCCATCCTGGTGGGCAAGAAACCGTGCCGCCGACCAGGGCCAGGGCCAGCCGCTCCAACCGCTCGATGGTATCGCCGGCACTGCGCCAGGGATCGTCTCCCTGCGCCGCCAGGACGGCCGGGCGGGGTCCGCTCCAGGGCGCGGCGGCTTCGCCTTCCAGCGGATCGAAGCCGAGGCCGAGATCGGTTGCCAGAGCGCGCAGCAGGGATTCATCCCCGGGACGGGAGCCGCGCCGGACCCGGACCAGCGCCACCAGCAACCCGTCGCAGGCCTCTCCTGCGGGCGATTGGCCGAAGATGTGCAGCCCGTCGCGGATCTGCAATTCCTTCAACTCGCACAGGTGATTGTCGAGTTTGCGCAAGGCCTGTTCGGGATCATCGCTGGAGACAATGCCGAGATCGGCATCCAGTCCGATCACGGCCGAGAGGGAAAGGATTTCCCGCCGCAACACCGCCAGCCGACGCGGGTCGAGCCCGGACGCTTCGTAATATTCATCAACCAACCGTTCCAGTTCGCGCAGCGGGCCATAGGTCTCGGCCCGGGTCAGCGGGGGGGTCAGATGATCGATAATCACCGCCCCAGTGCGGCGTTTGGCCTGGGTGCCCTCGCCAGGATCATTGACGATGAAGGGATAGAGGTGGGGCAGCGGCCCCAAGGCCAGTTCGGGGAAGCAATCTGCCGACAGGGCGACGGCTTTGCCCGGCAACCATTCGAGTGTGCCATGTTTGCCAAGATGGATCACCGCCTGGGCGCCGAATATCTGTGACAGCCACAGATAGAAGGCGAGGTAACGGTGCGGTGGCGGCAAGGCGCCGTCATGATACCGTCGCGCTGCCTCGTCTCCGGCAGCCCGGGCCGGCTGGATCGCTACCACCACCCCTCCCAGCCGTAGCACGGCCAGGGCAAATCCTGGCCCGGCTTCTCCTGGCATCACCCAGGGATCGTCCTCGGGCTCTCCCCAGGCGGCGGTGACAGCCGTGCGGACCACCGTCGGCAAGGTGGCGAACCAGGAACGATAGCGATCGAGCGGCAGACCTTCCCGCGCCGCCCGCCCGGCGGCCGGGGCATTGGTCACTCCGGCCAATAACTGCGCCATCAACGCGGCCCCATCGGCAGGCTGCTCCGCCAGAGCATAGCCGGCCTCGGCCAGGGCATTCAGGATCGCTACCGTCGCTGCCGGAGTATCGAGTCCGACTCCGTTGCCAAGCCGTCCATCGCGATGGGGATAATTGGCCAGCACCAGCGCCACCCGACGCTGAGGCGGCGGGGTTCGGCGTAATCTGGCCCATCCTGCGGCCAGTCGGGCGGTAAAGAGCACGCGATCCGGCACGGCGACGAGGCGGGCGAGGTCGCATTCGGTGGCGGTATCGCGGCGCAACTGCTTGAAGGCGATGGCACGAGCGAGAATCCGCCCGTCGATTTCCGGCAGCGAGACATTCATCGCCAGATCGCGCGGAGCAAGGCCGCCGCCGCCCTCGCGCCATGCGGCTTCGGTTTCGCCGGCCAGGATGACTTGTAACACGGGGCAATCGGCCGGGCCGAATGGTCCCGCCGCGATCCGTCCCGGGGCCGAGGTGGCAAAGCCGGTGGCGTTGAGGATCACGTCGGGCGGGCGTTCGGCGATCTCGGCCCGGACCAGTTCGGCTCCCACCGGATCTTTCAAAGAGTGAACATAGAGCGCGGTCACCGCCAACCCTTCGGCGGCAAGGGCGTTGCCTAAAGCGTCGATGGCCGCGCTATCGCCGGCCAGCACCAGGGCACGGTAGAACACCACCAGAGCGCGAGGCCCGGACTCAACGGGATCGACGCGATAGCGCCCGGCCGGGGGCAGGGGACGGGGCTCGACCCAGCGCGCCGGGTGTCCAATCAGCGAGCCAGCATAGTCCAGGAAGGCGCGGGCATTCTCGGGACCGCCATGGCAGAGATAGCGCCACAATCGCTCGACCACATCCGGGGGGAGGGTTGAGGCTTCGGTCAGATCGGGATCGGGCTCGGTCGAACCAGGCAGGAAGGCGGTAGCAATCCCCCGTCGCCGGGCGGCGGCGGCAATCTGCTCGAGTCCGTAGGGCCAGTAGGAGCGGCCGCCGAGCAGACGGACCACCACCAGCCGGGCGGATTCGATCACCCGTTCAACGTAGAGATCGACCGAGAGGTGATGACCGAGCCGCATCAGATTGGCCAGCCGCAGCCCGGAGGGCCCGCCCCGCCAAGCGGCCGCGAGGCAGAGCAATTCGGTATCGGCAGCGGACAGCACGACGATTTCGCCCGGGCTCTGGCCGAGATCAACCGCCTCGGTCCCGTCGGGAATCGTGCCGGACTGGACGGCGAGAAGATGCATGCTCGTGAAAACCTTATGACGGGGCTGCCGCCCCGATCCCCGCTTGGGGGCAGGCCCCCAAACCCCCCTTATTTTCGAAAAGAAAGGGGGTCTGGGGCCTCGCCCCAGCCGGGTTCGGGCGGGAGCCCGAAAATCACCGGACTCAGCCCTGGATCTGCCGGGTAATCGCTTCGCGGTCGAGACCGTGGCAGCCGATCACCACCAGATGACCGTGACGCGGTTCATTCTCCTCCCACATCCGGTCGAAATAGCGTTCCAACCGGGGACCAACTGCCTGAATCACCGCCCGGGCCGGACGGTCGGCCACCGCGACAAAGCCCTTGAGGCGGAGGATATCATGGGCACTGATTGCCTGCCGCAGCCGAGCCTCCAGCGCCTCGGGATCGGCCTGCTCTGGCAAAGGAACGGCGAAGCTCTCGAAATCGTCATGATGGTGCGGTTCGCCGGCATCGTGCCGGGTGGGCCGCGCCGCGAGATCCTCTTCCGCCGCCGCATCCAGCCCCAGGACGATCCGCGGATCGATCACCCCATGGCAGGTCTCGATCAGGCTGACTCCGGGACGAATCGTTGCTGTCAGACTGGCCCGGACCGCTGCCAGACCCGACGCATCCAGCAGATCAACCTTGTTCAGCAACACCAGATCGGCCGTGGCCAGCTGGTCGGAGAACACTTCTTCCAACGGATTGTCGTGATCGGGCCGGGCCATCTGCTCTGGAGTCGAGGTAAAGCAGCCGGTGGCAAAGGCCGCCCCATCCACTACCGCAATCACCCCGTCCACCGTGACGCGGGAACGGATTTCCGGCCAGCGGAAAGCCGTTACCAGCGGTTTGGGCAGAGCCAGACCGGAGGTCTCGATCAGGATCGCCTCGGGCGGCTCGGGCCGGGCCAGCAACGCTTGAATCGTCGGCAGGAATTCGTCGGCAACCGTGCAGCACAGGCAGCCATTGGCCAGTTCGATGATATCGCCGGGGGCACAAGCCGGCGCCCCGCACGCTGCCAGCAGGCCGCCATCAACCCCGACATCGCCGAATTCATTGACGATCAGGGCGATCCGACGGCCCCCGGACTGTTCCAGTAGATGACGAACCAGCGAGGTTTTACCGGCCCCGAGAAAGCCGGTAATCACCGTGGCGGGAAGGCGGCGCATCAGACCTGTTCCGACGCCAGGGTGCCGGCTTTGGCCAGCCATGCCAACGCCGCGCTCTCGTCCTTGTTCTCCTCGCGCTCCAGTCGGGCCAGCAGAGTCAGGACGCGATGGCTGGGCCGCTCGGCCAGCACCTGCTGAAGATGAGTCCGGGCCTGACCCCACAGCTTGGCATCCAGGGCCGCTTCGGCCAGGGCAAGACGGCCCTCGATCGAGGTCGGATTGACCTCAACCAGACGCTGCACCCGCTTGACCCGGTCAAGCGGATTGTCCTCGGGACCAAAAGCGACCCAGGCCGCAACCAAGGCGGGATGCGGGGCAATGCGGAACGCCGCCTGAAGCATCTGCGCTGCTTTACGCTCCTTGCCGCGCCGACGCTGGATATCGGCCGCCAACACCACGGCTGCGATGCAGGCCGGATCGATCTTGCGGGCCTTGAGAGCAAAATCAAGCGCCTCGACCCGATTGCCCCGCGCCTCGGCGACCTGAGCGCGGGCAAACAGCACCAGCGCCCGGCGCCGGGCCAATTCCTCTTCATTCATGGTGCGGTAGCGGCGGGCAACGCCAAGGGTGATATCCGCCTCAGCCCACAAGCCGGCTTCAGCCTGCAAATCAAACAGGATCGCCGCCAGCCCCTCGGCCGAGGGCTGCAACGCCAACGCCCGGGCGGCATAATCCCGCGCCGCCTCGCGCTCGCCCTGCCGCAGTGACAGGTCAAGCAGGCCCCGCAGACCGAGGAAGGCGGTCTCGGGCCGCGTCAGCATCGTCTCGAACCGGCCACGCAGCTCGGCTTCGTCGCCGCCCATCCGCGCTGCCTGAACCGTCAGCAGCCCGGTCAAAGAGGGATCTTTCAGCAGCTTCTCGGCCTGATGGGCCAGCCGGGCCACGCGCCGGCTGTCGCCGGTCGCCACCGCCGCCAGACCTTCCGACAAAGCACGATAGCCTTTGAGGGTCCGTTGGGTGTTCCGGCTGCCGGAAATCCGGGCTGGGGCCCCCACCACGCTGCGGGTCACCCGACCGAGGAAGGCGGCCCCGGCGGCCAGCAGCACCAGGGCAAACAGCAGCACCGGCATTTTGGTATCGACCCGCCAGCCCTGCCAGCGGACGGTGACTTCGTCAGGCTGGTCGGCTAGCCAGACCGCAGCGGTGACCACCAAGGCGGTGACGAGGAGGAAGCCCAGCAGACGTTTCATGGCCGCGCCCCGGCAAGAGCAATCGAATGGGCCGTCAGTTCGGACACCGCTTTATCGGCAGTGATCCTGGCCTTCGCCTGGGCCAGCCAGGGCGCAGCCGCTTCGGCCGGTCCCAGCACCAGGGCATTCAACTCGCTGATCGCCCCGGACAGATCGCCGCCATGGAGATCGGCTTCAGCCCGGGCCAGGATCGAGGAGGCATCATTTCCGGCCACCACCCCCGGCTCTCGCCGAACCGAAACCAGCGACAGCATCCGGTTGGCGGCATTACGGCTCCAGCCGGGTTCCTCCGGCAGCATCTCGGCCCGGACAATCTCAGGGGCAAGCCGGTCGAGCCGGCTGGCCAGTCCGACCCGGGTCTGAATCCCGGTTTCGGCATAAGGCCGCAGCACCTCCAGCGCCGCCGTCACTTCGGCATCCTCACCGGCCAGCACCTTGACCGCCCGCAATTCATCATCAAACGGCAGGCCGCGATCGACCGCCTCGCGCAACTGACCGGCGGCCAGCAGCAGGCCGGCGGCGGAGGCATGGCGGGCCTGAAGGTCGCGCAAGGTCTTTTCCGCCTCATCCACTCGGGCATACAACCGCAGCAGGGTGGCGGCATCGGCGGTGGTCTTGTGCAGGGAATCGATCTGCCGCGCCAGCGATTCGACCTCGCCCGGCAACCGGGCCAGCGCCGGCGCGTCGGCGACATCACGCCGCAGGGTTTCGACCTGACGGGCCAGGGCTTCGACCTGGGTTTCGACCTGCGTCCCGCTCTGCGGCAGCGCGGCCACTTTCTGTTCCAGGCCGGCGAGGCGCCCGAACAAGCCGGCGTCCCCCGGCTGGCTGAGGCTGGCCTCAAGCTGGGTCAGCCGGTCGGCCAGCGCAGCCTGGGCCGCGCGGAGCGGGATCAGATCATTGGCGGGGGTCGGAAAACCGGCGTAGTCGCGCCATAGTGGGAAACTCGCCCAGCCGCCCACCGCCAGCAACAACACCAGCAGCAGCGCGATCACCTTGCCCGCGCCGGAAGAGCCACGGCTCGCGGCCGGCGGGGCCGTCCGTTCGCTGGGCTCAGCGGAGGTCTCTTGCGTCATGAAGGGTGTCCATTCTCGTCGATGGCCGCCAGCAGAGCGGCCAGGGTGGGTTCGGCCGCCTTGCGGAGCGCGGCCCAGGGTAATTCAGCGAGTTTGGCCGTGACATTCCCCGAAAGGCCATAGGCGACGACGCGGGACAATGTTTCCCCCAACCCCGCATCGGTCGCAAGGGTAGCAAAAGTAGCGGCAGTGCGGGGAGAGAAAAACAGGGCGAGATCAATTGTGCCAGCCCGCAGGGCTTGGCCCAGATCCGCACTCAACGCGGTCGCTGTCACCGCGCGATAGAGGGTTTCCCGCCGAACTGTGAAACCGTGTCCGGCCAGCAGTCCGGACAAATCGCCGGCTACGGTTTCGCCGGCGGCATGCAATAACGCTCCTCCGGCCGGATCAACCTGGGCCGCCACCAGGACGGCGAGGGTCTCGACATCGCCGCCGGCACTCTGCACCGCACCGAACCCGAGATCCCGGGCAACCCGGGCCGAGGCGTCGCCCACCGCCCAGACCGGCAAGGTGCGGTCGGGCAGCAGCCGGGCCAGGGCACGAGCGCCATTGGCACTGGTCACCAACAGGCCCTGGAGCCCGGTCGGATCGACCGTGACTCCGGGGACCGGCTCGATTCCCAGCAAGGGCTCGATCATCACGGCGATGCCCCGGCTCGCCAGCGCGCGCGCCACCGGCTCGGCATCTTCCTGCGGACGTGTGACCAGAGCCTGAACCATGGGCTAGCTGGTCATGAAGTCGAAGAAGCCCGGCCCCGCGACCTTGATCAGTTCCTCGGCGGCATCGACGCCCATCGCCGCCGCGTCGGCCCGGGAGCCGCTGCGGGAGGTGGCATGGACAGTCTGGCCATCGGGGCTGACGATCAGGCCCTGGAACGACATCCGGTCGCCGTCGAGCGTGGCCAGAGCCGCGATCGGAGTCCGGCAGGAGCCGTCGAGACGGGTCAGGAAGGCCCGTTCGGCGGTCACCCGGTCGAACGAATCCTGGCAGTTCAGCGGGGCAAGAATCCGCAGCGCTTCGGCATCATCGGCGCGGCAGGTAATCCCGATCGCGCCCTGAGCGACCGCCGGCAGGATATCGTCGATTTCAATCGGGCTGGTGATGTGGGCTTCGAGATCGAGACGGCGCATACCGGCCATCGCCAGCAGGGTGGCATCGACCACACCTTCTTCGAGCTTGCGCATCCGGGTCTGCACGTTGCCGCGGAAATTGACCACCTTGAGGTCGGGGCGGCGGTTGAGGATCTGGGCAGCCCGCCGCAGCGAGGAGGAGCCGATTACCGAGCCGGCGGGCAAATCGGCAATGGTCTTGGCCTTGAGACAAATGAAGGCGTCGCGCACATCTTCGCGCGGCAGGATACAGGGAAGGATGATGCCCTCGGGCAGATAGGTCGGGACATCCTTCATCGAATGGACCGCGATGCGAATGCGATTGTCCAACATCGCATCGTCAAGCTCGCGGGTGAACAACCCCTTGCCGCCGATTTCCGACAGCGGCCGGTCGAGGACCATGTCTCCGGTGGTCTTGATGACCTGGATCTCGACCGGATCCACGCCCCCCACCGGAGGCTGCGCCAGCTCCGGCCAGGCCGCGGCCAGGCGCTCCCGGGTCTCGTAGGTCTGGGCCAGCGCCAGCGGCGAACCGCGGGTGCCGATCGTGAAGGTGGCGTGGGTGTTGGGTTTTGCTGTCATGGTCCCATTGTTGTAGTAAGTCAGGGGACGCTTCGCAAAGGGATTTACGCCTTGTTGGTTCTGGGACTCGAGACGAGTTGCGATGAGACCGCCGCCGCCCTGGTGACAGAGGGGCGGGAGGTGCTGGCGCAACGGGTTTTATCGCAAATCGAGGAGCATCGGCCGTTCGGCGGCGTGGTGCCTGAGGTGGCCGCCCGCGCCCATCTCCTCCACCTTGACCGGCTGATCGCGGAAACGATGGCTGAAGCCGGGCGGAGTTTCGCCGAAATCGACGCGGTGGCCGCCACCGCCGGCCCCGGCCTGATCGGCGGGGTGATCGTCGGCGCCACCACCGGCAAGGCGCTGGCCTTGGCTAGTGGCAAACCTTTCCTGGCCATCAATCATCTTGAAGGCCATGCGCTGACAGCACGGCTGACCGACGACATTGCCTTTCCTTACCTCCTTTTACTGGTATCCGGCGGTCATTGTCAACTTTTAGTTGTGGAAGGGGTGGGGCAGTACCGCCGCCTTGGCACGACGATCGACGATGCGGCCGGGGAAGCCTTCGACAAGGTGGCCAAAATGGCCGGGCTCGGTTATCCCGGCGGCCCGGCGGTCCAGCATGCCGCCGCCCAGGGCGATCCGACCCGCTTTCCCCTGCCCCGGCCGATGAAAGGTCGCCCCGATTGCGATTTCAGCTTCTCCGGCCTCAAAAATGCGGTGCGCTTGCTGATCGAATCCCGCCCCAGCCCGCTTTCCCCGGCCGATTCCGCCGATATCGCCGCCAGTTTTCAAGCCGCCCTGGTCGAGTCGATTGCCGACCGGGTGACCCGTGCCGCCCGCCGGTTCCGCCGCGACTGGCCGGAAGGCCGCTTTCTGGTGGTGTCGGGTGGGGTGGCTGCTAACGCTCTGTTGCGCCAGACTCTGGCCGACGTCGCGACGGCAGCCGATCTCGCTTTGCTGGCCCCGCCCTTGTCGCTTTGCACCGATAATGCGGCGATGATCGCCTGGGCCGGGATCGAACGCCTGCGCCTCGGCCAGAGCGACCCGCTTGATTTTGCCCCCCGTCCCCGCTGGCCGCTTGATCCGGATGCCCCCCGGGCGATCGGAGCCGGAATCAAGGCCTGACCCTCCCCCCCTTTCAGAGATTGAGCAAAGCTTTGCCCCCTGAGTCCGTAAGCGATGAGGACGAGGAGTCCGCCCCGTCCGGCCTGCCTCCCGGCGGTAAGAATTACATGCGGCCATCCGGTTTTGCCGCTTTAAAGACCGAGCGCGACCATCTGTTGCGGGTGGAACGCCCCCGGGTGGTGGAAATTGTCTCCTGGGCGGCCGGCAATGGCGACCGTTCGGAAAATGGCGATTATCTCTATGGCAAAAAACGGCTGCGCGAGATTGACCGCCGGATCCGCTTCCTGACCAAACGGCTGGAAAGTGCGGTGGTGGTCGATCCAACCCAGCAGACCCGGCGCGACCGGATCTTTTTCGGCGCCACCGTGACCTATGCCAATGCCCGCGACCAGGAAATCACCGTCACCATCGTCGGGATCGACGAGGCGGATATGGAACGCGGCTTGATCAGTTGGGTGTCTCCGGTGGCCCGGGCGCTGCTGAAAGCCGAAGTCGGCGATCAGGTTTCCCTCCGCAGCCCCGGCGGACTGGAAAGCCTGGAGGTGCTGGAGATCCGCTATGAGGAGGCGACGGCTTCCAGCCAGCCAACCAGATCATCGGTCACGTAATCGACGTGTGACAGGTCGCTCTGATCCTGGGGCGGAATCGGGCCGTCAGGATGATCCTCTTCCCGGACCCAGAGAGTCCGCATCCCCATCCCGGCGGCGGGTCGCAGATTGCGGTGGATATCCTCGACCATCAGCGCCCCGGCCGGATCGAATCCGTAGCGTTCGACCAACCGCTGATAGGGTTTGGGCTGGGGCTTGGGGATGAATTCGGCGGCACAAATGTCAAACACCGCTTCGAACTGCCCGGTCAGACCGAGCCGGTCGAGCACCGCCTCGGCATGGCGTTCCGAACCATTGGTGAAGATCAGCTTGCGCCCGGGCAGCCGGTCGAGGATCGCGGCGAGGCGGGGATCGGGCGACAACACGCTATGGTCGATGTCGTGGACATAGTCGAGGAAGAGGTCGGGGGCCACCCCGTCATGCTGCATCAAGCCGCACAGGGTGGTGCCATACTCGTGATAATAGCGTTTCTGTAAAAGATGGGCGGCGTTTTCATCGATGCCGAACCAGTCGGCGATGAACCGGCGCATCCGCCGATCGATTTGCGGAAACAGGCTCGATGTGGCCGGATAGAGGGTGTTGTCGAGATCGAACACCCAGGTCAGGACCGGGCCGAGCGGCGGCGCGAAGGGGGGGGAAGCGGGCAGCATCCACATCAGGTAGCGTGACCGGCTCCTCCTGGCAAGTCCGCCTTCGCCGGGGGGGGCGATTTCCTTGAAACAGACCGCTTGACAGCCCCAGCGGCTTTGATTATTTTCCGGGCTCCTTTCGGGGGCCGTAGCTCAGTTGGGAGAGCGCCTCGTTCGCAACGAGGAGGTCAGCGGTTCGATCCCGCTCGGCTCCACCAAGATTTTGAAGACCCAGTCGTGACCCACGGCTGGGTCTTTTGTTATGAATCATCCGCGATTCGAATGCGGTGAGGCCGGGACAGGATGTAACCGGCCCCGATCAGGCAGATCAGGCCCATGGATGCGATCGCGATCCAAGGGGCTTGGGTAAAACCGACGACATAGATCATACTGAGGCTCATCGCTCCGACCGCGACCAGTTTGGCCGGTAACGGGATGAGTCCGTGTTGCTGCCAGCGTTGCAACGGCGGACCAAAAAGTCGGTGGGTGAACAGCCAATGGTGAAAACGCGGCGAGGAGCGGGCGAAACACCATAAGGCCAGCAGCATGAAGGGGGTGGTCGGCAGCACCGGGAGAAAAACGCCCAGCACTCCCAATCCGAAGAAAAACCAGCCCAGTCCAAACAGCAGAGCCCGCCGCCAGCGCGGGGGCATTTTCTCTCCATCGGCAGGCGCAGGGCTCTCACGGCTCATCGGCGGATCTCCGGCAGGGACAACGACTATGCCGGGAAAAGGCCGGGGTCACCAGGGGAGATCAGAGCAAGGGAGCCTTGCCCCGAGGGGGTGGAAGGGAGCCTGCCGGGTGACGATATGCTATCAAGGATCGGAGAGAGCCCGATCGCAGGGAGTCATGAGGATGCGCAGTGAGCGGGACAAAATGGTGGCCGGAGATTTGTACCGGGCCAATGCTCCGGATCTTCGGTTGGCCCAAGCGACCGCGCAGCGTTGGCTGGTTCGCTATAATGCCAGCCTGACCCATTCCTTGGAGGAGCGGTTGGCTTTGCTGCGCGAGGGCTTGCAGGCGGTCGGCCCAGAGTGCGAAGTGCGTCCGCCGTTCCATTGCGATTACGGCTTCAATATTCGCCTCGGCCAGGGGGTCTTCCTCAATTTCAATTGCGTGATTCTGGATGTGGTCTCGGTTGAGATTGGCGATCGCACCCAGATTGGACCCGGCGTCCAGCTTCTTGCCGCCGATCATCCCCGTGAGGCTGCACTCCGGGCGGAAGGCCTTGAATTCGGTCGTCCGGTGCGGATTGGCTGTGACGTCTGGATCGGGGCCGGAGCCTTGATCCTGCCCGGCGTGACCGTCGGAGACGGGGCTGTGATCGGGGCCGGCAGTGTGGTGACGCGGGACGTTCCGGCCGGGGTGACCGTCTGTGGCAATCCGGCCCGGCCCCGCTCTTCGGGGGGCTGATGGGATACGGTGGGGGAGGCGCATCCCGCCACAGACAAAAGCTGGTGGGGAATGGTAAATTTCCCTCTGTTTCTCTCGCTCCCGCTTTTGTTTCCGGGTGGGAGAAGAAGGGTTTCGTTCGATTGATCCACTCCATCAAGATAGCTGGCCGATGAATACACTTGAGGTGATCCACGAGGATATCCAGACCCGTTTCGCCAAAATGACCGGTCGTTTTGACCGTTTTTTTCTTCAGTGGATCAAATTCAACAATAATTCAGACCGTTTGTTCGAGGCGCGCGGCTTCAATAACGAAAATTATCTTCAGTTCCGCCTTGCTGAAAACAATGTTGATGCTGCCGCCGGCATTTTTGATGCGATTTTGCATCATTGGCGCGAACATAATCGCGAAGGCGATATCTATACTTTTCTCAATCATGAAGATTATAACGGCAACGGGATCTGGCACTATCTGGCCGATACGTTGCGTCAGCATGAGGGCGCCGCCACTCTTAAGATTGCCCGGACCCTGCTGGCGATGGATATTGATTTCTCGCGCCGCAACAAGAACGGGCAATCGCCCCTGTTCAAGATGCTGGTGCCGGCGCCGCGTTGGCAGTCCCTGAATGCCTTGATTCAGACCAAACATCTGACAATCGCCAATATTGAGATGGCGGTGGCCGAGGGAACGGCCGAGGAAGTGGCGCGCAATCACATTATGTCGATGATCTTCTCGCGCGACATTGCCGAGAATCGCGGTCTGTTGTCACAGCATGTGCTGCGTCAGGCGGTGCAGCCCCAGGCCGATCCCAATCTGCGTGCGGCGACCTGTCGGTTGTTTTTTGAATATTTTGATGTCGAGACCGGCGATACGGCTTTCTTTGATCTGATCAGCATTGCCAATCATGCGATGTTCGATGATCTGATGCGGCTTTTGATGTCCAGTACGGCCGAAGTGGTGCGTAAGATTGCGGCGCCGGATGTTGCCACCACCAAGAGCTATGCTCAGGCCTATCTGTCTAAAAAACTGCTGCGGCGGAAACGTAATGGTCAGGGCGTGCTGTTTGTCGCTTTGTTTGCCGAGAAACATATGCACATGCGCAAGATTACCAGCCTGCTGTACAATGATGCGCTGGTGATCAAGCAATCCGTGCGCGGCGAGATGGTCCGCAAGGATATGGTGATCGACAAGGACTCTCCGGCGCCGACCAATCCGTTGCTCTCGCTGTTGTTGCAGCAGGATGAGCAGGGCAACAGCGTGTTTCATCATGCGGTGATGCGTGGCGATCTCCAGGCGTTGAAATGGCTGTTCTCCGGTCTGGCGCCCAATGACATTTACGCGATCATCAAGGCCTTTCCGAACCGGCTTGGCCTGTCGCTGTGGGATTTGATCAATCCTGAGGCGTTGAAGGCTTTGCTGACTCAGGCGGTCAATCAGAAGAAGCTGCGTCCGGAGCAGGCGATTGCGTTTCTGCGCGGTTTGCCGGCGGAGAACACGGATATTGCCGATTTCCTCGCGGCACGGATCAATGAGATTGAGGAATTGGCCAAGTCGGTCGGGCGCAAGGAGCCTTTGCCGCCGACGTTCCAGTTGCGCAAAGCTTAGCGGGGCTGCCGCCCCGCCCCCCGCTTGGGGAGACCCCAAACCCCCCTGAATTCAAAGGGGGTCCGGGGCATCGCCCCGGCCGGGTTCGGGCGGGAGCCCGAGCGTCAGCTCATGCAAATGCACGGTTGGACAGACGGCGCGGGCGATCTCGCACAAATGACGATGGTGAGTGAGATAGATCACCTGCCCGGTTTCGGCCATCTGGGCGAGCAGGCGCAAGGTCTCTTCGGCGCGGAGATCATCGAAGGTTTCCATGATGTCATCGGCGATGAACGGAACCGGCGGACGGGATTGGGCGAATTCAAGATAGCCAGCAACCCGCAGAGCCAGATAAAGCTGAAAACGGGTTCCCTTCGAGAGTTCCGTCACCAGTTTTGACCGTCCATCGGCCCCGATCGCCACCAGCACCTCGCCATCCTTGTCGGGCTGGGTGGTCAGATCGGTATAAGCGCCGCGACTGATCAGTTTGAGCGCCTGGGCCGCGCGGGCCATCATCGCGCTTCGGTGGCGTTCGCGATAGAGCCGCAGCGCCCGTTCCGTAGCCGCCACGCCGGCCCGCAGCCGCAGGTACAGTTGGGCTCCCTCCTGGATTTCCAGCAGGATTGTGCGGCGCCGTTCCTCCAGGAGCGCCACCCGGTCATCTCCCCCGACGGCGATCATCTGGGCCTCCGCCTCCCGCCAGACCGCGTAGGCGTCGCGCCATTCCTGATCGAGCGGTTTGGCTTCGGCGGCAAGATCGTCGCGTTCGCGAGACAGCGTGACCGGATCGGCCGCCGTCAGCAGTGCTTCTGCCGCCTCAAGATCTTTCACCCCCAGGGTGGCGCGGATTTCTCGGGTGAGTTCGGCCGTCTGCTGGAGCAAGTCAGCCCGGCGAGCGCTCTGATCCAGCCGGATTCCAACCTCGGCCAGGGTCGAAACCCCGAAAAAGTCGGTCATCTCCTGCTTCCGCAGATCATGGGCCCGCCGCTGTTCCGCCAGAGTTTGCGCGGCGCTCTCCGCTTTGGCCAAACGCTCGGCCTCGCGATCCCAACGCAGGCGATCGTCTTCGGCCTGCCGCATCCGCGCGCCAATCGCCCGGTCAAGCTCAGCGGCCGGAACCGCCGCAAGTCCCAGTGGCTCGGCCAAGGCGGCCAGCCCGGCGGCAAAATCAGCCTGATCCTGCTCCATTTTGACAATACGCTCAGCCAGGGCGGTCCGTTCCTTCAGGGCACTTTCCACGGCCGCCAGAACCGGCAGGATGCCGCGCACCGTGGCCAGCGAAAGCGGCGCCCCACTGTCTCCCAGCCAGCTTCCGGCGCACGCTTCCGCCCAACTGACCTCCCAGAGTTGTTTCGCTCCCCCGGCACGCTCCCAGGCCCGGCTCCGCTGCTCGACCTCGGCCCGCCGGTCCTGCCAGATCTGTCGCCGCCGCCGCGTCGCCGCCACGGCCTCAAGTGCAGCCTCGGCCGTCACCACCAGTGCCGCCCGATCCGCCGGCACCGTCCGGCCCAACGCCTCCAGGGCGGTGGCGAGACGCCCGGCCAACCGGTCCTCATCCTCTTGGGCCTCGCGCGCGGCCCGCACCGCCGCCATCCGCCGGTTCCGCGCCGCCAAGGCCCGCTCGCGCCCGGCCAGCCAGGAATCCAGCCGTGACACCGGCCAGTCCGAAGGCAACTGCGGCGACAGAAGCAGGATCATCCCGGCCAAAGCCTGATCCTGCGCGGCACTCTCGGCCTGCGTTGCCGCGTAGAGCGCCTCGGCCCGCGCCAGATCGGCCGTCACCAGGGCGAGAGACAGAGCCAGTTCGCGCGCTTGGGCCAGTTCGACGCTTCGGGCCAGTTGCCGGGCGACACTGGCATCATCCTGTTCCATCGCTCGGGCGAAAAGATCGGCCGAATCCGCATCAAGCCGAGCCCGATGCACGGTCCAGGCTTGATCCCGCTCGACCCGAGCCGCAGCGGCTTCCCCCTCTGCCGCCAGCCCCAGCTCACGCTCCAGAGCCTCGCGCCGGGCCGTCAGGCGCCGTTCCTCCCCGTGCAGCCGTTCGCTCTCTTCGGCTTGCCGCTCGCGTCGCTCCGACAGATTTTGGCGGGTCCGTTTCCAGTGCTGGAGGGTTTCCCCATCCGGGACGGCCATCCCCACCAGCCCATCCGCCTCTCCCTGCCATGGGGTCAGACCGGCCAGCGCATCGGCCAGCGCGGTGGCAGCCTCCTCCCTCTCCCGCCCCGCCAACCGGGTGCGGGCGGCATGGTCGCTCTCTCGCCAAGCGGCAAGGGCCTTTTCCAGCGCGGCGAGGTGGACTTCCTCCTCCGGTTCAGCGGGCTCTTCCGAACGCATCCCGGCCAGTCGGGCCTGGGCCTCGGCCAGTTCCTCTCCGGCCCGCACCCATGAAATGTCAATCCCGGAGCGGGATTCGATCAGATCGCGCAGCCGTTCGACCCGCGCCGCCGGCAGCAACAGAGCGGTCAGGTCCGTCTCCTGTTCCCGCTCGATTTGTCGGAGATGGACGGCGATCCCCAGATCAAGCTCGGCCAGAGTCTGGCGCCGGTCGGGCAGATCCTGGGCTGCGGTCCGCGAACGCGCTCGCAAGAGAGCCAGATCTTCGAACCGCCCCCCCAGAGCCAAAGCCGTTTCATCCTGGGGCAAAGCCTGAAGGGTGGCGGTCAGAGTGGCAATCGTCTCGGCTTGGGTTCGGCTTTCGGTTTCCAGCCGGATTTCCGCGTCGCGCAAGGCCCCCAATTCCTCGGCCCAACCGGCCGGAGGCTCGGGAATGGCCCGCAACGGCGCGATTTCTTCACGGAGCTGATACCAGCGGGCGAGGAGGGGCCGGGCCTGTAACAGACCCCCGATCTGATCCTGCCGCGCCCGCACAAGCTCACGCCGGGCGGCCAGAGTATCATGACGATCGCGGGCACTCCGGGCGGCTTCGACCAGTTCGGCGTAGCGTGCCGCCTGGGTGTCAATCGCCTCCCGTTCGGCCCGCAACGAATCCAGTTGGGCCTGAAGCTGGGCGAGCTGACCATTCCGGGCGTGGGGACGGTAAAAGCCGTCGGCACTGTCCCGGACTCCGGCGAGCCGCCCGCTGAGATCGGCCAAGCCGCTGCTGGCCGAAAACAGCAATTGGCCCAGATCGCCCCGCGCCTTGAGAATTGCCTCCCCGCCCTGTTCGAGAGACTCATCGTCGAGCGAGAACATCATCCGATAGGCGTCACGGTCGATCCCGCCCAAATCGGCCTGGATTGCGGCCTCGGCGACGGGCTGTTCGCGCTCATCGAGCAAACTGTTGCGCGGCCGTTTGACCCGGATGAAGCGACGGCTCTGTCCGCCCAGTTCGACCGAACCACCGAGCCGCATCGCCGGATAGGAATGGAGAAAATTGAACGGGCTGCGGGAGGCAATGCCATAGAGCAGATCAAGCCAGGCGGCGAGCAGAGTCGATTTGCCGGTCTCATTGGGACCATAGATCAGATGCAAATCGGGCGTTCCCGGCACAGACTCCCCGAATGTCAGCACCCGGTCGGTGAACGTCCCATAGCGGGTCAGATCGAGACGGCGCAGACGCATCAGGACTCCCCGTTCCCGGCCCCGTCCTGAAGGTGCGCGAACACATCGTCGATTCCTTCACGCGCCAGTCGGGCCAGTTCCGTCTGAAAAGAGGCTTCGTCCCTCCCGAACACATCCCGGCATTCAACCGGCAGCTTGCGCTGGATCTCCCCGGCCAGGGTGATGAGATCGCGCTGAAACGCGTCCGAAGGGACCACGTCCTGCTCGATCAGTCGCCGCAATTCAATCAGCGGATCCGTGGTCTCAAGCGTTCCGGCCTCGACCTGAGACGGCCGACAGGCGGTCTCGATCGATTCGACCCAGCATTTGCCGAGCCCTGCGCCGTACTGTCGCGCTTCCGTCAGAAGCTGGTCGAGATCACGCCGCAGGCGCCACGCAAGCGGAGTGGTCCCGACCAGGTGCAGGCGGGCGACCAAATGATCCGAGACGATTCCGTTCCGGACCTGCTCCAGCGCCCGCCCGACCACTGCAACCAGATCGCGCCAGACCGTGATCCCATCAAGATCAACCGTCAGCCGTTCGAACTGGGCCAAACTGGTCCCCCGTTCCTCAAGGGTGATCGCGCCCGAATCGTGGATGGTCCCCAGGGAAACCGATTTCGGCCCGGCTTCATTGATGTCGCGCCCCTGGGGGATGCCGGGCATCACCACCATGCAGGCCCCCTCGACGACAAACCGTTTGTGAATATGCCCCAGCGCCCAATAGCGGAACCCACTCCGCTGAAGATCGGCCAGGGCACAGGGGGCGTAAGGATCGTGGCCGGCCGCCCCGGCCAAACTGGTATGCATCAGGCCCAGATTGATCGCCTCGGGCACCGGGGGCTGATACTGGCCGAGCAAACTCTCCGGCACCTGAGGCCGGGCAAAACTGAGGCCGTGAATCACCAGAGGCACGACACCAACGCCGCGTTCGATCGTCACCGCGCCGGCCCGGTCCCTGAACAGGGTGACCGATTCCGGATAAACCAGCTCCCGGGTAATACGGGAACAGGCGTCATGATTGCCGCGAATGATGAAACTGCGGATGCCGGCCGCATCCAGCCGCCCCAGTTGCTCGGCCAGAAAACGGGCGGTCTTCATCGAGGTCTGGTCGCCGTCATAAAGATCGCCGGCTAACAGCAGGGCATCGACCCGTTCCTCAAGACACAGATCGATCAAACGGACAAAAGCCCGCCGGGTGGCGGTCCCGATCAGCGCGGCCAGATCAGGATCGCGCAGAGCGAGGGACCGCAACGGAGAATCGAGATGAATATCCGCTGCGTGAACGAAACGATAGGCCGCGATCCTCTCCTCCCCCGCTCCGATCGGTTCTATCGAGCTATAACACGAAGCGAGAGAGCCCTGGAGAAAGAAAGGGGGTTCTGGGGCCTCGCCCCAGCCGGGTGCGGGCGGGAGCCCGCTAACGACGGATGAGACGATATCCACCGGCTTCGGTCTGAAGACAGGCCGCCGCTTCGTCCGTCAGCTTGCGTCTCAAACGGTAAACATGGGTTTCCAGGGTGTGGGTATCAATCGCGCTGGAATAGCCCCAAACATCGGCCAGCAACTCCTCACGCGAAACCACCTGTCCGGCAGCACGACCAAGACGACTGAGAATCCCAGCCTCCTTGTCGGTCAAACGCACAACCTGCTCAGCCCCTGCCGATAACACCCGCCGCTCGGGATCAAGCCGCCAGCCGCCCAGCACCGGACGCGCCAGCAAATCAACCAGACGCCCCCCTAACCCGGCCAGACGCAGCGGCTTGGTCAGCAGCAGATCGGCATCAGGATCAACCGTCCCAGGAGAGGCCAACAAAGCCAACGGCCCGGTAACCCCGGCACACCGTAAAAAGCGGCAGGGAGCCTCCCCTGCCACCGCCTGATCAATCAACATCAGATCACAGGCTCCGCTTGCCGCCGCGGCAAGATCCGCCACCCGATTGACCGCCATCGGCGGATCGAGATGGGCGGCGATCGCGTCCGCCAGAGAGGGATCAGACGCGACCACCAGCAGCCGGGGCAGAGCCGGCAAAGGTCAGGATCCCCCCTCCTTCAGGTCTTCCCAGAATTCCTTGACCCGGGCGAAAAAGCCGTGGCTTTCCGGCGAATTATCCCCCTTGTGATCCTCGCCGGCCTTCTCGAACTCCCGCAACAACTCGATCTGGCGCGCGGTCAGATTAACCGGGGTCTCAACCGTGGCCTGAATGAACATGTCGCCGCGCGCCTGACCGCGCAAAACGCTCATCCCCTTGCCACGCAGGCGGAACTGATGACCGGTCTGCGTCCCTTCCGGGATCGCCACCTTGGCCTTGCCCCCATCGATGGTCGGCACCTCGATCGTGCCGCCCAGTACCGCCGTCACCATCGGAATCGGCACCCGGCAGAAAATGTTCGCCCCGTCGCGCTGGAACAACCGGTGCGGCCGGATCGACAGAAAAATATACAGATCGCCGGCGGGAGCACCGCGCATCCCGGCCTCGCCCTCGCCAGACAGGCGGATCCGGTTCCCCTCCTCGACCCCGGCGGGAATCGTCACCGACAGCGACTTTTCCTTCCGCACCCGGCCGGTGCCCCCGCAGGAGCGGCAGGGATCCTTAATGATCCGGCCCATCCCCTGGCAGGTCGGGCAGGTTCGCTCAATCGTGAAAAAGCCCTGCTGGCTGCGGACTTTGCCATGGCCATGGCAGGTGGAGCAGGTCACCGGCTGGGCGCCGTCGCGGCCGCCCGTGCCTTTGCAATCCTCGCACGCCGCCGAAGACGGCACCCGAATGGTGGTGGTCTTACCGGCGAAAGCGTCTTCCAGCGAGATTTCCATGTCGTAGCGCAGATCCGCGCCCCGCCCGGAGGCCTGACCGCGCCGGCCGCCCCCCATCATCTCGCCAAACATCTCGTCAAAAATATCGGCAAAGCCGGAACCAAAACCGAAATCGCCGGCCCCGCCGCGCCCGCCGCCCTGTTCAAAGGCCGCATGGCCGAACCGGTCATAAGCCGACCGCTTCTGATCATCCTTCAGGACGTCATAGGCCTCGTTGATTTCCTTGAACGTCTGTTCGGCCTTGGCATCGCCCGGATTGCGGTCGGGATGATATTTCATGGCCATCTTGCGATAGGCCTTTTTGATCTCGTCGGCCGAGGCGCCGCGCCCGACGCCAAGAAGGTCGTAATAATCCTGCTTGCTCATGCGCTTCGCTTGCTATCCGGAGCTGCCGGAAGACGCCCTCCCCGCCTGATTCCACAGGTCAGGGCCAAGCGCCACCGGGAAAAGCGGCCGGCGGAAACCGCCGGCCGTTGATTGAGAAGACAGAGCCGGATTAACGGCCCTTTTTGTCGGAATCGACTTCTTCGAAGTCGGCGTCCACCACTTTGTCGTCCTTGGCCGCCTGGGCGCCGCCCTCAGACGCGGCACTCTCGGCCCCGGCCTGCTTGTACATCGCCTCGCCAAGCTTCATCGAGCTCTGCATCAGCGCCTCAGTCGCCGCCTTCAGGGCCGCCGTATCCTCGCCATCGAGCACCGACCGCACCGCCTCAATGTTGCGCTCGACTTCGGCCTTGAGATCGGCCGGCGCCTTGTCGCCGAACTCCTTCAGGCTCTTTTCGGTCGAATGGATCAGCGAATCCGCCTGATTGCGGGCTTCGATCTGTTCCTTGCGCTTCTTGTCCTCGGCGGCATTCGCCTCGGCATCCCGGACCATCTTCTCGATGTCGGCGTCGGACAGACCGCCCGAAGCCTGGATCTTGATCTGCTGCTCCTTGCCAGTCGCCTTGTCCTTGGCGCTGACATTGACGATGCCGTTGGCGTCGATGTCGAAGGTGACTTCGATCTGCGGCACCCCGCGCGGCGCCGCCGGAATGCCGAGCAGGTCGAACTGGCCCAGCATCTTGTTATCGGCGGCCATCTCGCGCTCACCCTGGAACACCCGGATGGTCACGGCGGTCTGGTTGTCCTCGGCGGTCGAGAACACCTGGCTCTTGCGGGTCGGGATGGTGGTGTTGCGGTCGATCAGACGGGTGAACACCCCGCCCAGGGTCTCAATCCCGAGCGACAGCGGGGTGACGTCGAGCAGCAGGACGTCCTTGACTTCGCCCTTCAGCACGCCGCCCTGGATCGCGGCACCGATCGCGACCACTTCGTCCGGATTGACGCCCTTGTGCGGCTCGCGGCCGAAGAATTCCTTCACCACTTCCTGGATCTTGGGCATGCGGGTCATGCCGCCGACCAGGATCACTTCGTCGATCTCGCTGGCCTTGACGCCGGCATCCTTCAACGCCGCCTTGCAGGGCTCGATGGTGCGGGCGACCAGATCCTCAACCAGGGCTTCCAGCTTAGCGCGGGTCAGCTTGATGTTGAGGTGCTTCGGCCCGGAAGCGTCGGCAGTGATGAAGGGCAGGTTGACTTCGGTCTGCATCGAGGAGGACAGCTCGATCTTGGCCTTTTCCGCCGCTTCCTTGAGGCGCTGGAGGGCCAGACGGTCCTTGCGCAGGTCGATGCCCTGCTCCTTTTTGAACTCGTCAGCAAGGTAATCGATGATGCGGGCGTCGAAATCCTCACCGCCGAGGAAGGTGTCGCCGTTGGTCGATTTGACCTCGAACACGCCGTCGCCGATTTCCAGCACCGAGACGTCGAAGGTGCCGCCGCCGAGGTCATAGACCGCAACGGTGCCGGTGCCCTTCTTCTCCATGCCATAAGCCAGCGCCGCAGCGGTCGGCTCATTGATGATGCGCAGCACTTCGAGGCCGGCGATCCGGCCGGCGTCCTTGGTGGCCTGACGCTGGGCGTCATTGAAATAGGCCGGAACGGTGATCACCGCCTGCGTGACGCTCTCGCCGAGATAGGCTTCGGCGGTTTCTTTCATCTTCTGCAGGATGAAAGCGGAAATCTGGCTCGGGCTGAACTTGCCGTCGCGGACATCGACCCAGGCGTCGCCATTGTCGCCAGCGACGATATGATAGGGAACGAGGGCCGAATCCTTGTTGGTCACCGGATCGTCGAAGCGGCGGCCGATCAGACGCTTGATCGCGAACAGGGTGTTGGTGGGGTTGGTCACCGCCTGGCGCTTGGCCGGCTGGCCGACCAGCCGCTCGCCGGAATCGGCGAAGGCCACCATCGACGGGGTGGTGCGCATGCCCTCGGCGTTTTCGATGACCTTGGCGGCCTTGCCTTCCATCACGGCAACGCACGAATTCGTGGTGCCCAGGTCGATGCCGATAACTTTGCTCATGTCATCCTCATTCCTGCTCGGCAGATCCCCGGGGCCCTGCTGGCTGCGGCAGCCGCCCCGCGACCCCCATCCGGGTTGAATCGCTTTAAATCCGTTCGGGAAAGGCCACTCGGACCTTACCCCCGCGCCTTATATAGGGCGGGGGGCGAAGCGTGCAACCATGGCAAAATCATGGCGAAGGTGCCTCCCGGCGTTTTAGGCCGGCAGCGATTTGTCTTGCCACCCGCCGGGCGGCTTTGGCATGACAACGCAACGCTCCCTTTCCCCTCCGGCCCGATAGCCCCCCGACCACGATGTCCGAACGCTGGTCCTCCCTTTTCGCCGCCTATCTGGAACGGCGGGTGTTGCAGATGCTGGTGCTGGGCTTTTCCAGCGGCCTGCCCCTGCTGCTGACCTTTTCCACGTTGTCTGCCTGGCTGAAAACCGAAGGAGTCAGTCGGGCCACCATCGGCGCCTTCGCCCTGGTCGGGACGCCTTACGCCCTGAAATTTCTGTGGGCACCGCTGATCGACCGGTTGAGCCTGCCCTGGCTGACCCGGCGGGTCGGACGACGGCGCAGTTGGGGCCTGCTGATCCAGATCCTACTGATTGCAGCGGTGCTGGCACTGGGCACCAGTGATCCGGCCGGCGACATCCGCCTGACCGCGCTGCTGGCGATCACGGTGGCGGTCTTGTCAGCCAGTCAGGATGTGGTGATTGACGCCTTCCGGGTCGAAACCCTGGATGCCACCACCCAAGGGCCGGGGGCCGGGGCGGTTCAGGTCGGCTATCGACTGGCGATGCTGGTGTCCGGGGCGGGGGCGCTGCTGATCGCCTCAAGCTGGGGCTGGTTCGCCGCTTATGCCACCATGGCCGGATTGCTGACCGCCGGGATGATGGTGTTTCTGTTCGGCCGCGAGCCGACTCCCGCCCCCTCCCCTGAAACCGAAGCCCGTGAACGCCATGTCGCAGACCTGTTGAGCCGGCGGCCCGGGCTGCGCGGACCGCTCGGGCGGGGGCTGGCCTGGCTGCATGCGGCGGTGGTGGCCCCCTTTGTCGATTTCATGACCCGTCCGGCCTGGGCGGCAATCCTGCTGTTCGTGGTCGGCTACAAGTTGGGTGAGGCGATGGCCGGCACCATGGCGACGCCGCTTTATATCGAGAGCGGCTTCACCCTCGATGAAATCGCCTGGGTCAGCAAAATCTTCGGCTTTGGCGCCACCATCGCCGGCACGATCATCGGTGGGGCCCTGATTCTCCGCTTCGGGGTGATGCGCTCCCTGCTGCTGTTTGGCATCCTGCAATCAGTCGGTAATCTTGCTTATGTCGTCCAGGCTCTGGCCGGGCATAATTTGGTCGCGCTGGCCGGCTGCGTGCTGATTGAAAATCTCACTTCGGGGATGGCCGGATCGGCGCTGGTGACCTATCTTTCCGGTCTGTGCAGTGTTGCCTATACTGCGACTCAATATGCTTTGCTCTCCTCGCTGAGTGCGGTAGGACGCACCCTGTTTGCCTCAACCAGCGGCTGGCTGGCGGATCAGGTCGGTTGGGTCGAATTTTTCCTGCTGACCACGGTGGCTACCCTGCCGGCGCTGCTGATCCTGCCGTGGCTGGCCCGCCGGAACCAGCCGGCTCCCAGCGGGGACCATTGAAACCCGGTGTTGGCCGGATCATGCTGACCATCAACCGCGCCAGGGGGCGGGGAGATCGATTGCCCGTCCCATGTTTTCTGACGGTGCGTTGCGCCGTCTTCTCCCGTGCGGCCCTGCCCAGCAGGGCGAGGCCGTGGCCCGTGGCCCCGGGGCGCCGTGATGGCGCCCGCGAGCCGCTTCTATAGCTCAGGACTGACCAATCCATGGACATCAAGAAGATTCCGATCGGCAAGAACCCGCCCCGCGACGTCAACGTAATCATCGAGATTCCGCTGAACGGCGACCCGGTGAAGTACGAGATCGACAAGGAATCGGGCGCGATGTACGTCGACCGCTTCCTCAATACCGCGATGTATTATCCGGTCAATTATGGCTTCGTTCCTCACACCCTGTCCGATGACGGCGACCCGGTCGATATTATGGTGGTCGGCCGGACCCCGGTTGCGGTCGGCGCGGTGATGCGGACCCGTCCGATCGGCGTGTTGCTGATGGAAGATGAGAGCGGCATGGATGAAAAGATCCTGGCCGTGCCCCACACCAAGCTGCATCCGTTTTATGATGGGGTGAATTCCTACGAGGATCTGCCCAAGATCCTGCTCCAGCAGATCGAACATTTCTTTGTCCATTACAAGGACCTGGAAGTTGGCAAGTGGGTCCAGCTCAAGGGCTGGGGCGGGCCGGAAAAGGCCGGTGAGATCATCCAGCAGGGGATTGAACGCGCCGCCGCCCTCAAGGCGAGCAAGAAGAAATAACGACTAGGTAAAATCTGCCCCCCGGTGGTTTCGGCTACCGGGGGATCTCCCCCTTGGCGGCGCAAACGGGCCGCTTTGCGGGTCTGAACGGATGGCACGAATCGTGCTTAGGTTTCGTCAACCCCGTTCCCGAGGTGTTTTATGTCGGTCTCCGCTTCATCGCCGACCCTTGCCCCATCGAGCGCCGCGACGACCTCGGTCTATAATCCGGTCGAGGCGCTGATTCCGGTTTTGCCGTCAGAAAATGCGGAGACGGCGCGGGCGGGCGGGATGGGCGGCCAGAAGCCTTTGTCGATGTTCGCCGAAGAGGACGGGCCATCGTTCGATGACCTGCTCGACGTGATCAATCCGCTTCAGCACATTCCCCTGGTCAACGATTTTTATCGCGAAGAAACCGGCGACAAGATTGGGGTCGGCGCTCGTCTGGTCGGCGGCGCTCTGTTCGGTGGGCCACTCGGGCTGATGAGCGCTGCGATCAATTGCGTGATGGAAGAAAGCAGTGGCGCCACCCCTGGGGGACATCTGCTGGCTTTGTTCCGTGACGAGAATCCCACGGCCAGTGATACCCGGCTGGCGCAGACCCCGACCCCGACTCCTGGTGCGGCGGCGACGAGCGATACGGTTGCCAAGGCAACGGGAGAGACCGCGTTGGCCGCCCCGGTTGTCGCTTCGGCTCCGCAGGCTGCGACCGAAAGCCCTGTAGTGTCAGAGGCGGGGGCCAGTAAAAGCAGCGGTCGCGGCCGCCCGGTGCTCCTCGATAATCTGATCGGCACGGAAGCGCCCGCACCCTCGGCGATGCCACGGGCCTCTCTCCCCGCGACCTCGATCGCGCCTCCCGCAGCGGCCACGGCCCAGGCCGAGACCTCTTCTGCCAGCACGAATCCGGCAACGCTGGCGCCGGTGGCATCGACCCGTCCGTTGAAGATGCCGGACCGGACGGTTCCGTTGGCCACCCGCGACCCGCCCCGGCTGACCACGGCGCCGACGACCAATACGGCCCGCTCGCACATCCCGGTCACCGGCCTGCGTCCGCAAGGCGGCCTGATCGCGCCGAACGCCGCCGGCTCGATGGTGACAGCGCAGTCCGAGGCTCGGGCAACCGTTCCCGTAACCAGTGGTCCCTCGTTGAGTGCCACCACTGAGCCCGCGACTCCTGCGGCGGCCGCTTCCCCCGCGAAACCCTCGGCGCCCGGTGGCTCTGACTGGTTCACCGCCGCGATGAGCAAGGGGCTCGACAAATACGAGCGGAGCACCGGGCGGAAAGTTCAGGGTGACGGCGCAGGCGTGCCCACCCCCACTCCTGCCGCGCCCTGACGCCTTATTGAACTGAGGTCAGGGCCTGCTCCAGCCGGTTCCAGTCCGCAGTCGACCCAGGCAGGCCGAACCGGAGCCAGTCCGATTGTTCGGCAAAAGCGCGCACCAGAATCCCTTGCTGCCCGAGCCGCTCCCACCATTCCCGCGCCTTGGGATGGCGCACCAGGGTGAACAGAACGGTCCCGCCGATTCGCTCGAAGCCCGCCCCGGTCAGCACAGCGTCGAGCCGGGACGAGGCCGCGACCAGAGCTTGGCGGGTCGCCTCAGCCCAGGCCGAATCCGCATAAGCAGCGTTTCCGATCGCCAGGGCCGGCCCGGAGACCGCCCACGGCCCCAGCCGGGCGCGCAAGGCTTCGGCCAGTGTTGTCTCGGCGGTTACCGCCAGCCCCAACCGCAGTCCGGCCAGACCATAAAATTTGCCGAAGGAGCGCAAGATCACCCCTCCGCGCGGCGCCAGGGGGCACAGCGATTGGTCGGGATAGGGATCTGCGAAGGCCTCATCGATTACCACCAAGCCGCCCTGAGCAGCAAAGCGAGCCGCCAGGGCGACGAGACTGGCGCGATCGAAGATCCGGCCATCCGGATTGTTGGGATTGACCAGCACCAACACCCCGGTGGGATCGGCGGTGGCTGGATCGGTCGCGCCCTGGACCTGATGACCGGCTGCGGCCCAGGCGCGGCGATGTTCATCATAAGTCGGGGCAAGGATCGTCACCGGGCCGGGGGAGCGCAGCCACGGCAGTTGCTGAATCAGCGCCTGTCCCCCCGAGGCGGCGATCAAAGCGGCGGTGTCCGGCACGGCGAGGGCCTGCCGGGCGGCGGTGTCCAGCGCCGCTTCGGCCGCGCGGCCGGGCAGATGGGACCAGGCCCAGTCCGGCAGAGAGGGCAACGGATAGGGGGTCGGATTGATCCCGGTGGAGAGATCGAGCCAATCGCCGGCGGGTCGGCCCCAGCGCGCCGTAGCGGCGGCGAGATCACCGCCATGCGGCGGCAAGGCGGCGGGGGGGGCGGACATTGGCACACTCCGGAAACAGGAACAGCCCTACAGGGAAGCAGGCCCATCGGCTAGGGTCAACCGCCATTGGCGCGACCGTCACTTTCCTGTCATTTTCCGCCAAGGCGGTTTACAGGGCGGGACGTGGCTGATATACGGAGCCCGGTTTTGTCGGGGCGCAGCATCGTGTCGCGCGGGCTGGCTCGGGGGCGAAGCCCCCGGCCCGGAGACGAGCCCGCCAGGGTTCAGAGGTCGGGCCTCCGACGCCGCTCCCACGCCCGCTCCACGGATACCCGCCATGAAAATTCTAGCCTGTAATAGCAACCGGCCGCTCGCCGAGGCGATCGCCGAATATCTCAATATGTCTCTGACCAAAGCGGTGGTTCGCCGCTTCTCCGACATGGAGGTGTTCGTCGAGATTCATGAGAACGTCCGCGGTGAGGACGTGTTTCTGATTCAATCGACCTGTTTTCCGGCCAACGACAATCTGATGGAACTGCTGGTGACGCTTGATGCGTTGCGGCGCGGTTCGGCCCGTCGCGTCACGGCGGTGATTCCCTATTTCGGCTATGCCCGCCAGGATCGCAAATCGAGCCCGCGCTCGCCGATTTCGGCCAAGCTGGTTGCTAATCTAATCACTACCGCCGGGGCCAATCGGGTGGTGACCCTTGATCTCCATTCCGGCCAGATCCAGGGCTTCTTCGACATCCCGCTCGACAATCTGTATGCGGCGCCGGTCTTCACGAATGACATCCGCGCCCGCTATGTCGGCGATGATGTGATGATCGTGTCGCCGGACGTTGGCGGTGTGGTCCGGGCGCGGGCGATTGCCCGGCGGATTGATGCCGATCTGGCGATCATCGACAAGCGGCGGGAAAAGGCCGGGGTGTCCGAGGTGATGAACATCATCGGCGACGTGCGCGGCCGCCGCTGCATCATGGTTGATGATATTGTCGATTCGGCGGGCACTCTGTGCAATGCCGCCGAGGCGCTGATGAAGGCTGGGGCCAGCTCGGTTTCGGCCTATGTCACCCATGGTGTGTTGTCTGGCGGGGCCGTTGCCCGTGTCACTGCCTCGCCGCTGGAAGAATTGGTGATTACCGATTCGATCCCGGCGACCGAAGCGGTTTCCCTGGCCCACAATATCCGCCACGTCACGATTGCCCCATTGATGGCTGAATCGATTCAGCGCGTCAGCGAAGAGCGTTCCGTCTCCAGTCTGTTCGATTAAGCAAATCCTGGGCTACCGCCCAGACCCGTTCGGGGAGACCCCGAACCCCCCTTATTTCTGAGAAGAAAGGGGGTCCGGGGCATCGCCCCGGGCGGGTTTGGGCGGCAGCCCAACATTTTACTCCCACTCAATCGTGCCCGGCGGCTTGCTGGTCACGTCGTAGGTTACCCGGTTGATTCCCTTGACTTCGTTGATGATCCGGTTGGCAACCCGGCCGAGAAAGGCCATGTCAAACGGATAGAAATCAGCGGTCATCCCGTCGGTGCTGGTCACCGCGCGCAGGGCACAGGCGTAATCATAAGAGCGGGAATCCCCCATCACCCCGACGGTCCGAACCGGCAGCAGCACGCAGAACGCCTGCCAGATCGTGTCATAGAGACCGGCCTTGCGGATCTCATCGAGATAGATCGCATCGGCCTGACGCAGGATCTCCAACCGCTCGCGGGTCAGTTCCTGGCCGGGAATGCGGATCGCCAGCCCCGGACCGGGGAAAGGATGACGCCCGACCATTTCGTCGGGCAGCCCCAGTTCCCGTCCCAAAGCGCGGACCTCGTCCTTGAACAATTCCCGCAGTGGCTCGACCAGCTTCATATTCATCCGCTCGGGCAGGCCGCCGACATTGTGGTGACTCTTGATCGTCACCGACGGGCCGCCGGTAAAGCTGACGGATTCGATCACATCGGGGTAAAGCGTGCCCTGAGCCAGGAACTCGGCGCCTCCGACGGCCCGGGCCTCGGCCTCGAACACGTCGATAAAGGTCGCGCCGATGATCTTGCGCTTCTTCTCCGGATCGATTTCCCCGGCCAGCTTGGTCAGGAACAGATCCGACGCATCCTTATGCACCAGCCGGATGTTGAAGCGGTCCCGGAACAGCGACACCACCTGATCGGCCTCGCCGGAGCGCATCAGACCGGTATCGACGAACACACAGGTCAATTGATCGCCGATCGCCTCATGCAGCAGCGCCGCCACCACCGAGGAATCAACCCCCCCCGACAGGCCGCAGATCACCCGGCCGCCGCCGACCTGTTCGCGAATCCGGGCGATTTCATGGGCGCGGAACGCCTTCATCGTCCAGTCGCCGGAGCAGCCGCACAGACGATGGGTGAAATTCATCAGCAACTGGCCGCCCTGCGGGGTGTGAACCACCTCGGGATGGAACTGCACGCCGTAGAAATGGCGGGCGTCATCGGCAATCGCCGCAAACGGCGCCCCCTCCGAGGCCCCCACCACCCGGAAGCCCGGCGGCAGCGCGGTGACGCGGTCACCATGGCTCATCCACACCGTCAGCTCGGAACTGGCCTCGCCAATGCCGTCGAACAGGGCACAGGGGGCGATCAAGGTGACCACGGCCCGACCGAATTCACGATCATGGCCGGGTTCAACCGCGCCGCCCAATTGGGCGCAGATCGTTTGCTGGCCGTAACAGATCCCCAGCACCGGCAGGCCGAGATCGAACAGGCCATCGGGGGCACGCGGCGAGCCGCTTTCCGTCACCGAAGCCGGGCCGCCCGACAGGATCACGCCCTTCGGCGCAAAGGCGCGGATTGAGTCCACCGTGACACGGTTGAACGGGTGGATTTCGCAATAGACGCCGGTTTCACGGACGCGGCGGGCGATCAACTGGGTCACCTGCGAGCCGAAATCGACAATCAGGATGCGGTCGGACATGATTCCTCCGGACGATACGGGGCGCGACTTTACTCGATGGTCGCGGCGCCGGACAAGCGGCCCGGCGCGGAAAGGTTCCCGTTCAGCGGATAGTGGACCAGTCGTTCATACTGGGCGCCGCGCGGGGAGAGATGGCTCTGAAACAGAGTGAAGCTTTCGACCGTCAGAGTCTCGGGCGACAACGGCAGCGCCAAAGCGCATTGCAGGCGTTCCGGCGACGTCGAACTCAGCCGGGCCAGGGTGATGTGCGGGGTGAATCGGCGTGGCTCCGCCGGCAGACCCAGCCGGACTACCGCCGCTTCGATCCGATGGGCAAGCTGATGCAAGGCCGGGCTGGGGGCCAGACCACGCCACAGAGTATGGGCACGGCGGCGGTCGCCGAACAGCCCCAGTTCGGTCAGGGTCAGGGGGAAAGGGGCCGCTTCGATCCGGGTCAGGGCCAGATCGAGATCGGTCGCCGTCGCCTCGTCACACTCCCCGATGAAACGCAGCGTCAGATGCAGATTCTCTGGCTCGATCCGGCGGGCGCCAGGCAAACCCGCCGCCAGCCCGGCCAGACGCTCAGCCAGAGCCGGCGGGAGATCCAGCCCGACAAACAGTCGGATCATCGTCCGCCAAGCCGGGGTGGAGGATGGTCGAGCAACCGGCGCACCATCGGCAGAATTCCGGCGACGATCGTCTCGATTCCGGCCGCCGTGGGATGCAGGCCATCCGGCTGATTCAGATCAGGATGACCGGCCACCCCCTCCAGGAAAAACGGGTAAAGCAAAGTGCCATGAGCCTGGGCTAGGCGGGGGTAGAGGGCGTTGAAGCTGCTCTCATAGGCCCGGCCATAATTCGGCGGGGCCAGCATGCCGGCCAGCAGCACCGGAAGACCAGCCTGTCCCAGCCGGGTCAGGATGGTGGCAAGATTGGCTTCAGCCCGTTTGGGATCGAGCCCCCGCAGAGCATCATTGGCACCGAGTTCGACAATCACCCGGTCCGGTCGTCCTGCCAGCACCCAATCGAGCCGGGCCAGTCCGTCCGCCGTGGTATCGCCCGACACCCCGCCATTGGCGACCTGCACCGCGCGGCCCTCGGCCCGCAGCGCCGCTTCAAGTCGAACCGGAAAGGCCGCCGCAGCGGGCAGTCCGTAGCCGGCGGTCAGAGAATCCCCCAAGGCTGCGATCCGCAGCGGTTCGGCCGCGCCGCCACGTCGCGAAAAAGCGGCGAGAGCCAATCCGCCGAAAACGGAGGTCAGGATCGCGCGCCGCGTGGGTGGTCCCTGGCGGCTCATCGTTGCGGATGCGACGACAGTTCGGGACTGGTCAGGCCGCCAATCGCCGCGCCGGCGACGCTCCCAACGGCGGCGCCAACCAAGGGACCGCCAGCAAGATAGCCGACACCGGCTCCGACGCCGGCCCCAATCGCCGCCCCGGATAAGGTTCGTTGCTGCCACGGCCGCATGTCGGAACATCCCGTTGCGCTGAACAGGATCACGGAAAGAGTCGCTCCCAGCAAAATCGTTTTCATCTCTTGACCTCGTACGATCGGGAGGGATGGTCCCAACCTGGCCTCTCCAGCTCATCGGCCCGGGGCAGAACAGCCATCACTGTGATCACTGCAAACCGTTCTGGCAAGCCTGAGCCAGAGGCGATCCTATCGTGCCTTTCGGGCTGAAATGGGGCGCTCAAACGTTCCCTCCTGCGAATCGGGGGAGAGTCCATGCGGGATCGATCCTCATCGACCCTCTTGGCAGTGTCGACCTTCCGGCTATTGAGTTCCGGAGGAACTGATCTTTTGGTTAAAAAAACGACTTTTCAGGAGAGCCTCCCGGTAGCATCGCCCTTCCAAAACATCAGAGGCGACAATTTTATAATCATCGCGCGCGAGATCTATGATCTCCTGCACCCAGCCCCGGCTTTCGAGTGATTTTTTAAAATAAAGGAACAGGTCTTCGCTCTGAGCAGCCGCCTCAGAATCCGCGATTTCCCGAGTGAGAACTCGAAATTCCTTCCAGCAGCGATTAGCAAAAAGAGAAAAGTCTGATTGGTTTTTTATGTATTCCCTGCAAAAATGATATTTCCATTCTTTTACGTTGATATTGTCGTCGACCATTTTTTTATCGGCCCAGCGGGTGGTCAAAGAGTTTTCACGCCGCTTCCAGATGTACAGCTGCTTATAAATTTGCGACAGCTTGGGATCATCCTGGTAAGCCAAAGCGGTAAAAATATGATCCTCTCCATTCAGGATGCTTTCAGGAAAAATAGCCTTTCGCGCCGTCAGGGCTTGACGCTTATATAATTTAGCCCAAACTGTTCTTGGAAAAGAGCCGATCATCATCGCAAGAACGCGATCTTGATTTGAAAGATAATGCTCAATATTGGACTGGCTTAAAAACTTTCCTTCGGCATCGACCGCCCGATAGAGACCCTCGACAATATCGGCTGATGTTGTGGTTGCTTTTGCCCACATCAGCTCCGCGAAATCTGGATCTAATTCATCGTCCGCATCGACGAAACTGACATAATGTCCGAGGGCTGCTGTCAACCCCACATTGCGGGCTGCGCCCGGGCCAGCCAGATCGGACGACAGAATCGTGATCTGAAGCTGTTTCGTATATTTCTCGATCGTATCTTTAAAATTATCGGCTGAATGATCGTCGACAAAAATAATTTCAAAGTTTTGTATGGTCTGGCGAAGGAAAGAATTGAGCAAGCCGTCAAGGTAAATCGCAGAATTGTGAATAGGAATGATAAAAGATATCGGCCTCATTTCGGTCTTACCCTGATATTTTTAAACTTGAACTATCCTTGATAAAAAATTTCCTTCGGCTGACCAATCATGAATGATCGGAAGATGTCGATCATTATTTATATGGTAGTTTCTAGAAATACCGCTTTCTTGATCGGAGAGCGAAAATCCCGCAATATTTTCTTTCTTTATTGGTCCAAAGTATTTGTATATCCAATATAATATCTTCATTCCGCTGCTGGGGGAGGCATGGAGAATCGAAACCAATTCACGGTCGATCCAGGATGGAATGAGGCAAATTGGCGCTTCAAATGAGAGATCGTGAAGTTTGTAAGATAAATTGCGGGATGAATAAAGGCATCCATCTGAAATGACAATGAGAGATAAATCCGTCTTATTGTTTCGTCTTGTTTGGTAAAAATTCGGATTTAAAACCACGATATCCGTTTTAGTTCCATAGTCGAGGCTTAGTGGATATTCGGAAACTGCGGAATTGAAACGAACAACGCAGTCATTTTCATCAATCCAACGCCCTTTATTGAGGCCGATTTCGCATGGAGAATTTCCAACAATAATAAAATTACCATTTTTCTGAATTTTATCAAGAATATCTACAAAAAATAGCTTGTTTTGTGAGAGTTTCTCATAAAAAAAACTGTCAATTTTCGCCCAATCGTCTGTGACTATCCGTTCACGGTATAAAAAATTACTCAGTCCAATGTAGCGATTCTCTTGCCACGCATCGCTATCTTCCTGTCGGGCATAGTGAGCAGCTTTGACCGCCATCACGTAATCGCCGGCTTCACAGAAAAAGGCTGCAAGCAACATGACTGTCCTGGCCGAAAGATCTGCTCTTTTACCATATAAAAACTTAGCTACAGTTCCGGCTAGCTCGGATGTACCTAAAATACGATATAATTTTGAAAATAAATTAAAACAATCTTCATCACTTAAACTGTTGTATCCAAAAATAATGGATGAAATGTCCTGAACAAGATCTTGGTCATATGCGCCGCCGCGACATCCAAATTGAACTATTTCTTTTATCGTTACCCCTTTATGCTCTCTGTGGTGAAGGTACAGTAGGCGATAATCTCCCGACTCCTTCCAGAAAAGCGCATTTAGCGTGTTAATTATTTTCAGGCTTATCTCGTCGGTCAGACAGGGATCGGCTTCACAAAAACGCCGATCTTTGGCCAGGATTATCTGTCCTTTTGTCTCACGCAAGCAAGATAGATCAAGTCTGGCGCTGAAGACACTCTGTGCTGTCATAATAACAATTTCGGCAAAACATTCATTTGTATCAAGTCTATAACAACCAGCCTTGCAGGATAGGGACGCCATCGCGGCAAGTCGTGTAATGAATTTTATTTGTTGAGAAGGAACGCTGTCGGAAATGTATAGAGATCCGACTGAAGGTGATTTTTTATTTTTTCGAACTTGAATTTCAGGTTCTTTGATGGAATTCCCTTTTGAAGAATAATCAATCTCTTTTTTAAAGAGTTTGGGGAAGACCGGCTTCAAGAAAGACAAGGCCTTGGAATCGGCGACATAAGCACGCGGATTCCGCACCAACTTCCGCAGACGACGCCTAAAAAGTGAAATCTCTCGAGTCATAGCTGCAACCAATTAAAAATTGGAAATCAACCTAAGCGATAGATCTGTACGCAATATTTACCTTTAGTCGTACATATTTTGAATTTTAAACCATTTAGATTGGTGTATTAATTATTACGCGGCTGAATTTTGTTTCTATATATTTCTATGTCAGATCTTTGACCTCGTCAAGGGCACGTCTATCAAACTGTCTTGTACCCAGAGGGATGGTCCCGTTGAAGAGATCATTGTCAGGCGTCATTCTGCCAAAGGTTGACAAGTTTACTTCGAACCAGAGCCTGAAACGGGTCTGTGGCCTGAGTGAGCCTCAATATTTTGTCAGGGATCAAAACAGAAGCCTCACGGACCCGATCCGGGCGAGGCGCGGAGGCTTTTGTCTGAATTCATCTCAACCGAGATCATCCCGACCGCGATCGTTACGGATCGAAATCAAGTAGGACCGGGACGTGGTCGGAGGGTTGGGGCCAAGCGCGGACAGCGCGGGCAACGTGAATCGAACGGAGTCGGTCCTGCAGGACCGGCGTCACCCAGATATGATCGAGTCGGCGGCCTCGGTCATTGCGGGTCCAGTCTGGGGACCGATAGCTCCACCACGTATAGAGTTTTTCGCTTTCCGGTACGAAATGGCGCATCGCATCCAGCAGGGGCACACTCGCGCGCAGGGCGTCGAGGGTAGCGACTTCGATCGGGGTATGACTAACCACATCGAGCAAAGCGCGATGGGACCAGACATCGGTGGGCAGCGGCGCGATATTGAAATCGCCGGCCAGGATCGCCGGTCGACCAGGATCCAGCTCTGTTTGTGCCCAGGCGGTCAGTTCGCGCAGGAATCCGAGTTTGTGGGCAAATTTGGGATTAGCGTCCGGGTCGGGCAGATCGCCTCCGGCCGGGACATAGAGGCAATGGACCGCGGTCCCGTCATCGAGTTCGGCACTGAGATGGCGGCAATCGTCTTTGCCATACCAGGAATGGGTTCGGATCCGGTGCAACGGGCGGCGGGAGAGGATCGCCACGCCATTATAACTTTTCATGCCGTGAAAGGCGATGTGGTCGAAGCCAAGGGCACGGCAGGCGTCGAGCGGAAAGAACGGGTCGCTGACTTTGGTTTCTTGCAGGCAGATTAGGTCGGGGTGGTAGTCGGCCACGATCCGTTCCAGCAGACCGAGGCGCAGGCGCAGGGAATTGATATTCCAGGTGATCAGGCGCACCAGAGCGTCTTTCAGAATGGCGGGGCTGCCGCCCCGCGCCCCGCCTGGAGGCTGACGCCTCCAGACCTCGGCTTTTTTTAAAAGAAAAGGGGGGTCCGGGGCCTCGCCCCGGCCGGGTTCGGGCGGGAGCCCGAAAGCTCAGCTTTCTTTGACCCCGAGCACCAGATAATTGACCTCCAGATCGCTGGTCTCGCGCCATTGATCGAGCAGCGGCTGATAAGAGACTCCGATCTGCTGGCGGGTTTCGACCCCGGCGTGACGCAGCAGGCGGGCAAATTCCGAGGGGCGCACGAATTTATGCCAGTCATGAGTCCCGCGCGGCAGCCAGCGCAGGACATATTCCGCCCCGACCACCGCCAGCAGCCACGCCTTGGGGGTCCGGTTCATCGTCGCCCCGACAAACACCCCGCCCGGCTTCAGCCGGGCACAGGCGGCCGACAGGAACAAAGCGACATCGGTGACATGCTCGACCACCTCCATCGACAGCACCACGTCAAAACTCTCGTCGGGATCAAGCTGTTCCGGGGTGGCGACCCGATAGGTCACCGGCGCGCCGGATTGTTCGGCGTGCAGGCTGGCGATCCGGATGTTCTTCTCGCCGGCATCGATCCCGGTGACGATGAAGCCCATCGCCGCCAGCGGTTCCGACAGCAGGCCGCCACCACAGCCGACATCAAGCAGGGTCAGCCCCTCAAACGGCCGTTCGGCGTCGGGGTCCCGCCCGAACAGCGCCGACAGCTCCCGGCGCATGAACGCCAGCCGCACCGGATTGAACTTATGCAGCGGTTTGAACTTGCCTTTGGGATCCCACCAGGCCTCGGCCATGGCAGTGAAACGGGCGATTTCCTCCGGCGACGCGGTGCCCGGCTGAGACATCGGACCAAACCCTCCTTGACGCTCCCCGCCCGGGCGGGGGGCTCTTGCTTCCAAACTTTCGACAGAGTATGAATACGCGCCCTTCCGGCGGCAACCGGGCATGTGAAAGATTTGCAGGATCAGGTCGGGACGCCCGCCGCCACGTTTCAGGCCCGGCGTCTGCCGCACAATCAAGGTCTCCCGCATGGCGCGCATCGTAATGAAATTCGGCGGCACCTCCGTCGCCGACATCGACCGGATCAAGAACGTCGCGCGACGGGTCAAGCGCGAAGTCGAAGCCGGCCATCAGATCGCCGTCGTGGTCTCGGCGATGTCCGGCGCGACCAACCGTCTGGTCGGCTGGTGTAACCAGATGGCGGCATTGCCTGATCCCCGCGAATATGACACCGTTGTCGCAACGGGCGAGCAGGTGACCATCGGCCTGTTGGCGATCGGCCTTCAGGAACTCGGTCTTGACGCCCGGTCGTGGTGCGGCTGGCAAATTCCAATCCAGAGCGACGGCGTTCACAGCAAGGCGCGGATTGAATCGATCGACACCACGCGGATGCTGGCGGCAATGGCCTCCGGACAGGTTGCCGTGGTCGCAGGGTTCCAGGCGGTCGGGCCAGAGGAGCGGATCAGCACCCTGGGCCGGGGCGGTTCGGACACGTCGGCGGTAGCCCTGGCTGCGGCCCTGGGCGCCGATCGGTGCGACATTTATACCGACGTTGACGGGATCTACACCACCGATCCCCGGATCGTGGCCCGGGCTCGCAAGCTTGACCGCATCACCTATGAGGAGATGCTCGAACTGGCCTCGGTCGGCGCCAAAGTGTTGCAGACCCGTTCGGTCGAGATGGCGATGAAGCACCGGGTCCGGGTTCAGGTTCTGTCCAGCTTCGAGGACAAGCCCGGTACTCTTGTTTGCGACGAGGATGAGATCGTGGAAAAGGAACTGGTGAGCGGCATCGCCTACAGCCGCGACGAGACCAAGGTCACCCTGACCCGGGTGCCGGATCGCCCCGGCATCGCGGCGGCGATCTTCGGCCCGCTGGCGGATGCGGCGGTCAATGTCGATATGATCGTGCAGAACGTCTCGGAAGACGGTCGCTTCACAGATCTGACCTTCACCGTGGCCCATTCTGACCTGGAACGGACCAAACAGGTGCTGGAGGCCGCGCGCGGTGAGCTGGGCTATGAGCGTCTGCTGTCGGATGGCGACGTGGTCAAAGTGTCGGTGATCGGCGTTGGCATGCGCAGCCATGCCGGCATCGCCCAGAAGATGTTCCAGATCCTGGCTTCGGAAGGGATCAATATTCAGGTGATCTCGACCTCGGAAATCAAGATCAGCGTCCTGATTGCAGAAAAATACACCGAACTGGCGCTGCGGGCGCTGCACACCGCTTACGGTCTCGACGCCGCCTGACCTCCGGGCAGCGCCGCAACGATCAAGAGCGGATCTGCTTGGGCGGATCCGTGGCGCAAGCGGGATGGATAGGGAATCCGATGGACAAGGCGAGACAGCGGCTTGAACACTTGTGGCGGCGGGGGCGGGCCTTCCTCGGCACCGAACTGGCCATCATGGGCGGGGCGATGTCCTGGATTTCGGAGCGCCATCTGGTCGCCGCGATCTCCAATGGCGGTGGCTTCGGGGTCCTGGCCTGCGGCACGATGACCCCCGAGCGGCTGGCTGAGGAAATCACCGCCACTCAGGCCCTGACCGACAAGCCGTTCGGCGTCAATCTGATCACGATGCACACCGATCTTGATCAGCTGATTGATGTCTGTGGCGCGTTGAAGGTCGGTCATATCGTGCTGGCCGGCGGCCTGCCGACCACTGCCGCGATTCGCCGGGCCAAAGATCACGGCGCCAAGGTGATGTGTTTCGCCCCAACGGTGCCGTTTGCCCGCAAGCTGGTTCGCACCGGGATCGACGCGCTGGTGATCGAAGGCACCGAAGCCGGTGGCCATATCGGCCCGGTCTCAACCAGCGTGCTGGCCCAGGAAATCCTGCCGGAAGTCTCCGAAGTGCCGGTGTTCGTCGCCGGTGGGATCGGACGGGGCGAGGCGATGCTGTCTTATCTCGAATTGGGGGCGGCCGGCTGCCAGCTTGGCACCCGCTTCGTCTGCGCCAGCGAATGCATTGCCCATCCCCGCTTCAAGCAGGCTTTCATCAAGGCCGCAGCGCGCGATGCGGTCCCGAGCACCCAGGTTGATCCGCAATTCCCGGTGATTCCGGTGCGGGCGCTGCCCAATGCCGCCACCCGCCGCTTCGTCGAATTCCAGCAGGAGGTGATCGCCCGCTGTCGGAACGGCGAGATCCAGGCGAAGGAGGCACAGTTGCAGATCGAACATTACTGGGCGGGCGCCTTGCGCCGCGCGGTGATCGATGGCGATGTCGAGAACGGGTCGCTGATGGCCGGTCAGAGCGTCGGCATGGTCAGCCGCGAGCAGCCGACCGCCGAAATTTTGGGTGAAATCGTTGATCAGGCGGTCGCCGCCCTGGCCGCCCGGGAAGGGCCGCCGCTGGCCCTGGCGGGACAGTGATCCGGGCGAAACCGTCGGCGGGAGCAGAGCGATGGTAAGCTCGGGGGCAACATCAGTCTCGCGGCGGCTGCTCGGACGGCTGCGCGACGTGATGGCCGGAGGCGGGACCGCGCAGGAGCGCCTCGATAAAGTGGTGACGCTGATCGCGCGCGACATGGTCGCCGAGGTCTGCTCCTGCTACGTCATGCGCGCCGGCGAAGTGCTGGAACTGTTCGCGACCGAAGGGCTGAAGAGCGAATCCGTCCATCGCACCCGCCTGCGGGTGGCCGAGGGTCTGGTTGGCGACATTGCCGCCCATGCCCGGCCGCTGGCCCTGGCCGATGCCCAGGCCCATCCCCATTTCGCCTATCGTCCCGAAACCGGGGAGGAAGTCTATCATTCGCTGATGGGTGTGCCGATCATCCGCGGCTCGCGGGTGCTGGGCGTGCTGGTGGTGCAGAACCGCACCATGCGCCATTACACCGAGGAAGAGGTTGAAACCCTCGAAACGGTGGCGATGGTCCTGGCCGAACTGGTCGCCTCGGGCGATTTGGTCGATCGCTCCGAACTGGTCCCGGTCGATGGCAATGCTGTGCTGCCGCTGCGGCTCGAAGGGGTGCGGCTGAATGGCGGGGTCGGGCTCGGCGTTGCCGTGCTGCACCGGCCGCGCATTGTCGTCCGCCGGTTGGTGGCCGAAGATCCCGATATCGAGATGGAGCGGCTGCAACGGGCGCTGGCGGCGATCAAATCGCAGATCGACGTGCTGTTCACCCGGCCGGAAATGCGCGATGGCGAACATCGCGACGTGCTCGAAACCTATCGGATGTTCACCGAGGACAAGGGCTGGCTCAATCGGATTGGCGAGGCGGTTCGCACCGGCCTGACCGCCGAGGCCGGGGTCCAGAAGGTGCTCGACGACACCCGGGCGCGGATGAATCTGATCGCCGACGCCTATCTGCGCGAGCGGTTGCACGATTTCGAGGATCTGGCCAACCGCCTGCTCCAGCAATTGTCCGGCGATGACGAGGAGGGCAGTCGGGACGATCTGCCCGAGGCGGCGATTCTGGTCGCCCGCAATATCGGCCCGATGGAGCTGTTCGATTACGACCCGCGCCGGTTGCGCGGGCTGGTGCTGGAGGAAGGCTCGACCACCTCCCATGTCGCGATCGTTGCCCGTGCCCTGGATATTCCGGTGGTCGGCCGGGTCAAAGACGTGCTCGACATGATCGAGAGCCTCGACCCGGTGATCTGCGACGGCGACAACGGCCAGGTTTTCATCCGTCCGCCCGAAGATATCCGGGATTCGGTGGTTGAGGCCCTGAGCGAACGGCAGATCCGTCGGGCGGTCTATGCCGGGCTGCGCGACCTGCCGGCGGTAACCCGCGAGGGAATCCAGATCACCCTTTCCATGAACGCCGGTCTGTTGCTCGACCTTCAGCATTTGCATGAAAGCGGCGCGGATGGGATCGGTCTGTACCGCACCGAACTGCCCTTCATGGCCCGTTCAGCTCTGCCCGATGTCGATGCCCAGACCCTGCTCTATCGCAAGATCCTGGATCAGGCCGAGGGCAAGCGGGTGGTGTTCCGCACCCTTGATGTTGGCGGCGACAAGGTCCTGCCCTATTGGAATCCGTCTGACGAGGACAATCCGGCCCTGGGCTGGCGGTCGATCCGGATCACCCTCGACCGGCCGGCGGTGATGCGCCAGCAGTTGCGGGCGCTGCTCCGGGCGGCGGCCGGACGGGAATTATCGGTGATGTTCCCGATGATTGCCGAGGTGGCGGAACTGGTCCAGGCCCGGCATATCCTGGATATCGAGATCGCCCGTGAGCGGACTCTGGGCCGGCCGCTGCCGGAGCGGATCCGGGTTGGCACCATGCTCGAAGTGCCGGCCCTGGCCTTCCAGCTTGACGCGCTGCTGCCACTGGTCGATTTTGTCTCGATCGGCTCGAACGATCTGACCCAGTTTCTGTTTGCGATCGACCGGGGCAACCCCCGGATTGCCGAGCGTTATGACCCGCTGTCGCCGGGGATGATCCGCTTCATGCAGACGGTGGCCACCAAATGCCGGGCCTATGGGGTTGATCTGTCGGTGTGCGGCGAGATGGCAGCCCGGCCGTTGGAGGCGATGACGCTGATTGGGGCGGGAATCCGTAGCCTGTCGGTCACTGCCCCGGCGATCGGTCCGGTGAAGACGATGGTGCGGAGCCTCGATGTCGGCGCCCTGGAGCCTTATTTGTTCAGTCTGCTTGATTTGCGCGATCATTCGCTCCGCTCCCGCCTGCGTGGTTTCGCGACCGACCATGGCGTGTCGTTCTGACCGCGCAGACCTCCTATCCGCGCGGGGGTTGCCCCCATCGGGGGGAATTGCTAAACCAGGGCAGAGCTTGACGAGAAAGGTCCGCCACCGTGGACAGTCCCGCTTCTGACGATCCGACGCCGCCGGCCCCGTCCGGTGATTCCGGGGCGACGGAATATTCCGGAGGCGGCGGAACGATGCTGGCCAGCCAGCTCGCCGTCGGGCCGACCTTGCGTGCTGCCCGTGAGCGCAAGGGGCAGACTCTGGAGGAATGCGCCCGGCAATTATTCATCCGTCTGCCGTTCCTTCAGGCCCTGGAGGAAGGCCGTCACCGTGATCTGCCGGGGGGGGCTTACGCCGCCGGCTTTCTACGGGCTTATGCTGAATTCCTGGAACTGGATGGCGAGGAACTGGTCCGCCGCTTCCGTGAAGAGGGCGCGGGGGGATTCACCAACCGAACCGAGCTGGCCTTTCCCTCGCCGGTGTCGGAAGGACGGATTCCCGGCGGAGCGGTGATCTTCCTTGGCCTGGTGCTGGCGGCCCTGACCTATGGGGGCTGGCTGTTGCTGTCCAACCGTGATGCCGAGGTGGCGGAAATGGTCCCGCCGCTGCCGGAACGTCTGGCGGCCCTGCTCAACCGACAGGCAGCCCTGACGGGCGAGCCGCGTCCGGCGGGCGAGAGCGACACCGCCCGGCCGCGTGAGGAAGTGGTGCCTCCGTCCGAAAGCGAGGAGGAGGCCCCCAAACCGGCGGACTCTCCGGCGGTCGTTACGCCGCTGGTGCCGGTTTTACCGCCGGCGCCGGTTGAACCGGTGGCGGTGCGGCCGGATCTGCCGAAAACCGAACCGGTCAAACCGCCTGAAGGGCCTCCGGCCGTGGTTTCCGCCCCGCCGGCCCTGCCGCCGCTGCCGGCCCCGGTGGAGCTCAAGCCGGCGGAGCCGGATGGCAAGACCTATGGCACCGAGCATGCGGATTCGCGGGTGGTGCTGCGCGCGGTGGTGGATGATTGCTGGGTTCAGGTACGCGAGATGGACGGGTCGATCCTGACCTCACGCCTGCTGCGGCGCGGTGATGTTTTGCGCCTGCCCAACCGTCCTGGCTTGATTCTGATGGCCGGCAATGCCGGGGCGTTGGAAGTGACGGTTGATGGCCGGCGGATTCCGCCGCTGGGGGCGATTGGTCAGGTGCGACGCGACCTGCGGCTTGATCCCGACCGGCTCGGGGCCGGCTCCAACTGATTTTGGGCTGCCGCCCAAACCCGCCCGGGGCGAGGCCCCGGACCCCCTTTTTATTTTTGAAAAAAGGAGGGGTTCGGGGAGCCTGCTCCCCGAGTGGGTTCGGGCGGCAGCCCGACAGAATCGACGAAGGGCCATAACGCAAGGCTCTTCCGCGCCGATCGGGCTTTCTCGCTTCCAGTGGAATGCGCTATAACCCGACGCCTTGGACGGATCCTGTGCGAGAGTCTAGCAATGAGTCTGCGCCCCTACCGGCAAATCACCCGGCGTCATTCCCGGAAAATCATGGTCGGCCCGGTGGCGGTCGGCGGCGATGCCCCGATCTCGGTGCAGACCATGACCAACACCCGCACCAGCGATATCGCCGGCACCCTCGATCAGGTGCGCCGTGCCGCGACCGCCGGGGCCGATCTGGTCCGCGTCTCCTGCCCGGACGAAGACTCAACCCGGGCCTTGCGCGAGATCGTCAAAGGATCGCCGGTTCCGATTATCGCCGACATCCATTTCAATTATAAGCGGGCGATCGAGGCCGCCGAGGCCGGCGCCGCCTGCCTGCGGATCAATCCCGGCAATATCGGTGCGGTCGATCGGGTCCGCGAAGTGATCCAGGCGGCGCGCGATCATGGCTGTTCGATGCGGATCGGGGTCAATGCCGGCTCGCTCGATCGCCATTTGCTCGAAAAATACGGCGAACCCTGCCCGGAAGCCCTGGTCGAGAGCGCGCTGGAACATGCCCGCATCCTCGAAGACAATGATTTCCGCGAATTCAAGATCAGCGTCAAAGCCTCCAACGTCTTCATGGCGGTCGCCGCCTATCGCGGTCTCGCCGCCCAATGCGATTACCCGCTCCATCTCGGCGTGACCGAAGCCGGCGGGCTGACCCGGGGCACGGTCCAGTCCGCTCTCGGGATCGGAACCCTGCTGTGGGAGGGAATCGGCGACACCCTGCGGGTTTCGCTGACCGCCGATATCGCCGAAGAGGTCAAAGTTGGCTTCGAAGTGCTGAAGGCGCTGGATCTGCGCCATCGCGGCGTCCGGATTGTCTCCTGCCCGACCTGTGCCCGTCAGGGCTTTGACGTGGTCAAGACCGTCGAAGCCCTGGAGAAGCGGCTGGCCCATATCAGCGCCCCGGTCACCCTGTCGATCCTCGGCTGTGTCGTCAACGGGCCGGGCGAAGCCCGCGAAACCATGTTCGGCATCACCGGCGGCGGAGTCGGCGGCGACAAGCACCGGGTCTATGTCGGCGGCGTGTCCGATCACAACATCACCTCCGCCGAGATGATCGACCACATTATCGCCCTGGTCGAAGCCAAGGCGGCAGAACTTGAGTCTGTGCAGGAACAGGGGTAAGGGCGTGTCCAATTTGCAACCGGTTCGCGGTACGCACGATCTGCTGCCCGAGGAAAGCCGCTGTCACCGTCAGGTCGAGGCCATCGCCGCTGCCACCGCTGCCCGCTACGGCTTCGGCGAGATCATCACCCCGATCTTCGAATTCACCGAGGTCTTCTCCCGCACCCTGGGCGACACGTCCGACGTCGTCACCAAGGAGATGTACACCTTCACCGACCGCTCGGGGGATTCGCTGACCCTGCGGCCGGAAGGGACAGCGGGCGTGGCCCGCGCCTTCATCTCCAACGGTCTGGCCCAGTCGCTGCCGCTGAAATTGTTCTATCGCGGCCCGATGTTCCGCCACGAACGGCCCCAGAAAGGTCGGCTGCGTCAGTTCCATCAGGTCGGAATCGAACTGCTCGGGGTTGAGTCCCCGCTGGCCGATGTCGAAGTGATCGCCCTCGCCGCCCGGCTGCTCAATGAGCTTGGGCTGGGCGACAAAGTGACCCTCGAACTCAACAGCCTGGGCGATGCCGACAGCCGCGCCGCCTACCGCGCCGCCTTGACTGATTATCTGTTACAATATCGGGCTGATCTCTCCGAGGACAGCCGGAACCGGCTCGAACGCAATCCGCTGCGGGTGCTGGATTCGAAAGATGAAGGCGACCGCCAGATCGTCGCTAATGCGCCGCCGATCGCCGCTTCACTCAGTCCGGCCGCTGCCGGCTTCTTCGCCGATGTGACCGGAGGGCTCGATGAATTGGGGATTCCCTTCGTGGTCAATCCCCGGCTGGTGCGCGGGCTCGATTATTACAGCCACACCGCTTTTGAATTCACCACCACCGCTTTGGGAGCGCAGGGCACCGTCCTCGCCGGCGGTCGCTATGACGAACTGATCGCCCAGATGGGCGGGCCACGGACTCCCGGTATCGGTTGGGCGGCCGGGGTCGAACGGCTGGCGATGCTGACCGGGACCGCCCCGACTCTGGTCCGGCCGGTGGCGGTGGTGCCGATGGGCGATCCGCTGGTGGCGCTGGCCGTGGCCGAACGGCTGCGCCGGGCCGGGCTGACCGCAGAAATGGCCTTCTCCGGCAATCTCAAGAAGCGGATGGCCCGTGCCGTCAAAAGCAATGCTCGCTGTGCGGTGATCCTCGGCGAAGAGGAAGCGACGCGCGGGGCGGTGACCTTGCGCGATCTCGACGATGGCAGCCAGCGGGAAGTGGCCCTGGCCGATCTCGAACAGCAGGTCAGTGCTCTGCTGGCCGGGGAGCGTGCCGGGTGAGCGCCGCCGCTCAACGTCTGGTGGTGGTCGGCGCCAATCATCGTTCGGCCTCGCTCGGCCTGCGCGACATCCTCTACATCGATGATACCGCCGCCCCCGATTTCCTCGCCGGCCTGCGCGCGGCCGGGCTGGCGGAAGCGATGATCCTGTCCACCTGCGACCGGGTCGAGGTGTGGTGTGCCGCCCCCGATCCGGCCCAGGCCACCACTGCCATTAGCACCGCTTTTGCCGCCAAAGCCGGCCTGACCGCCGACGGACTGGCGGCGCATCTCTACACCCTGGCCGGTCCCGACGCGGTGCGGCATGGCTTCATCGTCACTTCGGCGTTGGATTCGCTGGTGATCGGCGAACCCCATGTCGGGGGACAGGTCAAGGCCGCCCACCGTCTCGCCCGCGATGCCGATGCCGTTGGCGGGGTCCTCGATCAGTTCATCCAGGCCGCCTTTGCCGTCGCCAAGCGCGTTCGCAACGAGACCGCCATCGGCGAAGGGCCGGTCAGCATCGCCGCTGCCGCGGTCCAGGTCGCCCGCGATCTGCATGGCGATCTCGCCACCTGTCGCGCCCTGGTGATCGGCACCGGCGATATGGGGGGATTGGTAGCGGAAAGCCTGCTCGCCGCCGGTCTGAGTGACATGCTGGTCACCGCCCCGCGCGATTCCCGGGCCGAATCCCTGGCTCATTCGCTCGGCTGTCACGTCCTGCCGTTCGAGGATCTGCGCGAGGCTTTGTCCGGGGCGGATGTGGTGCTGACCTGTGTCGGCTCGCGGACTCCGGTGGTTAATGCCGAAGCGATTTCGCAGGCTCTGCGCAAACGTCGGCGCCAGCCGATCTTCCTGGTTGATGCCGGGATTCCGGGGGACATTGAGGCGGCGGTCAACCGGATCGAAAACGCCTTCCTCTATGACTTGGCCGATCTGGAAAAAGTCGCCCTGGAAGGCCGTGCCACCCGCGAACATGCCGCCCGCGCCGCCCGAGCGATCGTCGAGGCGGAGACCGCCTCTTTCATGCGGGGGCGCGCCGCCCGCGCCGCCGTGCCGGCCCTGGTCGCCCTGCGCGAACATTTCGAAGCCACCCGGGCCGGGGTGCTGGCCGAGATTGGGTCCGATGTCGATCCGGCCGAGGCAACCCGTCTGCTGGTCAATCGTCTGCTCCATCTCCCCACCGAAACGATGAAATCGATCGCCGCCGAGGGGGAAGAATGGCAGACGATGGAAAAGACCCTGCGTAAGCTGTTTCACCTCGCGGAATAGAGCCGGACGCGCCGCTTCCCGCTTCCGCCCTTGGACGGTCCCTCATGAGTCTCGACGACCATCTCGATAAGGTTCTCTACCGCCACGATGAAGTGCGCGCCCAGCTGGCTTCCGGGGAGGGGTTGGATTCGGCGGCGATTCCCCGCCTGTCGCGCGAACTGGCCGAACTCGATCCGGTGGTCGAGGCGATCCAGACTTTCCGCAAGGGCCGCGATGAAATGGCTGAAGCGGCGGTGCTGATGCAGGATCCCACCGCCGACCCCGACATGCGGGCCTTGGCGGAAGAAGAGTTTTTCGCCCTTAAGGAACAGGTTCCGGCGCTGGAACGGGCGGTGCAGATTCTGCTGCTGCCCAAAGACGAAGCCGACGAGAAAAACGCGATTCTCGAAGTCCGTGCCGGTACCGGCGGTGATGAAGCCGCTCTGTTCGCGGCAGAACTGTTCCGGATGTATGAACGCTATGCGGCGGCGCGCGGCTGGCGCTTCGAGGTGATTGACGCCAGCGACACCGGGATTGGCGGGGTCAAGGAAGCCAGTGCCCGGATCAGCGGCCGGGGGGTGTTCGCCCGGCTGAAGTTCGAATCCGGGGTGCATCGGGTCCAGCGGGTCCCCGCCACCGAGGCTTCGGGCCGGATTCATACCTCGGCCGCGACCGTCGCGGTGTTGCCCGAGGCGGAAGAGGTCGATATCCAGATCGACGACAAGGATCTGCGGGTCGATGTCTACCGGTCCCAGGGCTCGGGCGGACAGAGCGTCAACACCACGGATTCGGCGGTGCGGGTCACCCACCTGCCGACCGGCCTTGCTGTCGCCTGTCAGCAGGAAAAGAGCCAGCACAAAAACAAGGCGATCGCGATGACCCTGCTGCGCGCCCGGCTCTATGAGCGCGAACGCAGTGCCCGCGATGCCGAACGGGCCGCCAACCGCAAAAGTCAGGTCGGGTCGGGCGATCGTTCGGAACGGATCCGCACCTACAATTTCCCCCAGGGCCGGGTGACTGACCACCGGATCAATCTGACCCTCTATAAGATCGAGGCGGTGATGGCCGGCGAGGCGCTGGACGAAGTGATCGAAGCCTTGATCGCCACCGATCAGGCCGAACGTCTGGCCGAGATGGGGGCCTGATGAGTCTGACCCTCGGCCAGGCTCTGCGTGCCGCCGGGGAACGGCTGGCCCGCGCCGGAATCGACAGTCCGGCGCTGGATGCCCGTCTGCTGCTGGCCGAGGCAACCGGCTTTGCCCCGCCGGCCCTGGCCCTTCATGCCGGCGAACCGCTGACCGAACTGAGTGCAGACCATTTTGCCGCTTTGATCGAGCGGCGGGAACGACGCGAGCCGGTCTCCCATATCCTCGGCCGGCGCGGGTTCTGGACCCTCGATCTGGCGGTGACTCCGGCGACCCTCGACCCGCGCCCCGATAGCGAGACGGTGATCGAGGCGGTGCTGGCCGAATCCCCGCCCCGGACTGTCCCCTGCCGCCTGCTTGATCTCGGCACCGGCAGTGGCTGCCTGCTGCTGGCCCTGCTGGCTGAACTGCCGGCCGCCACCGGCCTCGGCATTGACCGCAGCCCGGCGGCGCTGGCGGTGGCTCAGGCCAATGCCAAGGCCTGCGGTCTCGCCGACCGGGCCGCCTTCCGCGAGGGCGACTGGGGCCACGGGCTCGACGAGTCTTTCGACGTGATCGTCTCCAATCCGCCCTATATCCCGACCGCCGAGATTGACCAACTGGCGCCCGAAGTCGCACAGTTTGAGCCCCGCAGCGCCCTTGATGGCGGCCCCGATGGATTAGACGCCTACCGCCGGCTGGCCCCCGATCTGGTCCGCCTGCTCCGGCCCGGCGGGCTGACAGTGCTGGAGGTTGGCCACGACCAAGCGGCCGCCGTCACTGCCTTGTTGGCCGCCGCCGGATTGGAGCCGGTGGGAACGCGATCCGACCTGGGGGGAGTCGAGCGTTGCGTGCTGGCCCGGAAGGGGCTGGGATAAAAAAAACTATTGGAAAGACGGCGACAGCCGACTAGGGTGGCGCCCACGCGCGCCAGCAACGTCGGAGCCGGCACTGACCCCCGAGCGGGTCGGGCTCGACTGGGCGCGGCGAACTCCCCCATAGCCGCCCACCCCCCGAGCGGATGCGGACTGGCCGGCCGAGATCTCGGCGGAATGGATGTGAACAGACTCATGATGAACATGAAGACAGGTCCCGTGCCCCCCAAGCAACGTTCGCGCGGCCGTGGGCCGAACGGGGGCAAGAAGCACAGCGGTGGCGGTATCCCGGGGCGGAACCACGTATTCGACAGCAATGGTCCCGATGGTCGGATTCGAGGCAACGCCCATCAGGTGCTGGAAAAGTATCTGGCTCTGGCTCGGGATGCCTCGTCCCAGGGCGACCGGGTCGCCGCCGAGAATTATTATCAGCACGCCGAGCATTATTTCCGGCTGATCAACGCCCAGAACCAGAATAATGGCCGGCCGCGTCAGGCCCTGCCAACCCCGGCCGAGGACCAGATGTCCGAGGAAGATGGCGAAGACGGGGACGGGGACGGGGACGAATCCTCGGGTGAAAACGGCGACGGCGAACTGATCGGTCCCGGCTCCGACGCCGCCTGATTTCCGCTCTGAGCGGCCCATCATCCTGCGGGGGGACCGGAGGTTCTCGGACTTCCGGCCCCGGTTTTATGCGGGCAGGGCGGAGGCGTCGGCGGCGGGCAGGGTGAAGGAAAACACCGATCCTTCTCCCGGCAGGGATTCGACCCAGATCCGCCCGCCATGTTGCTCGACGATCCGTTTACAGATGGCCAGGCCGATCCCGGTGCCCTCGTAACGGTCCTGTGGGTGCAGTCGCTGGAAAATGCGGAAGATCTGCTCGAAATAAGCCGTTTCAATGCCGATCCCATTGTCAGCGACATCGATTCGCCACTGATCGTCAGTCCGGCGACAGCTGATTCGAACCTGCGGCACCAGATCGCGGCGGCGATATTTTAGGGCATTACTGATCAGATTCTGGAGTAGCCGGGTAATCTGCGCCGTATCGGCCCGGACCAGGGGCTCGGGCAGACTGGTTTCAACGGACAGATCGGCACCACAGGCGGCAAGGGTCGGGCGGAGAATGTGAACCGCCTGATCGATCGCCGCCCGCAGGGAACAGGGGATGTGCGTCTCGCCCCGCCGACCGATCCGGGCATAATCCAGCAGATCCAACACCAGCCGATCCATCCGCTGCGCCCCCTCGCGGGCAAAGGCGAGAAATTCGCGTCCCTCCGGGTCGAAGGCCGGGGCATAGCGTCGCTCGATCAGTGACAGATAGGTGCTGATCATCCGCAAGGGTTCGCGCAGATCATGGCTGGCAACATAAGCGAATTGTTCGAGTTCGGCGTTGGAGCGTTGAACTTCGGCGATGGAGCGTTCCAGCCGGGCCTGAGCTTCCGTCTGTTCGGTGATATCGCGTGAGAAGACCGCGACCCGGGTCACCCGCCCATCGGCGTCGGGCACCGGATGAAGCGTGTTATCGAAGACCCTGCCATTCCGGCGATCGACGATCCGTCCTGGCTGACCGCTGATCAGAACGCCCCGCACCGCTTCGCGCCGCCAGGAGGCAACCTCGGACGGGAACAGACTCCACAGATCGGCCCCGATCAGGGACTCGACCGGCCGCCCCAGCCGTTGCGCTAGAACCGCATTGCCGGCAACCAGCAGCCCCGCCTGATCGATCAGCAAAATCGCGTCGGCGGAACAATTGACCAGAGCCTGGATCAGCGACTGACTGCCGCGCAAACTGGCTTCGCTCCGTTTGCGATCCTCGATCAACCGCAACGTCCCCTCGCTGCCGCAGAAATGGCCGTCACCATCCTGGCGCAGGCGGGCACTGGTCGAGACCCACACCGCTTCGCCGGTCTTGCGCCGGACCTGGAACTCGAAATCGGTCACGGATCCGCCCTGGCGTTGCATCGTCTCCAGCAGGGACGAACGCAGCTCGGGAACCACCGTGATCTCGGTCGCCGGCCGGCCGAGCAATTCGGGGGCGCTATAGCCGAGAACCGTCTCGACCGATCGTGACAGCATCAGCCAACGGCCCTCGGCGTCCGTCCGATAGAAAACATCAGTCATATTGTCGAGGATGGCGCGGAGATCCGCTTCGGAACGGCGCAGATCTTCACTGACCCGGGATAATTCGCTGATATCGGTAAAGGCGCCGACCACCCCGGCCACCCGGCCCGCACAATCGCGGAACCGCAGTTTGCGAATCAGCACCCGGCGGGGCCGTTGATCGGCGTAGCACAGGGTGGTTTCGTAGCAACAGGGGGTGTCGGCCTCCAGCGCCAGCCGATCGGCGGCGGCATGACGCCGGGCCAGATCTTCTGTGAGAAGCGCAGGATTACTTTGGCCGAGCAACTGCTCGCGCGGAAAGCCGAAGGCCTGTTCAAATGCCTGATTGATCGCGAGAAAGTGACCATCAAGGCTTTTGGCGAAGACCGGACCGGGCAGAGCATTGATCAGGGCGTCGCGCAACAGGATCTGATCGCGGGCGATGCGATCTGCGGCCTCGGCCTCCAGGGTCCGCCGTTGCAAAGCGGTGGTCTGTCGCGCCACTTCGGCAGCGAGGACGGTCGCGGTCAGGGCACCTTCCCGTCCGACCAGGGCGACGGCGATCAACAAAGGCGCGAGGGCCGAGAGCAAGAAATTGGCGATTTCGATTCCGCCGAGTTCGGGGAAATCGAGGTCCGGGACGGACTCTGAGACGGCAAGGCTCCCGCGCAGCAATTGCTCGATAGTCCAGCCGGCAAAGGTTGCGGCCAGCAGCGGCAGGCCGGCGGCGGGAGAGCGACGGGCCGCGACCGCCAGAGCCAGCGCCGCATGGCCGAGCAGCGGCACCCGCGCCAGCGAGACCAGGGCAAAACGGGCGGCGGTCCCGTCGAGTCCGAGCAGCACGCCCGCCGCGATTCCCGCCGCCAGAGCCAGCGGCAGCCAGAGCCGGACTCCCCGCCAGGGCAGACCGGCCAGGGCACAGGCTCCGGCCTGGGCCGGGACGGCCGACAGCAGCAGCAGCAGATCCCCGACATGCAGGGCCAGGGAATGCGGCAGGGCGGGCGGGGCCAGCAGGATGACCAACAGGCCGGTGCCGTAACAGAACAGGGCGAGGGCGAATTTCACCCAGATCCGGTCTCCCCGCCGGGCGCCGCCTGCGACCGCGATGACCAGGGAGCAGGCCAACGACAGGATGGCTGCCGACCAAGCCAGAGTCCCGATATCCAATCGCACCATGTCGCTTGGTCTCTTTGCTTAAAAAGCCTGGAACAGGCCAGACCTCCCCAAGTATGGGGACGCCGTCGCGCCTCTTCCAGGGAAGAGGCCGGGGGGGAGGCGCGTTGAAAACGCGCAGCCTGTCGGGCGATGGTCCGGCCGCCTGCTGTCTCGCAGGAAGCGCGACGGTCTCAGGGGGGGAGAGCGAGGGTTTCTGCGGCGCCGGGCGCGATCCGGCGGGATGTCGCCAGCAGGCGGGCGAAGGCGGTTGGATCGGCCAGCAGACGGCGGGCCAAAGCGAGATCGGCGGTCGAATCGCTCCGCCGTTCCGGGGGGCACAAGGCCCGCAACCGTCGCCGCAAGTCGAGATCATCCAGGCCGGCTTGACGCCACAGGGCCAGGGCACGAGCAGGGCGGACCTGATCCTCGCCCCAGGCTCCGGCCGGGGCATTGGTCACGGTGCAGCGGGTTGGGAACACCCCGAGCCCATCCAGGGCATAGCCGCTTGGGGCGTGAAAGCGCGACCAGGTCAGGGTTAATTCCCCATCATTGGGCAGGCGGACCACGGTTTGCACCGTGCCCTTACCATAGGAATTACTGCCCAGCACCACCGCCCGGCCGGCATCCTGCAAGGCAGAGGCGAGAATCTCGGCGGCCGAGGCGGAGCGGCCATCGATCAGCACCACCACCGGCAGATCCTCGGCCAGATCACCGGGGCGGGCTCTCAGTTCGGCATTGGCCTCGGAGTGGCGGCCCCGGGTTGAGACCACCGGCCCGTCGGCCATGAACAGATCGGCCACCGCCACCGCCTGATCCAGCAGGCCGCCGGGATTGCCGCGCAGGTCGAGGATCACCCCGGTGAGCCCGTCTCCTTTGCGAGTCCGGGTGGCCTGAAGCAGGGTTTCGAGAGAGCTGGCCGTGCGCTGGTTAAAGCTGGTGATCCGGTACAGCGCGATCGACCCGTCCACCGTTTCAGTCACCGTGCGGGGCACGATCAGCGAGCGGCGCAGGGTCACGACGACCATCTGGCCGCCCCGTCGCACCGTCACCGCCAGGGCACTGGCAACCGCGCCCCGCAATCGTCCTGACACCTCGCCGCGCGACAAACCATGGACCGGTTTGCCCTCGATCAGCACAATCACATCATCCGGGCGGAGCCCGGCCCGGGCCGCCGGGGTATCCTCGATCACATCGATCAGGCGGGGATCGCCCTCGACCATCTCGAAGCGGATGCCGATCCCGCCGAAACCGTTGCGGCTGGCCCGGTTGTCGCGCGCCTCGGCCGCCCCGGCATAGCGGGAATGCAGATCGGCCCGGCCCAAGGCCCCTTCGAACAGGGCCTGATAGAGCTGCTCGGGAGTCGCATCCCGTACCGGCGGGGAGACTTCAGCGGCGTCGAGGGCGGCACTGATCACCAGCCGTCCCCAGGATTCAATGTCGTCATAGGCTGGGGCCGGGTAGGTTGCCACCACCCGGTCGGCGTCGGTCAGCCGAACCCGGCCGCCTTGCAGCATCACCGCGAACTGGGGATCAAGTTCGGCCAGCCCGCGCATGGCGTCGAGGGCGACCATCGCCGCCGGCAGGGGATGGAGGTGGCGTTCAATGATGACGGTGAGGCCAAAGGACAGGGTTCGTTGGGCTTCCAGGGCGCTCCAACTCGCCCAGCCCCGTCCCGGCAGCAGGGCCAACGCCAGCGCCAGCACCACGAAGGCGCCCGCCCGGCGGCGGACCAGCCGGCGCGGCACCGGAACGGGGGGCGGGAGCGGAAACGCCGCCGCCACGGCCGGTCACCGTCCGCGTCGGAACGACGGCCGGCGGCTGGGACCGCGCCGGTCGTCACCGAGCGAAAAGAGCATCGAGCCGGTAATGATGTCGGCTTGGCGCAAGGTGACCTGGACCTGCTGGCCGAGTTGGAACGACACCCGGCTCTGCCGTCCGACCAGGCAATGGTGGACTTCGTCATGCAGATAATAATCGTCCGGCAGGCTGGAAATCGGCACCAGCCCGTCAGCACCATTATCGTCGAGGGTGACGAACAGGCCAAAGCGGGTGACACCGGAAATCCGGGCGGGGAATTCGGCCCCGACCCGCTCGGCGAGAAATAGGGTCACGGCGCGATCGACCGCTTCGCGTTCGGCGGTGGCGGCGCGGCGCTCGGTGGCGGAGATATGCTCGCCCCATTCGGGATAACGCGCCACGGCATCGCCGGGCAGACCGCCTTCACCCAGCCCGAGCGCCGAAACCAGACCGCGATGGACCAGCAGATCGGCATAGCGGCGGATCGGTGAGGTGAAATGGGCATAACGGGCCAGCGCCAGCCCGAAATGACCGATATTTTCCGGGGAATAAGCGGCCTGGGCCTGGGCGCGCAGGATCACCTCATTGACCAGAGCGGCGTTGGGAGTACCGGCGACGGCGGCGAGGATTCGATTGAACTGGCCGGGGGTCGGCCGCTGCCCTTTGGCCAGCGACAGATCGAGCCCGCGCAGCACCTCGCGCAATCCTTCCAGTTTCTCGACCGAGGGCAGGTCATGAATCCGGTACATGCAGGGGCTGCCGGCCCGTTCCAAGGTCTCAGCCGCGCAGACATTGGCGGCGATCATCAGATCTTCGATCAGACGATGACTATCGAACCGCTCGCGGGCAACCACTGCGACCACTTGGCCCTTTTCATCCATCACCACCTTGCGCTCGGGCAAATCGAGATCGAGCACGCCCCGCGCCTGCCGCGCCCGGGACAGGGCCTCCCAGGCGCCATAAAGCGGGGCAATTACGGTCTCACACAAGGGGAGGAGGCGGGGGTCGGGGGTGCCGTTGCGAGCGGCCTGAACCTCGGCATAGGTCAGCCGTGCTGCCGACCGCATCAGTCCGCGCCGGAACCGATGGCGCCGCTTCTGCCCGTCCCGATCGAACCACATCTCGACGGCGAGGCAGGGGCGCTCTTCCAGGGGCACCAGCGAGCACCAGCCATTCGACAGAGCCTCGGGCAGCATGGGGACCACCCGGTCGGGGAAATAAACCGAATTGCCGCGCCGGAAGGCTTCGCGGTCGAGAGCATCGCCGGGACGGACGTACCAGGAGACATCGGCGATCGCCACCAGACAATGCCAGCCGCCGGGATTGGCCGGATCAGGATCGGCTTCGGCCCACACCGCATCATCGAAATCGCGGGCATCCTCGCCATCAATCGTCACCAGCGGCACGGCGCGCAGATCGTCCCGGCCGAGCAGGGGCGCCGGCCCGGCGGCAGCGGCCTGGGCCAGAGTCTCCTCGGAGAAATCACAGGGGATGTCATTGCCGTGGATCGCCACCAGACTGATCGAGCGCGGCGCATGGAGCGGGCCGAGACGTTCTTTGACCGAGGCCTGACGCAAACCATACAGACGGTCGGGCAGGATGTCGGCCAGGACCAGTTCGCCGCTTTCCGCGCCCCCGCTTTCGCCGCGCGGGACCAGATAATCGGCTTTTTCGCGCCGGCTGGTTGGCTGAATCCGGCCGCTGCCGTCGGGCTGGCTGCGATACACGCCGAGAACGCGGGCACGGGGCTCGCCAACGACTTTGATCGGCCGGGCCTCATAATCGCCGTCGCGCAGGCGGCGCAACCGGCACAACACCCGGTCACCGACTCCGACCGCCGGCCCGGCTCCGGGACGGAACGGGGCGAGATAGATCCGGGGCGGCCGCCCCTCCTGGTCCCAACTGACCGGCCGGGCCAGCAATTCGCCCTCGGCATCGGTGCCGGAGATTTCGACCACCATCGTCTCGGCGAGAGCGCCGGGGGGGGTGAAGCGGCGCTGACGGCCCCGGTCGATCGCCCCTTCCCGTTCGAGATCGCCCAGGATCTTCTTGAGGTCAACCCGATCTCCGCTGCCTTGCAGGCGGAAGGCGCGGGCCAGCTCGCGTTTGCCGACCTGACCGGGCTGGGCACGAATGAAGTCGAGAACATCCTGTTTCGACGGAGGCGGGGCGGAACGACGGGGCGGTTTGCTCATGCCGGCCAAGGTAGACCGGCAGAGGGGAAGCGGGCAATCGCGCCGTATGGTCTGCCGCCGGTCCGGGCGCTTGGTTGTGCATAAAATATCATCTTCCGGATTGAAAGTTTCATGTTTTACATGATATTTCTCATTCCAGAGATGAAACCTATCGGGTGTGGTGATGACATTTTCCTCTTCCGTGTCCCCGCTCGACCGGATCCGGCGGATTGCCTGGATCATGCGTCGGCTGATTGCGCTCGGCATCCTGCTCGACATCACGGCAGTGCTGGCGGTGTGGGAATGGGATTATCTGTTCTGGCACAGCCTGCTGCCGGCGCTTGGCCTCACTCCGGACCAGGTCAGTCCGACTCCGGATGCCCGTCTGTTGGGTCTGCTGTTCAGCGGACCCTCGGCCGGGATCGTGCTGGTGCTGCTGATCGAAGCGTATCGGTTGTTTGGGGATTATGCCGGGGGACAGATTTTCGCCCCGGTGGCGATCGACCGGCTTGGCCGTCTGGCCTGGGGGATGATCATTCTGGCCGCCGTGCAATCCCCGTTACGCACCTTGCAGGTCCTGGCCCTGACCCTGCATAACCCTCCCGGCCACCGTCTGCTCAGTATTGGCCTGTCTTCCGCCGAACTGATGCTGGCCTTCTTCGGCGGCCTGTTGCTGGCGATCACCTGGGTGATGCGGGAAGCAGGCCGAATCGCCACGGAAAACAGTGAGTTCGTCTGATTATGCCAATCATTGTCCGCCTCGATCTGATGCTGGCCCGCCGCAAAATACGGGCGCGCGATCTGGCCCAGCGCATTGGCATTGCCGAGCAGAATCTGTCCTTGCTGAAATCAGGCAAGGTGCGCGGGGTCCGGTTCGAAACCCTGGCCCGGCTGTGTCAGGAACTGGACTGCCAACCCGGCGATTTGCTGGAATATCAGTCTGGACCGGAGCCCGCTGACGGAGAGAGTTGATAGCGGGGCTGCCGCCCCCAAACCCCCCACTTTTTTAAAAAAGAAAGGGGGTTTGGGGCATCGCCCCAATCGGGTTCGGGCGGAAGCCCGATCTTACTTCCAGATCGGCCGCCCGGACCCGGGCAGACCATATTCAGTCCAGCGGCGGGTGACCTGATCGACCACTTCCTGCGCCATCCGCAACGGCACCCCCCATTCCCGATGGGTTTCCGGCGGCAGCTTGTCGGTCGCATCAAGGCCGATCTTGCCGCCCAGACTCGGCTCCGGACTGGCGAAATCGAGATAATCGATCGGCGTCCCCTCAATCACCGTGATATCGCGGGCCGGGTCCATTTTCGTGCTGATCGCCCACATCACGTCTTTCCAGTCACGGGTATTGACGGTGTGATCAACCACAATGACGAATTTGGTGTACATGAACTGCTTGAGGAACGACCAAATCCCGAACATCACCCGCTTGGCATGACCGGGATAGGCCTTGCGGATCGAGACGACGGCAATGCGATAGCTGCACCCTTCGGGCGGCAGCCAGAAATCGACGATCTCGGGAAATTGCTGGGTCAGCAGCGGGACGAACACTTCATTGAGCGCCTCGCCCAGCACGCTCGGCTCATCCGGCGGCCGGCCAGTGAAGGTCGAAAGATAGATCGGATCGCGCCGCATCGTGATTGCCGAAACCCGGAACACCGGGAAGGGCTCAACCGAATTATAATAGCCGGTGTGGTCGCCATACGGCCCCTCGTCGCCAAACTCATCGAGCATGACGTGGCCTTCCAGCACGATCTCAGCCTCGGCCGGCACCTTCAGCGGCACCGTCCGACACTCGACCAGATCAACCTTGCGGCCGCGCAGCAGGCCGGCGAACTGATATTCTGACAAGGTTTCCGGCACCGGCGTGACCGCCGCGATAATCGTGCCGGGATCAGCCCCGATCACCACCGCGACCGGCAAAGGCTCGCGCTTCTTCTGGCCCCAACGCTGATAATGCTGGGCACCGCCCCGATGGCGCAGCCACCGCATCAAAGTGGTATTGCGTCCGGTGACCTGCATCCGGTAGATGCCAAGATTGTAATCGTCGCGGCTGTCGGCATCCTGCCCGTCGGCCTGTGGGCCACGCGTCACCACCAACGGCCAAGTGATCAACGGGGCCGGCTCGCCGGGCCAACAGCCCTGGATCGGCAGCCGGGTCAGATCGACCGCATCGCCGGTCAGCACCACTTGCTGACAGGGAGCGCTGCTGACCGTGCGCGGCCGCATCGCCATCACCTGCCGGGCCAGCGGCAGCAGATCGAGGGCATCGCGCAATCCGTTCGGCGGCTCGGGCTGCTTGAGGAAGGCCAGGGTCTCGCCCACCTCGCGCAACTGGTGCGGCTCACGATCCATTCCCCAGGCCACCCGCTCGACCGTACCGAACAGATTGACCAGCACCGGCATGTCATAGCGCGTCCCATCCGGCCGCAGCACATTCTCAAACAGCACCGCCGGCCCCCCTTCGGCCAGCAGGCGAGTCTGAATCTCGGTCATTTCGAGATGCGGCGAGACCGGCGCACTCACCCGGCGCAGACGGCCGCTTTGTTCCAGACGGGCGATAAAATCGCGCAACGAGTCATAAGGCATCGACAGGGCTCCTTTCAGGCTCGGCCCTGCCCAAGGGACGACGAAGCGGCGCTGTCGTCAAGTCCCGCTACCGGGGACTCGCTTCACGGCGGCGGAAAATCTCTGTAAGTTGACTCCTCGCGCCCGTTCCGATGCCATCCTGAGAGTTGAAGCCGCATGGATTCAAGCGACAAGGAAGTGCGCTACCGCACCCTGATCGATCTCGGAATCGCCCTGTCGGCCGAACGGGATCACAACCGTCTGATGGAAAAAATCCTGCATGGCGCCAAGGCGATGGTCAACGCCGATGGTGGCACGCTCTATCTCGTTGACGATTCTCAACAAAATCTTCGCTTCGAGATCATGCTCAATGACAGCCTCGGTCTGGCCATGGGCGGAACCACCGGCACGCCGATCCCCTTCCCGCCGGTTCGGCTACAGGATGAAGCCGGCCAGCCCAACCATAACAATGTCGCCAGCCACTGTGCTCTGACCGCCGTCACCGTCACCATCGCCGACGCCTATCACGTCGAGCGGTTTGATTTCTCCGGAACCAAAGCGTTCGATCGTCACACCGGGTACCGGTCGCAATCCTTTCTCACGGTTCCGCTGCGGAACTATGAAGGGACGGTGATGGGGGTGTTGCAATTGATCAATGCCCGTGATTCCACCGGGGCGGTGATCGAATTCGGCGCTGAACTGGTGCCGCTGATCGAGGCTTTGAGCAGTCAGGCCGCTGTCGCCCTCGACAATCAACGGCTGATCGCGTCGCAGAAAACCCTGTTCAAAAGTCTGACCTCGGTGATTGCCGGGGCGATTGATGCCAAAAGCCCCTATACCGGCGGCCATTGTCACCGGGTGCCGGCCTTGACGATGATGTTGGCCCGCGCCGCCTGTACCGCCGAAACCGGCCCCTTCGCCGATTTTACCCTCGACGAGGAGGAATGGTACGAACTGGACGTTGCCGCCCGATTGCATGATTGCGGCAAAGTCACCACCCCCGAACATATCGTCGATAAAGCGACCAAACTGGAGACGATCTACAACCGGATCCATGAGGTGCGGATGCGGTTCGAGGTCTGCAAGCGCGATGCGGAGATCGCCTGTCTCGAAGGAAAGCTGGCCGGGCTGGAACCGCCCGAGGCGCTGGAACGGCGGCGCGATGAAACCCTGGCCGCCCTCGATTCCGATTTCGCCTTTCTCGCCGAATGCAATATCGGCGGCGAAACGATGGCCCCGGAACGGATCGCTCGACTGGATGCGATTGCCACCCGCACCTGGGTGCGCACTTTGGATGACCGGCTCGGCCTGTCGATCGATGAATTGCGCCGCCGCCCCGGTCCGGTCGAGCTGCCGCCGGTGGTCGAGCCGCTGCTGTCTGATCGGCCCTGGCATCTGATTCCCCATGAAACCCCGATCGACCTCGCCCGCTACGAGGCCGCCGGAATCACCCTGCGCCCGCTCGAAAATCGCTATAATCTGGGCGAGATTTACAATCTGAAGATCACCCGCGGCACCTTGACCGCAGAGGACCGCTTCAAGATCAATGATCACATCGTTCAGACTCTGCTGATGTTGAAGGCGCTGCCCTTCCCGCGTCCGTTGGCCCGGGTGGCCGAATGGGCCGGGGGGCATCATGAGAAGATGGACGGCACCGGCTATCCGCGCGGCCTGACCCGCGATGAAATGGCTCTGCCGGCGCGGATGATGGCGATTGCCGATATTTTCGAGGCCTTGACCGCCGCTGATCGTCCCTACAAGAAGCCCAAGACCCTGTCGGACTCACTCCAGATCATGGCCGGAATGGCCCGGGACCGGCATATTGACCCCGACCTGTGGCGCCTGTTCCTCGAAACCGGAGTCTGGCAGGAATACGCGACCACTCACCTGCGGCCCGAGCAGATCGACGCGGTCAACGTGGCCGCGCTGCTCGCCCAAAGCCCGCCCTGACCCCGCGATGGCCCTGCTCCGCACCCGACTGGCCCTCAGCCTCGACGGATTCATCGCGGATCGCGACGGCAGGACCGACTGGCTGAGCGCCTACCCGGCCGTGCGGACCGGACTTGACAGCTTTCTGGGCGAAATCAAAACCCTGGTGATGGGCCGCGCCACCTATGATCGCCTCCGGAGCGATGCGGGCGGTCGCTGGCCCTATCCCGGCCGGCGCTGCCTGGTGGTCACCTCGCACAGTCTCGATACCGCCCCGGATGAGGTCGAACCCTGGCTCGGCGATCTGGCCCGTCTGGCGGCCAGCCTGCGGGCCGGAACCGAGGGTGATGTCTGGGTGGTCGGCGGGGCTCGGGCAATCCGCGCCTTTCTTGATCTCGGCGCCATCGACCGGCTTGATCTGGCGATCGTTCCCTATCTGCTCGGCGATGGCCGCCGCCTGTTTCGGCCGAGCGACATCGGCGGTGCCCTGATTCTCCGCTCGGCCGAAACCGGTCCTGGCGGTATCGTCACTTTGTCCTACCAGACCGGCCCTTGACCTGTTCCCCGGTCGGAAAAAGTCGCCCAGCTGCCGAGTCACTGTTTCATCATGGTTTGCCGGCTCGACAAGCGACGCGGCCACAGGGTATGACAGCCCGACTCCCCTTCAGCCTTTCGAGGGTTAGACATGCGGTGGACCCTTCCCACAGTCGCGGTGTCTCCCGATTTGAAGCCCAATTTATGGGATATGGCGCTGATTCCGGTGGTGTTCGCGCTGCTGGCCCTGCTCGCTTATGGCGGGGGCCAGATGAGCGTGCCTTACGATGTCGGCACTCCGCTGCCTTTATCGCTCGACCCGTCCCACCTGCCCTATTATCTGCTGCGCAGCGCGCTGCGGATGGGAGCGGCGCTGATCTGTTCGCTGATTTTCACCCTGGTGTTCGGGATCCTCGCCGCCAAAGTGCCGGCGCTGGAAAAAGTGCTGATCCCGATCCTCGATATCCTGCAATCGATCCCGATCCTCGGCTTTCTGTCGATCACCGTCGCCGGCTTCATTGCTCTGTTTCCTGGCAATCTGCTCGGGGTTGAATGCGCGGCGATCTTCGCGATTTTCACCTCGCAGGCCTGGAACATGGCTTTCAGCCTGTACGCGGCCCTGAAAACGGTGCCGAACGATTTGATCGAGGCCTCCCGGGTGTTCCACCTCTCCTCCTGGCAACGCTTTTGGCGGCTGGAAATGCCGTGGGCGCTGCCCGGGCTGGTGTGGAACATGATGGTGTCCGTGTCGGGCGGCTGGTTTTTCGTCGTCGCCTCCGAGGCCATTTCAGTCTCGAATCAGACCATCATGCTCCCGGGGGTCGGCAGCTATATCGCTTTGGCGATCGCCGACCGTGATCTGACGGCAATCGCCTGGGCGATCCTCGCCGTGTTGGTCGGGATCATTGTCTATGACCAGCTGATGTTCCGTCCGCTGGTGGCCTGGACCGACAAGTTCCGGGTTGATACCAGCCCCGGCGAGGAGCCGCCGGAATCCTGGCTGCTGACCCTGATGCAGCGTGCCCGGCTGTCCCGCCTGCTGGCCCGGCTGCCGATGGCCCTGTGGGAGCGGGGGACGGGCGTCTGGCGCCGCCGTGACACTGGCTCGCCCCTCCTCCCGTCCCGCCTGTGGCTGCCCGCCTGGACCCTGCCTTCCTGGGCGGGGCGGGCCTGGGATGGGCTGCTGCTCATCACCGCCGCCGGCGCTTTGGTGGAGGTTGCCCTGTTCGTCCATGGCTCGGTCACTCTGACCGAGGTTGGGGCGGTGCTGCTCTATGGTCTGGCTACCACCACCCGGATTGTGGTGTTGATCGGACTGGCCTCGCTGGTGTGGGTGCCGGTCGGGGTTTGGGTCGGCCAGCGTCCGGCGGTGGCGCAGAACGTGCAGTGGATTGCCCAGTTCCTCGCCGCCTTTCCGGCCAATCTGATGTTTCCGGTGGCGGTGATGCTGATCGTCCATTTCGACCTCAATGTCGATGTCTGGACCAGTCCGCTGATGATTTTCGGCACCCAATGGTACATTCTGTTTAACGTCATCGCCGGAGCTGCGGCGATTCCCCAGGATATGAAGGATGCGGCCGGGAATCTCGGCCTGAGCGGCTGGATGAAATGGCGACGCTTCATCCTGCCGGCGATCCTGCCCGCTTATGTGACCGGGGCCTTCAACGCGTGCGGCGGGTCTTGGAACGCTTCGATCGTCTCGGAAATGGTCTCGTGGGGCGATACCAAACTGGTGGCGACGGGTTTGGGCTCGTACATCGCCCAGGCCACGGCCGAGGGGGATTTCCCCCGCATCGCCCTGGGGATCGCGGTGATGTGCCTGTTCGTGATGGGGTTCAATCGTTTCCTGTGGCGTCCGCTCCATGCCCTGGCGGCAGAGCGGGCGCGCCTTGACTGAATCGACCAGGAGGGTCTGCGATGACCGAGCCAACCGAGGGCACCGCCCTGCTTGAACTGCACGGGGTGCGGAAGACGTTCCGAACCCCGGAGCGTCACGAGCGCACGGTCCTGGATGGCGTCGAGTTCCGCCTGGAGGAAGGGGAGATTATTGCCCTGCTGGGCAAATCCGGTTCGGGCAAATCGACTCTGCTGCGGATCATGGCCGGGCTGATCCGGGCCAATGGTGGCAAGGTTCTCTATCGTGGCAAGCCGGTGACCGGACCGGCGCGCGGGATTGCGATGGTCTTCCAGTCCTTCGCGCTGTTCCCCTGGCTGACGGTGCAGGAGAATGTCGAACTCGGGCTGGAAGCGGCCGGTGTTCCCGCCGCCGAGCGGGAGGAACGCGCCGCCGAGGCGATCGAGATGATTGGGTTGGGCGGGTTCGAAAGTGCCTATCCCAAGGAATTGTCGGGGGGAATGCGCCAACGGGTCGGCTGTGCCCGTGCTCTGGTAATGCGCCCGGATGTGTTGCTGCTCGACGAGCCCTTTTCCGCGCTCGACGTGCTGACCTCGGAGACTCTGCGCGAGGATCTGCTCGATTTGTGGAGCGCCCGCAAAATCCCGACCAAGGGGATTTTGCTAGTCTCGCATAATATCGAGGAAGCGGTGTCGATGGCCGACCGGGTTTTGGTGTTTTCGAGTGACCCCGGCCGGGTTCGCGCGGAGGTCCGCATCGGCCTGCCCCAGCCGCGCGACCCGGAATCCGCCGCATTTCGTCAATTGGTGGATGAGATTTATTCGCTGATGACCGCTCATGTCCGGGGCGGCGGGGCCGGAGCCCCGGAACAGCTGACTCTCGGCTATCGTTTGCCGGATACCACCCCGGGGCGGATGGCCAGTCTGCTCGAAACCATCGCTGAGGCCCCGTTCAATGGCCGGGCGGATCTTCCCCAACTCGCCGAGGAAACCGAACTGGAGGATGACAGCCTGTTCCACCTGTTCGAGGCGCTGCGGGTGATGGGGCTAGCCCGGATCGTTTCGGGTGACATTTTCCTCACGCCGTTCGGGCAGGGCTTTGTTGAGGCTGACGATTCTGGGCGTAAGGCGATGTTCGCGGAGGCCTTGCTCCGCAACATTCCACTGGCCGCTCATGTCCGCAAGGTGCTGGACGAGCGGCGCGATCATCGCGCCCCGGAAGACCGGTTCCTCCAGGAACTCCAGGATTATCTCACCGACGACGAGGCGGAGCGGGTCCTGGAAACGGCGATCACCTGGGGGCGTTACGCCGAGATTTTCGATTATGATTATAATTCCGGCGTGTTGATGTTGCCGGAGGAAGAAGAAGAGGACCGGCCGTCGGAAAATGCCGGGGAAAAGGCTTCCGTCTGAGTGTCGGGCTTCCGCCCGAACCCGACCGGGGCGATGCCCCGGACCCCCTTTTTCTTTAAAAAAGGAGGGCCGGGGGGGCTCAATCAGACGTGGATTGCCCGGCCGGCGACGGCCAGGGCTGCTTCCTTGATCGCCTCGGTCAAGGAAGGGTGGGCGTGGCAGGTGCGGGCGATATCTTCGGCTGCGGCACCGAATTCGATCGCCACCACCAGTTCGGCAATCAGTTCGCCGGCATTCGGGCCGATGATATGGGCGCCGAGGATCTGGTCGGTGGTCGCATCGGCCAGGATCTTGACGAAGCCTTCAACCTCGTTACTCGCCCGCGCCCGGCCGTTGGCCAGGAACGGGAATTTACCGGCTTTGTAAGCGATTCCGGCCTGTTTGAGCTGTTCTTCGCTCTTGCCGACCGAGGCCACTTCCGGCCAGGTGTAGACCACCGAGGGGATCGCTTCGGCATTGACATGGCCATGCTGGCCGACCAGCAATTCGGCCAAAGCCACGCCTTCTTCCTCGGCCTTGTGGGCCAGCATTGCTCCGCCGATCACGTCGCCAATCGCGTAGAGGCCGGGGATATTGGTCCGGTAGCCAGCATCGACGGCGATGAAGCCGCGTTTGGTCCGTTCTACCCCCAAGGCATCGAGGCCCAGGCCCTCGACATGCGGCCGGCGGCCGATCGCCACCAGCACCACATCGGCCTCCAGCGTCTCCTGCGGCCCACCAGCAGCGGGTTCGAGGGTCAGCCGGGCGGTCTCGCCGATCCGTTCGCCGGCCACCACCTTGGTCGCCAGTTTGAACTGCATCCCCTGCTGGCCGAGCAGGCGCTGCATCACTTTCGACACTTCAGCATCATGGAACGGCAGGATCCGGTCGAGGAATTCGACCACGGTCACCTCGGCGCCGAGTCGGCCCCACACCGTGCCCAGTTCCAGCCCGATCACCCCGCCGCCAATCACCACCAGTCGTTTCGGCACCGCCGGCAGCGCCAGGGCGCCAGTTGACGAGACAAACACCGTCTCATCAATCTCGATCCCGGGCAGCGGCGTCGATTCCGAGCCGGTGGCGATCACGATTGCCTTGCCGGTGATCGTGGTTTCGCCCTCGGCCCCGCTGATGATCACGGTACCCTCGCCGCCGAGGCGGCCGGCGCCGACAAACCGGGTGATCTTGTTCTTGCGGAACAGGAAATCGATCCCCTTGGTATTGTCGGCGATCACCTTATCCTTATGCGCCATCATCGCCGCGAGGTCGAAACTGACCCCTTCCGCCGCAATGCCGAAGGCGCCGAGGCCGTGGGCGGCGGTGTGATAATGGTGCGAGGCCGCCAGCAGCGCCTTGGAGGGGATGCAGCCGACATTCAGGCAGGTCCCGCCCAGGGCCGGACGCTTCTCAACGCAGGCCACCGACAGACCGAGCTGGGCGGCCCGGATCGCCGCCACATAGCCGCCGGGACCGCCGCCGATCACCACCAGATCAAACGTACTGTTGCTCATGGCTCAGACCTCCAGCAACAGGCGGGAGGGATCCTCGATCGCATCCTTGACCCGGACCAGGAACGACACCGCTTCGCGGCCGTCGATGATCCGGTGATCGTAGCTGAGGGCCAGATACATCATCGGCCGGGCGACGATGCTGCCATCCGCCAGCACCACCGGCCGCTGCTGGACCTTATGCATGCCGAGAATCGCCGATTGCGGCGGGTTGAGGATCGGTGTGCTCATCAGCGAGCCATACACCCCGCCATTGGAGATGGTGAAGGTGCCGCCGGTCAGGTCGGCCATCGTCAGTTTGCCGTCGCGGGCCTTCTTGCCGAGCGCGCCGATCTCCTGCTCGACCCCGGCAAAGGACAGCGTATCGGCGCCGCGCAGGACCGGCACCACCAGACCCTGCGGGGTGCCAACCGCCACGCCGATATCGTAATATTTCTTATAGACCAGATCCTCGCCATCGATCTCGGCATTGACCGCCGGCCATTCCTTCAACGCCGCCACACAGGCTTTGACGAAGAACGACATGAAGCCGAGCTTGACCCCGTGTTTCTTCTCGAAACCGTCTTTGTAACGGTTGCGCAGATCGAACAAAGCGGTCATGTCCACTTCATTGAAGGTGGTCAGCATCGCCGCGGTATTCTGCGCCGCCTTGAGCCGTTCGGCGATGCGCTGACGCAGCCGGGTCATCCGCACCCGTTCCTCGCGCCGTTCCACCGCCGGAGCCGCCGGGGCGGCGGCCGGGGCCGCCAGAGCCGACAGCACGTCGCCCTTGGTGACCCGTCCGCCTTTGCCGGTTCCGTCCAGAGTGGCCGGATCAAGGCCGGCATCGGCAGCGATCTTGCGCGCCGACGGCATCACCGCCGGAGCAGCCGCCGCCGGAGCCGGAGCGGCCGGAGCCGCCGGGGCGGCGGCCGCCACCGGAGCGGCCGCGGCGGGCTGGGCCGCGCCCGCCTCGATCAGGCCGAGCACCGCCCCGACCGCGACGGTTCCGCCGACCGCCACCGCGATCTCGGTCAACACCCCGCTGGCCGGGGCCGGCACTTCGACGGTGACCTTGTCGGTTTCCAGCTCGACGAGGGTTTCGTCGGCTTTAACGGCTTCGCCCGGCGCCTTGAACCATTTGGCGACGGTGGCCTCGGTAACGGATTCGCCCAGCGTGGGGACCAGGATTTGGGTGGACATCGTGCAGCTTCCCTTGGATCGATGACTCTTATTTAGGCGTGCAGGCGCGACAGCTTGGTGGCGCGGCGGAACGGCTGAGGCAACTGGTTAAGGTCGCCGACCAGCGCGCTCTCGACAATCCATTGCTGTTCGAGGACGTGGTTCTTATAGAGGCCGGTTGCCGGCGAAGCCGCAGCCTTGCGCCCGCAATAGACCGCCCGCTTCGCCTTCAGGTCGGATTCCTCGCAAATGAACTCGATGCGACGATCGACGAACATCCAGGCGCCCATATTGGCCGGCTCTTCCTGCACCCACACCACTTCGGCATTGGGATAGCGGGCGAGCTGATGCTTGATCGCATCTTTCGGCCAGGGATAGAGCTGTTCCACCCGGAGGATCGCGACATCGTCAATCGCGCGGGCAATCCGGGCTTCGAGCAGATCGTAATAGACTTTGCCCGAGCAGAGCAGAACCCGGCGGATCTTCTCATCCGGGACCAGCGGCCCGGTCTCGGCCAGCACCCGATAGAACCGGGTACCGGACTGGAATTCGTCGAGCGACGAAATACACATCTTGTGCCGCAGCAGCGATTTCGGGGTCATCAAAATCAGCGGCTTGCGGTAATTGCGGCGCAACTGCCGACGCAGGACGTGGAAATAATTGGCCGGGGTCGAGACGTTGCAGACCTGCCAATTATCTTCGGCTGACAGCTGGAGATAGCGTTCCCACCGCGCCGAGCTGTGTTCCGGCCCCTGCCCTTCGAAGCCATGCGGCAGCAGCAGCACCAGACCGGACATCCGCAACCATTTGGATTCGCCCGAGCTGATGAACTGATCGATGATCACCTGGGCGCCATTGGCGAAATCGCCGAACTGGCCTTCCCACATCACCAGGGTGTTGGGCTCGACCTGGGAATAGCCATATTCGAACGCCAGCACCGCTTCTTCCGACAGCGGGCTGTCGATCACTTCGAACCGGGGCTGCCCCTCGCGCAGGATGTTGAGCGGCTCGTAGCGATTTTCCCCTTCCTGATCGACCAGACGGCAATGACGCTGCGAGAAGGTGCCGCGTCCGCAATCCTGACCGGACAGCCGCACCGGATTGCCTTCCAGCAGCAGAGTGCCGAACGCCAGCGCCTCGGCGGTGGCCCAATCGAGGCCGCGCCCGGTTTCGATCATCTCGCGCTTGGCCTCAAGCTGACGGGCGATCTTACGGTTGAGCGCGAACCCGTCCGGCACCCGGGTCAGACCGGCCCCAACCTCGCGCAACACATCAATCGGAACCCCGGTCTTTTCTTCGCGGAATTCCTCTTCGTCGGCGAGCTGGACGATTCCCTGCCACTTGCCTTCGAGCCAGTCGGCCTTGTTGACCTTGAAGGATTTCGAGGCCGCGAATTCCTGTTCGAGCCGGGCATGGAACGCCCCCACCAGCCCGTCCGCCTCTTCGCGCGAGACTGTTCCCTCGGCCACCAGCTTGTCGGCATAAAGCGCGCGGGTGGTCGGGTGCTGACTGATCTTGCGATACATCAACGGTTGGGTGAAGCCGGGCTCGTCGGATTCATTGTGCCCCTGCCGCCGGTAGCACTGGATATCGATCACCACATCCGACTTGAAGTGCTGGCGGAACTCGATCGCGATCCGGGCCACATGCACCACCGCCTCGGGATCGTCGCCATTGACGTGGAACACCGGGGCCTGGAAGCCCTTGGCCACGTCGGAGCAATAGGGACCAGAGCGGGAATATTCCGGCGCGGTGGTGAAGCCGATCTGATTGTTGATGATCAGATGGATCGTGCCGGCGGTGGTATAGCCGGTCAGCTGCGACAGCAGGAAGGTTTCCGGCACCACCCCCTGACCGGCAAAAGCCGCGTCACCGTGAATGATGATCCCGAGAATCCGGGTCCGGTCGAGATCGCCGGAATGGGTCTGCTTGGCGCGGACCTTGCCGACCACCACCGGCCCGACCACTTCGAGATGCGACGGGTTGGGCACCAGCGAGAGATGGACCACCTTGCCGTCAAAATCACGGTCGCCCGAGGTGCCGAGATGATATTTGACGTCGCCCGAGCCCTGGACATCCTCGGGATGGGCGGCATTGCCCTGGAACTCGGAGAAAATCGCCTGATAGGGCTTGTTGAGGAAGTTGGCCAGCACATTGAGGCGGCCACGATGGGCCATCCCGATCACCGCATCTTCCAGCCCGAGCTGGCTGCCGCGCTTGAGGATCTGTTCCAGCGCCGGAATCACCGATTCGCCGCCTTCCAGACCGAACCGCTTGGTCCCGGTATATTTGATCTGGAGGAAGCGTTCGAACCCTTCCGCCTCGGTCAGGCGTTCCAGGATCGCCTGCTTGCCGCGCGGGGTGAAGTCGGTGCGGTTGTGAATCGATTCGATGCGCTTCTGAATCCAGGCCTTCTGGTCGGGATCCTGGATGTGGGTGAATTCAACCCCGATATGGGCGCAATAGGTGTCGCGCAAGACCTGGAGAATCTTGCGCAGACTGGCTTTTTCCAGCCCGAGGACATTATCGAGGAAGATTTCGCGGTCGAGATCGGCTTCGGTGAAGCCGTAGGTGCGATAATCGAGTTCGGGGTGGAATTCGCGCTTGGTCAAACCGAGCGGATCGAGTTCGGCCAGCAGATGGCCGCGGACACGGTAGGAGCGGATCAACATCAAGGCCCGGATTGAATCCGTCTGGGCCTGACGGATCGCCGCCGCATCGACCGGAGGCGCCGCCGCCGCTTTGTCCGGCTTGCTCTTGGCTGGGGGCGGGGCATCGGGGTCGGGAGCGCCAATCACCCGCAGATCGCGGCGTAACGGGCCTTGGCCCTTGAAATCGCCGGCAAGAGCGGTGGGATCATCGCGCAATTCGCTGAAAAACTGCCGCCAGGATAGATCGACCGAAGCCGGATCTTCGAGGTAACGGGCATAAAGTTCAGCAATGAACACGGCGTTTCCGCCGCTCAGAAAGGACATCTCCTCGGAAGGCCTGCTCATCCTGGGACCGGCGCGGGGACGCCCGCGCCCCTTTCATTTTGTTGGGCCGGATGGCGCCGCCAGGGCGCCGCCCAGGCCGGTGGTGTCGGCAAACAAAGCCTGTCTTGTCCCGGCCGGCGGTCGCACGCGCGCAACCGCCGGCCGGGAGTTTGACTAGCCCTTCAACAGGGTCAGCATGGTCGAGCCCAGCGCCGCCGGGGATTCGGCCACGGCGATTCCAGCCGAACGCATCGCCTCGATTTTGAAGTCAGCGGTATCGCAGCCGCCGGAAATCACCGCACCGGCATGGCCCATGCGGCGGCCGGGCGGAGCGGTCCGGCCGGCGATGAAGCCGACGGTCGGCTTTCTGATCTTGGAGGATTTCAGCAGTTCGGCGCCCATCACTTCGGCATCGCCACCGATTTCGCCGATCATGATGATCGCCTCGGTCTCGGGATCGGCCAGGAACATTTCCAGGCAATCGACGAAATTGGTGCCGTTGACCGGATCACCACCGATGCCGATGCAGGTGGTCTGACCGAGACCGGCCGCCGTGGTCTGCGCCACCGCTTCATAGGTCAGGGTGCCGGAACGGGAGACGATCCCGACCTTGCCACGCTGGTGAATGTGACCGGGCATGATGCCGATCTTGCATTCGCCGGGGGTGATCACGCCGGGGCAGTTCGGCCCGATCAGGCGGGTCTTGGAGCCGGCCAGGGCGCGCTTGACCGACAGCATGTCCATCACCGGAATGCCTTCGGTGATGCAGACCACCAGTTCGATTTCGGCGTCGATCGCTTCGAGGATCGCGTCGGCGGCGAAGGGCGGCGGGACATAGATCACGCTGGCATTGGCGCCGGTGACCTTCTGGGCCTCGGCCACGGTGTTGAACACCGGCAGATCAAGGTGGCGGGTGCCGCCCTTGCCCGGGGTGACGCCGCCGACCATCTTGGTGCCGTAAGCGATGGCCTGTTCGGAATGGAAGGTGCCCTGGGCGCCGGTGAAGCCCTGGCAGATCACCTTGGTCTCGGAATTGACGAGAACGGCCATGGTTACGCAGCCTCCTTCACGGCCTTGACCACCTTTTCGGCGGCATCCGCCAGATTGTCGGCGGCGATGATGGGGAGGCCGCTCTGGGCCATGATCTTCTTGCCCAGCTCGACGTTGGTCCCTTCGAGTCGGACCACCAGCGGGACATTCAGGCTGACTTCCCGCGCCGCCGCGACCACGCCTTCGGCGATCACGTCACAGCGCATGATCCCGCCGAAGATGTTGACCAGGATGCCTTCGACATTCGGATCGGACAGGATCAGCTTGAACGCGGTGGTGACCCGTTCCTTGGTCGCCCCGCCGCCGACATCGAGGAAGTTAGCCGGCGCGCCGCCGTACAACTTGATGATGTCCATCGTCGCCATCGCCAGACCGGCGCCATTGACCATGCAGCCAATCGAGCCATCCAGCTTGATGTAATTGAGCGAATGACGGGTCGCTTCCAGCTCGGCCGGATCTTCTTCCGCCTCGTCGCGCAATTCCTCAATGTCCTTGTGACGGAACAAGGCATTGTCGTCGAAATTGATCTTGGCATCGAGCGCGATCAGCCCCCCCTCGCCGGTCACGACCAGCGGGTTGATTTCGGCGATCGACATGTCGAGATCCAGGAACGCCTTGTAGAGGGCGGCGAGGAACTTGACCAGCCCGGACACCTGCTTGCCGTCAAGGCCGAGGCCGAAGGCGATCTGGCGACCATGATAGGCCTGGAAGCCTTCAACCGGGTCGATTCCGACCTTGATGATCTTTTCGGGATGAGAGGCCGCAACCTCTTCGATCTCAACGCCGCCTTCGGTCGAGGCCATGATCGTCACCCGCGAGGTGGCACGATCGACCAGCATGCCGAGATAAAGCTCGCGCTTGATATCGCAGCCCTGCTCGACATAGACGCGCCGCACTTCACGACCGGCCGGGCCGGTCTGAACGGTGACCAGCACCTTGCCCATGAAGGCGTTGACGGTGGATTCGACCTCTTCGATCGACTTAACGACCCGGACGCCACCCTTGCCGGAGGCATCGCCGAGGAAATGGCCCTTGCCGCGACCACCGGCGTGGATCTGCGCCTTGACCACCCACACCGGGCCGCCCAGTTCCTTGGCGACCTGGCTAGCCTCGGCGGGAGTGTAAGCCACGCCCCCCTTCAGCACCGGAACGCCGTACCGGGCCAGCAACTGCTTGGCTTGGTACTCGTGGATATTCATTGATGGTTGCTCCCTGTCTCGCTTTTTCCAGACGGAAACCGGGATGACGCGCCTCGCCGTCGCGTCCGACGTCGCCCCGAATCCATGGGTTCAAGGCCAGCCCCGGCAAGCCGGGGCCAGCCCATGCCCTCAGCCCATTTGGCCCTGAGCGACCTTCACCAGGCCACGCACGGCATCGGCCGATTTATTGAAGGCGAGCTGCTCTTCGGCATCGAGACTGATCTCGACGATGCGCTCGACCCCGCCTTCGCCCAGCACCACCGGCACGCCGACGAACACGTCATCAGGCTGGCCATAGATGCCGGCTTTGACCAGGGTGGCCACCGGCATAACGCGCTTCTTGTCCTTGAGGTAGGATTCGGCCATCGCCACCGCCGACGCGGCCGGGGCGTAGAAGGCCGAACCGGTCTTCAGCAGATTGACGATCTCGGCCCCGCCGTCACGGGTGCGCTGAACGATCTGGTCCAGCTTCTCCTGAGTGGTCCAGCCCATCTTGATCAGATCGGGCAGGGGGATGCCGGCCACGGTCGAGTAGCGCACCAGCGGGACCATGGTGTCGCCATGGCCGCCCAGCACGAAGGCGGTGACGTCTTCGACCGAGACGTTGAATTCTTCAGCCAGGAAGGTGCGGAAGCGGGCAGAATCCAGCACGCCGGCCATGCCGACGATGCGATTGGCCGGGATTCCCGAATAATGCTGCAACGCCCAGACCATCACGTCGAGCGGATTGGTGATGCAGATCACGAAGGCATCCGGACAATTGGCCTTGATCCCTTCGCCGACCGCCTTCATCACCTTCAGGTTGATGCTGACCAGATCGTCGCGGCTCATCCCCGGCTTGCGCGGCACGCCGGCGGTGACGATCACCACATCGGCGCCTTTGATCGCGGTATAATCGTTGGCACCGCTATAGCGGGCATCAACCCCTTCGACCGGGGTGGATTCGAGAATGTCGAGCGCCTTCCCCTGCGGCGTGCCCTCGGCGATATCGAACAGAACGACGTCGCCCAGTTCCTTGAGTCCGATCAGATGGGCGAGCGTGCCGCCGATGTTACCGGACCCTACGAGAGCGATCTTCTTGCGTGCCATGATGGGGACTTCCCTCGAACGTGAAATATCTGTGAGGCGAACGGGTGGGGGCCGCGCCGGCTCGCCCTCCGCCGTCGGTCCGACTTGGTACCCCGTTTTCGCCGCGAGAGCAAGGAGATTGCCTTATAAGCGCGTGGCGAGAAATATCGTTTATTCCAAGGGACTCGTCCTTGACGATCCTGGATTAAGCCCCCCTTTCGGAGGCTGCTGACCCGGACGGGATTTGACCTACTCTAAGGGGTGGGATTGCGGGGCTGCCGCCCCGGCCCCGCTTGGAGGCTGGCGCCCCCAAACCCCTGCTTTAAGAAGGGGGTTTGGGGCATCGCCCCAATCGGGTGCGGGCGGAAGCCCGCTCAAGCTTCGTCGCGGGCGAGCCACTCCTCGCTCTGCATCTGAATCAACCGCGAAACCGTCCGCTCGAATTCGAACGCCCCCACCCCTTCGGGATAAAGCCGCTCGGGCGCCGCCGCCGCCGAACAAATCAACGTCACCCGACGTTCGTAAAGGGCATCAACCAGAGTGACAAAACGGCGGGCCTGATCGGCATTGGCCGGCGATAAAACCGGCACATCCGCCAGGATCAGCGTGTGATACCGGCCGGCCAGCGCCAGATAATCCGATGGCCCCAGCGCGGCCCCGCACAATTGGGCAAAGGAGAAGCGCGCCACCCCCATCGCCGCCAGCGGCACCCGCACCGTCCGGCCATTGACCTCGAACTGTTGTGGCACCGGACGGGTACCTTCGGTCAGACGGGCAAAGGCCAGTTCCAGCGCGGATTCCCCCGCTTCATCATTCGGCCAGTGATAGACCTGCAAGCCCCGCTTGCGCCCAAGTCGGTAATCCCGCTCTGATTGCAGTTCCATCACCTCGAACCGCTGCTCGATCAAAGCAATGAAGGGCAGGAAGCGATCGCGCTGCAAACCGTCCTTGTACAGCTCCGCCGGGGCACGATTGGAGGTGATCACCATTACCACCCCCTCATCGAGCAGAGCCTGAAACAACCGGCCGACGATCATCGCATCGCCGATATCCGTCACCTGCAATTCGTCGAGGCACAACAGCCAAGTCTCGGCCGCAATCGAGCGGGCCAATTTCGGGATCGGATCGGCATCGCGCCGGGTCTTGGCCTGGCGCCAGCGATGGATCTCTTGGTGAATATCGCGCATGAATTCGTGAAAATGGACCCGCCGCTTGCCCGCCACCAGGGACGAGCGGAAGAACAGATCCATCAGCATCGATTTGCCGCGCCCGACCGGGCCGTACAGATACAGCCCCTGATAGGACAGCGCCGGCTCGCCTCCCAGCCAGGAGCGGCCCCGGCGCAGGCCGAACCGGGCCAGCCAGCCGCTGCCGGCCAGCGCCGGACGATAGCCGGTCAGGCCGAGATGAAAATCCTGCAATCGTTCGACCGCATGTTCCTGGGCGAGATCGGCCGTGATCTCGCCCGCCGCCACCCCGGCGCGATAGGCGGAAAGCGGCCCGCCGCTCATGAGTCAGCGAGAAGCGGAGCGCCGCCGCACAGGGCCAGCCAGTCTGCTTCACTCAGCACTTTAAGGCCAAGATCGCGCGCTGCCGTTGCTTTCGAACCGGCATCGGCCCCGACCACCACAAAATCAGTCTTGCGCGACACCCGGCCCACCACCTTGGCCCCCATCGCCTCGGCGCGGGCCTTGGCTTCGGGACGGGTCATCGCCGTCAGGGTGCCGGTAAAGACCAGGCTGCGCCCGGCCAGCGGCGAGTCCGCCGCTTCAATCACCCGGGCCGGGGCAACCCCGCCGTCCAGCTCCTGCATCGCCGCCAGCAGAGCCTCCAGCGCCGCGACGTTATGCTCTTCAGCAAAGAAAGCGGCGAGATCGGTGGCGACGGAGGGGCCGATATCCTCGATCGATTCCAGCTCGGCCCGGGCTTCGACCTCACCGGCCGCGACCCGCTGCATCGCCGCACGCCAAGCGTCCAGCGTGCCGTAATGACGGGCCAGACGGCGGGCGGTCGCCTCACCGATCTGACGGATGCCCAGCGCATAGAGGAAGCGTTCGAGCCCGATCGTGGCCCGGTCGCGGATCGCCTCATACAATTTCTCGACCGAGCGCCGGCCCCAGCCGTCGCAATTTTCCAGCCGGGTCAGGGACGCCTTGTCGTTGGCCTCCAGCCGGAAAATGTCGGCCGGGGTCCGCACCAATCCGCGATCCCACAGGAATTCGACATTCTTTTCGCCCAGCCCCTCGATATCGAACGCCAGCCGCGAGGCAAAATGGCGCAGCCGCTCCTTGGCCTGGGCCGGGCAGGTCAGGCCGCCGACACAGCGCCGCACCACCTCGCCCTCCGGCCGTTCGGCATGCGCGCCGCACACCGGGCAGACCGCCGGGAAGACAAAGGGCTCGCTCCCTTCCGGGCGCAGATCGATCAGCGCCCCCACCACCTGGGGAATCACGTCGCCGGCCCGCTGGATGATCACCCGATCGCCGACCCGAACATCCTTGCGGAGGATTTCATCCTCATTGTGCAAGGTGGCCCGGGTTACCACCACCCCGCCGACCGTCACCGGGGCCAGGATCGCCACCGGAGTCAGGGCGCCAGTCCGGCCGACCTGGATTTCAATCCGTTCGACCTGGGTGGTGGCCTGTTCGGCGGGGAATTTATGGGCAATCGCCCAGCGCGGCGCCCGGCTGACCATGCCGAGACGATGCTGCAAGGCAACTGAATCAACCTTGTAGACCAAGCCATCGATCTCATAGGCCAGACTCGCCCGATGCTCGCCCAACACCTGATAACAGGCCAGCAGTTCGGCCACCGAATGGCATCGCTGCGACAGCGGATTGACCTCGAACCCCCAGCGCCGGAACCGTTCGAGCAGGTCCCAATGGCTGTCGGTCAGGCTCTCGGACGAATCGCCGACCGCATAGACAAACAGGCTCAGCCGACGCCCGGCGGTGATCGTCGCATCCAGCTGACGCAGCGAGCCGGCCGCCGCATTGCGCGGATTGGCGAAAGCTTTGGCCCCGGATTCGGCCTGACGGCGGTTGAGATCGAGGAAATCGGCCTTGGCCATATAGATTTCGCCCCGGATCTCGATCGAATCCGGCGCATCGGCCGGCAGAACACGGGGCAGGATCTCGGCCGACAGGGTCAGAATATTGGCGGTGACATCCTCGCCTTCCGCCCCATCGCCCCGGGTCGCCGCCTGCACCAGCCGCCGTCCCTCATAGCGCAGATTGACCGACAAACCATCGATCTTCGGCTCGGCGACGAAGGCCAGCGCCGCCTCCGGAGCCAGACCGAGGAACCGCCGCACTTTCTGGCTGAAATCGAGCACCTCTTCCTCGGAAAAGGCATTGTCGAGCGAGAGCATCGGGCTCCGATGCACCACTTTGCCAAACCCTTCGACCGGACGGTCGCCGACCCGACGCGACGGGCTGTCGGGGCGGACCAGATCGGGAAAACGGGCTTCCAGCCCCGCATTACGCCGCACCAGGGAATCATACACGGCATCGTCGATCAACGGCGCCGCCAGGACGTGATAGGCGTAATCGTGGCGGGTGATTTCCGCAGCGAGACGGGCCAGTTCGGCGGCGGCCTCGGCGGGGGTCAGGGACTCGAAGGTATCGTCGGTGCCGGTCATGGTTCTGCGCGTCCGGTTGCTGGAACGGGCGCCCGAAGGCCTCAGGCGGGCAAAGTGCCGCGCTCAGGCCTGGCGGGCATCGATGATTGCCCGGCGAATCGCCCGGGTCTCGGTGAATTTCTCTTGCAGGATCTCGCCTTCGCCCCAGCGGATCGCCCGCTGCAACGCGGTCAGATCCTCGGTAAAACGCTGGATCACCTCCAACACCGCCTCGCGGTTATTCAGGAAGATGTCGCGCCACATCACTGGATCAGAAGCGGCAATACGGGTGAAATCGCGAAAACCCGAAGCGGAGAATTTGATCACCTCCTGCTGGAGATGACCTTCCAGGTCGCTGGCGGTGCCGACGATGGTGTAGGCGATCAGATGCGGCAAATGCGAGGTGATCGCCAGCACCCGGTCATGATGACACGGTTCCATCAGTTCGACATTTGAGCCGATCGTCTGCCACAGGGTGGTCAGCCGCTCCAGCGCCGCCGGATCGGTTCCGGGCAACGGGGTGAGGATCTGCCAACGCCCGATGAATAGCCCTTCGACCGCACTGGCCGGGCCGGAAAATTCGGTTCCGGCGATCGGATGACCGGGAATGAAATGGACCCCGACCGGGATCGCCGGGCCAAGGTCACGCACCACCGCCTGTTTGACCGAACCGGTATCGGTGACGATCGTCCCCGGGGTGAGATGGGGGGCGAGAGTTTCCCCCACCCCCTTCATCGCTCCGACCGGAACCCCGATCACCACCAAACCGGCGCCGGGAACCACTTCGGCCGGGTCGGTGCTGGCGATGTCCACCAGCCCCATCTCGACCGCGATCCGGCAGGCGTCCGGATCGATATCAAACGCCACCAACCGCCGCGCCAAACTATGCCGGCGCAACGCCAGCGCCAGGGAAGAGCAGATATGCCCGATTCCGACCAGACAGACGGTCTCGAACAAAGGCTCCGCGCTCATCCCTCCGCCTCGGCGGCGATAAACTCGGTCAGCGCCGCCACCACCGCTTCATTTTCTTCGGCGGTGCCGATGGTGATCCGCAGACTGTCGCCCAGGCCATAACTGGCCACCGCCCGGACAATGATCCCATGCCGGCGCAGATAGAGATCGGCGGCAATCGCATCGCGTCCGGTCTGATGCGGGAACCGCACCAGCAGGAAATTGGCGACGCTCGGCACCACGGTCAGGCCGAGTCCGGTCAGGCGCTCGGCCAGCCAGGGACGCCACGCATCATTGTGGGCGCGAACCCGGGCGAAATGTTCGGTATCCGCCAGCGCCGCTTCGCCGGCGGCCAGAGCGGCGGCACTGACGTTGAACGGGTTGCGGGTCCGGTTCAGGACTCCGGCGATGGAGGCCGGGCAATAGGCCCAGCCGAGCCGCAGCCCGCCCAAAGCATAGATCTTCGAGAAGGTACGGCAGACCACCGTATTCTCGCCGGCATCGACCAATTCATTGCCACAAGAATAATCCGCCGCAGCGACGAACTCGCAATAAGCCGCGTCGAGGACCAACAGCACAGTCTCGGGCAAACCGGCGCGCAACCGGGCCACTTCACTCTGCGGCAGATAGGTCCCGGTCGGGTTGTTGGGGTTGGCCAGGAAGACAATCCGGGTCCGCGGCGTCACCGCTGCCAGGAGAGCGTCAACGCTGGCGACCAGATCAACCTCGGGGGCCTTGACCGGAGTGGCGCCACAGGCCTTGGCAGCGATCGCATACATCAGGAAGCCGTGTTCCGACTGCAACACTTCGTCGCCCGGGCCGGCGTAGGAGCGACAGAGCAGACCGATCAGTTCATCGGAGCCGGCGCCACAGACGATCCGTTCGGGATCCAGCCCGTAATGGTTGCCCAGCGCTGCCCGCATCCGGGTCGCCCCGCCATCGGGATAACGATGGCTCTCCGGCCCGATCGCTGCCAAGGCCGCCAGCACTTTGGGGCTCGGCCCCAGCGCGCCCTCATTCGAGGACAATTTCAGAGTGCGGCTGACACCTTCGAGAGCGGACTCACCGCCGACATAGGGACGGATGTCCATGATGCCGGGACGGGGCGCAAGAGCGGGAGCGGACACGACGGATACTCCTCAAACAGACTTCAAACAAAAAGCAAGGACGGGAACCTCAGGCCAGAGCCTCGGGGGGGAGGGGGGTGGCATAGCCGCCGATCACCGAGACATGGGCGACCGGCTCGCGCTGAACCGTCAGGCGGGCGATCCGGGGGTCCGCGGCGGTGACATGGCCGAACAATTCGACCAGATGCAACCAGACATCGCCATGGCGGGAGATCGCCATCACCCCGGCGGATTCGAGCCCGGTGGCGGTGACGGCGGCGCGGAGACGGTCGCGGCTGACGTCGGGCGCGGTTTCCAGCGCCACCAGAGTGCGGTCGTCGCCGGTTTCGTCATGATCGCGGCAGGCGATCACCAGGGCCTGGGGCGGTTCGCCCGCGCCTCCCGCATAGGGGGGGGCGACAAAGGGCAGGCGGGCAACGACGCGGGGGATTTCGCCCCGCCCAACTGCCAGACTGGTCCACCAGGGTTCCCCTTCCTCAGCGAGTTCGGGGCCGCCCGGCAGCGGTACCAGACCGGCGGCGGCTTCACCATCGGCGACAGCCCGTACCACCTGACCGGGTGTCCGGCAGATCTGCAACGGCACCACCACCCCGAAATGGTTGCGGGCCAGTTCGACGAAACTGGCACCGCGTCCTTCGGCATGGACGGCGACGGCAAAGGGGGCCTGGATCGCCAATAGGGCGCCGATCATCTCGCGCCAGATCCGCACCAGAGCCATCCGGGGGAACTGGCCGCGATGGCGGGCGAGCAGACGACGGAGAATCTCGGCTTCGCGGCCGGGGCGCAGGATGACTGCGTTCTCCCCTTTGACGAGGCCGACCTGTTCGACCAGGGCCGATCGTTGAATCAACAGGTCGTGAATCGATTCGTCGATGCGATCGATTTCGCGGCGAAGCTGGTCAAGGCTGACGCTGTTCTGAGGCATGGCGCGGGCGGTAATCGGGAATCCGGTTCAAGAGGGATAGGTTTAGAGCCCTCGCGCCCGGAAATCAAAGAAAACATTGACAGTGGGGGGCGGCGCCCCTAGCTAAACCATTTCCGCCCGTTGTCGCGGACAGGACCGCCGATCCCCATGAGCGCTGCCGAGCCGATCTCTTCGCTTCCCGCCGCCGCCGCTGACCTGCGGGTCACGCTGGGCCATGACCGGCCGATTCGGCTCGATTGCGGAATCGAGCTGAACCACGTCACCGTGGCTTACAGCACCTACGGACGGCTCAACGCCGATCGCTCCAACGCGATTCTGATCTGCCATGCTTTGACCGGCGACCATCACGTCGCCGACCCGCACCCGATCACCGGCAAACCGGGCTGGTGGAGTCCGCTGGTCGGCCCGGGGCGGCTGTTCGACACCGACCGCTATTTCGTGATCTGCTCGAACGTGCTGGGCGGCTGCATGGGCACCACCGGTCCGGCCGAGATCAATCCGGCCACCGGCAAGCCGTGGGGCCTGTCCTTCCCGGTGATCACGATTGGCGACATGGTCGAGGTCCAGGCCCGTCTGATCGACCATTTCGGCATCGCGCAATTGTTCTGCGTCGTTGGCGGTTCAATGGGCGGAATGCAGGTGCTGGAATGGGCCCACGCCCACCCCGAGCGGGTGTTCGCCGCGATCCCGATCGCCACCGCCGCGCGCCATTCCGCCCAGAACATCGCCTTCAACGAAGTCGGCCGCCAAGCGATCATGGCCGATCCTGATTGGTGCGAGGGCGATTATCACAGCCATGATACCCGCCCGAAACGCGGCCTCGCGGTAGCGCGGATGGCGGCGCATATCACCTATCTGTCGGAACCGGCGCTGCACCAGAAATTCGGCCGCAACCTCCAAAATCGCGACGAGATCACCTACGGGTTCGACGCCGATTTCCAGGTTGAGAGCTATCTGCGCCACCAGGGCTCGACCTTCGTCGATCGGTTCGACGCCAATTCCTATCTCTACATCACCCGGGCGATGGATTATTTCGACCTCGCCGGCGAGAATGGCGGGGTGCTGGCCAACGCCTTCCGGGGCACGCCGTCCCGCTTCTGCGTGATCTCCTTCACCAGCGACTGGTTGTTCCCGACTCCGGAAAGCCGGGCGGTGGTTCATGCGCTCAACGCCGTCGCGGCCAGCGTCAGTTTCGTGGAAATCCGCTCGGACAAGGGCCATGACGCCTTCCTGCTCGACGAGCCGGAATTTCATGCCACTCTGGCCGGCTTCCTCGACGCTGCGGCCGCCCATCGTGGCCTGCCCCCCTCTCCCGCGCGGCGGATCGAGCGATGATGATGATGGTCAATGGCGCGCTGCGCGTCGATCTCAAGCTGATTGCCGAAATGATCGAACCCGGGGCCCGGGTGCTGGATGTCGGCTGCGGCGAAGGGGCGTTGCTCGACTGGCTCGGCCGCCATCGCGATGTCGATGGCCGAGGAATCGAACTGTCGATGGCTGGGGTGTCGGCGGCGGTGGCGCATGGCCTGTCGGTGATTCAGGGCGATGCCGATACCGATTTGAAAGATTATCCCAGCGGCGCCTTTGATTACGTGATTCTCAGTCAAACGCTCCAGGCCACCCACGAGCCGCGTCGGGTGCTGGAAAACATGCTGCGGATCGGCCGTCGGGCGATCGTTTCTTTCCCAAATTTCGGCCATTGGCGGGTCCGGGCGCATTTGCTGTTTCGCGGCACGATGCCGGTGACGGATACCCTGGCCTATCAGTGGTACGACACCCCCAACATCCATTTCTGCACGATCCGCGACTTCCTGGATCTGTGCCGCGATCTGGCGGTGCGGGTGGATAAATCGATCGCTCTCGACCGTGACGGACGGGTGGTGCCGCTGCCACGAGTCGCCGGAATCGCCAATCTGTTTGCGGATCAAGCCCTGTTCGTCCTGTCCCGCGATCCGGCCGGAGGGGAATGACCCCGGTCCTCTGGCTCGGACTCGGCTGCCGGGCCGGAACCGCAGTCGGACCCTTGTTCGAGACAGTCCGCTCCTTTCTGGCAGCCCACGGCCTCGCCCCGGCCGCACTGACGGGTCTGGCCAGCCTGGACCGTCGCACCGCCGAGCCGGGCTTGATCGCGCTGGCCGCTGAACTCGCCCTGCCGCTGCACGGTTTTTCGGCGGCCCGACTCGAACAGGAAACCCCCCGCCTCGCGACCCCCTCAGCGCGCGTGTTCGCCCTGACCGGCTGTCATGGCGTGGCGGAAGCGGCGGCTCTGGCTGCCGCAGGCCCCAACGCCGGCCTGCGGGTGCCTCGGGTGAGGGCGGGAGACATAACCCTCGCCCTCGCTGAGAGCCCCCCCTCCTAAAAAAAGGGGGTTTGGGGCATTGCCCCAATCGGGTGCGGGCGGAAGCCCGCTCTTCACTCCGCTTTGGTCCTGGCCGCAATATGCCGCCCTAACCGGGTCAGTACCTCGCGCAATTCCGGATCCTCGACCTGTTCCAAAGCTTGGGCGATCCGACTGTCGGACGGTAGCGGCGGCGGCTCAGACGGAGGCGCTGCCGGACGCGAACGCTCCGGCAAAGGCCCCTGAATCAGGCGGAGCCGAGCCACCGCATTCCAGCCGAAATGGCCATTGATCTTCTGGAGAATCAACGGCTCAAGATGCTGCATTTCCAAAGCAAACGATCCAGAGGACACTTTGACGATCAAAGTGCCATTCTGACGTTCGCCCACTGGAAAACGAATCCGCACCGGTACCGTATGGTGAGCAATCGCGCTGCCGACAATCGCCGGCCAGTCGGTCACCAGAGCCGCCTCGGCAAAGCCATGACGACCAAACGCCGGACGTGTAATCCGGGCACAGGGTACCGCCGCCGCAACCAAACCATAGGTCGGACGGGCGCGAGCCGGCGGCCGGGCGGGAGAATCAGTCGGGGCGGCCATGATCGCGCCAGGATACCCCAATTCGGCGGGATGCTCTATCCTGCCGCCATGCCGAT
>Ga0209373_10000261_pt1 | contig 106008 bp, 96 predicted proteins | sample Higcelweek5metaG_FD_187173 | JGI IMG/M metagenome (GOLD analysis project Ga0209373, IMG submission 187173) | Freshwater pond sediment microbial communities from the University of Edinburgh, under environmental carbon perturbations - High... | ecosystem: Environmental > Aquatic > Freshwater >...
TCCACAGGCGCTTCCAGCCATTGCTTGATGAGGTGCAGAACGTGCCGATCGACAATCCGACGGGCGACGCTCGTCATAAGCTCAAGGTGTGGAATGCTATCGAAATAGCCGGATAGATCCGCGTCTATCACTTGCTGGTGTCCAGTGTTCAATAAACGATGAACCGCTTGTACCGCGTCCTGCGCCCCCCGCTCTGCCCGGTACGCGTACTGCTCCGGTTGCAGATCGGCCTCGAAGATGGGTTCCAGCACGAGCATGGCCGCCGTTTGTACGACTCGGTCGGTGATCGTCGGTATCCCCAAGGGGCGCAGCTTGCCGTTCGGCTTTGGAATCCAGACCCGCTTGACCGCTTCCGGTCGGTAGTCTTTCTTCTTCAGCCGTTCCGCCAGTTCATCCTGGATTTGGTCGGTGCGTACCGCCTTGTCATAGCGGGCATAGACGGCGAACAGCAGTTTCAGTTGCTGCAAATCCGCCGCCACAGCGGACTGCATGTCGGGATATTGCAGCTTGCAGGCCAGCAGGCTGCCATCCAGGGCGGTGGCACGATGCACCTGCCCGAGGGACGCAGCGGATGCCGCCTCCTTCTCAAACCCGGCGAAGCGCTGTTGCCAGTCCGGTCCCAGTTCAGCCTGCATCCGCCGCTTCACGAAGGGCCAGCCCATGGAAGGCGCATCGGACTGAAGCTGTGCCAGTTCCTGCACATATTCCGATGGCAAGGCATCGGGGATGGTGGACAGGATTTGCGCCACTTTCATCAGCGGCCCTTTCAGGCCCCCCAGGGCTGCCCGCAATTCCGCCGCGTGCGCCTCCCGTTCCAGCTTGATACCCAGGAACCGCTCGCCGGCCAACTTGGCGGCAAGGCCCCCCATGGTGGTGCCAACCCGGGCATATCGCGCCAGACGGCCCTGCAGAGAACTTTCTTCATCGCGCATGATGGGGATGAGATGGGATTGACAGCGCCCAAGGCAAGGCATCATCTTGCAATACAGAATGATCTATAAATAGATCAATAGATCAATAGATGTGGAGCAGAGCCATGGTACCGGTCAGGCGCGCCTATGTGGATGGTCCCCATGGACAGATGCATCTGCGGCTGGCCCGACCGGCGGGGGGTGGCGATCGTTCGCCCCCACCCCTGCTGTGCATCCATATGAGCCCGATGAGCGGGCGGGTATTCGAGAACCTGCTGGCCCGCATGGGGCAGGACCGGCTGGTCATTGCCTTTGATACGCCGGGCTTCGGCCTGTCGGACGCACCGGCGGAACCGCCCTCCATCGGGGATTATGCCGCAGCCCTGCTAGCCGGGTTGAGCGCGTTGGGCGTGGAAGGGCCGGTTGATCTGCTGGGCTATCACACCGGATCGATGGTTGCGGTGGACATGGCCCGCCAGGCACCGGACCGGGTGCGCCGGCTGGCCACCGTCGCCGCCCCCATCATCACCGATGAAGAACGCGCCCAGTTTCGCGCCTTCTATCATGAGCGCCCGGCCAAACCCGATGGCAGCCATATTTTGGATCGCTGGCAGGGCTTCTACTATCACCATAACCGCCCTGGGGTGGGCGTGGAGGAAATTTCGGAGCGGTTCCCCGATGCGCTGCTGGGCGGGCGCAAGGCGGCCTGGGGGCATCAGGCCGCCTTTGCCTATGACATGGCCGGTCGGCTGGCCGGCGTGACCCAGCCCCTGCTGGTGCTGGTGACGGGCGACGACCTGGATGTGCAGAGCCGCCGGGCCGAGGGCATCGCCCCGCAAAGCCGCCTGCTGGAAGTGCCCGGCTGGGGCCATGGCTTCCTGGATCTGTATGGCGATGATGTTGCCGGCCTGTTGCGCGCCTATCTGGATGCGGGGGATACCACCCCGCTGGCGGACCTTACGGCACCGGCTTCGGCCCTGGGGGCGCGTTACCCGGCACAGGTCGGGGCCTTCCGGCCCCGCGATTGATCGCTTTCCGTCTGGTGGTCAGTTGCCGCCTTGCCGCCTGCTCGCTCCCCTCAAACCCCGCATTGTTGCGACCGAGAGGCTGGCGCTCCAGCCTTTCCCACAGAATGACAGGCAGAACAGGGGTGCAGGATGTTCCATGAAGCGATCATGCGGTCACTGACGCGGCGGTCGATTTTCGGCGGCATGGCGGGAATGGGGGCCATGGCCGCTGCCCCCGGTTTTGCCGCCACGCCGAAACCGGCCAAGGGCGATATCCGACCGCTGGATGTCACCGACCCGCGGGAAAACCTGTACGGGTTCGGCAAGATGTGGGGCACGCTGGGGCCGAAATCGGTGCTGTCGGGCTATCAGGGTGTGCAATATGCCATCGTTGGCGACAAACGCGCCGTGCCCCTGTTCGGCTATTGCGGGTTTGGCAATAACCGCAACATCATCCAGCCCGACGGGTCGCTGAAGGTGCTGGGTAAGGAATGCGGTTTCTTCACCGATCTGGCGACGGGGGAGATCATCGATCATTGGGACAATCCCTGGACCGGTGAGCGGGTGGAGGTGTTCCCCTTCGTCAATGACCGCTGGCGCGGCACGCTGACCCTGGAACAGAAGGTTTTCAAGGTCGGTGACAGCGAAACGGTGAATAATGACCATGGCACCCAGGGGGGCACCAAGTCCCAGAAGGGCAAACCCTTCCTGCTGCCCTGGCAGCGCATCGGCGACCAGTATCTGTTAAGCTGGGACTATGCCCACGAATATACCAACCCGGTGACGCCGGAGGGCTGGCCCAAGGCCTCCACCGGGCGGCGCGTCAACCCATCGGAACATTTCACCCTGTTCACACCGACCAATGAAATCGACGACCGCTCCCTGGAAATGGCGCGCTTTCATGCCGGTTTCATGCGTCAAGCCCCCTGGTGGCCCTGGATGCGCATGGGCCAGAGCGGAGTGCAGGGCGTGCTGATGGGCCGGATGCACAGCTACAAGATCACCGGCACGGTGGAGGATATCCCGAAGGCGGTACTGAAACGGGTAGAACGCGCCCACCCCCACCTGCTGGAACAGCCGACCGACGGCCCCGATGAAGGCGTGCGCGGCACCCTGGAAGCCTATGCGGAGGATGTGCCGCCGGAAGTGCCGGGCTATGTCTCCCCGCTGGCGGAAAAGCGCAAGGCGATGCTGAAGGGAGAGGCCAAGTAAGGATAGCCGCTTACTCCTCCCCACCGGTTGCCAGCCGCCGGGCGATGGCCCGGCGCTGGCGGTCGGCAGCAGCATCGACGGGGGCAAGGTAGAGTTCCTGCTCCACCCGTATGCGCGCCCCATCCCCCAACCCGCCGCACAGCACCCCTGCCCGGCTCTGCTCACGGCAATCATTGCCAGATGGCCACATCCCCCCTATCTTCCCCGGCAACCCTGTATGCTGGCCCGCACGAGTCCATGACCGACCTGTCGAAAATCCGCAATTTCTCCATCATCGCCCATATCGACCATGGCAAGTCGACGCTGACTGACCGGCTGATTGAATTCTGCGGCGCCATTGAGGCGCGCGACATGAAGGCCCAGCTGCTCGACAATATGGATATCGAGCGGGAGCGCGGCATCACCATCAAGGCGCAGACCGTGCGCCTGGAATATAACGCCAAGGACGGCAACACCTATCAGCTGAACCTGATGGACACGCCGGGCCATGTCGACTTCGCCTATGAGGTCAGCCGCTCGCTGGCGGCCTGTGAAGGCTCCCTGCTGGTGGTGGACGCCTCCCAGGGTGTGGAGGCGCAGACCCTGGCCAATGTCTATCAGGCCCTGGACGCCAATCACGAAATCGTGCCCGTCCTCAACAAGGTCGATCTGCCCGCCGCCGATGTGCCGCGCGTGAAGACGCAGATTGAAGATGTGATCGGCCTGGATGCGTCGGACGCGGTGGAGATTTCGGCCAAGACCGGCCTGAATATCGAAGGCGTGCTGGAAGCCATCGTCACCCGCCTGCCCCCGCCCAAGGGCGACCGTGACGCGCCGTTGCAGGCGCTGATCGTGGATAGCTGGTACGATGCCTATCTGGGCGTCATCATCCTGGTGCGGGTGGTGAATGGTGAATTGAAGCTGGGCCAGAAGGTGCGCTTCATGGCCACCGGCGCCACCCGCGAGCTGGACCGCGTGGGTATCTTCACGCCGAAAAAGATCGCCCTGGAAAAGCTGGGGCCGGGGGAGATGGGCTTCATCACCGCCGCCATCAAGGATATCCGTGACACCAAGGTCGGTGACACCATCACGGAGGAGCGCCGGCTGGCCCCCACCGCCCTGGCCGGGTTCAAGCCCTCCATCCCCGTGGTGTTCTGCGGCCTGTTCCCCGCCGATGCGGCGGTATTCGAACATCTGCGCGACAGCCTGGGCAAGCTGGCCTTGAACGATGCCAGCTTCCAGTATGAAACCGAAAGCTCCGCCGCGCTGGGCTTCGGCTTCCGCTGCGGCTTCCTGGGCCTGCTGCACCTGGAAATCATCCAGGAACGGCTGGAACGGGAGTTCGACCTGGACCTGATTACCACCGCGCCCTCGGTTGTGTACAAGATGCACATGACCAATGGTGAGGTGATTGAAATGCACAATCCGGCAGACATGCCCGATGTGGTGCGGATCGATCATATTGAGGAGCCCTGGATCAAGGCCACCATCATGCTGCCCGATGAATATCTGGGTGGCGTGCTGGCGCTCTGCACCGAACGGCGCGGTGTGCAGAAGGATCTGACCTATGTCGGCGGTCGGGCGATGATCGTCTATGAATTGCCGCTGAACGAAGTGGTGTTCGATTTCTACGACCGGCTGAAGAGCATCAGCCGTGGCTATGCCAGCTTCGATTACCAGCTGGAGGAATATCGCGAAGGCGATCTGGTCAAGATGTCCATCCTGGTCAATGCCGAGCCGGTGGACGCCCTGTCGATGATCGTCCACCGCAGCCAGGCCGAATATCGCGGCCGGCAGCTGTGCGAGCGGTTGAAGGATCTGATCCCGCGCCACCTGTTCAAGATCCCGATCCAGGCCGCCATCGGCGGCAAGGTCGTGGCGCGTGAGACCATCGCCGCCATGCGCAAGGACGTGCTGGCCAAGTGCTATGGCGGCGATATCAGCCGCAAGCGCAAGCTGCTGGACAAGCAGAAGGAAGGCAAGAAGCGCATGCGCCAGTTCGGCGAGGTGGAAATCCCCCAGAGCGCCTTCATTGCGGCATTAAAGATGGGCGATAACTGATCGCACGTCCATTATTCAGCATGTCAAAAAGGGGCACCCCAAAGGTTGCCCCTTTTTTCATGTCCGCAAAGGGGCCGGTATATGCGCGCACCATCAGGGGACCAGTACGATCCCCTGATCGAAATTACCTTTGTGTCAAAAGTGGTTGATCGTCACCGGAGGTGAAGGCTGTCCCCAAAAGGAAACAATACCAAAGAATGACATTTCATCATTCCCGTTGAAGGGCGGTCGGCTCTGTCCGCCCCCTGCCGATGCGGGCGAGCACGACGGCAGGAGAAGAAAACATGTTGGGGTTCCTGCGCCTGCCGCCTGGATACGCCATCCATGCATATCGCAAAGGCGAAAGATAATCCCGCCGAATGGAAACCTTTGGTGCGAAACGCACTTGACCATTGCAAGAAACGGAACGACCCTGTTTGCGTCACATGTTTGCCCCAATCCCTGGGCAGTTTGCCCACGCCTGCCCCGTACGGGTCGATGCAAGGTGGCTGGGCACAGACCACAAGGTCTGTTAGCATGTGCAGCATGGCGCTTGTTGAAGGTGGGGGAGACAGATGCGAATACCAATTCGAACCATTGCTGTTCTGTCCGTGCTTGCCACCCCCCTGGCCATCGCGGCGGAAACCAAGGATACCGATGTTTTCCTGGTCCGCTTCAACCAGATAGAAGCGCCGACCAGCGCGTACCAGAACGCGGATGCCGCCGCATTGGGATACCCGGCTGCCCTGACGGATGCCCATTCCACGGAAGCCCCGGAGGAGGGCCGCAAGGCAATGGCCGCCACGTTGGGCCAGTGGGCGGGTAAGGTTTATGAAGGGATCATGGCCAAGCTGACGGGCGACCGGCCCTCGGTCAACAGCCCCAGCCCGATTCAGCTTACCGCAGATCCGCGCGCCTACCAGGCCGCCGGACTTAAGGCCGATGCGCAGCTTTCCGCCCTGGGACTCAATTCAAAGCTGGGGATGCGCCTGGGTACGGAAGAAATCCATCAGACCATCCGATTCAGCCGGGATTGCGGTGTGAACTTCCTGCCCAACAGTGTTTCCGGTGATGTCGCCGGCGGCTTCGGCAGCGTAAAAGGCACCGTCCAGGGCAGTTGGGGAAGTGCCTGCAGCAGCGGCCAGAGCGGCTGGCGCCTGACCGCTGGCGTGAATGATTTGGGGCACGATCCCTATTCCACGCTCGGCATGGAGTATCGCCCGGTGGTCGGCAGCCTGATCGCCAATGTCACCGGGATTTCCGCCATGAAGGCGCAGTTGGCTGAAGCTGGCGGCAGTGTCGGCCTGGAAGCGCCGGTGCCGGCGATCCGTATCGCCAATATGCGACTGAATGCCGAGGTCAACTGGCACGAGGATAGCGGCACAGCATTGAAACTGGGCACTTCGCTGAAATTCTGATCCCGCACCCCGGTCAGCGGGTCAAAGGCAGGCCGCACTGGCCGGCACAGGCATTGATCTCCGAAAACATCCAATCCCGGAAAGCCTTGATCTTCGGCTCGTCCGCCCGCCGTTCCGAACAGGCCAGCCAATAGGAACGGTCTGTGCGATACATGATATCGGGAAAGGGCAGAACCAGGCGACCAGCGGCAATATCCGCCCCGAACAGGGCCGGGCAGACCAGGGCCACGCCCTGTCCCATGGCGGCCGCCTGGGCTGTCACCCCATGCACATCGAATTGCGGCCCCCCCGGCAGCCGGTCCACCCGCATGCCGGCCTGGGCGAACCAGTTACGCCACCAGGCGATATCATCCGGGTGCTGACAATCCAACAAGGGCAGGCGCAGCAGGTCCGCCGGTTCGCGCAATCCCCCGGTGCGGTCCGCCAGCAACGGGCTCAATGCCGGCGTCAGGGTGAAGTCCATCAGCCATTCCGCCCGCACCCCCGGCCAGCGCCCGGAACCTGACCGCAAGGCGACATCGAAGTCCAGATCCAGATCGGCCAGTGTGGTCGAACTGTCCAACCGCACAGCCAGGTCCGGGCGCAACAGTTGAAAATGCCCCAGGCGGGGCACCAGCCATTGGGTGGCGAAAGTGAACATGCTGGTAACCGCCAGCACTTTGTCCTGCTGCGCGTCCGTCAGGCGTGCCACCGTGCCCCGGATACGGTCGAACGCGTCATCCACCGCTGCCCGCAGTTCCACCCCGGCGGGTGTCAGTTCCAGCCGTCGTGTCAGGCGCCGGAACAGGTCACGACCAATATGTTCCTCCAACTGGCGGACCTGATAGCTGATGGCCGCCTGCGTCACCGCCAGTTCATCCGCCGCCTTGGTGAAGGACAGATGACGGGCAGCGGACGCGAAAGCACGCAGCGCATTCAAAGGGGGGAGGCGGCGATCGGACATGTCAGGCCCTATGGATCAAATCAGCTTTTGCTTCCCCACCAGATTACTCATTTGTCAGTGGGGATGAACAGGCAGAATGTAGCACCAGAGAGCCAAACTATCCTTACCTGCGATAACCGGAGTTTCTGATATGCCCAAGATGAACTTGGTCATGGTGCCCCCTTGCGCCCAGAGTGGACACCCCCTTTCCCCCTGCCATCCAAGCGTTATGACAACCGGCACTGGCCTGCAGTGGCGGGGAATGGCGGAAAGCCTGCAAAAAGTCCTGATGGAGATTTTGGCCGGGGAAGCCTATCGCCGTGGGCTTTCGTGCCATCTGCAGCGGGATGTGGGCCTGCCAGAGGATTGCCCTGAAAACTGACCGGGATCAGGCCTCAACCATCTCCAGCAGGGTGCCGTCCGGGGCAAAGCAGCCGCAGACCAGGCGACCGCCGAAGCCCGCCCCGCCATCCAGGCTGGCCGTGAAGTCGGTCAATACCGGCCCCGGCGCATGAGCAGGGTCGTAGCCGCGCACGATACGGCGGATCCCGCCATAGGGGTCGCCGATCCGATGGAAACTGCTGCCCCCCCACCAGAAGATATCCGCCTGCATATGCAATGGCTTGGCAGTATCCAAGCCGGCATTGACGAAGAGGATATCCATCGGTTGCCCATCCGCGCCGGACGTATAGGCGGCACGACGCAGCGCGCTGAACAAAGCCCCATGACCAGGGGCATTGCGCATCGCAGCGCGCAGGTCGTTCGTCCAGCGGGTCAGGCTGATCGCACCGTCACGCGCGGCAGCGATGCCATATTGGGCGGAACCGCCATAGGCGGCCAGTGTGGAATCAACCCCCTGCCCGATCATCCACTGCAACACATCCAGCGGATTGGGCGCGAATTGAAGTTGCAACAGTTTCTGCCACATCTCCTCCTGCCCGCCGCGCAGATAGACGATATCCGTCGCCAGCACGCTGGGCTTGGCCATCAGATGGCGACGGAAATACAGCAGTTCGTCCAGCGTTTCCCGCACCAGGGCCCCACGCCCGACCATGTTGCCGAGATAGACCAGCCGGTCACCCGCCTGGAAGCGGGCGCCGATATCCTCATGCAATGCCGCAAGACGACCGGCATCACCATGGATGGCGCCGACCGCCCAGATGCGGCGCGGTCGACCGAGGAGGGCGAATTTCTGGTCAGACATCCGGTAGGGGTCACTCTCCATCGGGAAGATGGGGCAGAGTGTAAAGCCCCGCCCCGCACAAAAAAAGGGGCCTCCCACACGGGCGCGCCCCATTCCCACTAAATATCCCGTCTGACGGGGCTAAAGGTGGGACATATAGTAGTTGATGTTACACAGCCGGGTTATTCCAATCTGCCTTGATCGATCACGATCAAGGCAGATTTCATATTCCCTCAAGCCGCGGGCGCCCGCATCCACGGTGGCTTGTGCCGCATGTGCGGCGGGCCGGCAGTCGCCGGCTTCCAAAAGTCGACCAAGGGAAACAGGGACCAGAAAAGAAAAGGGCGCCAGAATGGCGCCCTTCCAAACCTTCCGGAACAACGAAATCGCAAAAACCACGATCAGGCGGCCTTGCTCAGCACGGCCTCCAGTTTTTCAGTCGCCTTGCGTTCGTCGATCTTTTCCACGACGGCCAGTTCACGGGCCAGACGCTCAAGCGCCGCGTGATAAATCTGCCGTTCGCTGTAGGACTGGTCAGACTGGTCTTCGCCGCGATAGAGATCCCGCACCACTTCCGCGATGGAAACCGGGTCGCCGGAATTGATTTTCGCTTCATATTCCTGGGCGCGGCGGCTCCACATGATACGCTTGATCTTGCTGGGCCCCTGAAGGGTTTCCATTGCCGCCTTGATCCGGTCATTGGACGACAGGCGACGCAGACCTGAAGCCTTGGCCTTCGCCACCGGAACCTTCAGCGTCATCCGTTCCTTTTCGAACTGGATGGCGTAGAGCGTCACACTCATATCGCCGATGCTGACGGTCTCGATCCCGATAATCTGCCCGACCCCATGGGCGGGATAGACAACGTGATCACCGGTGGTGAAATCTAGGCTCTGAGACATCTTCGGTTGACTCTCTATCTTCCGCACGGACGCGCGCGCCACGGGAACATTTTCAAGCGCAAAAAACGACCTTGCACCCGACCGCGCAAACGGGTGGGATACATCAGTCACCTCTGCTCAGGCGAAATCGGACGGCATGCACATAACGGCCCCTCAAGGGCGGCGCGCCGTTCCTCAGCGTCTGACAATATAGCCGATGTTACGGGCCGATGACAGGGGCAGAAGCCCCTGTTCGCCATAAGTTCCACGCAAGGCGGGTTATGTCGGTCATGCAGGCTTCGCATGGGGGGAATAAAGTCCCCCTGAAGGGCGGGAACGCCAAACAGCTTTCCCATCCCTGCGCAGACAGATCTTACTTGCCCGGATTGGGGCTGAAATACTTGGTAAACTTGTCAGGCACGTTCTTCCAGTCGTCGGCATCGGCCGGTGGCGTCTTCTTACGGGTGATATTGGGCCATTGCTGGGCATAGTCGCGGTTCATGCCCAACCACTTCTCGGCCGATGGCTCCGTATCGGGGATGATGGCTTCCGCCGGGCATTCCGGCTCACACACGCCGCAATCGATACATTCGTCGGGATGGATGACCAGCGTGTTCTCACCCTCGTAGAAGCAATCGACGGGGCAAACCTCGACGCAATCCATGAACTTGCACTTGATGCACAGTTCGGTGACGACATACGGCATAACAGGCACTCTCCATCGTCGGTGACGGCGACAGCCGGAAGCCCTCGGCCCGCACGCCCCATGATCCCCACAAATCCCGACCCTGCATGGCCGGCCCGGTACAGACAGGTCGGGAACAACCCCGTCCTGTTATTCTCTCCGCCCCAGTGCCGCACGCACGCGGATTCCCGCCTCCCCCCGATCCCGGTCGGAGACGTAAAGCAATCCGCCCACGCGGCGCAGCAGGCTCTGTTCCAGATGGTGCAGCGCGCCATCTGCATAAACGACATGCCACAGCATCTCGATAATCGCCACACGTTCGTCATAGCCCAACGCGTCTTTCAGCCGTGACGTGAAGGCATACCACTGGGCTGGCCCCTGCGAGAGGTTCTCAGCCACAGCCAGCAAGGCTTCCACCTCCCCCTCTTTCAGGTTGAAGTGACTGGATAACAGGCCGCGGATGGTGGCCATTTCCGTTGGCGTCACGGTATCATCCAGGCGGGCGGCTTCCAGCATCAGGCAAGCGGCAGCCAATGGCACGCGATCACGACCATCCAGTTGGTCAAGCGCATGATCAGGATGGTCGAAAAGGCGGCGGATACGGTTCAGCATGGGATGAGACATAGGTATGCCAAGCCGCTGCGACAACCCGGCCTTGGCAGCCGCGATCCCTTCACCTAGATTGGCAGACATGACCGACGATGATGCCCGCCGCCACGCCCCCGCCACCCAGCGCAACCGCGAACCAATTCTGGCCATCCTGCGCCGGGAACTGCCGCATACGGGCGGTCGCCTGCTGGAAGTGGCAAGCGGCAGCGGCGAACATGCCGTCTTTATGGCCCCGCAATTGCCCGGCTGGGTGTGGCAGACCAGTGATGCCGATCCGGCGGCGCGTGCCAGCATCGGGGCCTGGGCGGCTGCGGAGGGGATCGGCCTGCCAGCACCGCTGGCGATTGATGCAATGGACGCTGCAACATGGCCCGCCGGTGCCTTTGACGCGATCTTGTGCATCAACATGATCCACATTGCCCCATGGGAGGCGACGGTCGGCCTGTTCGGTGCGGCAGGGCGCCTGCTGTCTGCGGGGGCACCGTTGATCCTGTACGGGCCCTATCAGCGCAATGGCAGACATACGGCGATCAGTAATGCCGCCTTTGATGCCGATCTGCAGGCGCGCGATCCGCGCTGGGGGGTGCGCGACCTGGCCGACGTGGCGCTATTGGCCGCCAAGCACGGCTTCGGCCCCGCTGCCCTGCACGAAATGCCGGCCAACAACCTGACCGTCATTTTTCGCAAGCAGTAAAGCTATCCCCGGATCAGAGCCACCGCCGCCACGCCGGTGACGGCAGCCAGCAGGCCATAGCGACGCAGTGCTGTATCCGGCAACTGGGTCGCACGCTGGGCCATATCCCGCATGGCACCGGGTGCCATGGCATAAAGCAGGCCTTCGATGACGAAAACCAGCGCCAGGGCGGTCAGAAAGTCGTTCAAGATTTAAACCGGTTCCGAAATGACCAGGGGAGGCTTAGCACTCCCCTGGGTAGGTTTCTATCAGCGTCGTTGCCCGGTCGGGCCGCTGACACTGTCGAAATAGCGGAAGAACTCACTGTCCGGCGACAATACCAAAGAGGTGTTATCCCCCTTCAGCGATGCCCTGTAGGCTTCCAGCGAGCGGTAAAAGCCATAGAAATCCGGGTTCTTCGAGGCGGATTCGGCCAAAATGCGGATCGCCTGATTATCCCCTTCACCGCGCAGAACCTGGCTGTCACGTTGGGCTTCAGCCAGGATCACCGTGCGTTCACGCTCCGCGCGGGACCGTATCTGCTGGGCCTGCTCGTTACCCTGCGCGCGTGCCTCCCGCGCCTCCCGGTCACGTTCCGACCGCATGCGGTCATAAACCGCCTGGCTGGTGGCCTCCGGCAGATCAGCACGACGGATACGGACATCGACAATTTCGACACCGAAACGACGCGCCTCCTGGTTTACCTGCTCCTTAATGTCGGTCATCACCTTCTGCCGCTCACCCGACAGCACCGCCAGCAGGGTAACGTTACCCAACACGCGGCGCAGGGCGGAGTTGACCACGGTGGCAAGCCGCTGCTCAACCACAATCTCCGATCCGGCGGACTGGTAGAATTGCAACGGGTCGGTGATGCGGTAGCGGGCGAAGGCATCCACCTCCAGCCGCTTCTGGTCGGCCAGAATCACCTGTTCGACCGGCGGATCGACATCCAGCACACGGGCATCGACCAGCACCACATTCTGCACAAAGGGAATCTTGGCGTGCAGGCCGGTTTCCTTGATGGTGCGTTTCCATTCACCGAATTGCAGCACCAGCGCCTGCTGGGTCTGGTTGACGGTGAATAGGGAGGCGGAGGCACCCAGCGCCAGAACGGCGGCGGCAACGCCCAGGGCGACCAGTTTACGGCTCATCTTGTCGTCCTTCCCTTACTGGCGCGGCGGTTGCTGGGCACCAGCAGCCGGCGTCTGTTCACGCAGTTGGCGCGTCAGTTCATTCAGCGGCAGGAAGGGCACCACGCCGGAGCCGCCACGCTGCTGATCAACGATGATCTTGTTGGCGCCGCCCAGCACCTCCTGCATCGTTTCCAGATACATGCGCCGCGCCGTCACCTCCGGCGACTTGGTATAGGCATCCAGCACCTGGGCGAAGCGCTGCGCATCACCCTGGGCCAGATTGACCACCTGCTCGCGATAGGCCGAAGCCTGCTGAATCAACTGTTCCGCCTCGCCACGGGCACGGGGGATGATGTCGTTGCGGTAGGCTTCAGCCTCGTTGCGCAGGCGTTCGCGATCCTGGCGGGCGCGCTGCACATCGTTGAACGCATCCACCACCGGGGCGGGCGGATCCACTTTCTGAAGCTGGACCTGGGTCACTTCGATACCGGATTGATATTCGTCCAGCATCGCCTGCAGCAGGGCCTTGGTCGATTGCTCGATATCCTGGCGGGCCTCGGTCAGGGCCGGCTGAATGTCGGTGCGACCGATCACCTCGCGCATGGCGCTCTCAGCGGCCTTTTTGACCGTCTGCTCGGGGTCGCGGATCTTGAACAGGTAATTACCTGCATCCTTGATGACCCAGAGCACGGTGAAGTCGATATCGATGATATTCTCGTCGCCCGTCAGCATCAGGCTTTCGTCCGGCACGTCCCCGCCGGCGCGACGGCCATCCCCGGCAGAGCGATAGCCGATCTCCATCCGGTTGACGCGCGTCACCTTGGGCGTGACGGCTGCTTCGATCGGGGCCGGCAGGTGATAGCGCAAACCCGGCTGCTCGGTTCGGACATACTGGCCGAATCGTAAAACCACGCCTTGTTCGTCCGATTCGACTCGATATATGCCGGACAGACCCCACAGCACCCCCAGCACCAGCAAGCCCAGCGCAATGCCGCGCCCGCCACCAAGGCCACCGGGTGCTATCTTCTTGAAACGCTCCTGCCCCTTGCGCAGCAGGTCTTCCAGGTCAGGGCCGCCGGGCGGCTGACCGCCACCCCCGCCATTGCCCGGCGGACGGCCCCACGGGTTGTTCCCGTTGCCGCCGCCACCCGGCGGCGATCCCCAGGGTCCACCGCCGCCGCCTTGACCACCGCCTTGATTATTCCAGGGCATATTCGTCGACCCTTTGGTGATTAACATTACAAACTGCCAGCGCGCATCCCGGACCTGCGGTACCGGGGTGCTTTCCCTGAGCCTGCTGCCACCGTATATATCCCGGCGTCCGCAGAAAAGGCTCTTGGCCCAGGGGTCACAGCGAATATTGGGAAGCGAGTGGGGTTTTCAACCATGGCCGCAGTCACAGAAGCGCAAGTTCTTGATGTTTTGCGCAAAGTCGCAGACCCCGACCGGGGTTCGGACATCGTTACCCTGGGCATGATTTCCGGCCTGGTGGTGAAGGGCGGCAATGTGGGATTCTCCATCGAGGTGGACCCCAAACGCGGCCCCGCCCTGGAACCGTTGCGCCAGGCGGCCGAACGCGCGGTGGATGCGCTGCCCGGCGTCACCTCCGTCACCGCCGTGCTGACGGCGCATCGCCCCGCCCCCACCCTGGGTGGCGCCAAGCCCCAGGGGGGCGGGCATGACCATGCCGGCCACGCGCATGGCCACAGCCATGGCGGCCCCGCCGCCCGGCCCGCCGCTGCCGGCCCCACCAAGATCGGCGTGCCCGGCGTAGGTGCCATCATCGCTATCGCGTCGGGCAAAGGCGGGGTGGGTAAATCCACCACGGCCGTCAATCTGGCCGTGGCCCTGGCTGCCAATGGCCAGCGCGTGGGCCTGTTGGATGCCGATATCTACGGCCCCTCCCTGCCGCGCATGATGGGCATTTCCGGCAAGCCGGAAAGTCCCGACGGCAAGGTGCTGGCACCGATGCAGAATTACGGCATCAAGGTCATGTCCATGGGCTTCCTGGTGGCCGAGGATACGCCAATGATCTGGCGCGGCCCCATGGTGATGGGTGCCATTCAGCAGATGCTGCGGGATGTGGATTGGGGCCAGTTGGATGTACTGGTGGTGGATATGCCCCCCGGCACCGGCGATGCCCAGCTGACCATGGCGCAGAATGTGCCCCTGGCCGGGGCCGTCATCGTCTCCACCCCGCAGGATATTGCCCTGCTGGATGCCCGCAAGGGGCTGAACATGTTCCGCCGGGTGGATGTGCCCGTGCTGGGCATCATCGAGAACATGTCCTATTTCTGCTGCCCCAATTGCGGCCACCGCAGCGATATCTTCAGCCATGGCGGTGCCAGGGCGGAGGCGGAAAGGCTGGGCGTGGATTTCCTGGGCGAAATGCCGCTGGATATCGCGATCCGGGAAACCAGTGATGGCGGCACCCCCATCACCATGGCCAAGCCCGACAGCGACCATGCCAAGCTCTACCGCGCCATGGCGGCCACCATCTGGAACAAGATCAAGGGCGGCACCGGACGGACGGCCCCGAAAATCGTGATCGATTGATACCGCCCCCTTATCAGCGTCATTTTTGATAACGCCCGCGCGGAATGGCCCACTGCGCGGGCGTTATCATTTCCTGTTGGGCATACCCGCCGCCCCATGCGTTGTGACGGATTGCTGCACTGCGTATCGTGCAATGGGTTTTTCCTTTCCCGAATGGATCGGGTTTGATACGTTTCGTGCGTTCTCCAGTGGGGAGCGGACAGGATGTATCAAGGCATGGATCACGACGAGCCAATCAAAGTCGCATACGCGTTTCATGATGGCGCCCACTCCTTCCGGGTGGCCGATCCTCGTACCGGTGAAATCCAGGTCGCCCATGGCGTGCCGGAGGTCGCTTACGAGCAGGTGACGCGTACGCTTAATGATCGGGTCGCCGCGAAGCTGGGTGTCTATGTGCAGGCCCGTCCGCAACTGGCGTTCAAGGAATTTTGGACATGGCTGCAGATGAACCCCATCGCCGCCATGCCGAACAGCCCTTGTCATGTCGAGTTCGCGTGGGAAGTCCGACCCTGAACCCGGTATGGCAAGTCGCCATGTAGGCGGTATGTGTATGGATTGCTGAACAACTGGCACCCGGCCTTAAAACCGGGTGCCTTTTTTTATTTTCCGGCAACCACGAAGCGTGATGGCGGGGTGGTAATGGAACGCGGGCAGGGAACCGACAAGGGGCCAGCGGGCCCTTCCATACGAACGGGCTGGCCGGTCGCACAGCGGGTACTGGCAGCCTGGAAGGCGGCGGGCGCCGCCTGCATCAGATCAAATCCTTCAACCCGCGTCACCAGCGGATCGGTGGCCAAGGGCCCGCAGGCAGCGTGGGAACCATCGAAGCGAAGCCCGTCCGGCTGGCGGTAGAAACCGCGTAGGCCTGGCCCGCAATTTAGGGCCAACAGATGTTGAGCCAACCGGTCGCGCAGCATATCCGCAGACGGGGCGGCGGGCTCCAGCCTGATCCCCAGCGACGCCAGCAGGGCAGGCAGATCGCCAGTGCCCCCACCACCCGCCAGCAGCCGATCCAGTGCCGGCATGGCAGCGGGTGCCTGCCGGCGCGCCAGGGCAAGGGCGTCCTCCGGTCCGTAACCGCCAGGGACAGCCAGCAGATGGCGCCACAGCCGACCAAAGCCGGCGGCCCAATCGCCATCGGTCGCCAATCCGGCAGCGATGATCAGGTTCAGGGCCAGACCGCAGCGATAGGGCCCCTGACCACGCCGGGCGGTGGGGCCATCCACCCCTTCTCCAGGCGGTAACAGGGCCAGACAGTCGGACAGTGCCTCCGCCAGGGCCGCGCGCGCCACGACGGCATCATCGCCGTGGCGCAGCAAGGCGGCGACTTCCGCCGCCCCTTCATGCAACCAGGGATGAGAACCGGATCGGGTTTGCCGGTTCCACAGATGAAACATCTCATGCCAGACGGTGCGCCCCACCCGGTCGGGTGGCAGGCCTGCCGCATCCCAGCGCAGCATCAGGCTGATCAGGCCACCCGGCCCGACGCTGCCATTGGTGGCTGTGCGCTCATCCGCCCTGCCGGTCAGCAGAAGCACCGGCTGATCGGGCGGCCCCTGTTCCAGCAAGGCGGTATAGCGGGCAAGGGCCGCATTTGCCGCGCGGGCAACCGTTTCGACCTGATCGGCGGGCAGGCCGGAACCGGCGATCAAGGTCAACCCATCCGCCCGCAACGGCTTTTCCGGCCCGGTATGCAGCCAAGCGTAAAGCGCGCGCGCCTCGATATCCGTCGCCAACCACTGGATTGCCGACGCCCAATGGTGGTTGCGGTCCAGCAGCGACAGGCCGGGGGCCGCCTCCAGCCGGACAGAGCGGGCCAGCGCCGTTTCCATTGGCACCAGCCAGGCCGGATACAGCATTCCCGCCCCCTGCCCCATGGGGATCAGATCGGAAAAAATGCGGTCGGTACGGTCCCAACCCGGTATGATGCGGAGGGTGACATGATCCATGGGGCCGTTATGGCCGATCAGTTCACCCTGATCATTCCATGCCGCCAGATTATCCGTCACCTGCCAGCGACGCTGGCGAAAACTGGCGGCACCATAGGCAAATACCAGCTTTTCAACCGGTCGGTCGAACCGGTATTCCACGATCAGAACGCCATCTGGCTGGAACCGTGCGAGAATATCAGCCGGTGCCGGTGTCGCCCCGGCCCATACCGGCCCTGCAGACAACACCAGCAGCATCAAGCAAACGCAAACACTCAGGAACCGGGGCATCCAGGGCCTCAAACAATCTCGCGTCGGACCCGTGATACAGGGGTCGGCGGTTGCAGGAAAAGCTGAAACCGCCGACTTTTTTACTATTTTTGACCACCCCGTCAGCCCAGTGCCTGCTCCAGATCGGCAATCAGGTCGGTGATATCCTCCACCCCAACCGACAGGCGCACCAGCCCATCATCAATGCCCAATGCCGCCCGCTGGTCGGGCGGTACACTGGCATGGGTCATGATGGCGGGATGTTCGATCAGGCTTTCCACCCCGCCCAGGCTTTCCGCCAGGCTGAACAGGCGGGTGCGTTCCAGCATATGGCGGGCGGTTTCCAGCCCGCCCTTCAGATGGATGGTCACCATGCCGCCGCCAGCCTGCATCTGCCGGCGGGCCAGTTCATATTGCGGGTGAGAGGGCAGGTAAGGGTAGCGCACCTTGGCCACAGCCGGATGCTTTTCCAGCCATTGCGCCACGGCCAGCGCGTTCTGGCTGTGGCGTTCCATGCGCAAGCCCAAGGTCTTCAGGCTGCGCATCACCAGGAAACTGTCGAACGGCCCCTGGATGGCACCCACGGCATTTTGCAGAAAGCCCAGCCGGTCGGCCAGATCGCCAGCATCGCGCACCACGGCGATGCCGCCCACCATGTCGGAATGGCCGTTCAGATATTTGGTCGCCGAATGCAGCACGATATCGAAGCCCAACTCCAACGGCCGCTGAATCCAGGGGCTGGCGAAGGTATTGTCGGCCACGGCGATCAGCCCGTGCCGGCGGGCAAGTGCCGCCAGCGCCTCCAGATCGGCTAGTTTCAACAAGGGGTTGGTGGGGGTCTCCACCCACAGCATGCGCGTTTCGGGGCGGATGGCCGCCTGCACCGCCGCCAGATCGGCCAGATCAACAGCGGTCACGGACAGGTTGGCCGTGCGCCCGCGCACCCGGTTCAACAGCCGATAGGTACCGCCATAAAGATCATCGGAGGTGATGACGTGGCTGCCGGCATCCAGCAGTTCCAGCACCGTCGCCTCCGCCGCCAGACCCGACGCGAAGGCATAGCCGCAGTGGCCTGATTCAAGATCGGCCAGGCACGTCTCATAGGCCATGCGGGTGGGGTTCTGACTGCGGGCATATTCATAGCCCTTATGTACACCAGGGCTTTCCTGCACAAAGGTGCTGGTGGCGTAGATTGGCACCATGATGGCGCCCGTCGTCGGGTCCGGCTGCTGACCGGCATGAATGGCGCGGGTGGCGAAGCCCTGGCGGTTGGCACGGTCGGTCATGTGCTGAACTCCCTTATGGTTTTATCGGGGCGGTGTCAGCAGCCCCGGATTATCCGCAATCTCCCCCAGGATGTCCTGAACCCGGGTGATGAAGCGGTGGATATGAATGCCGTCCACCAGCCCATGATGGGCCTGGACCGCCAGGGGAAAACGCAGGCGGCCCCCCACCCGGTCAAACCGTCCCACCGCGATATTGGGGATGGAGCAGTCCCCGAAGCGGGCCATCGGGTGCTGGATGGCGGTAAAGCGCAGCCAGGGCATGCAGGTGGTGAACAGATAGTTCCGGTGCGTCATGGCCAGCAGGCGCAGTTCCGTCGCCGCGCGCGCCAGCGCCCGATCGGCCAGATATTCCTGTACGAACCCATATGGGTCCGCCTGATAGGCAACGCTGGAAAAATTGAGATCATCCTCCGGCCCCAACACGGTATAGCCGAGCGTCAGCGCCTCCACCCGGCTGACCACGCCATCCAGCAGGCGCAGGCGGAAATTCTCGATCTCCAGGCTGGCGCGACCAATGGCATGCAGCATCAGGGCAAAGGGCGGAATGCCGGCAGCTTTGGCCGCAACGGTGTAATCGGCACATTCCGCATCCGCCGTGATATTAACGGCAGGCTGGTCATAACGGTCGAACAGGGCAATCTGGCGGCTGCGGTCTGTCATCGATGCTTCCTTCAACAGGGTTTCCGACCCGTTTTGGAGCACTTATACTCAATCGCCGGCGTCTGACTATACCGGCAGCAGAACCGGTGACATCTGCAGCCCGATGGGGGAGAAAAGCCGCGCCTGCGCGTCCGAACAGACAAGATGCAGGCGCAGATCGAAGGCGCGGGCCATTTTGGACAGGTAGTATTTTTCCAGATCGTGGATGATCTGGTCCGAGACATGCACAGCGAACAGGACCGTATCGCCATGCACGGTCAGGTTATAGGAACGCAGGGCATTGTTCATGGCATGGTTTGACAACACAATTTCCGCCTTCGCCCCGGCAATGCCCGTCACTTCCGGACAGGCACGCACGGTACCCTGCAATTCATAGGCACAGCGCCATTCCCGACCGCCTTCCGCCCACAGCGTATCGAAGCGTTTCACCTTGGCCGCGGCAATTTCAATATGGGCATGGTCCAAATCGGCGGGAATGTCGATCATCTGGCTGACTCCTGGCTGCCGGGGCAATGATTTCCCCAGTATACGACGAATCGACAGGTCAGTGCCTTGATGAAGATCAGAAACGGGTGCTAAGCGCGACGCGCCAGCCCCGCCGATCGATGGCGCTGTATTCACCATCATCAATCACGTCCCAGCCATCCGCGTTGAACAGGTTCAGCAACTGGGCGCGCAAGGTGGTGTCCTGGCCGAATAAGGCCAGTTCCTGACGAACCCCCAGATCAACCACGGTGATGGCCGGCGCATCGGCCAGATTGTCACGGCGGGCGGTGGTGGCCCCGCGATGATCAATGACCAGATCAAGGGAGCCACCGTCCCATCCCGGTGGGGCGTAATCCAGGCTGGCCTGCGTGTGAACCCGGCGCTGCCCCACCGGGCGACGCCCGATCAGGCCGGACGTCACCTCATCCCCCTTCACCACCGGGTCAAGCAGCACCATCCCCAACACCAGCGACAGGCCCGGCAGCGGTTCACCCGTCAGGGAGGCTTCCAGCCCGCGGTGCCGCACCTCCCCCAGGAAACCATACCGATCCTCAGCATCCAGCCCGGCATAGGGACGCCGGACATCGAACAGGGAACTGGTCAAGCCTAGCGGCCCCAGCGGCAGCTTCACACCCAACTCCCGCTGTGTGGTCAGCACCGCCGGCAGCAGGCTGTTGCGGTTGACCGCCGTGATCGGCGGCGATCCCGCATCCTCCAGCCCCCGGGCATAGCTGGCATAGGCGGTGACATCACCGTCAAAGCGCCAGGCAGCCAGCGCATTGTACAGCCAGGGGTCGGAACCACCGCGCGCCTGGGCACCGTCGGCACTGCGGGTCAGCTTGCGATAGCGGGCCTTCTGAATGCCCGCACTGGCATCCAGCCGCCCGGCCCATTCCAGCCGCCAGGTGACGCCACCTGTCCATTGCCGCACCTGATCGCGGGATTGCGGCTGGTCGAACACCAGATCGGGCCGGGGAACGGCCCGCACCTCATCCACCCGCCAGGGGCCCAGCGGCACCTCCACCTCCCCACCCGACCGGTCCCTGGTAGACAGGCCACGCACGTTGGCGGTCAGGGTCTGGCGGGCACGCTCCCCCGACCAGGCATAGGAAAGCTGGCTTTCCCCTGACCAGGCCACACTCTGCGTCGACGGAAACATCAGCACCCACATGTCGCCCTGTCCGGTGGCATCAATGCCATCCAGCAGGGCAAAGGCATCCTCGCCCGACTTGTAGCGGGAATGGAACAGGCCACTGCGCCACGCCAGCCCATCGGCCAGACCGGCATCGACGATCAGGCCCAGGTTACGGCTGTCAAAGGCGTAATCGGCCCAACGCTGGCCGATGAAGCGTGATCGGGAGGCCTGTGGCGGCAGCGTCCCGTCCAGCGGCAACAGGGTGGGCGTCACATCCTCATCCCGGCCCGATTCCATATCCAGCAGGCCGGTGATGGTCAGCCGGTCGGTCGGGTGCCAGCGGGGGATGAAGGCCGCCGTCAGATAACGGGCATCATTGCCGCCCTGGCCATTGCTGTCGGGATAAAGCCCGGCGCCACTGGCCAGGGTCCAGATACCATCGGGGCTGGCCAGATCGCCATCCAGTTCCAGATAGGGGGACAGGTAAGGATCGACGGCAAAGGTGACGTTCCAGCCATTGGCCTGCCCCGGATCGCGCAGGGCCAGATCGGCAATGCCCGACGGGGCGGGGAACAACTGGCCGATATTGCCCAGCCCGACGCGGATGCTGGTGCTGTCCACCGCCCGGTCGGTCAGCGACCCTGCCGGGCGAAAGAACAAGCCTTCCAGGCGGATATTCCCGGCCACTTCGGGGCTGAAGCCCCGTACTGCCGATTGCGAATAAAGCCCGATGGATTCGGTCCCCACCCGCAGGCCAAAGGCATCCGCCGCCTGCCGGACGACATTGCCCGCCGGCTCGCTGGCCAGGGCCTGGGTGCCGGTGGTGGCGATGATCAGCAGGACGAGGGCGGTGGATATCAGGGGGCGGCGCATGGACGGGGCTTCTTGATTGTTTGCGCCGGGAAACTAACCAAGAACGAACACATCCGCAATCGGATATGTTTCGAGATTCATTAAATGATCAAGAAAGCCCCGTCCCTGCCCTCACATCATCTGGCGGCGCAGATGGTTCAGCATGTCGACACGCGTCAACAGGCCCAGGAACCGGTCGCCATCCATGATGATGGCCACCAGATTGCGGTCGAACAGCCGCGTCAGTTCCGCCATCGGGGCGGTGACGGGCAACGTTTCCAGCCGGTTGACCATGGCCGTGTAAACCTTGTCGCGAAAGCGGGCCGGGTCTTTTTCGACATGCAGCAGCAGGTCGCTTTCATCCAGAATGCCGATGACGCGCGCGCCCTCCATCACCGGTAATTGCGAGACGTCGCTGATCCGCATCCGCTTATAGGCGGTCAGCAACGTATCCTCCGGCCCCACCGTCACCACCTGCCCCTTGTCATAGCGGCGGGTCATCAGGTCGCGCAGGTCATTATGCCGGTCGCGCGGGGTGAAGCCCTGGTCTTCCATCCAGGCATCATTGAACATCTTGGACAGGTACTTGTTGCCCGTGTCGCAGACGAAGGTGATGACGCGCTTGCGTTCCGTCTGGTCCCGGCAATATTTCAAGGCCCCCGCCAGCAGCGTGCCGCTGGAGGAACCGGCCAGGATGCCTTCCTTGCGTAGCAGGTCGCGCGCCGCGTTCAGGCTTTCCGTGTCGGTGACGGTATAGGCGGCCCTGGCGTGCTGCAGGTCGCAATTCGGGGGCACGAAATCCTCCCCCACCCCTTCCACCACCCAGCTTCCGGGCTCCCCATGGCTGCCCTTGTTCACCAGATCGGCAATGATGGAGCCGGCGGGATCGGCGATTACCATCTGCGTCTTCGGGCTGGATGCTGCAAAGAAGCGGCCCAGCCCGGTGAAGGTGCCGCCGGAGCCGACGCCCACCACCACGGCATCAATGTCGCCGCCCATCTGTTGCAGCATTTCCGGCCCCGTCCAATCGGCATGGGCCTGGGGGTTGGCCGGGTTGGCGAACTGGTTGACATAGAAGGCACCGGGGATTTCGCCGGCCAGCCGTTCGGCAATATCCTGATAATAGGCCGGGTGGCCCTTGCCCACGTCCGACCGGGTGATGTGGATTTCCGCGCCTAAGGCCCGCAGATGGTTGATCTTCTCCACCGCCATCTTGTCCGGGATCACCAGAATCAGGCGGTAACCCTTGGCGGCGCAGACCAGCGCCAGCCCCAGGCCGGTATTGCCGGCCGTCGCCTCAATCACCGTGCCGCCGGGTTTCAGCCGCCCGTCAGCCTCCGCCGCCTCAATCATGCGCAGGCCGATGCGGTCCTTGATGGAGCCGCCGGGATTCTGGTTCTCCAGCTTCAGATACAGCTCACACGGGCCGGTATCGAAGCGGGTCAGCCGGACGATCGGCGTATTGCCGATCATGGACAGGATGGCCGGACCCTTGGTGCTGGCATTCATGGGTGTCCTCCCTGGACGTTCTTTCACATCAGGGAACAACCAAAAATGCCGGTCGGCAAGGGCCGCCGGAAATGCGCAATCAAGCTGCGGCGCGAACCGCACCGGTGACAGATTCGGGCGGGAAAGGCCGCCCGTCGGCATCAATCAAACCCCGGCGGTGCAGCAATTCCACATGGCTGGCCAGATTGTCGGCGCAAGTCGCCGGTCGTTCCCAGCCTTCCAGCCAGTTCTGTTCCAGAAAGGCCAGGATGGCCGGCTGGCCCAACTCCACCTCCCACAGGATGCCCAGCAGAGAGGACAGCGCCTCTTCCTCGATCTGGGTCTCCTTGTCCACGGCGGTGGCGCGGTTGGCCTCCTCCACCCGGCCCGATTCCGGGCCGGCACCAAGGCCGAAATCAATCATCCCGCGCCGTTCCGGCGGGGCCACCAGCCAATGCGCCACCTCATGGATCAGCACATAGGCCTCTGACCGGGTGCGGATAGCATGCCCGTCATAGGAGAAGGCTTCCATCGGCTCCTCATCGATGGTGGCGATGCCGAAACCCTGGGCCAGTTTCACGCCCGCCGCCCGATGTTCCGGCGTATCCACGCCCAGCGGCACCAGATCCAGCGTCGCGGCGATCCGCCCGAACACAGCCAGGGCCAAACTGTCGGGCGGCAGATGGGCGCGCACGCCGGCCAGTGCCTGGGGCAGGATAGCGTCGGGGATGGGGGTCAGTTGCATGATAACGAAGGTTTCAACGGCAAGGGAACAGTATCGGGGACTATTCTAACCGTTCCGGGCCGCCAACAGGGCATTGATACCTTCCTGCGCCAGGAATTGCCGCCCAGCGGCCTCTGCATAGAGTGCGGGCGGGAACAATGAACGCACCATATCATTGGTGCTGACATCCACAGCAATAACCAGCCGATCCTGATTGGATGGGTTTTCCACTTGATGGGGTTGGGAAAAATCCCCCGTCCATAATGTGCCGGCGGGAAAGGCCAGCCTCTCATGCCCAATCCAGGTGAAGGCCCCATCGGGCACCTGCACCGCCAGCAGCAGCCGGGCCATGGACAAATGTAGGGCCTGTTGATCATAATGCCAGCGCAGGAAACCACCCGCCGGCTGGCGGATGATATGGCTGCCCTCCACCTGCAAGCCCGGCAGGGAAAGCACCGCCGTTTCCAGCAGGGGCAAATGATCCAGCGCCGGGGAACGGCGAAGGGGGGCATTGCTGCCATAGGCACCGGCTTTCGCCGCCAGGGTGATCGCCGTCCAGTCGCCATCCTCGCTGCCATAGCGGTTGCGCGCTTCGGGCGGGGTGGCGTCGATGGCGGCCAGCGTCTGGATATGCAGTTCCCCGGCATCCAGGCAGACGCTGGAAGCGGCTGCCAGCAGCAGGCCGCTCTCCACCGTCAAAAGCTGCCAGGGCAGCAACTCAGCCATTGCGCTTGCGCATCTTGTGAAAGCGCATGACGCGGAAGGCCGGGCGGCCTTCCTCCGGGTTCTGGGTGCCCAGTTCCTCGCCCAGATAACCGGTGCGGTCGAATTCCGGGAAGAACGTATCCCCTTCCGGCGTGGCGGCAATCTCGGTCAGGTAAACCCGGTCGGCGATGGGCAGGAAGGCGGCATAAATCTGCGCCCCGCCGATCACCATGATTTCCTGGCCGCCCGCTTCTTCGGCCAGTTGCTTGGCTTTGGCAATGGCGCTGTCCATATCATGGGCGACGATGGCACCCTCGGCCTGGAACGTCTGATCCTTGGTCAGCACGATATGCGGGCGACCGGGCAGCGGCTTGGCCCCGAAACTGTCCCAGGTCTTGCGGCCCATGATCATCGGCTTGCCCATGGTGACCTGTTTGAAGAAGCGCAGGTCGCTGGGCAGCTTCCAGGGCATCCGGCCCTGATGGCCGATAACCCCATTGCGGGCGACGGCGGCGATCACGGTAATCAACAAGACAGCTTCTCCAACGGCACGGTATTGTGCGATTAGCGATACCCCAAGCAGCCCCAGCCCACCAGCCGGAACCAACCTTCGATGCGCCATCCCGAATATCAGTATCTCGACCTGATGGCCCATATCCTGGAAAAGGGCGACCGCCGGGTGGACCGTACCGGTGTCGGCACCCTGTCCAGCTTCGGCGCCATGGTCCGGTTCGACCTGTCGGACGGCACCGCCCCCATCCTGACCACCAAGCGGGTCTATTGGAAAATGGCGGTGAAGGAGATGCTGTGGTTCCTGACCGGCGGCACCAATATCCAGCCGCTGCTGAAGGACAAGGTCACCATCTGGACCGATTGGCCGCTGAAGGCCTATCGGCAAGCCACGGGTGAAGATATCTCCCAGACGGATTTCGAACGCCGCATTGTGGAGGACGATGATTTCGCCGCCCGCTGGGGTGAACTCGGCCCCGTCTATGGCAAGCAATGGCGGCGCTGGCTGGGGCCGGACGGGCGCGAACATGACCAGATCGCCGCCCTGATCCACGGGCTGAAACATACCCCCGCCAGCCGCCGCCTGCTGTTCCATGCCTGGAACGTCCCGGACGTGCCGGACATGGCCCTGCCGCCCTGCCACATGGTCTATCAGTATCATGTGACGACAGACGGCAAGCTGAACAGCCTGATGTTCCAGCGATCGTGCGATCTGCTGCTGGGGGCACCCTTCAATTTCACCGGGGCGGTGGCCCTGCAATTGATGCTGGCCCAGCAGGCAGGCTTACAGCCGGGTGAATTTGTCTGGATGGGCGGGGATGTGCATCTCTACCTGAACCATCTGGATCAGGCGCGCGAACAGCTCAGCCGCCCCCCCCGCCCCTTCCCCCGCCTGTCACTGGCCCGCAAGGCGGACAGTATCGACGCCTACCGGATCGATGATTTCGTGCTGGAGGGATACGACCCGCACCCGCCGATCAAGGCGGATGTGGCGGTCTGATAATTCCATATCCCCCTTCCATTCGCGGAAGGGAGCGCCTATATAGGCATTGTCGGGTTCGCCCGACTATGGGGATAAACGCGGTGTGGAATAGACGTTGCGGACCCGGGGGCGGTACCCGGCGCCTCCACCATTCCCCCATCGGTTTGGCCGGTATCGCGGCAGCCAGTGGGTTCATGGGGGCGAACTAGGATCGACGCGCGTAATAAAGGCATAGTCTTCTCTCGGCATGATACCGCCGTTATCGGGTCAAACCTTATAGATGCCAACGATAACTCGGCGTCTGACCTTCGCATGGCTGCCTAATTCCCCCTTAAGGGCGTTAGTCAGTTAGCTTAGTTCGCAGCCCGGGGGGAGCTGGGCAACAGAATCCCCCCACCTTATTTACATCCCACGCTACCGTCATTCCCGCGAAGGCGGGAATCCATCAGACGTTTCAATTTGGAAGCGTTGAGAGGGTGGGACCGCCGTTTGGATTCCCGCCTGCGCGGGAATGACGGTGCATGTCAACGGAAACCCATCCCTTTAAAAAAAGGCCACCCGCGCCTTTCAGCGTGGATGGCCTTTTTACCCCCCCTCAGTGATGCGCCACTGTCGGCACGGCGGCGGCGTCGGGGATGCCCCAATGGTGGCAGGCCACGCGATGGCCCGGCATCTTTTCTTCCAGCACCGGCACTTGCCCGGCGCAAATGTCACTGGCCTTGGGGCAGCGGGTGCGGAAGACACAGCCCGAGGGCGGCTTCATCGGGCTGGGCAGGTCGCCGCCCAGCACAATGCGCTGCTTGTTCTTCTCAATATCCGGGTCCGGCACCGGCACGGCGGAAATCAGCGCCTGGGTGTAGGGGTGCAGCGGGGCCTCATAGATGGCGTCACGCTCGGCAATCTCCATCACCTTGCCCAGATACAGCACCATCACCCGATGGCTGACATGGCGGACCACGGAAAGGTCATGGCTGATGAACAGCAGTGACAGACCGAACTCCTTTTGCAGATCCATCAGCAGATTGACGATCTGCGCCTGGATCGACACGTCCAGCGCCGAGACCGGCTCGTCACAGATCACCAGCTTGGGATTCAGGATCATGGCGCGCGCAATGCCGATGCGCTGGCACTGGCCGCCGGAAAATTCGTGCGGATAGCGGTTGATCATCTGCGGCAGCAGGCCGACCTTGGCCATCAGCGCGCGGACCTTGGCCTTGCGCTCTTCTGCCTTCATCTTGGGGAAGAAGACGGTCAGCGGTTCGCCGATAATGTCGCCCACGGTCATGCGCGGGTTCAGGCTGGCCAGCGGATCCTGGAAGACGATCTGCATGTCGGCGCGCTTCTGGCGGATCACCTCCGCGCCGACGCCCGTCAGTTCCGACCCCATGAACACGACCTTGCCATCGGTCGGCTTGATCAGCTGCAGCACCGCGCGGCCCAGCGTGGATTTGCCACAGCCGCTTTCACCCACAATGCCCAGCGTCTCCCCCTCATTCAGGGTGAAGGAGACGCCATCCACCGCCTTCAGCGGGGTGTACTGGCCGATCAGGATGCCCCCGGTGCGGATGGGGAAATGCACCTTCAGCCCTTCGACGCGGAGAAGTTCTTTCGGCATATCAGGCGCTCCGGGCTTCATCGGCCACCTTCAGCGAAGGGGCCTTGGGGTCGCTGACGGGGTTGGCGAGGCTCAGCAGATGGCAGGCCTTGGCATGGCCCGGCGTCACATCGCGCAGCAGCGGCAATTCATCCACGCAGCGTTCATGCACATAGTCACAGCGTTCCTGGAACGGGCAGGCCTTGGGCAGCCGTTGCAGGTTGGGCGGCTGGCCGGGAATGGCATAGAGCTTTTCCCGCCGCCGCTCCGTCAGGCGCGGCATGGAGGCCAGCAGGCCCGCCGTGTAAGGATGGGCGGGTTGATAGAAAATTTCCTGCACGCTGCCGGTTTCCATGAACCGGCCGCCATACATTACCTGCACCTTGTCGCACAGGCCGGCCACGGTGCCCAGATCATGGGTGATCAGCACGATGGCGGCCTTGGTGACGCGCTTCAGATCGGCCATCAGGTCCAGAATCTGGGCCTGCACCGTCACGTCCAGCGCCGTTGTCGGCTCATCCGCGATCAGCAGTTCCGGTTCGCACAGCAGCGCCATGGCGATCATGATGCGCTGGCGCATCCCGCCGGACAGTTCATGCGGGTACTGCGCCAGGCGGCGGGCGGCTTCCGGGATGCGGACCAGGTTCAGCATCTCCAGCGCCCGCTTCACGGCGGCGGCCTCGCCCATGCCCTTGTGCTGTACCAGCACCTCGGTCATCTGTTTGCCGATGCGCAGATGCGGGGTCAGGCCGGTCATGCTGTCCTGGAAGATCATGGCGATCTTGTCGCCACGGATCTTGTTCAGCGACTTGACGGGCATGCCGACCAGTTCCGTGCCCCGATATTTGGCGGAGCCCAGCGTGCGGCCATTTTTTGCCAGCAGCCCCATGACGGACATGAAAAGCTGGCTCTTGCCCGAGCCGCTTTCGCCGACGATGCCGACGCACTCGCTTTCATTCACGTCAAAGGAAACGCCATTGACGGCGGAAACCTCGCCATCAGGCGTAGCGAAACGGACCTTCAGGTCGCGGACTTCCAATACTGCGGTCATATCCGGCGCCCCTTAGCGGTCCTTCGGGTCCAGCGCATCGCGCAGACCGTCACCGATGAAATTGAAGCAGAACAGCGTCACCGCCAGGAATACGGCCGGGAAGATCAGCATATGCGGGGCATTTTCCATCTGTGCCGCCCCTTCGGAGATCAGCACGCCCCAGCTTGTCATCGGCTCCTGCACGCCCAGACCCAGGAAGGACAGGAAGCTTTCCACCAGGATCACCACCGGCACCATCAAGGTGACGAACACGATCACCGGCCCGATCACGTTGGGGATGATATGGCGGCGGATGATGTTGGGGGTGGAAACGCCCGAGGCGCGCGCCGCCTCGATGAATTCCTTGCGCTTCACCGACATGGTCTGGCCGCGCACGATACGCGCCATGGTCAGCCATTCCACACAGCCGATGGCGATGAAGACCAGCACAATGTGGCGACCGAACACCACCACCAGAATGATGATGAAGAACATCAGTGGCATGGAATAAAGCACATCGACGATGCGCATCATGATCGTATCGATGCGCCCGCCGAAATAGCCGGCGACGGCGCCATAGGCCACCCCGATCACCAGCGCCACCATGGTGGTGACGATGCCAACCATCAAGGAGACGCGGGCACCATAGAGCGTGCGGATGAACAGGTCGCGTCCATTGGCATCGGTGCCGAACCAATGGCTGTTTTCCAGCATCGGCCCGACGCCAATATAATCCCAATAGACTTCGTCATAGGCGTGCGGGCTCAGCACGTCGGCGAAGATCGCCATCAACGCGATGATGCCCAGCACGATCATGCTGGCCACCGCCATCTTGTTGGCGAACAGGCGACGCCGTGCGTCCTGCCAAAGCGAGCGGCCCTGCACCTCCTCGGCGGCCTTCTCGATCAGCGCCGCCCGTTTGGTGCCGCCGGTGATGTCTTGAACCATCGTCGTCTGCTCTTTCCCTAAGGCACTATTCAGCGGCCTGGACCTGCGAACGCTGCCAAAGCTGCGTGCAGGGGATTTCCATTAGATCGGACCAATGCAGGTCGTACCCATATTCCCCAATCGTCACCTGATCGAACCGGGCGGGGTTTTCCCGGATCGGGGCAAAAATCTCGTACCGGTCGATGATGTCGGCGATATCGACCACCGATATCTGGCCGACATCCCACTCCAGCCGAAGCTTGAAACCCGGCAGGGTGGTAACGGATTTGATCCGCGGTGTACGCATCCCATCACCTCCTTGTCGGGTTCAGGGCCTGGAACATGGCCAGGATAACATCCTGGTTGGTTCTGGCCCACGCTCCTTCTCAAGCCCTTACTGCCAGCCGCAGCTCTTGCCTTCATTCTGCTTGTCCAGCCATTCCTTCAGCGGCGCGAAATAGGCCAGCATGGCGCCGGCATCCATCTGTTCGCTGCCCGTGAAGGCCTTCAGCGCTTCCGGCCAGGGCTTGGAAGCGCCCATTTCCATCATCGCATTGAAGCGCTTGCCCACTTCCGCATTGCCGGCGATGGAGCAGCGGTGCAGCGGCCCCGTATATCCCGCCTGCTGGCAGGCCGCCTGATGGAACTGGAACTGCAGGATGCGGGCCAGGAAATAGCGCACATAGGGCACGCTGGTGGCGACATGGTTCTTGGCACCGGGGTCGAAATCGGCTTCGGTGCGTTCCACCGGGGCGGCGACGCCCTGATATTTGGTGCGCAGATCCCACCAGGCCTTGTTGTAATCCTCCGGCTTGATCTTGCCGTTGAACACATCCCAGCGCCATTTATCGATCAACAGGCCGAACGGCAGGAAGGCCACCTTGTCGAGCGCCTGTTGCAGCAGCAGGCCGGTATCCCCTTCGGTGGAGGGTTCCTTGTCCAGCAGGCCCAGCTTGACCAGATAGCCCGGCGTCACCGACAACGCGATGAAATCGCCAATGGCTTCATGGAAACCATCATTGGCGCCATTGCGGAACAGGGTCGACTGGGCCTTGTAGGCGCGCTGATAGATATTATGGCCCATCTCATGATGGATGGTCTGGAAATCGTCACCATTGACCCGCATACACATCTTGATGCGGATATCATCCTTGTCGTCGATATCCCAGGCGCTGGCATGGCAGACGACTTCCCGGTCCTTCGGGCGCGTCAGCATCGACCGTTCCCAAAAGGTCTGCGGCATCGGCTCAAAGCCCAACCCGGTGAAGAAGCCCTCGGCGGATTTCGTCATCTTGATCGGGTCGTAATTGGCCTTGGTCAGCAGGGCCGTGACATCGACATTGCGGGCCGTCTGCTTGGGCGCCACCAGATCATAGACATTGCCCCATTCCTGCGCCCACATATTGCCCAGCAGATGGGCCGGAATCGGCTTGTCCTGCGGCACCACGTCGGTGCCGTACTTTTCACCCAGCTTGGTGCGGGTATAGCAGTGCAGGCTGGTATAGAGCGGCTTCACCTGCTCCCACAGACGGTCAGCCTCCGCCTCGAACTGGTCCGCCGTCATGTCATAGCCGGAACGCCACAGGGTGCCGGCATCCGTCACCCCCAGTTCCTTGGCGCCGATATTGGCGATCTCTGCCTCGCGCTGATAGATCGGGCGCATCGGCTGGGCCACCTTGTGCCAGCCGGTCCAGAGCCGCTTCAGCTCCTTCTCATCGCGCGAGGTGCGGAACACATCGTCGATCTCGTCCAGCGTCAGGCAGTCACTGCCATCGGCACGGCACACCTTGCCGGTGGCGTAAAGCTCACCCAGCTTGGCGTCCAGTTCCGACAATTCCTTGTTCAGCGCCGGGTCGGCGGGCGACGGCAGGGCCGTTTCATTGCGCAGCAGGGCCAGCTTGCGCGCCACATCCGGGGCCAGGTCCAGCCCGACAAACTGCTTGCTCTCCGCCGTCAGGCGGGCGACCAGCGCGCTATATTCCGCCCCCGTGGCCGATGACAGGGCCAGCGTGTCAGGCGTGATATAGGTGTTCATCACCCAGGACTGGCGGTTCAGCTTCTCCCGCGCAGCACCCAGTTCAGCCTCCGCCCGCTCCACGAACGCCGCCGCATCCGCTGCCGTCGCCTTGGCCGGGGCGGCGGGTGCCTCTGCCTTTTTCTCAGCCGGCTGGCAGGCGGTCAGCAGGAAGAGGGTGCCGATCGCAGCACCGGTACGGAGCAGGTGGGAAAGCCGCATGGGGGAAATCCTTCGGGCGAAGCGTGCAGGCAAGTAAGGATAGAAGCGCCGGATCAGTCGTAGCGGACGCGGGGGTCCATCAGGCCATAGACCAGATCGACCAGCAGATTCATCAGCACGATCAGGCTGCCATAGGTGATGACGGTGCCCATCACCAGCGTATAGTCGCGGTTGATGGCGCCTTGCACGAAATAGCGGCCAATGCCGGGCAGGCCGAAAATCTGCTCAATCACCACCGATCCCGTCACCAGACCGGCAATGGCCGGCCCCAGATAGGAGACGACGGGCAGCAGGGCCGCGCGCAGCGTGTGGCGGGTGATGATCAGATGTTCGGGCAGCCCCTTGGCATGGGCGGTACGCACGAAGTTGGAGCGCAGAACCTCGATCATGCCGCCACGGGTCAGGCGGCTGACAATGGCGATCTGCGGCAGGGCCAGTGCGATCACCGGCAGCACCAGATTGCGGAACGACCCATCGCCCAGCCCCGCCACCGGCAACCAGCCCAGATAGATGCCGAAGATCAGCGTCAGCAGCGGTGCCATGACGAAATTGGGAATGGTGATGCCCACCATGGCGATACCCATGATGGAATAGTCGGTCTTGGTGTTCTGGCGCATGGCGGCCAGAATGCCCAGCGTACAGCCGATGAGTACGGCCAGCGCCACCGCCGACAGGCCCAGCTGGGCAGAGACCGGCAGGCCGGTCAGGATCAGTTCGGAAACCGTGAAATCCTTATACGTAAAGGACGGGCCGAAATCGCCCTGCAGCGCCTTACCGAGATATATGGTGAATTGCTGCCAGACCGGCTTGTCCAGATTATAGGCCGCCTTCAGGTTCGCTTCGATCTCCGGCGGCAGCACGCGCTCGCTGTCGAACGGGCCGCCGGGGGCGGAATGCATCAGGAAGAAGGACAGGGCGACGATCACCAGCAATGTGGGGATCGCTTCCAGCAGGCGCCGGATGGCATAAGACAACATCTACAGAAACCCTCCATCGCGCCTTCGACGAACATGGACCCTGCCATGCAGCGGATGCATTTCGCGCGGACGGGAGTGACGTTTCTGTGAAAACGCCGCCCCTGTCAACCGCGTCCGGGGAAAAGAGGCATAATTTCAAAAACACCGCCAAAATCGGGCCATTTACCATCGCAAAACGGCATATATGGGACATAATTTTAGAAAGACACACCATGGCACCCAGAGGAGCGGCACAAGTTGTCCGCAGCCCGCGCCTTGGCGGACCCGACCACAGGGTGGATGGAGTCTCCACCCGCGATCCCGCCCGCCCCATAGCTACCCATCACCAAGCACCGCGATGGGGCATAAGAGGGCTTCCAGTTAAGATCGTTTCGCAACAAGCCCCTACCTTGATCGATTATGAGTGAAAAGGGGGTCTGATCCCCCCTAGAGGGGTTTGCCCCGCACCGCGAAAAGCGCTAAACCACGCTCCGAAAAGCCACCCTGGCAGGCCTTGGCCCCGGACGCTGGAACCGGGGCAAGAAGTCATGTCGCCTGCCGCTTTCGACCCCGATGGAGGAGTCACCCCCGATGTCCACGATCACCGGCCAGGACAGCCTGAAAGTCCGCCGCACCCTGACTGCCGGCGGCAAGTCCGTTGATTACTTCAGCATTCCCGAAGCCGAGAAGGCCGGCCTGGGCGATGTGTCCCGCCTGCCCTTCTCCATGAAGGTGCTGCTGGAGAACCTGCTGCGCTTTGAAGACGGGCGCACGGTGAGCGTGGACGACGTCAAGGCCGTCGCCCAGTGGCTGGTCGACAAGCGGTCCGACCGCGAAATCGCTTATCGTCCGGCCCGCGTGCTGATGCAGGATTTCACCGGCGTGCCCGCCGTCTGCGATCTGGCCGCGATGCGCGAAGCCATGGTGGCGCTGGGTGGTGATCCGACCAAGATCAACCCGCTGACCCCGGTGGATCTGGTCATCGACCATTCCGTGATGGTCGATGCCTTCGGCACCCCGCAGGCGTTTGACGAGAATGTGGACCTGGAATTCCAGCGCAATGGTGAGCGTTACGAGTTCCTGCGCTGGGGCCAGAAGGCCTTCAATAATTTCCGCGTCGTGCCCCCGGGCACCGGCATCTGCCATCAGGTGAACCTGGAATATCTGGCCCAGACCGTCTGGACCGATACGGACCAGACCGGTGCCACCGTCGCCTACCCGGACACGCTGGTCGGTACCGACAGCCACACCACCATGGTCAACGGCATGGCCGTTCTGGGCTGGGGCGTGGGCGGTATCGAGGCGGAAGCCGCGATGCTGGGCCAGCCGATCTCCATGCTGATCCCGGAAGTTGTCGGCTTCAAGCTGACCGGCAAGCTGCGCGAAGGGGCGACCGCCACCGATCTGGTGCTGACCGTCACCCAGATGCTGCGCAAGAAGAAGGTGGTGGGCAAGTTTGTCGAGTTCTATGGCCCCGGCCTGGACGCGCTGACGCTGGCCGACCGTGCGACGATTGCCAATATGGCCCCGGAATATGGTGCCACCTGCGGCATTTTCCCGATCGACGCCGAGACCATCCGCTTCCTGCACTTCACCGGTCGCGACGCCGACCGCGTGGCTTTGGTCGAGGCTTATGCCAAGGCCCAGGGCATGTGGCGCGATGCGTCCTCCCCCGATCCGGTCTTCACCGACACGCTGGACCTGGACCTGGATTCGGTGGAGCCGTCGCTGGCTGGCCCGAAGCGTCCGCAGGACCGCGTGCTGCTGTCCAGCGTCACCCAGGAATTCGGTGACTTCCTGGCCACCGACGTTGCTGGCCGCCCGATCAGCCAGCCGACCGATGTGGCCGGTGCCGATTACAAGCTGGATCACGGCCATGTCGTGATCGCCGCCATCACGTCCTGCACCAACACCTCCAACCCGTCGGTGCTGTTTGCCGCCGGTCTGGTGGCGAAGAAGGCGGTGGAACTGGGCCTGACCGCCAAGCCGTGGGTGAAGACCTCCCTGGCACCGGGCTCCCAGGTCGTGACCGACTATCTGAACGCCGCTGGCCTGTCCCCGTACCTGGACAAGCTGGGCTTCAATCTGGTCGGCTATGGCTGCACCACCTGCATCGGCAATTCCGGCCCGCTGCCGGACCCGATTGCCGCCGCCGTGGATGCTGGCAAGCTGACCGTTGCATCGGTGCTGTCCGGCAACCGCAACTTCGAAGGCCGCGTGTCGCCGCAGGTCCGCGCCAACTATCTGGCCTCCCCGCCGCTGGTGGTGGCCTATGCGCTGGCCGGCACGCTGCACCTGGATATCTCCAAGGACCCGATTGGTAAGGGCAAGGACGGGCAGGACGTCTATCTGAAGGACATCTGGCCGTCGAACAAGGAGATCGAAGACACGATCGCCCAGTTCCTGACGCGCGAAATGTTCGTCAGCCGCTATGCCAACGTCTTCCTGGGGCCGGAGCAGTGGCAGAAGATCAAGACCGTCGAAGGTCTGACCTATAAGTGGGACGACAAGTCGACCTACGCCAAGCGTCCGCCGCTGTTCGACGGCATCACCATGACGCCGGGTTCCGTGTCCGACGTGAAGGGTGCCCGCGCGCTGGCCATCCTGGGTGACAGCATCACCACCGACCACATCTCCCCGGCTGGTAACATCAAGAAGACCAGCCCGGCCGGTGAATATCTGCTGGAACACAATGTCACCGTCGCCGACTTCAACAGCTACGGCGCACGCCGTGGCAACCATGAAGTCATGATGCGTGGCACCTTCGCCAATATCCGCATCAAGAACGAGATGCTGGACGGTGTTGAAGGCGGCCTGACCAAGTATGTGCCGACCGGCGAAGTGATGCCGATCTATAATGCGTCGATGAAGTACCAGGCCGAGGGTACGCCGCTGGTGGTGTTCGCCGGTCAGGAATACGGCACCGGCTCGTCCCGTGACTGGGCCGCCAAGGGCACCCGTCTGCTGGGCGTCTCCGCCGTCATCGCCGAAAGCTTCGAGCGTATCCACCGCTCCAATCTGGTCGGCATGGGCATCCTGCCGCTCCAGTACCCCGCCGGTGTCAGCCGCAAGACGCTGAAGCTGGACGGGTCGGAGACCTTCGACATCGAAGGCGTGGAAGCAGGATTGAAGCCGCACATGGACCTGAAGCTGACCATCACCCGCGCCGACGGGTCACAGGAAGTGGTCAACCTGTTCTGCCGTATCGATACGCTGGACGAGGTGGATTACTTCAAGAATGGCGGCATTCTGCAGTACGTGCTGCGCAATCTGGCGGTTCCTGCCGCTGCGGAGTAAGGTTGATCAGGCATCGCCGGGGCAAAACCCGGCAGTGTTTGGGATGGAAGAGCCCGGCGGAGCGATCCGCCGGGTTTTTTGTTGTGCGAAGATAGCCACTTGCAACTGATAAATCATGCCTGCAAGATGCTTCACCATATGGGGGAAGTGGGGATCATTCATGCGGCTTCTGTTGCTCTTCGGGCTTGGGCTTCTGGCTGCTGCCGGCCTGTCGCACCGCGCCACCGCCACGGAATCGCCGGTGCCGGGCTGCGGGCTGGCCAACAGCTATTTCTGTGGTGTCTGGCAGCCATCTGGAAAAGGCTCGGAAGCCGGAGGGCGCGTGACCATCGGAAATGGTGTCTGGACCTGGGAAAATAAGGACAGGGCAGAGTGCCTGCTGCTGGACGAAGGGGAACGGGCTGGCCGGCCCTACGCGGCTTTCCGCTGCAATTACCGCTATGATGGTGACGGCATGGTGGAACAGGAGTTCGTCCTGCTTTATCCACTGCCGGCAAGCCCTGCCGGCTCCGCTATTGCCACCCCGATGACCGGACTGAACATATCAATCGCCGATAAATTAGATTGTCTGTTTTCCGGGTGGGCGGAATTAATAAAGAATAATGGCGTTAGAATTTCAACACAACCAGAATCTAAATTCTGCGGTATTACGACAATGATATACTTCAGATAGGGCATTAAACGTGAAAATATTAATTTCAATCTTATTCATCCCTCTGATTATTTTTGCCCTCTCAAGCACACCCGCGCCTGCTGAGGCACCTCCTCCGAGGTGCGGGTTGGCCAACAGCTTTTTCTGTGGTGTCTGGGCCCCTGCTGGCAAGCGGGAGGAAGCCGGGGGCGGGTGACCATCAATACCACCGCCTGGACCTGGGAGAATGGGGACAGAGCCGATTGCCAGTTGCTCGACCAGGGTGATCAGGGCGCGCGGCATTATGCAACTTTCCGCTGCACCATTCTCTGGGAAGCCGATGGGCAAAAAGAACAGCAGTTCGCCATCCTCTATTCAGAATCCCCCTTCCGACCCGGGGAAATGCCCGCCCGCTACGCGGAACGCGGTGGAATGTATATGTCAGCAACAGAGAAACTGGATTGCCTCATGAGTGGATGGGAGGAACTCGTTCAAAGCAATAATTTAGAAGAAATAAAATTACCCATTCATCACGTTGTGGAGAAATTTTTTCTTATTTTTATTTAAGATAACAACAGTTCGCCAATAAAAGATGAAATACGGAGATGAAATGAAGGCCTTCCCTGTTCTATTATTATATTTTTTAGCACTAACCATCCCGTCAGGCATCGCCGGTGCCGCCGACCATTCCCCCAAAGACTGCGGACTGGCCGAGCGTTCCTTCTGCGGCGTCTGGCTCCCCGTCGGTAAGTCGGGGGAAGCTGGCGGACGTGTTACCATCAGTGCGACGGGTTGGACCTGGGAGAATGGGGACAAGGCCGATTGCAAGTTGCTCGATCAAGGGGACCAGGGGGACCGGCGCTATGCGACTTTACATTGCACGATCCGTTGGCATCCCGATGGAGAAGAGGAGCAGCAGTTTTTTCAGCTATACTCGGAACGCCTACACAAAAAAGATGCTCTTGGATTTATAAAAACTCATATCGGTCGTATTTACATGTCAAGTACCGAGAAATTAGAATGCCTTCTTGATGGATGGAATGAAATGATCAAAGACGAGAAAAGATATTACATTATAGAAAATCAGAAGTCAAAATGTGGATATATAGATACGGAATTTCACGACAGGTGAGTTTTTAGGAAATTTATTCATAAGGGCCATTGATGATAATTATACAATGGCCCTTCACTTTATTAAGATTTTACCTTGTATTCATCTTCGAATAATTTTGCCCTTTCAAAATAGGTGCGTGCCTCTTCGTTACGTTCGTCAGAAATTGCTTTTCGGTTACTTTCTTTAGCTGCCGTGACCCAGTCTCTGGCGGAAACCGCCACAAAGAGCTTTTTCCATTTTTCAGCGTTGAATCTGGTCGTACCGATGTTATAGATCATGTCCATCAGCACTATTTTTGCTGGGGCAGGAAAACAGGAGAATCCAGAGAATTTTTTCTTGAGGTCTTTTTCAAATTGCTGAACACTATCTTTGAGCATTTTCTTATAATCCAGACTCGATAATCTTAATTTGGTAATTTTTTTATATTTTTTCGCGAGGTAATTGATCTTTTCCTCACCATTTTTTTCAGCTTCCGCCCGTGCGTCATCAATAAATTTTCTTAACTTCTCATACCCATCCGTTACCTCTATGAGAGTGGCAAAGCGCCCATCTTCAGTTTCCATCCGCCATGGCAGGGATTTGAACTGGTCCCATTGATTAACGTTCGCGCCAACGCCGACAGTGATAAACCCGAGAGAGTCACCGTACGGATAGTCGTATGCTTCTTCATGTCGCACCAACATTTCCACCGCCTCATCCAGCCATGGCTCCTGGAAGCAATGCGGCTCATCATCCTTGGCCGTTTTCCCGGCGGCACCCGCAGCAGCAGCCCCATCCCGTGACGCCGCCTCATCCACCAGCTCCGCCCAGCAGCGGCAATGTTCCTCCTCCCCCGGTTCGGGCCAGGCTTTCCAGCGGCACAGCTTGCCCTCCAGCGCCGCGTGGGTGGGGCGGACGCGGTCATCCCGTACCGTCCGCCAGATATAGCGATCATTGCCGGACGTCCGGGCCAGATATTCCTTCAGGGTCTGGACCGTCTCATCATCGGGTTTGACCTGCCCGGTGGGGGGCAACCCGGTCAGGCGCTGGAACGCCTCAATCGCCTCGAACAGGCGGGCTTCGGCAAAACGGGTCATGCCGATCAAATCGTCGGGCAGATAATGGCCCAGACGGTTCAGCACCCGCTTCAAGTTCAGAATGTCATTGGGGTCGGCATCAGCATTGCGGGCGACGGCCCGCTTCAGTTCCAGTTCCATCGGCTTTCTCCAGAAACAAAAAAGCCCGCCCCACAGACGTGGGGCGGGCAGTTTCAAAGGAAAATTATCCTATATCTGGATTTATATCAAGCCTGTTCAGCCCGGCAAAAGCGCCGCTGGCACCACCACGGTATTGAAACTGTCCGCCGGCAGGTTCAAGGCCAGTTCCTGTGTACCCACCGCCAGAATCAGCCGCAGCGGATCGGCCAGATCATTATGGGCCACGATTACCAGATCGCCATTAGGGTTGCGGAAGGCCAATTGGTTTTCAAAGGCAAAGAAGCTGCGGCTGGGGATAAACCGGGCACCGGGGCGGACAAAGGCGCTGAGGTGACGCATCAGCCAGTAATCATGCGTCAAACGCCAGGTGCCTGCCTTGGTATCCACTGAGACCAGGGCATTCTGTGGCCAGCCCCAGCCGCTCATCCCGTCGGCGGGCATCACCATATTCCAATATTGCCAGGCGCTGGCCCCGCCGTTGAAATATTGCCGGATCAACGACCAGCCATAACGGGCATAGCGCCAGTCATTGGCACCGTTGCCGCATTCCTGCTCAGAACTCCAGATAGCCAGATCGGGATGCCGGGCCCGGATATCCTTCAGCGCACCCTTGCCGGCCCATTGCACCCCCACCCCCTTGACCAGCGGGCCGGCGGTGGGATCGGCCATCACCTTATCCACCACCTCCGGCTTGTCACGCTCCAGCGTGCCCAGCAGCACATCAACACCCAGGGGGGACATTTCCCGGTGCAGATAGGGGATGAAGCGCGCCAAACCTTCCGCCGACCAGCAGCAGCCGGGGAACGGATGGGGGGAGTTGAATTCGTTCTGCGGCATCACCTGCCCGATACGGATGCCCTGCTTTCCATAGGCTTCCACATAGCGGCGGAAATAACGGGCATAGGCGTCGAAATAACGATCTTCCTGAATGAAGGTGTCCTGCCCCTCCTTCATGATCTGATCGGGACGGATACCATTATCCCGTCCGCCGGGCCAGGCGGGGGCCTGGGCGTAATGGCCGTTCTTCTTCATCCAGGTCGGCGGCGACCAGGGGGATGCCCAGAAAGCAAGATCGGGGTTGATCTGGCGGGCGGCCTGAATAAAGGGAATCAGGGTTTCGCGGTCCTTGTCGATGCTGAAATGCTTCAGATCGAAATCGCCGGGCACCTCGTCATAGGAATACCAGTCGTCGGCGATATCATTGGCACCGATGGGCGTGCGGCAGAGGCTGAATGCGGCACCATCGGCTGCGAACAGGGCCCGCAAGGCCTGATCGCGCGCCGGGGCCGGCAATTTGGCCAGCGCTTTCCAGCCCTTCTCACTGAAGGCACCGCCGATACCTTTTATCGTCTGGGCAGGCTTGTCCAGCAACAGGTCAGCCGACCGCTCATAGTTTCCCGCTGCCAACGGTCCCAACACCGGAGAGGGCTGGCGCGCCCAACGGTCACGCTGGGTGGTGGTGAAAAACTGGATGGCACCCCCGGCCTCGGGCGGGGCCGCCTGACCGGTGCTGGACAGTGTGGCGGGCAGGCTCGCCGCTGCGGTGGAGGCCAGCAGCAGTTTCATGGAGGCACGGCGGGTGATCATGCGTTCAACTCCCCATCCTTGAAAGTGATGCGCTTTATTTTAGCGCTAACATCAAGGATGGGGATGACGAGCAGAGACAGGCAAAGCCCAGCCTGAGCCTTGCCCACCTGACGGTCTGCTGTCTTTGAAAAGGACGATGCCGTAGGAGAAAAAGCGGCTTACAGCCCCAGCACATCATCCATGCTGTAAAGCCCCGCCGGCTTGCCTGCCACCCAGAGGGCAGCGCGCACGGCACCGCGGGCGAAGATGGCGCGGCTGCCGGCCTTGTGGGACAGTTCCAGCCGTTCGGCCTCTGTGGCAAACATCACCGTATGGTCGCCCACCACATCGCCGCCGCGCAGGGTGGCAAAACCGATATCCCCCGGCTTGCGGGCACCGGTATGGCCGTCGCGCACGGCATCCTTCACGGCGGCCAGATCAACGCCGCGCCCATCCGCCGCTGCCCGGCCCAGGGCCAGAGCGGTGCCGCTGGGGGCATCCACCTTGTGCTTGTGGTGCATCTCGACAATCTCGATATCCCAATCCGGGCCCAGCGTGGCCGCCACCTTGCGCACCAATCCGGCCAGCAGGGTGACGCCCAAGCTGAAATTGGCGGAGACCACCAGGGGGGTCTTGACAGTGGCCTGCGCCAGCCTGGCATGGTCATCGGCGGAAAGGCCGGTGGTGCCGACAATCAGCGCCGTGCCATGGGCCACCGCCAGATCGGCATGGGCCAGCGTGGCGGCGGGGGCGGTGAAATCGATCACCGCATCGGCGGCGGCGAACAGGGCGGCGGCATCATCGGTCAGCACCACGCCCGCCGGCTCCAGCCCCACCAGCGTGCCCAGGTCGCGGCCCAGCGCCGGGTTGCCGGGGCGTTCGGTAGCGCCGGCCAGGGTGGCACCTTTGCTGCCCAGCACCTCGCGAATCAGCATCTGGCCCATGCGGCCCGCGCCGCCAACGATCCCGATACGCATCTGCCTGTTCCCATATCTGATGGCAAAACCGGATCAGGGCATAGCACAGGGGGCGGGCCGGATCAGCCCCCGGAAAGGCAATCCACCAGTGCCTTGGCGTTGAAGCGCATCAAGGCCGGGTACAGCCCCGCCCCTTCGGGCAGATTGGCCCCTTCTGGGTCCAGCGTGCCGGTGCGGGCCCCGGTGCCTTCCACCAGCACCTTCACCAGCGAGGGTTCAAACTGCGGTTCGGCGAAGACACAGACGGCCTTGGCATCGCCAATGGCATGGCGCAGTTGCGACAGGCGGGCGGCCCCCGGTCGCTGGTCCGGCGTCACCGTAATGGCCCCGGCGGCGGCCAGGGCGTAACGATCTTCCAGATAATGATAGGCATCATGGAAGACGATGAAGGGCCGGTCCTTCACCGGGACCAGTTGGGCCGCCAGTTCGCGGTCCAGCGCCTCGATGGCGGCGAACTGCTTTTGTGCATTGGCGCGGTATGTCGCCGCCCGTTCCGGATCCAGCTTCACCAAGCTGTCAGCCACCGCCTGGGTGATGGCCATCGCATTGCGCGGGTCCAGCCAGATATGGCCGTCGGTGCCGGTGGCACCGTGATCATGGGCATGATCGTGGTCGTGGTGATCGTCATGCGCGTGGGAATGATCATGTGCTTCCCACACCCCGCCGGCCCGGCTGGGCAGCACGCGCACGCCGTCCGCCGTGGCCAGTGACAGTTTCACCGCCCCGGCACCCAATGCTGCCAGCGGCTTTTCCAGGAAAGTTTCCAGCGACGGCCCGACCCAGACCACCAGTTCCGCGCCGTTCAATGCCTTGGCATCGGACGGGCGCAGGGTGAAATCATGCGGGCTGGCGGCCCCCCGCACCAGCAGATAGGGCGTGCCCACCCCTTCCATCACACCGGCCACCAGCGCATGCAGCGGCTTTACACTGACCACCACATCCGGCGGCGGGGCGGCAAGCGCAGGGGTTGCCCAGAACAGGGCAGCAAGCGGCAACAGGCGAAGCAAGCGACGGGCAAGCATGGGGATTACCAGCAAACGACAGGGAGGCAGAGTAGATTGTTATATTATAACATTTGTCAAGCCATGGGGATTGGCGTAAACCCTGCGTCCGGTGCAAGGCGGCCCCCCGCCGGCACCCTTTCCCCTGCGGCACCGCTTGACCCATCTGGTCGTTCCCTGTCGCCTTTTCAACCGGAGTAGCGCCCTTGTCCCCCCCGCCCATCCTGCTGCAATGCGATGCGCTGACCGTGCGCCGGGGGGAGCGCGCCGTGCTGGACAATGTGTCCCTGACGGTGCGGGCGGGCGAGATCGTCACCCTGATCGGCCCCAACGGGGCCGGCAAGACCACGCTGGTGAAAACAGCATTGGGGCTGGTGAAGCCGGACCAGGGAAGCGTGCGCCAAAGCCCCAAGCTGCGCATCGGCTATATGCCGCAACGGCTGGCGGTGGACCCGACCCTGCCCTTGACGGTGCGGCGTTTCCTGGCGCTCTGGTCCAAGGCGGATGCCGAGGCCATGCGCGCCACCCTGGCGGAGGTGGGGGCCACCCACACGTTCGACCGCGCCATCCAGACCCTGTCGGGCGGGGAGGCGCAGCGCGTGCTGCTGGCCCGCGCCCTGCTGCGCCAACCCGACCTGCTGGTGCTGGATGAACCGGTGCAGGCGGTGGATGTGCATGGCCAGATTGAGCTGTTTGAGTTGATCGGCGATATCCGCAACCGGCGCGGTTGCGGCGTGCTGCTGGTCAGCCATGATCTGCATCTGGTGATGGCGCGCACCGATACGGTGATCTGCCTGAACCGGCATGTCTGCTGCCATGGCAAGCCGGAGGATGTGTCGCGCCACCCCGAATATGTCGCCCTGTTCGGTCGCCATGCCGAGGCGCTGGCCGTCTATCACCACAGCCATGATCATGCCCATGCCGATGATGGTTGTGTGGTGCCGGCGGGGCTGGAACATACGGCCCATGCCGACCATGCCGCATCCTGTGATCATGACCATGGGCATGACCACCATCACCATGGGGACCACCGGCATGGATGATTTTCTGATCCGCGCCGGGGCTGCCGGCGTCGGGCTGGCGCTGCTGGCCGGCCCGCTGGGCTGTCTGGTCGTGTGGCGTCGCATGGCCTATTTCGGCGACACGCTGGCCCATTCCGCCCTGCTGGGCGTGGCGCTGGGTTTTCTGGCCGGGATCGATCTCAATATCGGCGTCGTTGCCGTCTGCCTTTGCATCGCCGTGGCGCTGACCCTGTTGCAAGAACAAAGGCGGCTGGCATCGGACACGCTGCTGGGCATCGTCTCCCATTCCACCTTGTCACTGGGGCTGATCGCGCTGGCGGCAATGCAGACGGTGCGGGTGGATCTGCTGGCCTATCTGTTCGGCGACATCCTGGCCGTCACGCCCGCCGACCTGTTCGCCATCTGGGCCGGCGGGGCCGTGGTGCTGGGCGTGCTGGCGCTGATCTGGGGCCGCCTGCTGGCCCTGACGGTGGATGAGGATCTGGCAAGGGTGGAAGGGGTGCCGGTGCGCTGGATAAGGCTGGCCTTCACCCTGCTGATCGCCGCCACCATCGCGCTGGCGATGAAGATTGTCGGCATCCTGCTGGTGACCTCGCTGCTGATCATCCCCGCCGCCACGGCGCGACGCTTTTCCCGCTCGCCGGAGGTGATGGCCCTGCTGGCAGCATTGGCCGGGGCAATGTCGGTGCTGGGCGGGCTGGCCGTCTCGCTTTACGCCGACCTGCCCAGTGGCCCTGCCATCGTCGTCACCGCCGCCGGCCTGTTCCTGGCCGGGCATCTGCTGCCGGGGGCCCGGCGGGGCTGAGCCATTTCATACCAAACCCGCGGATGCGGGCGCCCGGCACCTGAGGGAACACGAAACCTCCCTGGATCGGTCACGATCAAGGCAGATTGGCATCACATGGCAAGATGCCAGACATGGCGGGATTGCAGCACGGTACCGGGCGCGATGACACGCATCCGCCGCAGGGGCTTTTCACCCAGCGGTTTAAAATAATGCAAGGTTACAAACAGGCAAACCTCACCATCGGCTGCCTGGAACGGCATGCACAGCCTTTCCACCCGCATCAACCCCGCCCCATCCGGTGGCAGGGCAAACAGATCATGCACCAGCACCGGCCCACGGGCTTTCGCCGGAAGGGCAAAGAAGCTGTTGACCATGGCCATCTGCTCCAGCGGATAGAATTCATCCATATAACGACCGCCATGGGTGACCCCACTGAACATGGCCGCCACATTGCCGATGAACTCAAGTTGTAACCGATCCACACCCGGGCGTCCGCGCACCAGACTGAGATGCGGCAGGGCATCCGCCGGCCAGTCATGCAGATCCAGTTGATCCATATCCGGCACCTGCTGCCCCGCCATCCGCAAGGACAGCCAGTGGCGCAGGGCCTGCCTTTGCGCAGGCACCGGCAAGTCGGCGGAGACGAACCATTGCGGATCAGCTGACACGGGGAAAACGTTCCTTGGCAATGGGGCCCTGCTGGTGCAACGTCACGGCAGCGAAGAACCAGCCTTCGAATAACCATACATATCGTCTAAATTATCTTAAATTTAACCTAATTCCCGCAAGGGAAGCCAGCACGGGAACAAAAAATGCTGCGACGTTTCTTCATCGCGACCTGCCTCTCCTTTGCCGCCCTGCCGGCTCTCGCCCAAGGCGGGGCGCTGGACTTCACAGCCAAGGATCCGATCACGCTGGATGTCGCCAGCATTGAGGTGGAAAGCGAATATGTCGCCCCGATGAAGGAACCCAATGTCGACCACCTGATCACCATCACCCCATCGGATGCGGTGCGGCTGTGGGCCTCGCAGCGACTGAAAGCGGGCGGCAGCCAGGGCCGCGCCCGGATCATCATCCGCGATGCCTCGGTGAAGGAACAGGAGTTGGCGCGGACCACGGGCATCAAAGGCTGGTTCACCAAGGACCAGTCGGAAAAATATGATGGCCGAATCCAGGTGGATATTCTGGTGGAAGGCACGGCGCGCGGTTTTGCCGGCAGCGCATCGGCCACCGTCGCCCGCTCCACCTCCGTGCAGGAAGATGTGAGCCTGGCGGAACGCGACAAGACCATGCTGGCCCTGGTGCGCGAACTGGCCACTGATCTGGATACCCAGTTGGAACCGGCCATCAAGGCCAACCTGTTCCCCGTCGTGATCATCCAGTAAAGTTTTGCACATCAAAAAAGGCGGCCCGCTCACGCGGTGCCGCCTTTTTTATTGATGAAGGGACAGAGAAAACTGTCAACCTTCCATGGAACTGGCCGGATTGCCGATCATGGCCAGGAATTCCCGGCGGGTTTTCTCATCCTCGCGAAAGGCGCCCAGCATGCGGCTGGTCACCATGGTGACGCCGGGCTTGTGGATGCCACGCGTCGTCATGCACTGGTGCGTCGCCTCAATCACCACGGCCACGCCCAGCGGTTCCAGCACCTCTTCAATGGTGTTGGCGATCTGGGAGGTCATCTTTTCCTGGATCTGCAGGCGCTTGGCATACACCTCCGCCACGCGGGCCAGCTTGGAAATACCGACCACCCGGTTGCGCGGCAGATAGGCGATATGGGCCTTGCCGATGATCGGCACCATATGATGTTCGCAATAGCTTTCGATCCGAATGCCCTTCAGCACCACCATCTCGTCATAGCCGTCCGTCTCCTCGAAGGTGCGGGCCAGCAGTTCGATGGGATCGACCTGGTATCCGGCGAAAAACTCATCATAGGAGCGGACAACCCGGTCAGGCGTACCCAGCAGGCCCTCGCGTTCCGGGTCATCACCCGCCCAGCGGATCAGGGTGCGCACCGCCTCCTCCGCTTCCGCACGGGTCGGTTTGGGCACGGACACGCCGGAACGACGGCCATGGGCGGGGCCGGGAACGACATTGCCGGCGGTGCTGTTCTTGGAAATGGCCACGGGACAACGCTCCCTTTCATGATTCTGGTGATGGACGGAAAAGGGGCCCCGCGGGGCCGCCACCATGCCGCTTATCCAATTGGATGGGATTACCGGGGTTTCAAGCCGCCAATGCGATCAATTCAAACGTCGCTGCTGGTGCGGGCTGTCGAGCGAGAAGGCGGGAACCGTGATATCGAACAGTTCCCCAGCCGCTGTTTCCATCTGATAGAAGCCGCGCATGATGCCCGATGGGGTGGGCAGCGGCGTGCCGGAGGAATAGCGAAAACGACCGCCCGGCGGCAGCCGCGGGAACTCCCCCACCACACCCGGCCCCCGCACCTCCTGCGTGCGCCCCAGCGCATCGGTGATGATCCAATGGCGGGTGCGCAACTGCACCGTCTCATGCCCGGTATTCTCGATCTGGATGTGATAGGCCCAGACATAGCGGCCGGCGGCAGGCTGTGACTGGTCGGCCAGAAACTCCGGCTCCACCGTCACCCGGATATGGCGCGTTGTCTCGATATACAAGCTCTCTCTCCCAGCCGCCCGGCAAGGGGCCCCTTTAGCGGCGAAAACCGGACCAGGGCGTGTGCCAGCCCCTGAATTTCCTCATGGCTTCAAGGGGGCAACCCGCCTGATCCCGGCCATTTGCGCCAACTATAGGACGGTGCGGCTGCCGAACCAAGCGCATGTGAGGGGCAATGGGTCGCATCCTGCCTTTCAGGTCATGAAATCGCCACTTGCGTCGAAGGGGCATTGGCCTCATATAGCCAAACAGTGTGAAACTACTGAAGAGCTGCGCAATGTTGCGCCCCATTTCCTTGCGACGACGAAAGATCACGTGCCAGCCTTTTGGCCGGCCGGTCTTCTTGCCTGGGACCTGATGGCGCCATGCGCGACAGGGGGTCCCGGCCCGATGCCTCATGGTATCGCCCCCCTTATTGATTTTGCCGGGATACCCCAATCGCATGAACATTACGCTTGAGCTGCCGGTTCACGCCGCTGCCATCGAACAGCTTCTCGACGGCAGTTTCGGCCCTAAACGGCACACCAAGACGGTTTACCAGCTGCGCAAGGGCGTGACGCCGGTTGCCGATCTCTGCTTTGTTGCCACCCACACCGATGTGGATGGCAACGAGAAGCTGGTCGGCACCATCCGTTATTGGCCGATCATGCTGGGCGGCACCACGCCGGCCCTGCTGCTGGGCCCCATCGCCATTGATGCGGCTCACCGCAGCGAAGGTCTGGGCGGCAAGATGATCCGCCACAGCCTGGCCAAGGCGGCGGAACTGGGGCATAAGATCGTCATTCTGGTGGGTGACGCCCCCTATTATGTACGGTTTGGCTTCACGCGGGATTGTGTGTTGAACCTGTCCCTGCCCGGCCCGGTTGATCCGGCCCGTTTCCTGGGCCTGGAACTGGTCGAAGGCGCGCTGGTCGGCGTCACCGGCACGGTGGGCCGGGCCAGCCCTGCCAAGGCCCGCAGTGCAAAGCAGCCGACGCGGACGGCTGCTATTGCCAATGTCGTCACCCCGCTGCTGCCGTTGGTGGCTGGCCCGTTGGAATCCACGCCCGATGTGACATCGGCCCCCCTGGTGTCCCGACGTCGTGCGCGGCGTGCGGCACGCTGAAAAATCTCCGGGTGGCGACAACGATTAGACCCTTGATCCGCCACCCGGAACTCTCTATAAGGGCGTCCAACGCGGGTGTAGCTCAATGGTAGAGCAGAAGCTTCCCAAGCTTACGACGAGGGTTCGATTCCCTTCACCCGCTCCAGTTTCAGACAAGCCCGCCTCTGGCGGGTTTTGTTGTTTTTGGACTTCGCTGATCTGCGGTGAGATGACCATAAAAAAAGGCCGCCCGGACGGGGCGGCCTTTTTTAAAATCCGGCGAGTTTGAAAGAAACCGTCTCCTCAGCCTTCCAGCATCCGGCGCAACAGTTCCACATCCTCCGCAAAGGCGGGATCGGTACCGCAGAGTTCATCCACCTTGCGCACCGCATGCATCACCGTCGTGTGGTCACGGTCGCCGAACTTGCGACCGATTTCCGGCAGGGAACGCTGGGTCAATTGCTTGGCCAGATACATGGCCACCTGGCGCGGGCGCGCCACGGCACGGGCGCGGCGCGCACTGCTCATGTCGGCCAGACGGATGTTGAAATGCTCCGCCACCTTCTTCTGAATCTCTTCGATCGTCACGCGGCGGTTAGAAGCGCGCAGCAGATCGTGCAGCACGTCCTGTGCCGATTCCAGGGTGATGGCGCGGCCCACCAGTTCGGCATGGGCGACGATGCGGTTCAGGCTGCCTTCCAGTTCACGCACATTGCTGGTGATCTTGTGGGCCAGAAATTCCAACACCTTCTGCGGAATTTTGGCGCCGATCCGATCGGCCTTCTGCTGCAAAATGCCCAGGCGCAGTTCATAGGTGGTGGGGTGGATATCCGCCACCAGCCCCCAGCCCAGACGGGAACGCAGCCGTTCCTCCATCCCTTCCAGGTCCGACGGGCTTTTGTCAGCACTGATGATCACCTGGCGGTTCTGGTCCACCAAGGCATTGAAGGTATGGAAGAATTCTTCCTGGGTGCTGTCCTTCCCGCTGATGAACTGCACATCGTCGATCATCAGCACATCCACGGAACGGAACTGCTCCTTGAACGCCATCGTATCCTTGAAACGCAGGGCGCGGATGAACTGATACATGAATTTTTCAGCCGACAGATAGATCACCCGGCGCGCGGGATCCTTCTTGCGGATGGCCCAGGCGATGGCATGCATCAGGTGGGTCTTACCCAGACCCACACCACCATAGAGGAATAACGGGTTGAACGGCACGGAATGGGATTCCGCCACCCGGCGTGCGGCAGCGAAGGCAAGCTCGTTCGGCTTGCCGACAACGAAATTCTCAAACGTGAAGCGCGGGTCCAGCGGCGCCGACATCTCGTCGGCACGGTCATCGCCATTGGCGGTGGCCGGTGCCGGCTCGATCACCAATTCGGCCACCGGTTCTTCCACTGCGACCGCAACCGGGCTGGTAACAATATCATTGGCCACCGGCTCCGCCCTGCTGGGGGCGGCCACCACGATCTCCACCGACTGCACACCGGGATTCTCACCCGACCAGAGCGCGCGGATACGGTCGGCGTAATGGGTGCGAATCCAGTCCCGCATGAAACGGGTCGGCACCAGGATACGGATCTGGCCACCGTCGAGGGTTCCCACCGTCAGCGGCTTCAGCCAGCTGCGATAGGCGGTCTCACCGACCTCATCCTTCAAGCGGCCCCGCACCCGCGCCCACTGTTGATCCAGCGAACTCTGCACCGACATCCGACAAATGCTCCCACCCAAGCCCATATGCCCCGCATCAGGATGCGGTCCTGATGGACCCGACACCCGTGCCCCCGACACGACAACCCATAACCGCCCCACCGAAACCAGCCCGCCATACCATCCTGGCCATGAGGGGTCCGCCATCAGCCTGCACCCGATCGGTCACAGGAACAACGGACCCCAAATGGCCACTGCATACCCCACCGTTACCCGGCAGGTGCCGAATGCCAATAGCATTGCCATGAGGCGAAGGTATCAGGCGGAAAATCTCAGAAGGGTTCTGAAAATATTCCAGACCGTAGCCTTGCGCCATCCTGGCAAAAAAACATAGCCATCCTGCCAAGACACCCCACAAGGGTTACGTCTTTTGGTTAGGCGGCATTGTCAAATATCAGGCAATGGTCCGATCAGCCGGACTCCGAACGACAAGTATCGTTCATTATCGTGCTGCCCCCGGCACTTTGCAGCCGGAAGTTCTCAACCCCCATCTGCACCGCATCCACTGTCGCGTTTGTTAACGCAATGTTGATGCTAGAGGTGCCGCAGACTTGCCGCAACGGGATCGAAAAGAGAACGGGCAAAAAAGCAAAATTCGTGCGCGGGCACCATTTTCGCCGGCGCAGAACCTTAAAATTGTCAACGCAGCGTGATACCGCCCAACATCGCATGATGCAGACAGCACAAGCCGCGCGGTGAAACCACCGCGCGGATTACGCTACGGCGACAGCCGATCAGCCCAGCGCCTTGATGCGGCTGGACAGACGGGACAGCTTCCGGGAAACGGTGTTCTTGTGCAGAACGCCCTTGGTCGCGCCGCGCATCAACTCGGGCTGGGCGAACTTGAACGCCTCGGCGGCGGCGGACTTGTCGCCGGTCGCAATGGCGGACTCAACCTTCTTCAGGAAGGTACGGATGCGGCTGACGCGGGCGCGATTGACTTCAGTCCGGCGGGCGGTCTGACGGATGCGCTTCTCAGCGGACTTATGATTAGCCATGGAAAACCTTCACGCGGAACTTGGATGTGCCGTAGGAAGCGGCGCTTATACAGGGGGTCCGGCAACCCGTCAAGCGGGTGAAGGCAAGCCGCCCATGCCAAACTTGCTTGACTGGTGACCGACCCTACCGAATCCCCGGTAATGTTCGGGTGAAACCTTACTGCATCCGACAAAGCAGATGCAAGTCATGCCTGTGCATAAGACAGATGTTGTACGACGCATCACTGAAGGTCGCAGAATCCCGAGATCGCGAGGATTCAGCCATGATTCTGCGGTGCCTTCCCGCCAATCCTATCGTTGGCAGCGGGGGCAGAAGAAGGTGGAGCGACCGGATTGCACGATGCGGCGGATGCGGCCTTCCGGCGCGCCATCATGGCCGCAGGTCACACATGCCTCATCCTCCCGGCCATAGACGCGGAAATTATGCTGGAAATAGCCCAGTTCCCCGTCGGACTGCACGAAATCGCGCAAGGTGGAACCGCCGGCGGCAATCGCCTCCCCCAGCACATCGCGGATGATCGGCACCAGCCGTTCGGAATCGGCCCCGGCCACACTGTCGGCCAGCCGGGTGGGGGCGATGCCGGCGCGGAACAGGGCCTCGCAGACATAGATATTGCCAAGGCCCGCCACCACCGTCTGGTCCAGCAGCGCCGCCTTGATGGGTGTCCGGCGGCCCGCCAGCCTTTCGGAAAGGGCGACCCCGTGAAAGCCATTGCCCAACGGCTCCGGCCCCAACGGGGCCAGCATCGGGTGGCTGTCCAGCCCGGATTCGTCGAACAGATCCATAAAGCCGAATCGGCGCACGTCATTATAGGTGACGACCCAGCCATCATCGGTATGGAATACCAGATGGTCATGCGCGGCGGGCACCCCGGCGGGGCCGGGTTTCACCACCATACTGCCGGACATACCCAGATGGATCATCCAGACCAGCCCGCCATCCACCCGGATCAGGATATATTTGGCCCGCCGGTCCAGCGACAGCACCCGCCGCCCCGTCAGCCGTGCGGCGAAATCCACCGGCAAGGGGAAGCGCAGATTGGGCCGGTGCTGGTCCACCCGCACCAGCACCCTGCCCTCCAGCTTCAGGGTCAAGCCCCGGCGGACGGTTTCAACCTCAGGCAATTCAGGCATTGCGGTCCACCAAAGTAACCCCCAGCGATGCCAGGGCTCGCCAATAGCCCGGATAGGTCTTGCCCACACAGCCCGGGTCCAGAATGGTGATGCCATGCAGCTTCAAGCCGGCGAGCGCAAAGCTCATGGCGATGCGATGGTCGGCATAGGTGTGAATCCCGGTGACCAGGGTCTGGCCGGCCAGCGCCGGGTCGGCGGCCACGATCAGGTCATCCCCCTCCTCCCAGGCCAAGCCCGGACGGATGCGGGCCAGTTCGGTGGACAGCGCCCGCACCCGGTCGCATTCCTTGACGCGCAGATTGGCGATCCCGACGAAACGGACGGGGTGGTTATTGAAAGCGGCCAGCACGGCCAGCGTGGGAATGGCATCCTGCATCTGCGAGCCGTCGATCACGTCCGGCATGTCGGGGAACTGCGCGATGATCGCCTGGGCCTTGGCATCGGGCTGGGTGAAGGCACCGGCCGGCACGCCCAGATCGATTCGTCCACCGGTCAGCGCTTCCGCCGCCCAGAGATATGTCGCCGCCGAGGCATCGGGCTCAATCACATAATCGGCGGCGCGATAGCCGGTGGGCAGTACCCGCCAGGTGGTGGCATCGGGCTGTTCCACGCTTGCGCCAAAGGCCCGCATGGCCGCCACGGTCAGATCGATATAGCCGCGCGCGCCGATCTCGCTGCCCTTCAGCACAATTTCCACCGGGCCGCTGCTGCAGGCCGCCGCCATCAGGATGGCGCTGACATATTGGCTGGACAGGCCGGCATCAATCTCCACCCGACCCGGCGGCAGGGCCCCCTTGCCGCGCACGGTAACGGGCGGGCAGCCGCTGGGGGCCTCCAGATCGACGGACAGGGCCCGCAGCGCCGTGACCAGCGGGCCAATGGGGCGCTTGCGCATATGCTCATCCCCATCCACCACCACGGTGCCATCCACGGTGGCGACGGCGGCGGTCAGGAAGCGGGTGGCCGTGCCAGCATTGCCCAGGAACAACGGCCCCTGCGGTGCTGTCAGATGGCCGGGGCTGGTGACGATGAAGGTCGTCTCGTCCGGCTCTGCCACCCCGATGCCCATCTGACGCAGGGCATTGGCCATATGTTTGGTGTCATCGCTTTTCAGCGCCCCGGTCAGTCGGCTGGTGCCATGGGCCAATGCTGCCAGCAGCAAGGCCCGGTTGGTGATGGATTTCGACCCCGGCGGCGCCACGCGCCCCACCAGCGGCCCATTGGGCGGCACAATCGTGGTTGCCAGCGTCTGCATATCCTTCGCCATCACCCAAACCCGTTCCTTAGCGGCAAAACAGGCCGCGACCCTATCGCGCGAATCGACGGGGGAAAAGGGCTTTGGCAAAAGGGGCGAAATGTGCGGCAAGCAGGGCAGTGCGGGGGTTAGATATAAACCAAGTGATGATCCGGCGGCACCGCCCCCAGCAGGGTGACCACCCCCGCCGTTTCCACGGACAGGTCGGGGCGGATGGCGATGTCGCGTACACCCAGCGCACGCCAGCCCATCTCGCACGCCATGAAGCGCACACCCAATTCGGCGCAGGCGATCAGCAGTTCTTCCATCGTGGCCACGCCGCGATGGGCCAGGGTGGAGTCGCGTGCCTCCGGGCTGGTGCCATCGTCGGAGAAATCCAGCCGGCGCCACCCCTGCCGGTCCAGCAGCGCCGGCAGGGCGCGACCGGTGAAGAACAGGATAACCGGTCGCCCGGTGGCCGCCGCCGCACTGGCCAGCACCAGGGCGTAATGCACGCGGTCATAACCGCCGGCCTGTACGATCAGCGCCAGACCTTGCGAACCTTGGGGCATGGGGAAGGCCTCATCTCGGGGAGGGATGGTGCGAGAGATCGCGGTAGAGCGGATGGTCGCCACAGGTGGGACATTCCGGGTCGCGCCGCACCTTGATGGTACGGAAACTGGTTTCCAGCGCCGAATAAAGCAAGAGCCGACCGGACAGGCTGTCACCGATGCCCAGCAGTTCCTTCAGCACCTCCACCGCCTGCAGGCTGCCCAGGCTGCCGGCCAGCGCCCCCAGCACCCCGCCTTCCGAACAGGTGGGCACGGTGCCGGGCGGCGGCGGATCGCGGAAAATACAGCGATAGCACGGATGGGCATGGCCCTTGTGCGATTTGAAGGTTGAAAGCTGCCCGTCGAATCGCAACATGGCGGCGCTGACCAGCGTGCGCCCGGCCAGATGGCAGGCATCGTTCAGCAAAAAGCGGGTGGCGAAATTATCGGTGCCGTCGGCCACAACATCATAGCGCCCGATCAAATCCAGCACATTGCCGGCATTCAGCCGCATCCGGTACGGTTCCACCACCACATCGGGGTTGATGGCGCGGATGCGGGCGGCGGCACTTTCCACCTTGGGCACGCCGATAGCGGCGGTATCGTGGATCACCTGGCGCTGGAGGTTGGAGAGATCCACCGCATCATCATCGACAATACCGATTCGCCCCACCCCGGCGGCGGCCAGATAAAGCAGCAGGGGCGCGCCCAAGCCCCCCGCCCCCACCACCAGCACAGAGGAGGAGAGCAGCCGCGCCTGCCCCACGCCGCCCACCTGGGGCAGCATGATATGGCGGGCATAGCGGTCGATCTGGCTGTCGGTCAAATCCAGCATGGTGCCTCACGAAATATCCCAATCTCTCTTGATCGCAGCCGATCAGGAGAGATTTCATGTTCCATCAAGCGCCGGGCTAGCAGTCGCCAGCATCATATCTGCCAAGGGTCAAACCCTCGGCAGATTGGTATTATCCGGCACTGGCCGCTCAGAAAAGCTGCCGCAACCAACCATAAAGCGGGTGGTCCGGGTTGGCCACCAGCCGCACCGTCATGCCCAGACAGACAATGACCAGCAGGGGCCGCACCAGCCGGGCGCCGAATCGCAAGGCGGCATGGGAACCCAGAAAGGCCCCCGCCGCCTGACCACCCGCCATGGACAACCCAACCAACCAGAGTATCTGGCCACCCAGTGCGAACACGGCAAGGCTGACGATATTGCTGGTGAAGTTCAGCAGTTTGGTATTGGCCGTCGCCCGGCGCATATTCATGCCCAGCAATGCCACACAGCCCAGCGCGAAGAAGCTGCCGGTGCCCGGCCCGAAAAACCCGTCATAGAAGCCAACCGCCAGCCCCACCGTAAGGCTGAAGGCGCGCAGGCTGATGCGGGCCTGCGCCTCCACATCACCGACCCGCGGGCTGACCAGGAAATAAAGCGCAATCGCCACCAGCAGCAGCGGAATCAGCGCCATCAGGAACCCGCCTCCCACCTGTTGCACCAGGGCTGTGCCTGCCGCCGCCCCCACCAGCACACAGGCCACCGGAAAGACCATGGCCTTCAGTTCGATCTGGCCGGCGCGCCAGAAGGTGAAGGTGGCCATGGCGGTGCCAAAACTGCCCTGCAATTTGTTGGTGGCCAATGCCGCCGCAGGGGAGATGCCGACCGACAACAGAGCTGGGATGGTGATCAGACCGCCACCACCAGCAATGGCATCAATGAAACCAGCGGCAAAAGCGGCACCAACCAGGAAGGCCAGAATGTCGGGTGTGATGAAATCGGGCACGGTCGATACATCCAGCAAGATGGAAACGGCTCTCTATACCGGTATGGCGAACAGAAGCGCGGATATTTAAGGCGTCCGGCCTTGCCATGGCCGCATTGCGCCGCAGCACGCCCGTTTCCAAATACGCTCGCTCCCTGCGCCCGGCTTTGGTAAGAAGATCGTTCCATTGTACGGGGCGACGCAACGATGGCACATTGGCCGGAATGGCATATGGATGATCTGGGGTTGGGCATACTATTGTCCGCTTACCCCGACATGACCATCTATCGGTGATCATGATCCAGATCCACGCAAGCTGTGTTGCAATCAACGGGGCAGGACTGCTGCTGCGCGGTCCATCCGGTTGCGGCAAGTCCGATCTGGCGCTGCGGCTGGTGGATGGCGGCGCCATCCTGGTAGCGGACGACCGGGTTGACCTGACGCATGGGGCGGATGGCACCCTGCTGGCCTGCGCCCCCGCCCCGCTGGCCGGACTGCTGGAGGTAAGGGGCCTGGGCATCCTTCCCTTGCCGCACTTGGCCCTGGTACCAGTGCGGCTGCTGGTTGATCTGGTGCCGGCTGATCTGGTGGAGCGACTGCCGCTGCCCACCTCTTTTCCCCTTTACGGTGTCAATCTGCCCCGGTTGGGTATCTGCCCCTTCCATACGTCAGCAGCGGCGGCACTGCGGCTGGCTATGCGTGCCCTGGCAGCGGAATATCCGCTGGTACCGGGGGATCCCGCCTGGGCCACCGCCTGCCCGACAACGGGGGTGCGGCAATGACAGGCCAGGACGGGCAGCCCCCCTATAGCGCCGAGGCGCCCATGCCCGTCGTGGTGGCCACCGGCATGTCGGGCAGCGGGCTTTCCACCGCCATGAAATGCCTTGAGGATCTGGGGTACGAGGCGGTAGACAATCTGCGCCTTTCTTTGCTGGAACCACTGGTCAGCCAAAGTCATGACCGGCCCCTGGTCATCGGTATTGACAGCCGCACCCGCGATTTCAATGCCCAGACCCTGCTTGACCAGATCGAGGCGCTGCGTCAGCGGCCCAACCTCAAGGTCCGGCTGTTATTCATGGATGCGCATGCTGATGCGCTGCAGCGCCGCTACACCGAAACCCGCCGCCCGCACCCGATGGCGCAGGATCGGCCCGTACTGGACGGCATCGCCCATGAACGGGTGGTGATGCAGCCGTTGCGCGATGCTGCGGACGAGGTGGTGGATACGACATATTTCTCCATCCACGATACGCGTCGCCATCTGGCCGGGCTGTTCCATCTGGATGACGGACCGGCGCTGAAGATTTTCGTCACCAGCTTCTCCTACCGCCAGGGCGTGCCACGCGAATCCGATCTGGTTTTCGATGTGCGTTTCCTGGACAATCCGCATTGGGATCCGCGCCTGCGCCCCATGACGGGGCTGGATCAGCCGGTCGCCGATTATGTGGCGCAAGACCCTGATTACGTGGATTTTTTCGGCAACCTGACACGGTTGCTGGAACCGCTGCTGCCCCGCTATGTGCGGGAGGGCAAACATTACCTGACCATCGCCATCGGCTGCACCGGTGGCAAACACCGGTCGGTCTTCATCGCCCACACGCTCGCCGAATGGCTGAAGGAGCGGGGCTTCAAGGTTGGCGAGGCGCACCGCGATCTCGTCCGCAAGGAGGCGGCGTCAGCCGCCCCCATCACCCAGACGGCAGCCCCCGGCGACGGGCAGGCTGCCGGCGAATCCCCAAGGGAAAGCAGATGATCGGCTTGGTCCTTGTCACCCACGGCCGCCTGGCCGAGGAATTCATTGCCGCCCTGGAACATGTCCATGGTCCCCAGGTTCAGGTGCGCGCGGTCTGTATCGGCCCCGAGGACGATATGGAACAGCGGCGTAACGACATTCTGGCCAGCGTGGCCGCCTGTGATACCGGTGACGGGGTGGTGGTGCTGACCGACATGTTCGGCGGCACCCCATCCAACCTGGCCATATCCATCATGGACCGCGCCAAGGTGGAAGTGATCGCCGGCATGAACCTGCCCATGCTGATCAAGCTGGCATCGGTACGCAAAGCCGGTGCAAACTTGAAAAAAGCGGTCGCCGACGCACAGGAGGCCGGTCGCAAATATATCAATGTGGCTTCGGCGCTGCTGTCCGAAGGCTGATACGGGAAGAAAAGTTTGAGCCTGCTGCCCCCCGACGCGCTGAAGAACATCGTCACCATTCGCAACCGCCGCGGCCTGCATGCCCGGGCCGCCGCCAAATTCGTGCGGCTGGCCGGGGAATATGATGCCCAGGTGGAGGTGGTGCGCGGCGATACGGCCGTGTCTGGCGTTTCGATCATGGGCTTGATGATGCTGGCTGCCAGCATCGACACCCAGATCGAAATCCTGTCCGCCGGGCCCCAGGCGCAGGAAGTGCTGGATGCGCTGACCCGGCTGGTGGACGACAAGTTCGGCGAGGATTGAACCGGCCCAGGCCGTTGCTTTGCAGCATGTCGTCCCCGGTTCCGTATGGCCGGGGCTTTGAATCATGCGATGAAACAAAAGGTTATAACCCAGCCTGTACCGTTGCGGTGTCGGGCGGGTTATAAGCGGGCCAGTCCCGCAGGAAACAGCCAATGACCCCGCGCAACGACCATGCCCGCGACGGCGGAACCGCAATCGACATTTCATCCGGTGCCCCCGGACGCCAGCGTGTGCTGCGCGGGTTGGGCGTGTCCCCCGGCATCGCCATCGGCCCCGCCTATATGGTGGAAGCCGGCACCCCCCAGGTACCGGAATATGAAATCGCCGCCGCGTCGGTGCCGGAGGAGGTGAAACGCTTCCACAATGCGGTGGAAAAGGCCCGCCGCCAGTTGGCCAAGCTGAAGCTGAAAGCCCGCACCTTGCCGGAGGAGGCTGCCGCCGACGTGGCCACCCTGCTGGAGGCGCATCAGGCCATGCTGGCCGGTTCGCGCCTGATACGGGGGGTGGAACGGCGTATCCGGGAGGATTTAGCCAATGCCGAATCGGCGGTGCAGCAGGAAATCGCCGCCCTGGCGCAGAGCTTCGCCGCCATGGATGACAGCTATCTGGCCGCCCGCGTGGATGATATCCGCGAGGCTGGCCGACGGCTGATCCGTAACCTGCAGGACACGCCCTATCAGGCATTCTCCCGTCTGCCCGCCGACTCGGTAATCCTGGCAGAGGAACTGACCCCCGCCGATACCGCCCTGCTGGACCCGGCGCGCATCGCCGGATTCGCCACCGTGCTGGGCGGGGCGGAGGGGCATACCGCCATCATGGCCAGGTCGCTGGGCCTGCCCGCCGTGCTGGGGGCCGGCGGTTTGCTGCACGGGGTGCAGCCAGGCGATATGGTGATTCTGGACGGACAGCAGGGACGGGTTCTGCTGAACCCATCGCCGGAAATGCTGGCCGAATACCGCCAGCGCCAGGCCGTCTGGCGGGCCGAACGGGAACAACTGCGCGGCCTGGGTGTCCTACCCGCCATCACCAGCGACGGCACCACCATCGCGCTGCAGGCCAATCTGGAACTGCCGCGGGAGCAGGAAAATGCCCGTGATGCCGGGGCTGCCGGCATCGGCCTGCTGCGCACCGAGTTCTTGTACATGAACCGCGACGATCTGCCGGGGGAGGAGGAGCAGTACGAGATACTCCGCACCCTGGTGGAGAAGATGGAGGGGCGCACCGTCACGGCCCGCACCCTGGATGTGGGGGGGGAAAAGCTGGCCGGACCGTTGCGCCAGCATTTCGCCAGCCCGGCCAACCCCGCCCTGGGGCTGCGCGCCATCCGGCTGGGGTTGAAGGAACCCAAGCTGCTGGAAACCCAGCTTTCCGCCATGCTGCGCGCCGCCGCGCACGGCCCGTTGCGCGTGCTGGTGCCCATGATCTGTTCGCCCGGCGAGGTGCGGCATGTGCGGGACATGATGAATATCGTCGCCCGTCGCCTGCGGCGGCGCGGTGTGCCGATCCCGGTGGAAATGCCGAAGCTGGGCGCGATGATCGAGATTCCAGGGGCGGCCTTGTCGGCGGATGCGCTGGCCGATGTCTGCGATTTCTTCGCCATCGGCACCAATGACCTGATCCAGTATACGCTGGCCATCGACCGGGGCGATGAACAGGTGGCCCATCTCTATGACCCGCTGCACCCGGCGGTGCTGCGGCTGGTGCAATTCACGGTGGAGGCGGCCAACCGGGCCCGCATTCCGGTTTCGGTCTGCGGGGAAATGGCGGGCGACCCGCGTTTCACCGCCCTGCTGCTGGGGTTGGGCGTACGCGACCTTTCCATGGCACCGGGCAATCTGCCGCTGGTGAAACGCCGTGTCCGCGCGTTGGACCTGGACCGCGCCACCGCCCTGGCACGGGAAGTGATGACGCAGTTGGACAGTGGCCATATCGCCAAGCTGGTGGACGGGTTCAACGAGAAGCTGGCGTAAGCCCGCCAGCAGGGAAGCGCAGCATGACGCGCGTGCCGCCCTGCGTATCTACGTCCAGTTCCCCGCCATGGCGGCAGACCAGCAAGGCGGCCAGGTAAAGCCCAAGGCCCAGCCCCCCCACACCCGCCGTCATCGGATCGGCCCCACGCAGGAAGGGCTTGCCGATGGCGGCGCGCAGGGTCTCCGGCATGCCCGGCCCGTCATCGGCCACCACCACCTGCACCCCGCCATCACCCAGTATTTCACCGCTAATCAGTACCCGCGTCTGCGGTGGGGTGTGGGCGATGGCATTATCCAGCAGGGCGAACAGGATCTGTTGCAGGGCGATGGCGTCGGCCTGGATGGCCAAGTCGGGTGGCACCTCCACCGCGACATCCGTCCGGCATTGCTGGGCGCGGACGCGGGCATTGCCCGCAGCGCGCAAAACCTCTGCCCGCAAATCCAGCCGCTCCACCTGCAAGGGGCGGCCCACCTCCGCCTCCGCGCAGGCGACAATCCCTTGTACCAGTTCCAGCAGATTATGGCCGGCGGTGGCAATTTCACCGGCATAATCGCGCACCCGATCCGGGCTGGTGGCAATATCCATCTGCCCCAGCATTTCGGAAAATCCGATGACAGCGTTGAGCGGCGTGCGCAGTTCGTGGCTGACACTGGAGAGGAACTGGCTCTTCGCCCGTTCCAGGGCCTGGCTTTCCGCCTGCGCCTGGCGTAGCGCCTCGGCCCCGGCCTCCTTGGCGGCCAAGGCCGCGCGGGTGCGTTCAGCGAAAGTGGTCATCAGTCCCCGAACCACCAGATAAAGGATGGTGGTGATGCCACCGACGTAAAGCAGCCCCTTTACTGTCTGAAATAGTGACAAGGTGTCGGGATCGGTGAACAGCGCCTCTGCCAACCGGTCGGAAAAGACGATCCAGGCAATGGAGGGCAGCAGGAACACCAGCGCCACCCGCCGGGCCGTGCGCGCCGGTGCTGCATCCAGCCATTTTTCCCGATCCACCGGCACCCCCATTTCCTATGGAGAACAATGGCCACCCTGCAACCGAGGGTAAGATTAACCTGAACCGGCGGGGGCGTCACCCGTTGCATGACCGGCCCCCGCCCCGCTACTCTGCCGGCATCATGCCGACAGACATCCAAACCATCGACCGCCCCACCGACCCCAATGTCCTGCAGCGCCAGGCGTCTGACCCGCAAAGCTCCGTCTGGGTGGGGGCTTCGGCCGGCACAGGCAAAACCAAGGTGCTGACCGACCGGGTGCTGCGGCTGATGCTGGCGGGCACGGAACCGTCGCGCATCCTGTGCCTGACCTTCACCAAAGCGGCGGCGGCGGAAATGGCCAACCGCATCGCCGACCGGCTGTCGGTCTGGGCAGTCCAGGACGATGACAGGCTGCGCGCCAATCTGGAAGCCCTGACCGGCCATGCCCCGTCGCGCGCCGATGTCACCGCCGCCCGCCGCCTGTTCGCCCGCGTGCTGGATGCGCCGGGCGGCATGAAAATCCAGACCATCCACGCCTTCTGCCAGTCGCTGCTGCGCCGCTTCCCCCTGGAAGCGGGCCTGGCCCCGAATTTTGAGGTGATGGACGACCGCACGGCGGATGAGTTGCTGGAAGAGGCCAAGCAATCCGTGCTGCTGGCCGGACGGTACGATCCCGACAGCCCGCTATCCCAGGCCGTGGCCCTGCTGGCCGGCACGGTGTCGGAGGAGGATTTCAACCAATTGCTGGCCGACCTGACGGCGGAGCGCGGGCGGCTGCGGCGCATCCTGGATGCCCATGGCGGGCTGGAAGGCGCCATTACCGCCCTGCGCCAGCATCTGCGGCTGGCCGAAGGCGACAACGAGGCCGCCTTGCTGGCGCGGGCCTGTGCAGAAGATGGTTTTGACATGATCGGCCTGCGCCGTTGCTGCGCCCATCTGGCTGGCGGCACAAAGACGGATATCGAGCGTGGCATCGGCTTGCAGATGTGGCTGGACAGCGACGAAGCCAGCCGGCTGCGCAACTGGCGCAGCTATCTCCCCCTGCTGCTGACGACAGACGGGGATGTGCGCAAGACGCTGATGACCAAGAAGCTGGCCGACAGCGGCCCGATGGCGCTGGAAATCCTGCAACGGGAGGCGGCCCGCCTGATCGCCGTGCTGGAGGAACAAAAACGCCTGCTGGTGGGCACCTATACCGCAGCATTGCTGCGGTTGGGCGAAGCAATGCTGGGCACCTATCAGCGGCTGAAGGATGCCCGCGCCCTGCTGGATTTCGACGATCTGATCCTGGCGGCATCCAACCTGTTGACCGGCCAGGGCGGGGTGCTGGCCGGGCGGCCCGATGCCTGCGCCTGGGTGCTGTACAAGCTGGATGGCGGGCTGGACCATGTGCTGATCGACGAGGCGCAGGACACCAACCCCGAACAATGGGCCGTGGTGAAAAGCATCGCCGAGGAGTTTTTCAGCGGGCTGAACGCGGCGGATGGCAAAATCCGCACCCTGTTTGTGGTGGGCGACGACAAGCAGTCGATCTTCAGTTTCCAGCGCGCCGACCCGGCGGAATTCGCCCGCATGCGCCAGCATTTCGGGCAGAAGGTGGCCGCAGCCGCCCAGAACTGGCAGGTGGTGGACCTGCAAACCTCCTTCCGCTCCGTCGCCGCCGTGCTGCGCGCGGTGGATCAGGTGTTTGCCGCCGGGCTGGCCCGTGACGGGGTGGCAGGATATGGGGTGGATGTGCGGCATATCCCCTTCCGGCGCGGCATGGCCGGCAAGGTGGAAATCTGGCCGCTGGTCCGCCCGGCCGATGCCGCCGAGCCCACGCCCTGGGCCCCGCCCACATCCACCGAACAGGCCGACAAGCCGGTGGCCAGGCTGGCCGCCGTGATGGCCGACCAGATATCCGTCTGGTTGCGCCAGGGGGAGATGCTGGAACCCAAGGGTCGCCCGGTGCGGCCCGGCGATATCATGGTGCTGGTCCGCCGCCGCAACCAGTTTGTGCAGCATCTGGTCCGCGCGCTGAAGGACCGTGACGTGCCGGTGGCCGGCATTGACCGGATGGTGCTGACCGAACAGCTGTCGGTGATGGACCTGCTGGCCCTGGGCCGGTTCCTGATTCTGCCGGAAGATGATCTGACGCTGGCCACCCTGCTGAAATCCCCGCTGATCGGGCTTTCGGAGGATCAGCTTTTCCAGGTGGCCTATGATCGCCCCGGCAGCCTGTGGATGGCGCTGACCAACAAGGCCAAGAGTGATGCGGCACTGGCCCCCGCCCATGATTATCTGCGCGCCTTGCTGGCCGATACCGATTACCGCGCGCCCTATGAGCTGTTCGCTGGCCTGCTGACCAAGCCCTGTCCCGCCGATCCGAAGCCCGGTGAGGGATCGGGCCGCCGCGCCATATTGGCCCGGCTGGGGTCGGAGGCGATGGACCCGCTGGATGAATTCCTGAATGCCTGCCTGACCTTTGAGCGCGATCATGTCGCCTCCCTGCAAGGCTTCATCCATTGGCTGGAAGCCTCGCAGGCGGAGGTGAAGCGCGAACTGGATACCGGTGGGGGGGAGGGCGAAGGGCTGGTACGGATCATGACCGTGCATGGTTCCAAGGGCTTGCAAGCCCCCATCGTCTTCCTGCCCGACACGATGGGCGAACCGGATATGAGCCCGCGCATCCTGTGGCCGGAGCCGGAGGCAGGCGGGCCAGATGTGCCGCTTTATGCCCCGCGCCGGGGCATGGAACATGATGGGGCCAAGGAAGTCCGCGCCGCCGCCGACCGGCGGCGCGACCAGGAATATCGCCGCCTGCTCTATGTGGCGCTGACGCGGGCAGAGGATCGGCTGATCATCTGCGGCTGGGAACAGGCGGCCAAATCCGGTGGCCCCGGAAGCTGGTACCGGCTGGTGGAACAGGCGCTGGGCGGCATGGCGCGCGGCGTGCCGTTTGACTTCACCGCCATTTCGCCCGCCGGCTGGGCCGGTGAGGGGCTGGCCCTGCATGATGTGCAGACCGAACCGGTGAAGGCCCCGCCCCCGCTGGCCCCCAGCAGCGGCCCGGCGGACAGTTTGCCCGCCTGGGCGCGCGTGCCGGCCCCGAAAGACCCAACCCCGTCGAAGCCGCTGATGCCATCCCAGCCGGAAGGTCCGGAGCCTGCCGTGCGCTCCCCGCTGGGGGCTGACGATGGAAAGCGCTACAAGCGCGGCACGCTGATGCACAAGCTGTTGCAGGTGCTGCCCGATACCGACCAAGCCCATTGGCGGGACAGTGCCACATCCTGGCTGGCCCGCCCGGCGCACGAGTTGACGGCGGCGGAACAGCGGGAAATTGCCGATGAGGCCATTGCCGTGCTGACCGATCCCCGCTTCGCGCCCCTGTTCGGGCCGGACAGCCGGGGCGAGGTGCCGGTGGTGGGGCTGGTGGGCGATTGGGCGATTTCCGGCCAGATCGACCGGCTGCTGGTGACGGAAACCGAGGTCTGGATCGTTGATTACAAGACCAACCGTCCCCCGCCCAAACGGGCCGAGGATGTGCCGGTGGTCTATCTCCAGCAGATGTCCGCCTATCGGGATGCCATGCGCCAGCTTTACCCCGATCGCGCGGTGCGTTCCCTGCTGCTCTGGACCGATGGGCCCTACACGATGGAACTGCCGGACGGGTTGCTGGATACGCACAGGCCGGGGTGATGGGGGCTGATCTGCCCCCGTCCTGTCCAGAATGGTTAAGGTGAAGCACCACCACCTTCTGTTTCGATGTGCCCACGCAAACCAGCACCGTCAAAAATGGGGCCAATATCAAACTTGACGATTTTCATGACAGTCGTCATGAATATTTATCATTATTACCATCATGAATGCCATTGGCTTTCATAAGGGCGGCGACCGGGGGGTGTGGATTGATCCTGTCAGACCGAGTGGCGGCGGGGCTTGCCGCCCGCAACATCCATTATGGCTGGGTCGTGGTGGCCGCCACGTTCCTCACTTCCATCACCGCAGCCGGGGCGGTGGGCGCACCGGGCGTCCTGATGATCCCGCTACAGCGGGAATTTGGTTGGACCACATCGGAGATATCGACGGCGCTTGCCATCCGCATGGTGTTGTTCGGCCTGATGGGGCCGTTCGCAGCAGCCTTGATCAATCGGTTCGGGGTTCGGCGCATGGCGCTCACCTCACTATCCATCATTGCCGTCGGCCTGTTGCTGTCATTGGGGATGACCGATCTGTGGGAGTTGATCCTGCTGTGGGGTGTCGTCGTGGGCCTGGGGACCGGTATGACCGCCCTGGTGCTGGGGGCCACCATTGCCACCCGCTGGTTCACCACCCGGCGCGGCCTGGTGATCGGGTTGTTGACAGCCAGTTCCGCCACGGGGCAACTGGTCTTCATCCCGATGACGGCGTGGCTGGCAGAGGAAATCGGCTGGCGTACGGCGCTGTCGGTGATCTGTGGCATGCTGGCAGTGGCGGCCACTGGTGTTCTGCTGCTGATGCGTGACCGGCCCGGCGATATCGGCCTGCGCGCCTATGGGGAGGAGCCGGGAGCCCCCCTGCCCGCCCCGCCGCCACCAGCCGGTTCGATCACTTTTGCAGCACTTGATACGTTACGCATGGCCGCGCGGACCAAGGTGTTCTGGGTATTGTTCGCCACGTTCTTCGTGTGTGGGGCCAGCACGAACGGCCTGATCCAGACGCATCTGGTGCCGATGTGCGTGGATTTTGGGATGCCGGCGGTGAAGGCGGCAGGTGTCTTGGCCGTAATCGGTATCTTCGATTTTATCGGAACCGTGGCATCGGGCTGGCTGTCCGACCGTTACGACAATCGCTGGCTGCTGTTCTGGTATTATGGCCTGCGCGGCCTGTCGCTGCTCTATCTGCCCTATTCCGACTTCACCTTCTATGGGCTGTCGCTGTTTGCCGTGTTCTATGGGTTGGATTGGGTTGCCACCGTTCCGCCCACTGTGCGGCTGACGGCGGAACGGTTCGGGCGGGAAAAGGCGAACCTTGTCTTCGGCTGGATTTTTGCGGGCCATCAGTTGGGGGGCGCTGTTGCAGCCTTTGGCGGCGGTTTCTCCCGCACCTATCTGGCCAGCTATATGCCCGCCTTCTATGTCGCTGGCCTGCTGTGTCTGGTGGCGGCATTGCTGTGCCCGACCCTGGGCAGGAAGGTGCCATCACTGGCAACCTGAGCGCCCACCCTATTTCCCCAACGCCCTGGGATGGGCATTTTCATACACCGACAACAGCTTTTCCGTATCCACATCGGTATAGCGCTGGGTGGTGGACAGGCTGGCATGGCCCAGCAGATCCTGGATGGCACGCAAATCCGCCCCGCTGCCCAGCAGATGGGTGGCAAAGCTGTGGCGCAGCGCATGGGGGGTGGCGCTGTCCGGCAGGCCCAGCAGGCCGCGCAGCCCCTGCATGGATTTGCGCGCCACCGAGGCGTTCAGCCGGTCGCCCCGCGCGCCCAGGAACAAGGGTGCGCTGCCCGGCAGGCGGAAAGGGCAGGCATCCAGATAGGCTGTCACCGCCTGATGCACCGCCGGCAGCACCGGCACTTGCCGTTCCTTCGCCCCCTTGCCCAGTACCCGCACCGTGGCGGCACCCGGCGGCAGATCGTTGCGGTTCAGCGCCAACCCTTCGGAAATACGCAGGCCGCAGCCGTAAAGCAGGGTGAACAGCGCCCGGTCGCGCAGGCCGATCCAAGGCGCGTCCGGCTGTTCAGCGGCGGCATCCAGCAACTGCGCCGCGTCCGGCGCGGTCAGCGGGCGGGGCAGCGGGCGTTTCACCTTGGGGCTGCCCAGAATCTGGATGGCGGGATTATGCACAATGCCCTGGCGGTCCAGCCAGCGGAACAGGTTGCGCACCCCGGCCAGCCCGCGCGCCCGCGTGGCCGCGCCTGCCCCGTCGCCTGCGCGGGAAGACAGCCAGGCGCGGAAATCCGCCAGCGCCAGGGCCGACAAGTCATTCAGGCCCGGCGGTCGCCCGCGATATTCCGCGATGAAGGTAAGGAAACCGGCCAGATCGGTATTGTAGGATTTCAGCGTGGCCTTGGCGCAGCCCTTCTCACTGACCAGCCAGCGCTGCCAGCGGTCAATGGCATCCGCCAGATCGGGCTGCGCGGCGAAACCCAGAAAGGGGGCCGGGCCCGCCATCGGATCAATCCAGCCGCAGGGTGATGGCGCGTTCCACCACGCCAGCCAGGAAGACCAGCAGGTCCGTCGCCTGGCCGGGATGGAACATATCCGGTTCCACCGACCCGAAGGCCAGCAGCCCCTCTGTCCCCTCCCCCGCCTCCGTAGCGCCAAACCGCAGGCGCACCAGCGCTTCCGACCGCACGGGGAATGCGCAATGGCCCCATAGGTCGGCGGCGCCTAATATATCCCCGCGCAGCGCCACATCGGCCCGACCCAGCAGCCGGTTCACCGCCCCTGGCGGGGTCATCACCAACCCGGCGGGGCCGGCCAGCGGGGCCAGCATGGCGATCTTGTCATCGGGGTTTTCCATCACCAGCACGGCGGCATCCAAATCCAGCAGCACGGCCAGATCGCCCGTCACCGCACGGACCAGTTCTTCCAGCCCTTGGGCGGCCAGCAGATGCAGCACGGCGGCATGCACCCGCTGCTGGTTCAGGAAATTGGCGCGGGTCGTTTCCATCAACGCCCGCCGCTGGTCGGACAGGCGGCCCAACTCGCCGCGCAGCTTTTCCAGCAGAAATTGCCGCATATCCACCACGCTTTCCCCATGCGGGCCGGCGGGCGGGATCAGGTGCGGAATGACATCCGGGCGGCGGGCCAGGAAGTCGGGATGTTCTTTCAGGAATTCCGCCACATCATCAGCCGTCAGCTCGTCCATCGCGGCGGTGGCGAGGTGATCAGGGCCGATGGTCATGGGGCTGGCCTTCCATGGCAATGGGAAACAAACCCCCTCCCCCGATACCGGCAGAGGGGGCTGCATAACTTACTTACGGACCGGGATTTCCTGGTCCAGGATCGACTGGCCGGTCTTGGCCCAGTCGGAGACGAACTGGGCCAGGCCCTTGTCGGTCAGCACATGGCCGGCCAGCTGGCGGATCACGTTCGGCGGCATGGTGGCGACATGGGCACCCATGCGGGCCGATTCCACCACATGGATCGGGTTGCGCACGGACGCCACCAGCACCTCGGTCGTGAAGGCCGGGTAGTTGGAATAGATCTCGACGATTTCCTGGATCAGGGTCAGGCCGTTCTGGCCGATATCATCCAGACGCCCCACGAAGGGGGAGATGAAGGCGGCACCGGCCTTGGCGGCCAGGATGGCCTGGGCGGCGGAGAAGCACAGGGTCACATTGACCATGGTGCCTTCATTGGCCAGCGTGCGGCACACCTTCAGACCGGCCGGCGTCAGCGGCACCTTGACCGCCACGTTCGAGGCGATCTTGGCCAGATGGCGGCCTTCCTTCAGCATAGTGTCGAAATCAGTGGCGGCCACCTCGGCGGAAACCGGACCGCTGACCACGTCGCAGATTTCCGCGACCAGTTCGATGAAGTTGCGACCGGCCTTGGCCACCAATGTGGGGTTAGTGGTCACGCCATCCAGCAGGCCGGTGGCGGCCAGATCACGGATTTCGGCAAGGTCGGCGGTATCGACAAAGAACTTCATGGCAAGGGCGTCCTGCACGGCAAGGGAGGGGGGCGCCCCCGAAACCGGGGCCGCCCTGATGGCGCGGACAATAACCAAACATGCCCGCGCCCGCCAGCACCGGCAGCGCATGGCCCGACGGCAAGCGCTTCATGTAGCGACCTCCATGCGCCGGTTGCGCGCGGATGCCCCGCATTTACTGACGATTTATTTATATTGCTATGCAGCATAATGGCGGCTGCCATGGGCAGCGATAGATTCCGGCACCGGTGCCGGAATGTTAACGTTAAACATGGCCTATGTGGTTTCCGGCCATCTCCCTTATCCTTGACACAGAGTTTTGAACGATGCGCGGCCGCGAACAAGTGGATGCGATTGGCCCAGCCGGTGCCGGCGGACAGATGGAACAGGATGGGTCGCCTGGCCTGCCGCCCGGCACCAGCTTCCGGCTGTTTGTGACCATTCTGGGCCTGTTATGCATGTTCGGCCCGCTGTCCATTGACATGTACCTGCCAGGCTTGCCCCAGATCGCCCGTGACCTGGGCGCAGAACAGTCCACGGTACAGCTCACACTTTCCGCCTTCCTGGGCAGCCTGGGGCTCAGCCAGTTGGTCTGGGGCCCGCTGGGTGACCGTTATGGACGTCGGCTGCCGGCGGCTGTGGGGATCGTCATGTTCGTCGTCGCGTCGATCGGTTGCGCGCTGTCGACCAATATCTGGTCGCTGATGGCGTGGCGCGTGGTGCAGGGGGCCGGCGCCTGCGCTGCCCCGGTGCTGGCGCGCGCCATGATCCGCGATCTGTTCGAGCGCAACCGGGCCGCATCGGTGATGTCCTTGATGATGCTGGTCACGGCGGCGGCCCCCATGGTCGCCCCCATCCTGGGCGGGCAGGTTCTGGTCTATCTGGGTTGGCGCGGCGTATTCTGGGTGCTGGCCGGCTTTGGCGTACTGTCGCTGCTGGGCCTGCTGGTGCTGCCGGAAACGAAGCGTCCGGGGTCGCAGCAAACAGCGGGGATGTTGCGCAACTATCTGACGCTTCTGGGGGACCGCCGTTACCTTGGTTATGCGCTGTCAGGTGGCTTTGTTTTTGCCGGCATGTTCGCCTATATCTCTGGCACGCCCTTTGTCTATATCGAGTATTTCAAGATATCGCCGGAGCATTTCGGCTACTATTTCGGGGCCAATGTCATCGCCATGATGGCGATGAGCGCCGTGAACAGCCGGCTGGTGATGCGCCACGGGCTGGACCGGTTGATGAAGCTGGGCATCTATGTCACCGCTGGCATCGGTCTGGTGCTGCCGCTGATCGCCATCACCGGATTTGGCGGGCTGTTCGGCCTCATGCTGCCCTTGTTCTTCTATCTGGGCTGCATGGGGCTGGTGGGGGCCAATGGCATGGCTGGTTCCCTGTCCGTTTTCCCGCATCTGGCGGGCTCCGCCTCGGCCCTGGCAGGGGCCTTGCAGCTCTGCACCGGGGCGGCAGCCGGGGCGCTGGTGGGGCTGCTGTCCGATGGCACACCGTTGCCCATGTGCCTGGTGCTGGGGGGCTGTGCCATCACCGGGCTGATCTTGCACCGGGTACTGGTGAAGTAAGCCCGTTCAGTGCTAACACCCAAGGGCCATGGTCATGGCCCTTGGGTTATGCATGTTCCCTCAAGCGCCGGACGCCTGTATCCACAGGCTTGGCTTACGCGCCATGTGGCGCGCGTCGGCGGTCGCCGCCGATGGACCAAGGGGCATGGGTAAGCGGGAACCGGCGGGCATGGCAACGGGCGGACAGGGCGATCTTCTGGGCGGCGGACCGGCGGCGGCATCGGTGCGCCGGGTGCGTGTGCTGCTGCCCTTGCCGCTGGCCGAACCCTATGATTACCGCGTGCCCGACGGGGTGGAGGCCCCGCCCGGCACCTATGTGGAAGTCCCGCTGGGCCCCCGCCGCCTGTTCGGTGTCGTCTGGCAGGATAATGCAGAAAGCACCGGGGAACGGGTGGCGGAGGCCAAACTGCGCCCCCTGGTCCGTGTGTTCGACCTGCCGCCCATGCCGGCGGTGACGCGGCGTTTCATTGAATGGGTGGCCAATTACACAATGTCGCCGCTGGGGGCGGTGATGCGGATGGCCGTGTCGGTTTCCGCTGCACTGGAGGAACCACGCGCGCTCACCGCCTATCGGCGCAGCGACGGCGATCTGCCCGATGGCCTGCGCCTCACGCCTGCCCGCAAGCGCATTCTGGAATTGCTGCTGGGTGGGCCGCCGCGTCTGGCCACCGATCTGGCCACCGATGCCGGCTGTGGCCCATCGGTGGTGCGGGCGCTTGCCGAGGCCGGGGCCTTGACCCCGGTGCCTATGCTGGCCCTGCCCCGCTTCCCGGTGCCGGACCCGGATGCCGCTGCAAAGGAACTGTCGGAAATTCAGCGCGCCGCCGCAAACGATCTTGCCAGCAAGGTGGGGACCGGCGGCTATAGCGCCACATTGCTGGATGGCGTCACCGGGTCCGGCAAGACGGAGGTTTATTTCGAAGCGGTGGCGGCCGCCCTGCGTACCGGCAAACAGGTGCTGGTGCTGCTGCCGGAAATCGCGCTTTCCAGCCAGTGGCTGGACCGGTTCGCCGGGCGTTTCGGCGTGCGCCCCGCCGAATGGCATTCCGAACTGGCCCCGCCCATGCGCCGCCATACCTGGCGCGCCGTGGCCAGCGGTGAGGCGCGGGTGGTGGTGGGGGCGCGCTCGGCCCTGTTCCTGCCCTATCCCGATCTGGGCCTGATCGTGGTGGATGAGGAGCATGAGGCCGCCTTCAAGCAGGAAGAAGGTGTCGTCTATCATGCCCGTGACATGGCGGTGGTGCGGGCGCATCTGGGGCAAATCCCCATCCTGCTGGCCAGCGCCACGCCCTCGCTGGAAACGCTGGCCAATGCCGAGAGCGGCCGCTATGCCCGCATCGACCTGCCGGCCCGCCATGGCGGGGCCAGCATGCCCGATGTCACCCTGATCGACCTGCGCCGCAAGGATGCCGCCCCGCCCGCCCGGCAATGGCTATCCCCCATCCTGCGCAATGCGCTGACGGAAACCATGGCGGCCGGCGAACAGGCCATGCTGTTCCTGAACCGCCGGGGCTATGCGCCGCTGACCCTGTGCCGGGGCTGCGGCCACCGGCTGCAATGCCCCCACTGCACGGCCTGGCTGGTGGAACACCGGCTGACCCGCCGGCTGCAATGCCACCATTGCGGCCATACCGCCCCCAGCCCCGACCATTGCCCGCAATGCGAGGCGGAGGGCAGCTTCGTCGCCTGCGGCCCCGGCGTGGAACGGGTGGCGGAGGAAGTGGCCAACCTGTTCCCCGAAGCGCGGGTAGCGCTGATGACATCCGACACGCTGTCCGGCCCGCGCGCCATGATGAATGTGATTGAACAGGTGCGCGACGGGGCGGTGAATTTACTGATCGGAACCCAGGTAATGGCCAAGGGCCACCATTTCCCCCTGCTGACCCTGGTGGGGGTGGTGGATGCCGATCTGGGGCTGGGCGGCGGCGACCTGCGGGCGGGCGAGCGCACCTTCCAACTGCTGCATCAGGTGGCCGGGCGCGCGGGGCGTGAAAGCCGACCGGGCCGGGTGATGCTGCAAACCCACATGCCCGAACATCCGGTGATGCAGGCCCTGGTCGCGCATGACCGCGACGGTTTCCTGGCGATTGAAGCCGAACAGCGCCGGGCGCTGGACATGCCACCCTTTGGCCGGCTGGCCGCCCTGATCGTCTCGGGCGAGGATGAGGCGCTGGTGGACCAGATTTCCAGCCGCCTGAGCCGCACAGCACCGCGCATGCGGGAGGAATTGACCATCCTGGGCCCCGCCCCGGCACCCCTGGCCGTGCTGCGCGGACGGCATAGACGCCGCCTGCTGCTGAAAGGGCCGAAGAACCTGGCCCTGCAGCCGGTGCTGGCCGACTGGCTGGCCCAGGTGGACATCCCCGCCGCCGTGCGGGTGCAGGTGGATATCGATCCGTATAGTTTCCTGTGAAGGGGGAACTATCCCTTCTTGCGGGTTACTTGCTTACCGCCTGCCTTGGTGGCGTTGACAGAACTGGACCGTGCCGGTTCCTTCTCTGTATCGCCCGCTTCCTGTTGACGGGCCTTGCTGCCCCGGATCAGGTTCATTGCCGTGCCCAGCACACCCGGCACCAACATGGCACAGGCGACAATCTGCTTGTCTACCAGGCCCAGTACAAAGCCACCGAGAATCAGGGAAAAGCTCAAGACAAAGCCTGAAATCTGTCCCCGGCTGGCCAGCTTGAAATTCCCATCAAGCGCCCGGTTTTCCCAGCTGTGACGATGGTGGCTTTCAGCGACCGCCATCTCCACAATCTTTGCCGCAGAACCGGGAACAACCTCCTCCAACCCGCGCAGGATGACGGGATGGGGAAAATCCCCGCTATAGGTTTCTTCCTGCGTAATGACGAAGCTGGTCAGCTTTTCCGTCAGTTCGTTCTTCTTGCCCGTCGAAACGGCTCCAAGGGGATCAAGGATTTCCTGGATATGGCTTCTGATCTCCGCCTCCCGTTCCTCACGTGGCGTTGATACAGAAAGCGCCCCATCGGGCAATGGAGCGCTATGATCGGTTTTACCCATTGATGGGCCGTCAGGCGGAGCGGCGGGCATCATATTTACGCACCGCACTCTTCAAATCACGCCCTGCACTCTTCCAGTCACCCCGCACCCCTTCACCAGAATGGTAACGGGGGGCATCAAAGGTATCACCGTTGAAATCCGCAACGGCAAACCCCTGCAAAAAACCGCTCAGGAAGCTGAATGGCGGCTTGCGGGTTGTTTCACGAGGGGGCATGCGGTCATTCTTCATGATTTCCCTCCCAGATGAAGGGTACATCAAAGCAGGCAAGCCAATCTTTCTCAGATTGGCATTTCTGCCTTAAAAGATGGCGATTTCTGCCTGGCTTGGCAACAAGCTTCTGATCAGGGGCCTGCATCATGAGGGTGGAAGCAGGATCAGCCCCCTTCCACCCATCCCGATCGATCAACGCTGCACTTGCCCCTGCTGCGGGATCAGCGCCAAGCAGTTTTCCACAATGCGGTAGCACTGGTTCAACCGGGCGCTGGGCCCCTGGCTGGCGCCGCCATAGACGATACGCTGCACCACGCCATCCTTCACGGTGAAGGTGGCCTGGCAGTCGCGGGTTTCGGTTTCAGGATAGTCAAACGGGCCCGGCCCCCAGCCATAGCCATACCAGGGCGACCAGGGGCGGTAGAAACCATAGGCGGCGGAGAAGCGCGGGCTGCCCGGAATGGTCACCAGCCGTTCGCTGGTATAGGTGTAATATTCCACATTATCGACCGTGGCCGTGCGCGACGGGACACCGGCGCAGGACAGCAGGGTCTGTTTGGGCATGCCGACAAAGGCCTGCTGGGCGTAAAGCGCCTGATCGGCCTGCGGATTGGCGCAGGCGGCAAGACCCAACAGCGCAGCCGCGCCCGCGGCCAAACGCATGCCCGTCTTCAGACGAGAAACCATGTTGCACACTCCCTAACATGCGTCTGGGGTCCGAACAACGGGCCCCGATTTTGCCGCCCCTTCGGACTGACGGACCGGAAAAGGTGAAGCCTTCACTGATACGCCAGCCAACAGATTATCCTGTCTGCTTAAAATGGCATCGCCAAGGCGCGGTTGCAATGTGACGAATTGGAATTGTCGTCAGCTCTCCACCATTTCCGCCGCGCGGGCCAGATCAACCGAAACCAGTTTGGAAACGCCGCGTTCCATCATGGTCACGCCGAACAGCCGGTCCATGCGGGCCATGGTCAGCCGGTGGTGGGTGACGATCAGGAAGCGGGTGGCACCGCTGCGGGCCATTTCCTCCACCATGTCACAGAACCGGCCCACATTGGCCTCGTCCAAGGGCGCATCCACCTCGTCCAGCACACAGATGGGCGCGGGGTTGCACAGGAAGACGGCAAACAGCAGGGCCAAAGCCGTCAGCGCCTGTTCCCCACCCGACAGCAGCGACAACACCTGCAATTTCTTGCCCGGCGGGCTGGCATAGATTTCCAGCCCCGCATCCAGCGGGTCTTCGGCTTCGGTCAGTTTCAGATGCGCCGCACCACCGCCGAACAGGCGGGTGAACATATCCTGGAAATGGGCGTCCACCTTGGAAAAGCTGGCCAGCAGCCGTTCGCGCGCCTCCCGGTTCAAACCGTTGATGCCCTGGCGCAGGCGGGCGATGGCGGCGGTCAAATCTTCCTTTTCCGCTGTCATCGTGCCGATCTGCGCTTCCATCTCCGTCACTTCCTGTTCCGCGCGCAGGTTGACGGGGCCGATGCGTTCCCGCTCCTCCAGCAATTTGGACAGGCGCTGTTCCAGGGCTGTCGGGTCGGGGCGTTCGTCATCATCGTCGAAATCGATACCGGTGGCGGCGGCAATCCGATCCGGCTCGCAATCCAGCTTCTCCGCGATACGTTCGGCCAGGGCCTGCATATGCTGCATCGCCTGGGCAACGGCGGCTTCGGCATGGGCGCGGGCTTCCCGCGCGTCGGCCAGGGCAGTTTCCGCCTTGGTGCGGGCCTGCTCCGCCTCGGCCAATTCCGCCTCGCCCGCCCGCAAGGCGGCCAGCGCGTCGGCCCGGTGGCGTTCGGCGGTCTGGATTTGCGCTGCCAACAGGCTGCGCTCCTCCTGGATCGCCAGGGGACGTTCGGCCAGGGTTTCCAGTTCCTCCCGCCCCTCAGCGGCCCGTTGTTCCAGTTCGGCCAGCCGGCTCGCGGCACCCTCCACGCGGGCGGCCCAGCCCTGTTCTTCCTGTTGCAGCAGCGACAGGCGGCGGCGGCGCTGTTCGGCTTCGCGCAGCAACTGGTCGGCGCGGGTCTGCCGGTTGGTCAGGGCGGCGCGCAGTTCCGCTTGCCGGGCGCGGGATTGGGCGATGGCGTTGCGGGCAATGGCGGCATCGGGCAGCGCATCCAGCGCCGCCTGTGCCTCGGCCTCTGCTGCCGCTGCCTCCGCCCGGTCAGTTTGCAGCGCCGTCAGGCTGCCCAGCAGGGCTTGCAGCTTGGCGGCGGCGGCATCGGCATCGGCCTTGCGGCGGGCCAGCCCATCGCGCGCCTGTTCCACGGCGCGGAAGCCGCCGCGCACCGCCTCGCGCGCCTGCCGGTCACGTTGGGCGGCCTGATCCTGGGCCTGCAGCACCTCCCCTTCCCGACGCGCGGCCTGTTCGCGCGCGCTGGCGTGGGCCTCGCGCGCCGTGGCCAGCACCTCTTCCGCCGCATCCAGCTCCATTTCCAGTTCGGCCAAGCGGTTACGCTGGGTCAGGCGGATGGCGGCGGCGATGGGGGCACCGGGCTTGCGGGTCAAGCCATCCCAGCGCCACGCCCCGCCATCGCGGGTGACGATCATCTGGCCGGGCAGCAGCCGGGTCGACAGGCTTGCAGCCTGAGCGGAATCGGTCGCCACCCCGATCTGCGGCAGACAGCGGCCCAGCGCCGCCGGGGCCTTCACATAATGGGTCAGCGCAGTCAGCCCATCCGGCAGCGCCGTGCCTTCCGGCAGGGGCGGCAGGTCGCGCCAATAGACATTGGCGGCGGCATCCAGCGGGGCCGTCAGATCATCGCCCAATGCCGCCGCCAGCGCCTGTTCATAACCGGCTGTCACCGTCACCGCATCAATCAGCGGCGGGAACAGGTCGGCCTCATCCAGCCCCAGCAGGGCGCGCAGACCATCGCATTCCGCCTTGATGCGGGTGAATCGGGATTCCGCCTGGGTCAGCGCGTCGCGGCTGCGGGCCTGGGCCCCGGCTGCCTCGGCCCGTGCGCGCTCCAGGGCGCGGTCGGCCTCCAGCTTGGCGGCTTCGGCATTTTCCGCCTCCTCCCGTGCCAGTTCCAGCCGTTCCTCGGCCAGGGCCAGCGCTTCCTCCGCAGCGGCCATTTCCAACCCGCCATCCAGCCCCTGGCGCAACTGCTCAGCCTGGGCCTGCTGTTCGGCCAGCCGGCGGTCCAGCGTGGCCAGCCGCGCCTGCTGGTCCCGCAGGCGGCTCAGCTGGGTATTGCGCGCCGTTTCCTCAGCCCCCGCCTGTTCCAGCAGGGCGGCCAGGGCCAGATCGGCCTGTTCCACCGCATCGCGGGCGGTCAACAGGGCCTCCTGCGCCTCTTCCTGGTCCAGCGCCTCCTCGGCCTGGGCATCCAGCAATTGCTGGCGTTCTTCGCGCAGGCGCAGCAGGGCATTATCGGCATCGGTGGCCAGTGCGCGTTCGCGCGACAGGTCAGACGCGATCTGGGCCAGCCGGCGCTGGGTGGCCGTTTGCGCCTCCGCGACGCGCGCTTCTTCCGCCGCCAGTTGTTCGCGCGCCAGCACCAGCCGTTGCAGGGCCGCCGCGGCGTCGGCCTCCGCCTGGCGTTTGGGCGGCAGGGTGGCGGCGATGGCGGCCCGGCTCTCGGCAAGCGCGGTGCCAGCCAGCATGGCCTGTCGCACCGCCTCATCTGCGCGGGCATGGCCGCTGCGGGCACGGGTCAGCGCGCCTTGGGCATCCTGCCAGCGGATATGCAGCAGGCGCGCCTCCGTCTGGCGGATATTTTCCTGCACATTGCGATAACGGGCGGCCTGCTTGGCCTGTTTGCGCAGGGTTTGCAGCTGGGCATCCAGCGTGCCCAGCACATCATCCAGCCGGGTCAGGTTGGTTTCCGCCGCGCGCAGGCGCAATTCCGCCTCGTGCCGCCTTGCGTGCAGGCCGCTGATGCCGGCGGCTTCCTCCAGCAATTGCCGCCGGTCCGCCGGCTTGGCATTGATCAGCGCCCCCACCCGGCCCTGGCTGACCAGGGCCGGGCTGTTGGCACCCGATGCATTGTCGGCAAACAGGATCTGCACATCGCGGGCGCGCACCAGCTTGCCATTGATGCGGTAATCCGACCCCGACCCGCGTTCCAGCCGGCGGGTGATTTCCAGCTCGTCAAATTCGTTGAAGGGCGGCGGCGCGGTGCGGCCATCATTGCCCAGCACCATGGTCACTTCGGCGATATTGCGCGCTGGCCGTGTGGTCGTGCCGCCGAAAATGACATCATCCATATCCTCCCCGCGCATCCGCTTGGCCGAGGTCTCCCCCATGGCCCAGCGCAGGGCTTCCAGCAGGTTGGATTTGCCGCAGCCATTGGGGCCGACCACGCCGGTCATGCCCGGCTCGATCAGCAGTTCGGTCTGGTCAACGAAGGATTTGAAGCCGGTAAGGCGAAGCTTGGTGAACTGCACGGGCTGTCGGATTCGCAAAAACGGGAAGGGACGAAACGCAAACGGGGGTGGTGCCAGCGGGCACCACCCCCGTCAATCTATCTCATACCAAGAGCCATGAATCATGGCTCTTGGTATTTGCCAATTCCCTCAAGTGCCGGGCGGCGGCATCCGCCGCCTTGGCTCACGCGGGCACGAGCCCGCGGGCCAGCAGTCGCTGGCCTCCAAGGGGCATGAGACATGCCCCTTGGTATCAAAGCCGTACTGCCGGCGTTTGAGGAAGTGTTTAAGAAGCCTTGCGCTTGGCGCCCGCCTTCTGCACCGCCTCCGTCAGCTCATCCAGCTTGGCGCCCATGATGACGTAATTGTCATCGACGATGAAGGTGGGGGTGGAATTGACCTGCTTTTCCTGGCTGGCCGTGTACTGGCTCTTGATCAGGAAATCTTCCAGCTGCTTGTTCGACGTGCAGGCATCGAACTGTTCCTGGCTCATCCCCGACAGCCGGGCGATCTGGGCCAGGTTCTTCAGGTAATCCTGGTTCAGCCAAGCGTGCTGCGACTTCATGATCGCCGTCTTCAGCGCCAGCCCCTTGGCCCCGCCGGCACAGCGCATCAGCATATGGGCGCGCAGGCCCGGCGCATTCATCGGGAAATCACGGAAGATCAGCTTCACCTCACCGGGATCGATGAATTCCTTCTTGAAGGTGGGCAGCATGTTGATTTCAAAGTCGGCACAGTGGGAACAGGCCAGCGAGGCATATTCCACCACCGTCACCTTGGCCTTGGGATCGCCATAGACGATGTCCGCTGTGGCGGCCTTGATATCAATGGCGGGGGCGGCGGGTGCCGTCTGCGCCCAGGCCGGCAGGGCCGACAGCACGGCGGCACCGGCACCAAGGCCCAGCATGGAACGGCGGGAGAGCGGGGAAAGGTCAAGGCCGCGCACGTCGGGGTGTCTCCTGATCCAAAAAGTCGGCACGACTATAGGGCCAGCTTTGCGGCGGGGGCAAGGCGATGTGTGCCGCACCCCCTGGCCCCACCGCTCAATAATCCCATTCGAACTGCACCCCCACCTTGCTTTCCGTGCCCAGTTCGCCCCGCGCCTTGATATGGCGGGTGATGCCATATTCGACCGTGGCCTTGCTTTCACCGGTCCCCAGTTCCTGCTCCACGCCCACGTACAAATTCTCGCCAATATAGCGACCGGCGGCGACGGTGCCGGCCCCGGTGCCATCCTCGGAACCCCGGAATTCCAGCCGGTCCACGCCAAGCGACCGTTTGACATTATCCACCAGCCCCGGCCCGCCACCGAACAGGCCGGTCAGTTGCGCGGCACTCTGCGCCAGCTGCAGCGCCTCCAGCGCCGAGAGCTGACCGGCACCCCGGTTAAACAGCAGCCGGGCCAGCACCTCATCCTCCGGGTAGGGCGGCTGGGAACTGAGCTTGACGCTGGGCTTGGAGGGGCGACCGCTGACGGTGACGATCGCCGTCAACTCGCCACGCTGGGTGCGTGCCTCCACATCCAGGGTCGGGTCCAGGCTGCCATCGAAGGTGATGTTCGATCGGGCAATGGTGAAGGTCTGGCCCAGCAGGGCCAGATCGCCTTTCACCAGGGATATGGGGCCGGCAACGCTGGGATCATCCAGCGTGCCCCGCACCTTCAGGGATGCTTTCAGTTCCGCATCCAGCCCACGGCCCGAAACATAGATACGGTTGGGTGCTTCCACATCCACTTCCAGCCGCACCACCAGCGCCTTGGGCGGCGCGTTGGCCGGTTCCGCCTCCGCCGAACTGGCACCCGCCGGCGGCGCGATACGGCGGGGATGGTTGATCTCCACCACCGGCAGATCGGCTACGGAAGTCGGCAGCTTGTCGGGAATGCGGATATAGGCTTCTTCCACATCCACCCGCCCGGCCACCAACATATCGGTCAGCGTGCCGGTGACGGCGATTTCCGCCCCTGCCGTGGCCTCCACCAGATCGATCTGGGCCAGCCTTGCCTTGCGCGCCGTCAGTTTAAGGTCGATCTGCCGGTCCCCGCGTTCGGGGCGAAAACCGATGGAACCGGCGACACTCACCTGCCCGCCGCCCGGCGTTTTCCCGTCGAAGCTGCGGATCACCAGCCCTTCCGGGTCGCCCTGCAGGATGGCCGCGATATCGGTGATCCGCGTGCCCCATTCCTGGTTTTCATAAGAAGCGCCCTGCAATTCCACCGTGCCGGACAACTGGCGGTGGGCCAGGGTGCCGGCCAGCGACAGATCCACCTTCATCTGCCCGCCCAGCCGGTCGCCGCTGCCGGCCAGGAAATCGTTGAAGCGGCGCAGGGCCAGATTGCCTTCCAGCCGCCCGCTGACCGGCTGATCGCTGGGCATGGAAATGGCGGTGGCGCTGCCATCCATCACCAGCGGCAATTCCCCGCGCACCGTCAACCCCACGCCGCTGCCCTGGCTGTCCAGCGTGGCGGTCAGCGCCACGCGCCCGTTACGCCAAGTTGCTGCCAGTTCAGCCCCCAGCGGTGTCGGCCCCTTTTCCACCGGCGGGGTGATGGCGAAACGGTCCAGCTTCAGCGACAGGGTGCCTTCCGGTGCCGCCACCGTGCCGCCGATACTGGCCGTGCCGTTCAACTCCCCATACAGCGTCAGGGTGGGGTCGATGATGCGGGCCCAGGTCAGCGGCACCTTCACCATCTCCGCCCGTGCCGCCAGGGACCGACGGTTCAGGTCGGCATTCATCACCACCCGGCTGTCACCGGAAATGATGGCCAGATCCTTCACCCGCACCACGCCCGCCCCATAGGCCAGTTCCGCCGGCTGCGCCGTCTGGAAGCCGGTATCGCCATAGGAACCGGCAAAGCGCGACAACAGCAGGCGCAGCATCACCCCACCGCCTTCCTTATTCTCCGGCGTGGAGAAGGTGCCGGCCAGCGACACCTTTACCGGGGCGGACGCCTTGCCGGACAGGTCCAGCGTCACCGCCGTGCCGGTCAGCGGACCCTTGGCGGTGGCGGTCAGCGTGTCCACCCGCGCGTCACCGGGATCGATGCCATTGGCCCGCAGGCTGACATCCAGCATCGGATGGGCCAGCGCATCCTCCACCCGGCTATCCACCGCCACTGCATCGATGCGCTGGCCGTGCCAGCGACGCCAGATTTCCTTGAAATCAGCGTTGAACAAAACCTGCTGCTGCCCGCGCAGGACGGCCAGATCCAGGCTGAACCGGCCATTGCCCCACACCTCGTCCCCGGCGATGAAGCCGATGATGCCCAGGTCCGGCACCTGTCCGGTCAGCTTGCCTTCTGCCGTGCCGGTGGTCAGGTTGGCGCTGATGGTGCCATCGATCCGGTTGATGCCGATCAATGCGGACAAATTGTCCAGCGCCAGCCGGTCGTCCTTCAGCGCGATATCCGCGTTGGCGGCCACACGCTGGCCGATGATGCTGGTTTCCGCCGACAGGGTGCCACGCGCTGATTTTGGCCCGCCCTGGCCGGTAAAGTCCAGCGTGGCCGCCCCCATCCGCAAGCCATCCAGCACCAGATCGCGCCCATCCAGCCGCAGGGTCAGGCGCGTCGCCCCCTCCGGCCCATCGGCCTTGATGCTGGCCGTTACAGCGCCGGCCATGGCCATGCCCAGCGCCGGCCCCATCGGGGATAGGTCATCAATCTTCGCCGTCAGGTCACTGGAAAGCCGCTGGCCGGCCAGGGCGGCCCCACCGCGCACATCCAGATGCGGGCTGGTCAGCACCAGATCACGCAGTTGAATTTCATTGCCCGCCGACAGGTTCACCGACAGGTCCGTCGTCGCCCCCAGCAGCGCATCCGCCGCCGGTATGGCGGTTTTCAGGTTGCGCCCACGCGCCTTCACGCTGGCCGTCAACACCCCGCCCGCCCGTTTCAGCGACACATCCGCCGCCAGCGCGCCCGACAGGTCACGTCCGGCGAGCGGGGACAGGGTGGAAAGGTTCGGGCTTTCCAGGGTCAGGTCGGCTTGAGCCCCCGCCCCCCATTGGGTGAAAGCGCCCTTGCCGCTGGCCTTCAGCAGCGGACCATCCAGGGTCAGGCTGGCAATATCAATGCGCTGCTGCGGCGGGCTGATATCGCCCTTCAGGGACAATGTGCCGCGCTGGTTGGTGATGCCGCCACCGCGCATGCCTTCAAGGACGCTGGTCAGGTCCAGCACGATACGGTCCAACGAGCCCTCTGCCGCCGCCGTACCCTTCAGGGTTACACGATCGGCACCAAATTCATCGAAACGCGGGGCCGCAACCGTGAAATCGGTCACAACCTTCGGCACCTCCGGCGTGCCGGTGATGGTAACAGTGCCCTTGGCCGTGTCGAAGAAGCGGGTCTCCCCCAGGAACGCATGCAGGGCCGATTCTGTGGGCACCTGGATCAGCGTGCCCAGATTGACCGCCCTGGTCACCAGATCATAGGCACCGCCACCGGCCAGCGTGCCGGCGGCGACCTGGATGGAAATACCATCCAGCACAATCTCCTTACCGGGATGGATCAGCCCACCGGCCCCCAGCTTCAGTTCCGGCCCCACCAGGACGCGCCAGTTGGCCGGCAGCATGGCCTGGATGTTGCCATCCGCCTCCAGCCCGAAGGTCAGCTTGTCGGCTGCCGGGCGGATGCGGGCCTGGGCCCGGCCATTCACCACATCGCCGGCCTTGGCCGACAGGTTGCCCGTCCAATCGGTCAGCGGGCCATCGCCCTCCAGCGTCACGGTAAAGGCGGGGCGACCCGGAATATCCAGCAGTTCCGCCACCAGACCATTTTCCGGCTCTGCCGCCACGGCGGCCAGTTTCAACCGGCTGCCCGGCTGATAGAAGGCGTCCAACGTCAAGGTGCCGGGGCGATCATCAATGCGGGCCGCATCCAGATGCCCATTGCCGCCCGGCACGCCCGCCGGAATGGTGGCATGGCCGTCCAGTTTAAGCACCGCCGTTGATCCGCCCAGCAGATCAGCCCCCAGTTCCGCCCGCCCCACGGAAAGCCGTTGCAGATCAATCGCCACCGGCAGGCGGAACGGGGCGGCACCGGGGTCCGCCGGCGTTTCATCCGGTCCGGGCAAAGGCTGGCGGGAAACCGCCAGCTTGTCCGCCGTCAACGCCTCCACCGACACCCGGCGGGACAACAGCGCCCAGGGCGACCACGCCAACCGCGCGCCTTCCACCGTCAGCCAGACGCCCTGTGCATCCGCCATGGTCAGGCGGGACAGGCGCAGGTCGAACAGATTGCCGCTGGCCCCTTCCAACCCCAGGCCGGGCACGGACTGGCGTGCCTGGGCCAGCACGAAATCCCGCCCTGATGCGGTGCCCAGCCAGATGATGGCGGCGGTGAAAACCAGCAGGGCCAGCCCGATCAGGCTGGCGAAACCGGCGGCGATCCAGGCCAGCGGTGAGCGCATATTCATTCCCTCCCCGCCTTTTCTTAAAACGCCTGACCGATACTGACATAAAGCTGGAAGGCATTATCGCCCTTCCGGCGGTTCAGTGGCACGGCGGCATCCACCCGGATCGGGCCGATGGGCGTGTAATAGCGCCCACCGATACCGGCGGCATAGCGCAAGCCCTCCCCGAAATCGGGATATTCGGTGGTGTAGACATTGCCGGCTTCGACAAAGGGCACGATGCCGATATTTTCCGCCACTTTGACGCGCATCTCCAGGCCCATTTCCAGCACGGAGACGCCGCCCGTCGGTTCGCCCTCGGCATCCAGCGGCCCCACCTCTTGATAGCCATAGCCCCGGATGGAACCGCCACCGCCGGCGTAAAAGCGCTTGTCGGCAGGCACATCCAGCAGCCCGCCACCGACAACCGCGCCATAGACACCGCGCACAGCCCCGACATAGCGGCCATCGCCGGAAAAATCATGATAGGCGGACCCGTTGACCCGTCCGGTGACAAAGCTGTTGCTGTCCCCCAGCACCGCCCAATAGGGGGTGACGGTACCGGACAGGCGAAAGCCGTCGGTCGGGTCCAGCAGGTTGTTGCTGCGATCCCAGGTCAGCACCAGGGGGAAGCCCACCAGCGTGTTGGTGGTGGTCTGCACATTCTCCTTGATCTTGGACTGTTCCGCCGTCACCCCCAGGCTGCCGCTCAGTTGTTTGGAGAAATTGCGGTTCACCGCCGCGGTGAAAACCAGCGCGTCACGGCGATAGGCGTCGGGCCGTTCCGACACCGCCTCCGCCGTCAGGTTCAGCGACTGGCGGCGGGACAGGAAATCCGGCTGCTTGTAGGTGGTGATCAGGCGGTAATCCAGTTCCTTCACATCGGTGGTGGTGCCGCGCCGCGCCACGCCGGCAATCTCCGCCCCCACCCGGAACTGCTCTGCCCCACCCAACAGGTTGCGGTGGCCCCAATAGGCATTGGCCCCGAAACCGTCTTCGGTGGAATAGTCGGCCCCGAAGCCGACATAGCGCATCTCCCGTTCCTGCACATCCACCAGCACGGGGGCCTGGTTCTGGGCATCGGGCTGATCCTCCAGCCGCATGCGGACAGAGGAGAAGACACCCAGTTCCGCCAGGGCCTGACGCCCTTCCTCCATGGTGGCGGGGTTGTACTGGTCGCCCTGCCGCCAGGGCAGGCGGCGCATCACGGCACGGCTTTCCACATCCTGCAGCCCGTTGATGCTGACGGGGCCAAAGGCGACGCGGGGACCGGGATCGACCTTGAAATTCACGTCCATCGTCTGGCTGGCATGGTCCACCACCAGCCTGCGGTCCAGCGTGCGGGCATAGGCATAGCCCTTTTCAGCAAAGCGGGGCACGATGCTGCCTTCCGCCGCCAGGATTTTCGGCCCGTCCGCCGGCGTACCGCTGGCCAGCCCCAGTTCTGCCGCCGTCACGGTATTTTCCGGCAGCGGCACATCGGTGGGGCCGGACAGGATTACCTTGCCGATCTTGTACCGCTCCCCCCGTTCCACCTGGATCACCACCTTGGCGGGGCTGTTCTCCACATCGATCTCAAGATCCAGGATGGCATCGTAATAGCCCGCCGACCGCAGGGCGGCGACCATGCGTTCCAGATCGGCATCGGCCCGGCGGCGCAGGCCGATGGGGGATGGCGGCGGCTCATCCTTCAGCGAGACAAGGCGGGAGACATCGTTCAACAGGCCGCGCAGCCCGTCATCATCCACACCCTTGATCTCCACCTCATAAGGGGTCTGCTGTGCCAGAACAGGCGTGACCGCCAGCAGCGATACGCCGGCCAGAGCCGACAGCAGGAACCGTTTCCGCATCTTCCGCATTTCCCAATTGCTTCGGGCTTGGCGCCTATGGTGGCAGGTGATTAAGGCGCGCACCAGCCGGAACCCGTAACGCCTTGGGGCTGCATCTTGTTGCATAAAGGAATAACAAGGTGCGACTTAAGGTTAGGGGAAGCGGAACTCCCCCTCGCCTGCTTTCACCACTCCATTGAGAACTGTCAGTGTGGTCAGGCCGCCATGCCGGCGGCGTGCCCGCTGGACCAGGCCCATTGGAAATTATAGCCGCCCAGCCAGCCGGTCACATCCACCGCCTCCCCCACCACATAAAGGCCGGGGAGCTTCTTGGCTTCCATGGTTTTGGAGGAAAGCTCGTTGGTGTCCACCCCGCCCAGCGTCACCTCTGCCGTGCGGTAACCTTCGGTGCCATTGGGGCTGACGCGCCAGTTATGCAGCGCCTGGGCCAGGGCCGTCAGGTCGGCATCGCGCTGATCGGCCATCGGGCGGCTGGTCAGCGGCTGCGGGCCGATCAGGTCGGTTTCAAACAGCCGCTCCCCAAAGCGGCGGGGCAGCAATTCACCCAGGATGGTGCGCAGTTCCGCCTTGTGCCTTGTCCGCTTCAGGCCTTTCAGATGTTCGGCCAGCGGCAGATCGGGCGACAGGTCGATGGTCACATCCAGCCCTTCGCGCCAATAGGAGGAGATTTGCAGGATGGACGGGCCGGACAGGCCGCGATGGGTGATCAGCAGCGCCTCGCGGAAGCGGCCCTTGCCACAGGTGACGGTGGCTTCCAGCGGCACACCGGCGAGGTCGCGCAGCTTTTCCAGGTCGCGATCGGCAAAGGTCAGCGGCACCAGGGCCGGGCGCGGCTCCACCAGGGCCAGCCCCCATTGCCGCGCCAGCCGGAAGGCGAAATCTGTCGCCCCCATCTTGGGGATCGACGGGCCGCCGGTGGCCAGGATGAAACTGTCGCCCGTCATCTCCCCCCGGCTGGTGGACAGGGCGAAGCCGCCGCCCGGCTGGGGGGTAACCTTGTCGATGCGGCACTGGGTCAGGATATCCACGCCGGCATCGGCGCATTCGGCGAGCAGCAGATCAACGATCTGCCGGGCGCCATCGTCACAGAATAGCTGGCCCAGCTTCTTTTCGTGCCATTTCACCCCATGGCGACCCACCAGGGCGATGAAATCATGCTGGCTGTAGCGTTTCAGCGCGGAGATGCAGAAATGCGGGTTCTGTGACAGGAAGCGGTCGGGCTTTGCCTCAAGATTGGTGAAGTTGCAGCGCCCGCCGCCGGAAATCAGGATCTTTGATCCCACCTTCTCGGCATGGTCCAGCACCAAGACGCGACGACCCCGCCGCCCGGCAAAAATGGCGGCGAACAGACCGGCGGCCCCGCCGCCGGCAACCACGACATCATAATGCTGCATCATCAATATCAATCCAGTCCGACCTTGCCGCGCATCTTCTTGATGCCGGCGCGGTTACCCTTTTCATCCAGCCGGCGGACCTTGGATGCCTTGGTGGGCCGGGTGGCCCGGCGTGGTGCCTGCCGTTCCGCCGCCTTGGCCAAAATCTCCACCAGCCGTTCCTTGGCCTCTTCCCGGTTGCGCTCCTGGCTGCGGTGCGCCTGGGCCACCAGCACCAGCACGCCGTCCGCCGTCAGCTTCCGCCCGGCCACGCCGCGCACCCGCTGTTTCAGCCAATCCGGCAGGGACGGGGAATTGGCCACGTCGAAACGCAGTTGTACCGCCGTTTCCACCTTGTTGACATTCTGCCCCCCCGGCCCCCCGGCGCGCAGGAAGCTTTCCTGCAGCTCCTCCTCCGCGATGGAAATATAGGGGGTGATGGGGATCATGGGGAAAGGGTCCGGCGCGGGGTGGGAAAGTTGCCCTTGCCTATAGCATATCAGGTGGGGTTGGGAAGGGTGGGGGCGACGGGGCTGGGGTGCGGTCGCTTCCGCAAAAGTCGGGACCGTTTATCGCTTAATCCGCGAGGAGGTCACGACCTATGCAGATAAAAGAATAGGCAAGACGCTGGATTCCCTCTTAACGAGGAAACAGCATCTTGCCTATTATCTCCTTGTGGCGCGGTAGGGGGTGGAACGGCCACCCCCCGTCACACGAAGGAGCAACCGGGATGTTCGACCTAAAACAGCCCAGCTCCTTTGAACTGGAAATCTCGTTCCTCGGCGTGAAGCTGCGGATCACGATCCAGTTCTAAGGGGAAGCCGGGGCGGGTGGCACCACCCCGGCGACCCTCAGAATATAAGGCGAAGTCCCCCGCCATGCAAGCGCCCCCCAGGGCCCCCGGCGCGCAGGAAGCTCTCTTCAACTCCCTCTCCGCGACGCAGATATAGGGGGTGATGGGGATCATGGGAAAGGGTGGGGCCGTCAGTTCGTTGCGCGGGCCAGTTCCAACGCAAGGTGCCGCGCCACGCCGACGCGATCTTGTGCAGGCAAGCGACCGATCCGTTCGGCCTCCTTGGCTTCTATCGTCGCAATCTTTGCCGTGCGCACCACGGATTCCGCCGGCAGGCCGGCTTGCTCCAGATCGGACACCATCACATCGCCGGGCCATCCCCGGTTGGCGGCACTGGTGATCATCAACACCCACAGCAACCCATGTTCCTGCTGGATGCCGCCCGCCGCGACAATGATCGCCGGTCGGCGTTCCCGAACCGGGCGATCCATGTAGGGAAAGGGAACCTTGATGATATCCCAGGCTTCAAAGTCCGGCATAGGCTTGCCGATCGGCATCGCTGGCCCATTCGCCAAAGGTGGCGAAGGGATCGTCTGCGTGCTCTTTGGGTGCGCGGGTCAATATTACCCTGTCACCGTCAATGGCGTAGATGATCTCGTCCCCCTCCTTCAGACGCAATGCCGTTCGAACAGGTTGGGGGATCGTCGTCTGCGCCTTGCTTGTCAGTTTGCTGGTGATCATGATCACCCCTGGTAAGGAAATTCCTTATCTTTAAAAATAAGGGGAGACCGTGCAGCGGTCAAGGATTGGTCTGGGAGCCCTGGTAAGACAAGCCTCACTCCCCCGGCGGCAGCGGCTTGCGGTCTGGCACGGGGGAGGATTGCACAGGCGACGGCTTGCCCGCTGCCCGCCCGTGGCTGACGCGCGGGGCGGGCATCTCCGCCCCTGGCAGGGGCTGGCCCTGGCCCAAGCTGTCACGCAGCGCCTCATCCCCCGGTGTGATTGGCACGGTGCCCGGCCCCTGCAAAGATCGGGTGATCTGGTCGGCCTGCAGCCGGTTGCTGGTGGCCTCCCGCTGTTGCATCGGGTCCGGCGGCGATACCCCCAGTGACCGGTCCTCCGACCGTGTCCGCAGGCTGTCCGCCTGGGCGCGGTCGCGCTCCACCGACAGGGAAGACGCTCCCCGTGTGGGCGTGGTGCCGGGGGCCGGGCTCAACAGCGGGTTATCCGCCAGGGCGGGGGTTGCCAGCAGACCAAGGGCCAGCATCGGGCCAAGGATACGGTTGCGGTGTGTCATCGTCCAGATATGGGCACAGGCCACAGCGTCGCACAGGGGGCGGATGGGAACCACCGCACCTGTGCCGGGTTTTGTCACCATGACCCCGTCGACGGAGGCCCCCATGCGGTATGATAGCGATAGTGACCTGCCCGATAGCGTGCGCAACCAGTTGCCGACCCTGGCGCTGGCGATTTTCCGCCAAGCCTATAATACCGCCTGGGATAATTGGCAGGAACCGGAAGACGCGGACGCCATCCATCCCAGCCGCGACGATGCCGCCCAACTGGCCGCCTGGGCCGCCGTGCGCGACCGGTATGAACGGGACGCGGCGGATATCTGGCAACCCAAGCCAACCGCTTGAGCCCGATGGGAACCGCCAGCGTGCCCGCCTGTTATGGAAACCACGGTTTCACCGCGAAAGGGCTATGCCATGGACGTCATCCGCATCATCCTTGCCATCCTGCTGCCGCCGCTGGGCGTATTTTTGCAGGTGGGGTTCGGGATGCATTTCTGGCTGAACATTTTGTTGACGATTCTGGGCTATATCCCCGGCATCATCCACGCCATCTGGGTCATTGTGAAAGTGAAATGACCGAAAGGCCCCGGTGCATGGGGCCCATGCACCGGGGAATTGTGAAATTTTCGGCCCTGACCTTAAAGATGCTTGCGTCCTGCGGCCATTTGCATAAATAACAACAACAGACGCACCCGCACGTGCCCCTGGCCCTTGCGGCATCCGCTATACCGGCGATGCCCCTGGTGTTTACGCAACGACGTCAGGCGTCCTTTTTGGCAGAACCGGTCAACCGTGGGCCGGTCCCGAGAGGGAAGTCGATATGAACGCCGTTATGCCCAAAGGGGCCATGTTAGGCTGAGGCCTTATCTGGTTCCTCTCGTCTGTTGACGCTTTGAGGTTCACTGCCATCCCAATCGGGGCCGCAGGATCAACCCGGCAATCACGACGCGACGCCAGACCCTTTTCCCCATCGCACCCGGCACCGCTTGGCCTTTTGCGCCATTGGCGGGCCTGATCCAGTTTTTCATGCCGTCCGGCAGCCCTGATCGGGCCGGGCGGCAGCGGGGATTTTGTCATGGCGCATATCCGTTTTCGTTCCGCCGTCGCACCGCTGCGTCGCAACCTGTCCACCCGGCCAGCCTATCTGCCCACCGTTGACCGGATGGTGGCGGAGATGCAGCCGGCCGAGCCGATGCACTGTATCCGCCCGCAGGTGCTGGCCAGCACCGCCCGCCGCTTTATCGACCTGTTCGGGGCGGCCACGGGGGGCGATGTGCTGTATGCGGTGAAGTGCAATCCCGATCCGGCTTTCCTGCGCGCGCTTTATCGTGGCGGTGTGCGGCATTTCGATTGCGCCTCCCCGGCAGAAATCCGCGTTGTGCGCCAGATGTTCAGCGATGCGCAGATCCATTACATGCACCCGGTGAAGAACCGCGCCGCCATTGCCAAGGCCTGGAACGAGTTCGCCGTGCGCGATTTCTCCCTGGATAGCCAGGAGGAGTTGGACAAGATCCTGGCCATCACCGGGCAGGCTCCCACCGATCTCGGCCTGTTCATCCGGCTGGCGATGCCCAAGTCAGCCGCGGCCTATGATCTGTCCGGCAAGTTCGGCGCCACGCTGGAACAGGCGGTGGCATTGCTGCGCCGTGCCCGCCCGCTGGCGACGCGGCTGGGCATCTGCTTCCATGTCGGCAGCCAGATGATGGACCCGGCGGCTTATGAGGCGGGGCTGGCCATTGCCGGTCGCGTCATCCAGGCCGCCGGTGTGGCCATCGATGTGGTGGATGTGGGCGGCGGATTCCCCGTCAGCTACCCGGATATGGAACCGCCCGACCTGCGGCTTTACATGGATGCCATCGCCCGTGGTGTGCAGGCGCTGGGTCTGCCCGAAGGCACCCGCATCTGGTGCGAGCCGGGCCGCGCCCTGGTGGCTGGCGGCGGCTCGGTGGTGGTGCAGGTGGAACGCCGGCGCGGGGATGAGCTGTTCATCAATGATGGCGTCTATGGCAGCCTGTCGGATGCTGGTGTGCCGGCCTTCCGATTCCCCTGCCGGTTGACCCGCCGCAGCGATGCCGATCTGGTGCCCTTCAGCTTCTGGGGCCCGACCTGTGACAGTGCCGACCGCATGAAGGGCCCCTTCCTGCTGCCAGCGGATATCCGGGAGGGGGACTGGATCGAAATCGGCCAGTTGGGTGCCTATGGCGCCACCCTGCGGACGGAGTTCAATGGCTTCGATCAGGCCCGTCTGGTGGAGGTGGTGGACAGCCCCCTGCTGGCCACGCCGGGCCATGCCATCGCGCCACAGTTGCCAGAATTGGCCGCTTAGGTCACTCTATCGTCACAAGTTAACCACAGCACGGCTCCAGCCATACGGTCGGGGCCGTGCATTCCTGTTGTCTGCGTTCACCCCGAACCGTCAACCCCACAAGCCAAGAGGCACCCATAGGCGGGTAATAGCCCCGGAGCAAAAACGAAAATGACCCAATATCAGAAGCATTGTGCCCTTCCCGGGCGTCTTGTGATGGTCGGTTTCGGCAGCATTGGCCAAGGCGTGCTGCCCCTGATTCTACGGCATATCGAGATCAAGCCGCAGAACATCACCATCGTCACGGCGGACGAGCGCGGCCACGGTGAGGCTGACTATTTCGGCATCAAGTTCGTCAAAGACCCACTGACCCGCGAGAATTATCGTTCCATCCTGGAACCGTTGCTGGGCAAGGGGGACTTCCTGCTCAACCTGTCGGTTGACGTCTCCTCGGTGTCGCTGGTGGAATTGTGCGCCGAAAAGGGCGCGCTTTATCTGGACACCTGTATCGAGCCATGGCCCGGTGGCTATACCGATCCCAGCCTGACGCCCAGCCAGCGCTCCAACTATGCCCTGCGCGAAACAGCGCTGGCGATGCGGGAGAAGCTGGGGACCAGCGCGCCGACGGCGGTGCTGACCCATGGGGCCAATCCGGGCCTGGTGTCGCATTTCGTCAAGGCGGCCATGCTGAACATCGCGGAGGATACGGGCCGCGAGGTGGCGGTGCCGGGCGACCGCGCCGGCTGGGCCAATCTCGCCCAGGAGTTGGGTGTGAAGGTGATCCATGTCGCCGAACGCGACACGCAGATTTCCAGCGTGCCCAAACGCCGGGGCGAATTCGTCAATACCTGGTCGATCGATGGCTTCATTTCCGAGGGCTGCCAGCCGGCGGAACTGGGCTGGGGCACGCATGAGGCGACGTTCCCGCCCGATGGCATCCGGCATGATTTCGGCACCCAGGCCGGCATCATCCTGAACCGGCCGGGCGTGACCCAGCGGGTGCGCACCTGGACGCCGATGGAAGGCCCCTTCCATGGCTTCCTGATCACCCATAGCGAGGCTTTGTCCATCCCCGATTACCTGACGGTGCGGGATGATGCCGGCAACGCCATCTATCGCCCGACCTGCCATTACGCCTATCACCCCTGCGACGATGCGGTGAAATCGATCCACGAATTCGCCGGCAAGAATTATGTGCAGCAGGAAACCCAGCGCCTGTTGATGAAAGAAATCATCGAGGGCGTGGACGAGTTGGGTGTGCTGCTGGCCGGGCACGAAAAGGGGGCCTATTGGTATGGTTCCCAGCTTTCCTGTGCCGAGGCGCGCGAACTGGTGGAGTTCAACAGCGCCACCAGCCTGCAGGTGACGGTAGCAGCCCTATCCGGCATGATCTGGGCCATTGAGAACCCGGACAGGGGGATCGTGGAAGCCGACGAGATGGATTTCCAGCGCTGCCTGGATATCTGCATGCCCTATCTGGGGCCGGTGGTCGGTGCCTATACGGATTGGACGCCGCTGGAAGGCCGGAACAAGCTGTTCCCGGAGGATGTGGATATGTCTGACCCGTGGCAGTTCAAGAATATCCGGGTGGTGTGAGGGAAGAGGGGGCGCGGGGGCCAGCAGGCCCCTGCTCCCCCTTGCATTAGAAAGTATGAAACGTTATTTCTTTCATGTTTGACAATGGACTCCATGCAGATCTTATCGCCGGATTGGAATACCCGTTTCTAACGTAGAAAACATTTATAGCAAATCTATCCAAGTATTGAATTATGCTTACTGTGGCAATTTTTTTAGTAAATCCATCATAAATGCAACCAAGCTCCGTAGAGCCAACGTTTTTATGTGGCCCTATTTTATTGATAAATGCAAAGCGCAGATATACATCACTGCGAGCCTTGGCCTGGATCAAGGATTTTGCAAAACATTCAGAAACATCTCGATATGCATTTAAGTGGTCAATTTGATTTGATACGACTTGGTTTTCTTCAGGTTTTTTTAAGACTATTGGATGGTTGATCGCACATCCTAAATGCTTAATAAAATATAACTGACAGTTAATCATGTGTTTTCGATATTCCCCATGAAACAGCCTTGCCATCGAAATTCTATGCGGTCTCCCCGGCGATTCACATAATTTTCTAAGACATTCAGACATAATCTCCCACGATTTATCATAAGGTTGTGAAAGTGTTGAGTTGCATTTCGTACATATATTCTTCGGCCATTTTAATATATTACTATTTAAGCTCTGTATGAAATCTGTCTTTCCTGAGTTGTTACAAAAATATAAGCGTGAACCTCTCTCAATTTTTCCAAATATAGACTTTAAGTCGCTTTTTTTCGTCATGTGTTCTCTACAATCAGCAGGTCCTTTGCATATCCAGCACACAAAATCCATGATTAGATGACCTATGGTTTGAGTTGCCCTAAGCATGAAATTAATCATATCAGATCATCAAAACTGCGACATCAGGGCTTATAGGTGCATGCGGAAAGTGTGCGTTGCGGCACACGGCCAATGGCCGTACAATTACCCCTTAGACAGGAGCTTCACCATGCCTAACGCCACCGCCACACCCCGTACCCGCGCCGAACGGCTGGAGGCCCGCGTCACCGCCGAGCAGAAACGACTGATCGAACAGGCGGCTGCCCTGCAGGGCCGCAGCGTGACGGATTTTGTGCTGTCCAGCGTGCAGGACGCGGCTAAGCGAACCATTGAGGAACATCAGCGTCTGGAATTGTCGCTGCGCGACAGTGAAGCCTTTGTCGAGGCGCTGCTGAATCCGCCCGCCCCGAATGATCGGCTACGAGAAACGGTGGGCCGCTATCGGCAGGCGATGGGCGTCTGATCACCGTGGCGGGGGATCGAACGTTGCGGGTGGAACCGCTGGCCGCCCACCATCCACGTGACCGGTTCACCAGCGGTGTGCCGGCGCTTGACAGATATTTCCGCGCCAATGCTGGCCAGGATGCCCGCAAACATCTGGCGGCCAGTTTTGTGCTGGTGGATATCGGGGATCAGGTGTTGGGTTATTACACACTGTCCGCCAGTTCCATTCTGTTGACCGAACTGCCGGATACCATCACCAAGCGACTTCCCCGCTATCCCTTGATTCCAGCCATTCTGCTGGGGCGGCTGGCGGTTGATTTCGCGCAACAGGGGAAAGGGCTGGGGCGCTTTCTGCTGGCCGATGCGCTTCACCGTGCCTGTCGCAGCGACATTGCCGCCTTTGCGGTTATTGTCGATGCCAAGGATGAGGCAGCGGCTGGGTTCTATCGCCGCGAAGGGTTTCAGCCTTTCCCGAACAGGCCGTTGAAGCTGTTCCTGCCGATGGCTACCATCCGATCCGTCTTCGCGTAAAACCTACCGCCCCATCACGCCCACCACAAACGCCTGCGCCTTGCCCAGCGTATCGGCATAGGGCGACACACCGCTGACCGGATCGGGGGTGTGGCTGGTGTAGAAGCTGTGGTCGGCCCCTGGATATTCCACCACCTGACAGGTGCGTTCCTCCGCGTGGGCGTTGGCGCAGAAGGCGTGGATGCTGGCGATGGGCACTTTGCTGTCCGCCGTGCCATGGAAAATCAGGGTGGGCGGCAGCGCCCCCACATCCATGGCGATGGGGGAAATCCACCAGGCCAGCGGTTTCAGATAGAACGGGGCGGGCGTTGCCAGATCAACCACGGGGTTGAACAGCACCAGGGCCGCCGGCTTGGCCCCTTCATTGGCCTGCAAGGCCGCGGCCAGGGCCAGATGCCCGCCGGCGGAACCGCCCGCCAAAACCAGCTTATTGCGATCAATGCCATAATCATGGGCATGGGCGTACAGCCATTCATAGGCCGCCTCTGCATCATTCAAGGATTGCAGCGCGTTGCTGCCATCGCGGCATTTCACCCGGTAATCGGCCAGAATCGCGGTGAAACCGGCGGCAACAAAGGCATCGGCCTGCCCACGGAAAGCATTGATATCGCCCACCCGCCAACTGCCGCCAAAAAAGAACAGGATGGCCGGGCGGGGCGCTCCTCCCGGCTCCGCACCGGGGGGCTGGAAAATATGCAGGCGCAAATCCCGATTACCCGGATGGGCATAGGTGACGCTGATGGCCCCTTCCAGACTGTCCGGCTGCGGACGCACGCCGTCACAACTGCCGGCCAGTACGCCAGCCACCGCTGCCTGCTGCCCCGCCGTTTCCCCATCCACCAGGGAACGGCGACAGCCCGCCAGCGCCAGGGCCAGCAGAACCGGGGCCAGCAAAGCCATCCGCCTCATCTCCAACCCGGCAATCCGCATTCCCCTACCGCACTGCATCCAAACGTATGCGGGCACTTTACCAGCATGGCGCGGGACGGGATATCTGTTTCCGATCAAGTGTTTCCTGATTGTGTGCAGCCCTACTCTGCTGCACCATCATCCAATGGGGTTACGGATCACAGGGGGATCGGCCGATGGGACCAGGGATGCTGCGGGGGCGCTGGCGCCGCGAATGGTTGGCCGGCATGCTGGGGATCGCCCTGCTGGCACCGGCTGCCGGGGCGGAAACGCCGGCGGTGCCGGGCTTCGTGAAGGCCGATGCCCAGGCGCTGACGCCGAAGATCATTGCTTGGCGGCGCGATATTCACCAGCACCCCGAACTGGGCAACCGGGAGACGCGCACCGCCAAGCTGGTGGCCGATCACCTGAAGAAGCTGGGGCTGGAGGTGCAGACCGGCATTGCCCATACCGGTGTGGTGGCCGTGCTGCGTGGCGGCAAGCCCGGCCCGGTGGTGGCCTTGCGCGCCGATATGGATGCGCTGCCGGTCACCGAACGGGTGGATGTGCCCTTCGCCTCCAAGGTCCGCACCAACTATAATGGGCAGGATGTGGGGGTGATGCATGCCTGCGGGCATGATGGGCACACCGCCATCCTGATGGGCGTGGCCGAACTGCTGGCCAAGCGCAAGGCCGACCTGCCCGGCACGGTGAAGTTCATCTTCCAGCCGGCGGAGGAAGGCCCGCCGGAGGGGGAGGAAGGCGGGGCCGAACTGATGATCAAACAGGGCGTGCTGACCAGCGAACCCAAGCCCCAGGCGATTTTCGGCCTGCATCTGGTCTCCACCTACCATGCCGGGCAGATCGCCTATCGCCCCGGTCCGGCCATGGCGGCGGCGGATAGTTTCCATATCAAGGTGAAGGGCCGCCAGTCGCATGGGGCCTATCCCTGGCGCGGGGTGGACCCGATCGTCACCGCCGCGCAGATCGTCACCGCGCTGCAGACCATCGTCAGCCGGGAGGTGGAACTGATCAAGGAACCGGCGGTGATCAGCGTCGGTGCCATCCATGGCGGCGTGCGCGACAATATTATCCCCGATGAAGTGGAGATGGTGGGTACCATCCGCACCTTCGACCCCGCCATGCGCGAGCAGATCCACCGCCGGATTGCGGAAATCGCCAAGGGTGTCGCCGCCACGGCGGGGGCAGAAGCCGAGGTGGTGGTGGATAAGGGCTATCCCGTCACCGACAATAACCGCGACCTTTCGGCCTGGGCCGCCCCCTTGCTGCAACAGGTGGCGGGCGAGGGCAATCTGGTGGTCGGCTCCAAGGTCGGCGGGGCGGAGGATTTCTCCTTCTTCCAGCAGCAGATCCCCGGATTCTATTTCTGGGTCGGCGCCACGGCGCGCGATGTGCCGCTGGACAAGGCCCCCTCCAACCATTCCCCCCTGTTCGCTGTGGATGAAAGCGCCCTGCCCTTGGGGGCGGCGGCGTTGGCCACCGTGACGGTAGCCTGGCTGGAAAGCCATTGAGGCAGGTGTTCAGTCGCCCCCAATAAAGGGGGCGCGCAGGCGGCGGTGATGGCATTCGCCAGGCCCATCGCCGCCACCTCTAAAGTTGTGTATTTAATCTATACAAAACCGAGACTGCGACATTATGTACTTAGGCAGCCGACCGACCATTGCTGAATCCGATCGAATATCGGTGCAAATAAACCTACTATTTCTCTGAATTTCCACTCTAAACATCAATGTTTCCATTGGGGCAATTTCAGCTGTTGCGTGTGTGACATTATTCACCACCAAACCAATGTGGCTGGGGAAGTAAATGGCAGCACCCCAACAACACCCCGATGGTGTGTCAATGTCTGCACGTCTTGCTGTCGCCTTCACGTCCCTGATGCTGGCTTTTGCCGCCCCGGCCCTTGCCGAGGGGGCCCACACCCACTGGTCTTACGAGGGCGCGGAAGGCCCTGCAGCCTGGGGCCACCTTTCCGCCGATTTCGCCGCCTGCGAAGCGGGACAGGCCCAATCGCCGATCGATATCGCAGGCGCAGTGCCGGCCCGCTTGGGCCCGATAAACATCAGCTATCCCAAGGAAGCGGCCAGCATCATCAATAATGGCCACACCATCCAGGCCAATATCCAGCCGGGCGCCTCCATCGAACTGGAAGGCCAGCGCTATGATCTGCTGCAGTTCCATTTCCATCACCCCAGCGAGCACGAGGTGGCGGAGAAGAAGGCCCCCATGGAATTGCATCTGGTGCATAAGAATGCCCAGACCGGCCAGTTGGCGGTACTGGGGGTGATGATCGTACCGGGGAACGAGAATGCCACCCTGACCCCCGTCTGGGCCGCGATGCCCACTCAGGAAGGGCAGGCCGATCAGCAACTGATGCTGGATCTGGCCAAGCTGCTGCCGGCCAAACATGATTATTTCCGCTATGAAGGCTCGCTCACCACCCCGCCCTGTTCGGAGGTGGTGCATTGGGTGGTGTTGAAGCAGCCCATCACCCTGTCGCAAGCCCAGATTGACAGGTTCGCCGCCCTGTTCCCGGACAATGCCCGTCCGGTGCAGCCGCAGAACCGCCGGTTCGTGCTGCAGACGGCGGAAAAGAAGTAACCGGGGGGCGCGGGGGCCGGCAGCCGCAGTGTGGTGCCGGCCCCTTGCAACAGAGCCCGGATTCCCGGCTGTCAGCCCTGCTTCACCTCGATCTTTTTCACCGTCTTTTCCGGCAGGGCGGCGCGGGGGATGCTGACGGTCAACACGCCTTTGTCGAACCCGGCTTCCACCTTTTCCTCATCCGGGATGAAGGGCAGGGTGAAACGGCGCAAGAAGGTGCCATAGGACCGTTCGACCAGATGATACTGGGTCTTCTCGTCCTTCTCCTCCCGCTCATTCTTGCGTTCGGCCTTCAGGGTCAAGATACCGCCGGTGATGTCCAGGCTGATATCCTTGGGCTCAAGGCCCGGCAACTCGGCGGTCAGCACCAGCCCTTTTTCATTTTCCACCACATCGACCTTGGGTGTGATGAAACCGGCATCGGCATTGGGCGGCACCGCCCATTCGCGGGTGAAACTGTCGAAAAGCCGGTCCATCTCCCGGCGCAGGCTGGTGAATCCGTCCTCGGCGCGCTGCGTGATATCATGGCGACCAAACGGCATCAGGGATCTGAAATCCATGGCGGCACCTCTCGCTCTGGCAAATGGCGGAAAACCGACCGGGCAGGGAAAGATACCGGCACCCGGCCGGTCTATCGGGACGAGATGGATACTATTCCTGGCTTTGCAAGGGCGCCTTGACCTGTGTCAAACAGGAAACGGCGGCGCACGCGCCAACGCTGCCCTGCACGCACGCAGGGCAGCCGCGCTGTGCCGGGCTTCCTTTGCGTTTGCGTGACGGCGGGGTGTGGGCTAAGACCGGTTACCGGTGTTGGGGGGCCACCCCTGCCCATTGGCATGTATGAAACATCGGTTCCTGCCCCATGAGCGATACGCCCACCAAGGCGCTGGCCGCCAAGGCATTGCTGCCCACCGGATTGCGTGACCTGCTGCCGCCGGACGCGGAGCACGAGGCGCAGATTGTCGGTCGCCTGCTGAAGGAATTCCATCGCCATGGCTATGAGCGGGTGAAACCGCCTTTGGTGGAATTCGAGGAGGGGCTGCTTTCCGGCTCCGCCGCGGCGCTGGCCAACCAGACTTTCCGCATCATGGACCCCGTATCCCAACGCATGATGGGTGTACGGTCGGACATGACGCCCCAGGTGGCGCGCATCGCCGCCACCCGGCTGCGCAAGGCCGCCCGGCCGCTGCGCCTGTCCTATGCCGGCCAGGTGCTGCGCGTGAAGGGCAGCAGCCTACGCCAGGAACGCCAGTTCGGCCAGGTGGGCGTGGAACTGATCGGCCCCGACCGGGCCGAGGCGGATGCGGAGATTGTGCTGCTGGCCGCGTCGGCGCTTTCCGCCGTGGGTGCCAAGGGCGTTTCCATCGATCTGACCGTGCCCACCCTGGTGCCTGCCGTAGCCCAGGCGTTGAACCTGACCGGCGATGATTATGACCGCCTGCGCGCAGCCCTGGATCACCGGGATGCCAAGGCGCTGGCGGAGGCTGCGGGGCCCCATGCCGATCTGTTCAGTGCCATTCTGGGGGCCAGCGGCCCGGCGCCGGCTGCCGTCGAACGGCTGGCGGCCATCGACCTGCCGCCGGTGGCAGAGGCTGCCCGCCAGCGCCTGACGGAGGTGGTGGCGATCATCGGCAAGGCCGCCCCGCATCTGGCCGTGACCATCGATCCGGTGGAAATGCGCGGCTTCGAATATCAAACCGGTGTCAGCTTCACCCTGTTCGCGCGCGGCGTGCGCGGCGAGGTGGGGCGTGGTGGGCGCTACCGCACGGGTGGTGACAGCCCCGTGGGGGAACCCGCCACCGGCCTTACCATCTTCACCGACACGGTGCTGCGCGCCATCCCCGGCCCCCAGCCGGTGCGCCGCGTGCTGCTGCCGCTGGGCACGGATTACGCCGAGGCGTCAGCCCTGCGCGCCCAGGGCTGGCATACGGTGGCGGCCATGGATCTCTGCGACGACGCAGCGGCGGAGGCCAAGCGGCTTGGCTGTTCGCATCTGCTGCGCCAAGGCGTGCCGGAAGCTTTATAACCTGATTTAATATCCATGGAGTTGTCCCCTCCCAGGTGAGAGGGGGCCGTTCCCTTGCGAGAAGAGCGGAGAGAATCATGGCCAATGTGGCGGTCGTCGGTTCCCAGTGGGGCGACGAAGGCAAGGGCAAGATCGTCGACTGGCTGTCCAGCCGTGCCGACGTGGTGGTCCGCTTCCAGGGCGGCCACAATGCCGGCCATACGCTGGTGATCAACGGCGTCGTCTATAAGCTGTCGCTGCTGCCCAGCGGTGTTGTCCGCCCCGGCAAGCTGTCGGTGATCGGCAATGGTGTGGTGGTTGATCCCTGGGCCCTGCTGCGGGAAATCAATGCCATCCGTGAAAAGGGCGTGGACATCACCCCCGACACGCTGCTGGTGGCGGAAAACTGCGCCCTGATCCTGCCGCTGCACAGCGCCGTGGACAAGGCGCGCGAGGAAGCGCGCGGCGTCAACAAGATCGGCACCACCGGTCGCGGCATCGGCCCGGCCTATGAAGACAAGGTGGCCCGCCGTGCCATCCGCGTCTGCGATCTGGCTGATGAGGCGGTGCTGGAACAGAAGGTGGAACAGCTGCTGTTCCACCATAATGCCCTGCTGCGCGGCTTAGGTGCGGAAGAGCTGAATCAAGACGAGGTGCTGGCCCAGCTGCGCGAGGTTGCCCCCCGCCTGCTGCCCTATAGCGCCGTTGTCTGGAAGCGGCTGGACGAGGCCCGCCGCCAGGGCAAGCGCATCCTGTTCGAAGGCGCCCAGGGCGCCATGCTGGACGTGGATCACGGCACCTATCCGTTCGTCACCTCCTCCAACACGGTGGCCGGCAATGCCGCTGCCGGGTCGGGCATGGGGCCGGGTGCCGTCGGCTATGTGCTGGGCATCACCAAGGCTTACACCACCCGCGTCGGCTCTGGCCCGTTCCCCACCGAACTGCTGGATGAGACGGGGGAGAAGCTGGGCGTGCGCGGGCATGAGTTCGGCACCGTCACCGGTCGCAAGCGCCGCTGCGGCTGGTTCGATGCCGTGATGGTGCGTCAGGCCATCAAGACCGGCGGCATCACCGGCATCGCGCTGACCAAGCTGGACGTGCTGGATGGGTTCGATGAACTGAAGGTCTGCGTCGGCTATGAATATAAGGGCGAGGTGATCCAGCACCTGCCCGCCGGCCAGACGGCCCAAGCCGAAGTGCGCCCGGTTTATGAGACGTTCGAAGGCTGGAGCGAAAGCACCCAGGGTGCCCGTTCCTGGGCCGACCTGCCGGCGGCGGCGGTGAAATATGTCCGCCGGATCGAGGAACTGATCGAAGCACCAGTGACGCTGCTGTCCACCAGCCCGGAACGCGACGACACGATCCTGATGAAAGACCCGTTCGAGGGTTGAGGTGAAAAGGGGGTGGCACTGCCGCCCCCTATTCCCCCTTGCCCGGTATCACCAGCCGCCAGACATCCACCAGCCCCGTGCGCCCGCGCAGGCTGTAGGCACCGATAGCAGTCAGCGGCATATCGACGGTGCAGCCGCCGGCGGCCAGCACCGTGTCATCGCTGACCAGCACCACATAACATTCATCGCCGATCAGTTCGCTACCCAGCGCTTCCAGGCGGGCGGCCGTGTTTACCGTGTCGCCGACGATGGTGTAGTTGATGCGGCTGGCAGCCCCGATATTGCCCACGATCACCGGGCCGGAATGCAGGCCCACGCGCAGGCAGACTGGCGGCAACCCCAGGCGACGGGCCTCCTCCCCCTCCTCTTCCACCACACGCGCAATGGCGTGGGCGGCGCGCAGCGCGCGGGCGGCATGGTCGGGCTGGTCGTCCGGCGCGCCCCAGAAGGCCATCACCGCATCGCCAATAAACTTGTCCACCGTGCCGCCCTCAGCCTCGATACAGGCGGCGATGCGGGTGAAATGCCGGTTCAGCCATTCCGCCGTGTTTTGTGGCGACATGGTCTGGGCCAAGGTGGAAAAACCCTTGATGTCGGTGAACAGCACCGTCACCTCGCGCTCCTCAGACACCAGATCGCGCCCGCCATCGCGCTGGATCAAGCGCAGTACCAGGGCTTTGGGCACGTAGGTTTCAAACCAGCGCAGGCCGGTGATCATGGTGTTGAAGGCGGTGGCCGCGTCCGACAATTCACGAAAACGGCTGTCGGGCAGGCGCGGCACATTCTGGAAATCCAGGTTGCGCAGGGCAACGGCAGCCTTGGCCAGCCGGCGGATACGCCGGCTCATCATCTTGCCCAGCCAGAGCGCCACCAGCACCGAAACGATCAGAATGCCGAACCCGACCCAGAGCAGATGGGTGAAGCGACCGATTTCCTGATCCACATCGTCACCCCGCATGGAAACGACAAGGGTGAACGGGTGTTGGCCGTAATCGGGGATGGATTTCAGCAGATAGATATATTCGGTGCCATTCACCATGGCCCGACGAAAGGTGATGTCCGTGCGCCGACCGGACCAGTCGATGCCCGTATCCACCATCTGGCCAGCCTTGCCCTGCCCCTTGCCCGTGGCGATGCTGTTGGGATCCACCTCCGACCAGATGGCGGCGGCCACCGGGTCGCCCAGTTCTTCCAACGTCGGCAGGGGCGGTCGGTCCTTCACATGGGAAAAATCAAACTTGCGCCCCACCATGGCCGGATGGGCCAGCACATAGCGATCATCGAACAGGATGAAACTGTTCAGGTCGCTTTCCTTGGCCATGTCATCCAGAAAGCGGGACAGGCCGGTGAGGCTGACGGCGGACAGCACGGCCCCCAGGAAGCGGCCATCCCGCCGGGCCGGGCCTTTCACCAGCATAACTGTTGCCCCCAGCCCGTCGCCCCAGACAGGATCGACCCAATGGGCGCTTTTGGTGCCCATTGTTTCCATCATGATGTCCAGCGCCTCGGTACCATTATTCATGGCGGTGGCGGCCTGGGGGGTGTTTTCCTGCGGCACGGCCAACGGGTAACGGTCGGGCCTGATCAGGGCGATGCCCGCCACCTGCGGGGTGGCGATCACCATACCGCGCATCAAATCTTCCAGGCGTGGATCGTCATCGGAATCGACCACCCCCCGGCCCAGCAGATCGGTCAGCTTGTCCACCTGGATGCGGGCGGGGTCCAATTGGGCACGGACCCGCGCCTCGGCGATACCCACGGCCAGTTCCGCCTTGTCCAGCAGCAGGCTGTAGGTGTTACGGCCCGATGTCTGCACGCCCAGCCAGAAGACGCTGGCCACCGCCAGCAGCATCAGGCCCCCGAAACCCAGCGTCAGAACCCAGGCGATGGGCAGGCGCCAGCGCCAGCCGCTTTCCGCCGTATCCTGCGCATCAATGATCTTGGCAAATTCGCTCATGATGGCCGGGACGGTACAGGAGAGCCGTGGCTTTCCGCAACCGGCACCCGATCAACCCTCCGTAATGGTTTTGATCCACTCACCCGGACGCGGTTCAGTGCCCGGCGGGATGTTGTTCAATACACGTAAGCGTTCCTCTGAATGGTCGCGCAAGGGTATGCGTGCGCCTATTCCTGCCATGCTGTCGCCGGGCTTCACCTGCACCAGCCGCAGCCGGTAGGGCTTGAGCTTTGTCTGTTCATCTGCCGACAACCGGCGCAGGCTCGTGGCGGTGGCCTGGAAGGCGGTGGAAAGCTGGGCTGACAAGGCCGGTGGGCTGACGAACAAGAAGCGGCGGAAACGGTCGCCCCCGGCGCGGATAGCCACCAGCCGCGCATCCATGGCGCCGGCCTTGGTGTTCAGCCTTGTCGCCGCCGTGGCCGCCGGTTGTCCGTCGATAGTCAATGGCGACAATTGGCCCAGCGGTGCATTGGCCGCCCAGATGCGGGTGATGTAATCCTGCGGCGTGGCGGCCCCCTGCCCCGGCACCTGATCAAAGACGATCTGCGCCCCATCGGGCCCGACACCCACCACCGCATCCTCGCTGTTCACCAGCCGGAATCCGTCCGGCACTTCGAACCGCAGGTTCAGGCCGGGATGGGTGAAAATACGGCCCCGCACGAAACCATGATCCGGACTGTCACCATAGATCATGCCGTCAATGGCGCTCAGATATTCATCCCGCCTGATCAGCAGATTGGCACCGCCACCCGCCTGCTGCGCAGCGGCGGCGGCCTGCTGCGCCCGCTCACCCGTGGGCGGGTGGGTTTGCAGATAGCTGAACTGGTCGGCCTGCCCCGGCTTGCCGGCCAGCAACGCTTCCAACTGGGCCTGCCGACCCATGCTGGACAGAAATCCCGCCATTTCCTGCGGATCGTAACCGGCAGCCGTCATATAGCGGATGCCCAGCCCATCAGCCTGCAGTTCCTGGCCACGGCTGAACCCGGCCAGTGCCATCTGGGAACCGGATTGCGCCAACTGGCCGATCTGCGAGCCCAGAAACACGCCGGCCAGCAGCGCCCCGCCCTGGGCCAGCACGCCGCGCCCATAGCGGTCGGCGGAATGGCGGGCGGTGACATGGCCGATCTCATGCCCCACCACACCGGCCAGCTCTGCCTCGCTGTTGGCCAGCGCCATCAGGCCCCGGCTGACATAGACATAGCCGCCCGGCAGAGCGAAGGCATTGACGATGGGGCTGTCCAGCACGGTGAAGGTGTAACGGGTGCCCGGCATCTCCGTCTTCTGGGCCAGCCGCTGGCCAAGCCCATCCAGATAGGATTGCAGCCTAGCATCTTCGTACCGGCCCCCGAATTCGCGCAACATCTCCGGGTGTTGCTGGGCGCCGATGGCGGCTTCCTTTTCCGGCGCCATCAAGGCGGTGAACTGGCTGTCGCCCGTGACCGGGTTGGTGGTGCAGGCAGGCAGCAGCAACGCCGCCACGACAAACGGGGTCGTACGGCGCAAAAGGGGGAGAAGGCTGGGGCGGCGCATGCACATTGTTATCGTTGCCTCGGCTGTTTCTCATGTCACGGCCCCTGCCGACAATCGCGGGCAATCAGACAGGGGCCTTGTGACGGCATGATGGCAAACCGGGACACGCTGGCCTAGCCCGCCGAATGGGGTGCAGCCCTTTGGCTGAAGGGTAACGGCGCGTTCTACCCTTCTTCGCGGTTGGTTCGAGCAGCGGCGTCTACCTCCCGCTTTTCCGCCTCCGTCACCTTGGGCAGATAGCGGTGGGCCAGTGCGTGATAGACGGCAGGCGCCCCTGTCATGCGTGAAACGGAAAAGCCGATCAGGCTGGCCATCATCACCGGTGCCGCCATCGAATGATTGCCTGTCATTTCCAGTACAATGACAAAGGCGGTGATCGGCGCCTGTACCACCCCGGCGAAGTAACCGGCCATGCCCAGCAGGGCGGCGGCACCCAAGGCGTGGCTGTTGAACAGCTCGGCAATCGTCGTCCCCATCCCGGCCCCGATGGCCAGCGACGGGCTGAAGAATCCCCCCGGTACGCCGGTGATACAGGAAAGCAGCGTGGCGGCGAATTTGGCCGGCATGAACAAGGTTGACATCGCATCTTTCCCGTCCAGCAACGCCTTGGACTGTTCGTAACCGGTGCCATAGCTGGCCCCGCCCGATGCCAACCCCAGAAGCGCCACCAACAGACCACAGCCGGCAGAGAATAATACCGGATGGTGCTTGAGCAATTGCCCCACTCGCCCAGGCAGCCCATAGGCAAAGGCCACCACCAGCCGGCTGAACAGCCCGCCCAGTGCGCCGCCCATCAGCCCGCAGGCCAGCACCAGCGACCAGTCCTGCCAGCCATGCAGCACGTCCCGCGTGGTGCCGAAATAGGTGTAATCGCCCTGCATGGCCAGCGACGCGATGCCGGCCAGCAGCACGGCGGAGAGGATAAGATGGGCCGAGCGGACCTGAAAAGCGCGGCCCATTTCCTCAATGGCGAAAACCAGCCCGGCCAGCGGCGTGTTGAAGGCGGAGGCCACCCCGGCGGCGGCACCGGCCACCAGCAGGCCGGGCATCCGGTCGCCAAGGCGGCGACCGATGCTGTTCATGATGGCAGCGCCCACCTGCACCGTCGGCCCCTCCCGCCCGATGGAGGCACCGACGCCCAGCGCCAGCAGCGTCAGCCCCATCTTGCCGGCGGCAATGGGCAGGGAGACCAGCCTGTCGCGTCGTTCCTGTACCCTGGTGGCGCGCGCCGCCACCGCCTGGGGAATGCCGCTGCCGCCGGCCATGGGAAAAAAACGGCTGGTCAGCCAGGCTGACAGGGCCAGCCCGGCGGGTGTCAGCAACAGCGGGGCCAACGGCCAGCGCTGCACAATCTGCTGGAACAGATGCG
>Ga0209373_10000262_pt1 | contig 106007 bp, 173 predicted proteins | sample Higcelweek5metaG_FD_187173 | JGI IMG/M metagenome (GOLD analysis project Ga0209373, IMG submission 187173) | Freshwater pond sediment microbial communities from the University of Edinburgh, under environmental carbon perturbations - High... | ecosystem: Environmental > Aquatic > Freshwater >...
ATCTTCTGCTTTCACTGTTTCCCTCCCGATTTTTTAGTAGTTCCCTACCCCATTTTTTGAAATCAACTTCACTCTTCGGGAGACAACTTAATCACTTTCTCTAGGTTTGTCAAGTCATTTTTTCAAAGTTTTTTGTGGCGGGAAGGCAGTCCCTCCCGCCAAACTGCAAGAATACCTATTCAGGGATGGTGTAGAGGCTATAGTGACTCAAATCCAGTTTAGGATGCCCTGCTTTTTCATGCAATCCAGCAATCACCTTGAAACCAGAGTACTCAAAAAACACTTCCCCTTCAGGCATACCATCATAAATAAATGCGCCACTAGGCACATCCAAAGCGGCTACAATGGCCTCCTCAAACTCCTTCCGCCGCTTCGCACTACAAGACAGGTGCGCCGACACCTTCAAGCATACGGCGGGTAGGAACTCCACCAAAGAACCGTTAAGGCCACCAATAATAGCAGGGATAGCCTTTCCGGCAAACGTAGACTTAACTCGGATAGCGTCAACAGCAACACCCGTCACTGCCATTTTCTCAAACATCTTCGGAGAAAAAGCGATAGGTGCGTCAGGAACCTCGGCAACAAAACTTGCAGTGAACCAATGCGCCGGGGAGTCTTCCCGCAACGCAGCACGTTCTTCAATAACATCCAAGTCCTCCACAAACAAATAGACAATACTTTTCATCTCCCACTCCTACGGTTATAGGGTTATTTTGAAGTTGATTGCAGAAATTGCTGGCGGGTGGGTAGGCACTCAAAAACCATCAAATATGCTAAGACCAAAAGCAACAAGTGTCAAGAGGGAATCCAAAGAAAAAGAAAATATCTTGGTATCCGCAGAAAACCTTGACTTCCCGAAGCGGGGTGGCTACCTTCTACCCAACAATTAAACACATACAGGAGAAATCGGGATGGCAACACAGAAGAAGAAAAAAGCAGATATATACACGAAAGAGATCATGCTGTCCTATACCCCAGAGACACATGCCAAAATCAAGTTCATAGCCAAACAGAACAAACTCACCCTGTCTGAACAACTCAGGCGCTTCATCACCAACCTGATCGAAATTTATGAACGAAAATACGGTGTTATAGATACCGAAGAGAAAAAGGAAGAAAAACCAGATAGTTAGCTAGTCACCTCTAAAACGCATCAGAATGCCCTGTGAGACGTTCTAGTATTGAAAATGACCTACCATGTGGTTTAGTAGCTAGAACGTCTCCTGGGGCATCCTGGTAAGAATCAGAGGCATGTATACCCAACACTGAGAGCGTACAAACAACTGCCAGGAGAACCCCTGTGTTAGAGAAACTATTCCATACCAAATTACTAGGAAATGTGTTAATACGTTCTGTTGCCTTTCTCAAGTGCCTTCGTTGGAATCCGTGGCTGTTCTCTTGGCTGTTCTCGACGACAGTCGGCCAACTGGGGAATTTTCCCGAAGGGAAAATTTTCCAGCTCTTCTCACCGAAGGCTTTCAGCGAAAGCCGCAGGTGAGCTTTCTTTATTCCTATTAGCTTCTCAGAGAAGATTCCAGATATCTTAAGGAACGGGTTTTCTCCTTGAAGTTTGAAACCACCCTCCCACTTTTTTACCAGGGTTTCAACCCTGCGGCAAAAAATTTCTCCTACCCCTCCAACCCCCATTTTGGGTCTGTTTCGAGGTCGTTTTTGATGCTTTTTTCAAGTATTTTTGATGTGCCTCTTGACAATCTCTTGGTTTGTGATTATCATATACGCTTACGAAAAACGTAGAAGGAGGGTTTTGAAGATGGGTACGTTTACTCGACCTTGGGACATCGTTGCGGGGAGCCTCCCCGCTATTTTTGAAGTTGACTGCACAAAAGAACGTCCGGTGTTCTATCTTATGGATGATCTGTTGATGGGCATGGGCATGTTGAACACCTCTGTTTTTTATGGCGTTGAGGAGTTCAAGACTGACGGCCAAAGGTTGGCTGGGTTGGAAGTCCTTCGTCGTGTTGCCTCCCGCACCATTTCGTTCGGGAAGGCATTTGAGGTTTTGCCTCTACAGCAGATCGTTGATCCTGGTCAGTCCCGTGGGTACTTCTGCCCACTTACGTTGGAACTTGTAACCACCACGGTAGCGAGACTCATGCGGGCCGGTCTTCTCTTGAGGTTCGGGACGGCAACCATGGGAACCGCCCCATCATATTCGCTGAACTTTCAAAAGGTGTTTGCGTCTCTGTCTGAACGTGTACCGTTGCTCGGGAAGCAGTTTAAGCAGACGGACAAGATCAAAGATGCTTTGAAGGCCGTAATCAGTCATCGACATTTCGGTGTGGCGTGTGTGTTCGCGTCTCGTTTAGGAACGGGGGTGGACATACCAAAAAGTGATATTATGGAAATTTTAGCGGGAGTAACAAAGGACATGCCTAATTTCAAAGAGATGATGGCAGCAACGACAGCGAAGGCGAAGAAGGCGGAAGCGGCCCGCCTGGAAAAGTTGCAGGAGGCTCCGATCCTGCGGTGGAAGACCACGGTGAAGAAAGACATGGATGTTGAGAATCGTGTCTTTATCTATCCTGATGCGGTGATTGCTCATTGGGATAATGTCGTGCAGAAGCATGACAAATTCAAGGATGCCTCCCCGACTGTGATGACGAAGGGAGACAAGGCGAGTCTGAAGTCCAAGGTTATGTCCTTGGTGAAGAAGGGCATGACAGAGGATGACATCCGTGAGCATTTCCGTCTGATCGTTTTGGGGTGGTCTTACATCCGGGCACAGTCGGTCAAGACCGTAGGTGTTCGGGCTGATGGCACTACCTATTCGATGTACCTACCCGTCCATCCCACCCTGCGACTGTTCACTTATATGTGGGATGACCTCAACCCGCAGTTGCTTAAATCCGCCAAGCGGTTCCAGCGTCCTGCTGAACTCCCCACGGATACGAAGCCGAAGCAGACTGCAACAGAGGAAGAAGTTTTCCATGTCTAATACTGGCAGCGGTGATAAAAAGATTATTGACCGGGTGTTGCGGTTTCCTTGGGAACTCATAGATTCAACGCATGTGTGGGGTGGGACGGATGATAAAGAGGTTATCACAAAGATGCTGGCGGTGTCTGGGGTTTCTGATGCTTGTCTTGAACCACTCGTTAAGAACACAGCGAGGTTCGCTCAGATAGCCATTCCGAATATCTTGATGTTGAACAACAGTAGGAATCCTATCCTGGCATACAGGAACTTCTGGCGTAACCTCCCGCTTAGTCGGGAGATCGACAGACCTACGGATGTTTTGGGGCCGGAACTCACACAGGATGAACAGTACACAGTGATGCGTGCGTACAAGTTTGATGCACCGTACCGCACTGTGTTTCATTTTGCGAAGGACAAGGAGTCTGTTGATAGCCTTGCCAGTTACATTGTCGGGACGGCTATGCTGACTTCCTATGTCTGCTGCTTGTCTACGACTGTGGGCAACGCTTTTGATGTGAGCCGTGATAACTCCTTTTCACAGCAACCCCTAGAAGAGTTTGAAGCCTTGAGGCGTACCCCCATGTTGGTGCTGACTGATCTTGTAGACGGCACTAAGATATCCGGTGATAGATTTGAAAAGGGATATGGCACCTTGAGTTCCTTGTTATATGACCGCTATCATAACGGACGTACCACTGTGTTCATTGATGATGTGGCATGGCCTTTAATTGCTGATCCTGATGAGGGGGCACCCCGCTTTGACATGCAAGGTATCAAGGCAATCACAGATGAATGGCCTGCTATTTTGAAGAAGTATCTCATGGACACACGAACCCGCATCCATTGCGATTTGGACAAGAAGTCGAACAAGGGGGTTTGGCATGTCAGTCGGTAGATACTTCCTTCAATCTTTATTGCAGGGATCAGATTCCAAAGCAAAGAAAGCACGGTTTCTTCAGTCCAAACTCGATGGGGTGGATGAGAACGCTTTTGAACGTGTTGAAGAGCGTGACGCATTTACATACTTGAATGAGTTCTTTGAACAGTATGGTGTCCTCCCTTCTATCAATGTTGCACAAGCGGATACTGGTATTATTTTCACCGCAGCGGAACTTGAAGAGCCTTTTGAGTTCTGGTGTACTGCTTTGAAGGAATATCGTAAGGAAACGCTGATTGGTGATTTGGTTGCGGAGGCATCCCGCCTGCATATTGAGGGTAAAGTTGATATCCGCAACAAAAAGATAGAAGAGGCTTTGGAAGTTCTGCGTAATTTCGGGGAGGGCAAGAAGCACATCAAGAAATTGAGTGAACTTGTCCCAGAGATTATGGAGAGACACAACGCCATTCGCAGTAACGAGCGTGTGACTGGTGTTCGTTTTGGGCTTCCATATCTGGATGGTTTGACCGGAGGTGGGCAGGCATCTGACCTATGGGTCATTGCCGGTAACACAGGATCAGGTAAGACCTTCTTGCAGTGTCGCATGGCCCTTGGTGCTGTGATGGGTAGGAAGCCTGAACATTTTTTTGTGGGGATGGAGAACCTTCCCGAAATCTTTGAGCGTCGGCAGATTGGTCGGTTGCGGGAAGGTGAAGAACTGGAGACTTGGGAACCAGCTACAGCACTTTTCATTTCAATGGAGATGTCGAATCTTCAGATCGCTTCCAGGGCATTGTCCCTCGGGACTCTGACCAGTGGGACGCAGTTACGTCGTGGTGAGATGACCATGTTTTCTGAGCAATTCATTCAGGAGTTCAGTTCTCGTTGGAAGGCGTGCGGGGTGGACGAACGCCTGATTCTCATCGAAGGTAATATCAACATGACGGTGAACGATGTCTTATACTATATCCGTCAGTACCGGCCAGCTATCGTGTTTGTTGATGGTGCTTACCTCCTCAAGATGAAGGGCGGGCATGGTGATAAGCAGTGGGAGAGGATTTCAGAAATCTTGGAATTGTTGAAACGTATAGCGATGGCGGAACAGATTCCTATTATTTGCACCTTCCAGTTTAACCAGAAGGCCAAAGACCAGCAGGTTCACGACATCATGGGTGGTCAGGCCATTGGTCAGATAGCCTCTGTCATCATTAAAATATCTGACGACACTGAGGACATGACCGGGAAGGCGTTTACAGTAGCCGATATGGATGCCAAAGTCGCTACCCTGCTTAAAGGGCGTTCAGGTGAAAGAGGCCAGATCAAGTTGTTGTACAACATGACATCCACGCAAATCACAGAGACATCTGTCAGTGGTACGTCTGTTGACTTCGAGATGCAGACGCGGGGGGCAGACCCTATGCAGGCATTTGTATCCAGTAATCGTCCAGACGATGCCGATGACTTCATCATTGACATTCCAGAAGTTAGGAGTACCGATGATTCCAATACGGGTAGCCCTAATAGTACGTCCTCTTCCGGGGAACGGACACTTTCTAGTTTGTTAAGGCCCTAAGTTTCTACTTGACAGTTTTAGAACTTGTTGCTATCTTAGGTATCCCAAACGTGAGAATGGAGGGAACACACAAATGCTGCAAAAACTTTTCAAAATGGTGGGAGTACCGTGGACACCAAAGACGTAAAGACTTTCTTGGAACATGCCGGTCTGAAGAACATTCAGATCGACCAGGACCGGGGGTGGGTTCGTGCCAGTTGTCCTTTTGCTCCGTACAAGCATCAGAAAGGTACGGACTCCAACCCCTCCTTTGGGGTGAGGGTTCCTGATGAGGAGGTCAAGACTCCGTATTATACCTGTCTGTCTTGTGACTCTTCTGGGAGCCTCCCCGCCCTGGTGGCATCATTGCAGTTTCTTACTGGCAAGTCTTTGCGGGAAGCCAGTCTGTATATACAAAGTTTTCCAGAGGCATTCCCGTTCAATGAAGCGAACGGTGAGCATAAGAAAAAGCGTGTCAAGGTTGATAAGTACCTTGATGTGTATGAGCAGGAAAGGCACAACAATGTTCCCATCCCGCAGAAGACATTGGATAACTACCCATTGATTTGGGAGATAGACTCCGCTGCGGCAGAGGAGGCCAAGGATTACTTGAAGAGTCGAAAGATTTCAGAGCAGGTTGTTAAGGATTACCAGTTGCGCCTTTACGTTGACTATCTTGGGCGGGTGGGAATCATTACTCCCATCATGGCACAGAGCGGGAAAGACACATTAGACCTGTGGGTTAGGATGGTAGCCTCTAAGAGGTTCTTCAGGCTCACAGCAGAGATGACAGGATGTGTTGTCAACTATAAGGCCACAGGGAAGTGGTTCGGTCAGCAGTATTTGGGACAGAGCCAGACGGTCATCCTGGTGGAGGGGGCGTTTGACCTCCTACGCTTGGTGTCCATCGTTCCCAATAGGGATAAGGTGGTGGTGCTGGCATCTTTCGGGATGCCTTCCAAGGAACAGATTGATGGACTATACGCAACCAACGTGTTCGTGGGTTTCGATGCGGATGATGCCGGGAAGGCTATGGCAAGTAAGGTTATTCGTAATATAACGGTTCCGTTTCTGGCCGTACTGTATTGGGACTTGGTTGGGGTTAAGGATGCCGGTGATCTTTCGGATTCCAGCCAGTTCGTCAAGGTGTACAACGGGATGATTCATATCGACAAGAAGACCTTCACTGATGTTGAAAATCTTAAAAAATCTTCTTGACATTTTCTAGGAAAGTGCTTATTATTGTTTCTGAAGTCAATGTGAAAAAAGTTTGGGGGAGGAAAGAAAAATGCCATATTTTGCTTGACAAAACTAGAAAAAGTCGTATATTAGTACTGACACCTGGAGTGTCAAACAACCCATGTAAAGCCCCAGAGCGGGCGATAGGAGAAGACAGTTATGTCTGGTATTCTTTATGGTGACGATGGTTGGAAGCGGGATGCGGAAGAGCGTGAACGTGCAGCCGCACGCAAGATGGGAGGGGATGACTACCAGCCCTTCCGGTTCTTCCAGAAGGTGGGTGACTCCGCTTATCTGCTGTTTCTGGATGACCCGATTGCCTTTGTCGAGGAGCATGGTCTGTACCAGCCGGGGGCCAGCCCGCCCATTTCGTGGCATACCTGCGGAATGGACTTTTTCGGGAAGTGCCCTCTCTGTGATGGTGCCAAGCAGTACCCCGACAAGAAGGCCGGGAAGTCTCTCACCCTGTACGGGTCTGTTCTGAACCTGACCGGGTATCGAAACAAAAAGGGTGAGGAAGTCAAGATGGCGAAGAACCTGATCCAGTTGAAGGCGAAGGTTCGCGCCAAGGTTCCCGACAAGAAGGCTCTGGCGGGGGGTTCGATGGCTTGGTCGATTTGGAAGTTTACCCGCTACGACAAGCAGTCGGGGACGGGGGAGGATTTCGACTTCATCAAGAAGGTGTCGCCTGCTGATCTCCAGGCTGACCCCGAACTGATGCGGTTCCTTCCCCAAGGCATCCCCTTTGAGGATTTCATCCAGCCGTTTGACTACGGGAAGATTCTGGCCCCTCAGAGTCTTGAAGCTCTGGAGGACGCCGCGAAGCGTTTCTTCGGTGGTGGTGTGACCAGTTACTCTCAGCCTGCTCCTGCCCCGATGGCGGCTCCCTCCCTGGTGGCCCCTTCTGAGGCCCCTGCCGACCTTGTGTCCCCTCCCCCTGCCGGTATGACCGGCCAGGACATCCGCTCCCTCCTGTAAACCTCCAGCCTCCTTGGGATGGGAACTCACGATGGGTGGGTTCCCTCCTTTGGAGTTTCTTTGTGTGTCTGCTGGATTAGCTCAAATGGCTAGAGCCGCTGACTTGTAATCAGCAGGTTGCGGGTTCGAGTCCCGTGTCCAGCTCCACTAAAAATTTCGCTTGACAAGTTTAATAACAACAGGTATAGTTAAAGCATACTTTAATAGAATTGTAAGAATAGGTAAAAACGTGTTTTCAAAAGCCATTGATTCCACACACTACTTCGTTCAGAAGACAGAGATTCCGATTGACTTGGATGTCCTCCGGGGGCGTCTCACAGTACGCTCCAAGTTCAAAGATAATGAACCGATTAAGACATACAAGGAAACCGAAGATTACTTTGGTATTCCTCGTCATTATTTTGACACCGGGGCTATCGCAGACGAGATCATTGATGCCCGTTCCTTTGGGACTCCCGTAGACATTCAGTTTGTTGGGGAGCTACGTCCCCGTCAACTCCCTTTGGAGCAGAAATTTCTTGCTGGTGTAGAGGCCGGTAGCACCGGGTTCATTCTTGCTGCTTCGACAGGGGTGGGCAAAACAGTCATGTTTCTCAACTACTTAGCGCATCTCAAAACTACAGCACTTATTGTAGTTCCTCGCTCCCGCATTGTTGACCAATGGAAGGAACGTATCCTTCAGTTCACGAATCTAACAGAAGACGATATTGGTATTGCACAGCAGAACGTGTGCAATTATGAAGGCAAGAAGATCGTCATCGGTATGCTGCATAGTCTTGCTAAAGACAAATATCCTGAAGAGTTTAAGAAGTATTTCGGGGTGGTTTGTTTTGATGAATTGCATACGGTGGCTGCCACTACATTCTCTACGGTTGTAGGTATGTTTCCAGCCCGCTACCGTTTAGGATGCTCTGCTACGTTAGATCGTCCAGATGGCATGTCCACGGTGTTTGAGTGGGCATTGGGACAGTGTAAGATCGAACTCAAGGGTACAACCGATGTTGTGCCTAAAGTCATTTTAAGGGAATACACGACAGAAAGCACGAAGCATCCGTACCTCCATCAACTAACAGATGCAAAGAAACGCAGAGGGATCATCATTTCAGCATTGGCTGAAGATGGAAAAAGGAATCACTTTCTCTCGTCATTCATCACGCAGATTGAACAGTCGGGAAGGCGCACATTGATGCTGTCTGATAGGACAGAGCAGTTGAAGACTGTTCAAGCCATACTGGTGCATAAACACGGTTACAATATAACTGAGGTAGGTATCTTCGATGGAAAGACTAAAACGGCTGAAAAGGAACGTGTGCTGTCTTCTTGCAAGGTTATATTGGCTACCTATGGTGTGATGAACATGGCGATTGATGTTCCTGATCTTCGGGGATTGGTGTTCGGCACCCCGACATCCCACGCAGAACAGGCTGTGGGTAGGATACTTCGCATGTGTGATGACACGAAAGAACCTGTAGTGTTGGACTTGATTGACACGGCGTACAAGGAATGTGTTCGGTGGGCTATTACTCGACAGAGTATGTATCGCAAGAATAAGGCAGTCCTGGTAGCATGAGTGAAAACGGTAAGACTGTTTCTTACGAGCCTAAAAGTCTTCAGCGTGTCCACCCCCATTTACGGACACGAAATCGAGAGTATGATCGTCAGAAGTTGTCAGGCCAACTTGCAGAATTGGAGAGGTTGGAGAACACTCCAGAAGAATCGTTGACTGATGAAGAGAAGATCAGATTCAAGATGTTGCAGGGGAATAAGTATAGGATTGGCTGGTATCGCATCCCGCACATGCGGGAGTTGATTGACAGGAAATTGCAGTACGATAAACTCAGGTCTGAACTTGAACAAGTACGCAAGAAAAATGCGGAGGCTATTTTTGAAGCCGAAAGCATGATACAGGACTTAGGCAATCGAGGTAATCCGTATGCTATATTCACTATTAAAGATGTTGCTGGTGCAGTTGGTAATGGTGTTCGTGTTGTCAAGATGATTAAGGAAGGTATCATTCCTGAACCGTATAAAGTTGAGACAGAGAAGCGGACGTATCATTACTTCGATGAGTTGCAGATAGCGTTATTGTGTGAAGCGGTTGAGCATTGTGGAAAGGGTGATTGGGAATGTATCAGGAACTATTTACGTCCCAGATGGGGATGGAGGGTGTATGACAAAGGGAACGGCACTTACAAGTTCCAACGGCTTGGTGACGGTTCGTAGGACTATGTTTGGTCAGGAGGCGGTGTCTGAAGAGACTATTGATATTCGCCCGTTTGCTACCGATCCCGCCCGGATTCGGGTTGGACGGGGCCTGACCATTGGGCTGCCGAATTACAGTTCTGCCAGGGTTGATGTCTCCATTGAGCTTCCTTGCTACGTGGAGGAGGCTGTGAAGGTCTATGAGGAACTGACGCAGAAGGTGGAGGTCTTGGTTGAAGAAGAGGCTAAGAAAATTCTGCAATTAACTTCAAAGTCCGACCAGCCCGCCAAGGCTGCAACCCTTTTCTAAACGGAGGAACCGTGGCGAATTTCAACGATGTGTTGTCTTCCAGTGCCCGTCTCAAGAAGATGTCTTCCTTGGTGTCCCCGATGTTCAAGGATGAGGTATACCGGGATTACCCACGGCTCCCGTCCTATGTATTCGGATTTGACTTTGCGACTGCTGGAGGGCTTCCCTGTGGCGTCATGACCCATCTCTACGGACTCCCCGCCTCTGGCAAGAGTACGTTCACGCACCTGATGGCGAAGGCTGTCCAGAAGACCTGTATGAATTGCCTCAAGCCGCTGTCCATGTGCAGTTGTGAGAATCAACAGGTCGGGAAGGTTCTCTACGTCCTCACTGAAGGGAACAGCATTGACGAATCTTACCTGTTGAAACTTGGGGTGGATGTGAAGTACCTCCCCGATGGTTCGTGGGATGAAGATCGGAACAACATCATCAGGGCCATGCCGGAATACGGTGAGCAGGCGTGTGACATCATCATGGCTGCTGTCCAGGCTGACGATATCTCGTTAATCATTGTGGACAGCATTGTGGGTATCACCTCCAAGGCCATTTTGGAGTCTGACTTTGAAGATCGTCAGTATGGTGGGGACGCCCTCCTGATCGGGAAATTGACTAAGAAGTTGAATCTGCAAATGATCCAAGAGACGAAGCGCGGACACAAAGTGTCCATCATTTTCCTCAATCAGTTACGGGCGAAGATGAACGCCTCTCTGTATGAGGAGAAGGAGCAGACTCCTGGTGGTTATGCGCTGCGTCATGCTTGTCGTTTGTCCATCAACGCCTCGCGTCTTTCTGCTGACCCCAAGGAGCGGGATGCAGACGCCAAGGTCAACTATGCTGACAAGTTCAAGCTCTCAATGGTGGGCCAGACATCCAAGCAACAGATTTTTTTGATTGCTGGTCAGGCTGATTATCGTGTCGTGCAACGCCCCTTCGATGGCTATGAAGAAGGGACTATCCTTGATGCAAATGAATGTCTGGCTGTTGCAAAAGACCGACTTGGTATCTTTGTTAAGGAAGGTGGAGTCTATACATTGATGGGGTTGGATTGGAAGTTTCTCAAGCAAGACGACTTCAAAGAGGTCTTTAGAACAGGACAGTACATTGACCCGGATACCGTGGAGGTCACAGAGGGTGCTGACGACATCATCAAGTACACCCTGGTGCAGGTTGCTCGAAGCGTTGCGCGTAGGAATATCGAAGAGAAGTACAACAAAAAAGTTATAACCATCGGTAGTAAAGACGCCCCTATTGAGGACTAGATTCTGATGGACATCTGCAACTATGAAGAACTTTGTGGACTACTGAATATAAGTCCAAGTTCCTTTCGGAGAATGGGGTGGCGTCGGCTGCCCCATTTCTTCGCAGGGGGCGGGAAGGACTTGCGCTCTGCCCGTTTCATGATTAACGATGTCATGGCAGTTTTTCAGGAGGAGGCCCATGACAATCGAAGGCTACAAGACCAAAGACGGGCAGCGGTATCGGGCGGTGTTCGAGTTCCAGGGACAAAGGCACAAGCAAAGAGGATTCCAGACGCAAAGGGAGGCCGACGCCTGGATAGTGGACGAAAGGAGACGCTTAAACTCCGAGATGGAACGGAGCTTGTGCTGCCACATTTCTGACTTTTCTAAGAAGTATTTTGAGGCAGAGGCATCCCGCATTTCAGCACAAACGCTCAGTTACAAGATGAAGTATGTTCAGGATTTCTTTGCATTTTTGGGGAAGGATACCCCTATTGAGGACATCACCAGGGAAGTGGCTATTGCTTTTCAGAAGTACATGCTCAGAACCACCAACCCTATCAATGTGAATCGCTACATTAGAGAGTTACGAGTCCTTTGGAATTGGCATATCACTAACACAGGGATCGTGTCTTCCAACCCTTTCAAGGTTCCTAGTCTACCTGAATCCAAGTACGTTCCGTACATCCCACCCAAAGAAGATATTGAAAGAGTTCTTGATACTGCCGAAGGGTGGATCAAGGACTTTTTGCTTTTGGTGTTAGCGACTGCTGCCAGGAGAAGTGAGATACGAAAACTCACTTGGGATGATATTGATTTTCAGAAGAAGATCATCAGGCTAAAGACTAAAAAGAGACGGGGTGGCGGGGAGGAATGGGACAACCTTCCGATGAATAGCATCGCTGAAAGCGTCCTTCTCCGTAGACATCTAGAGCGGGAGGGGGATGGAATCGCGGTATTCCCTCCCAAGTATCGTACCAAGAAAATGACGGCATTTCGTCATATCAATACTGTTTCCGAGATACTTCATAAGTTATGTGTGAAGGCTGGAGTCAAGCCTTTTTCCTTCCATCCCCTCCGTCATTATGTCGCTTCCATCCTTCGGGACAAGCACCAAGCCAGCCTGTTTGAAATCCAGCACGTTCTCCGGCACAAGAAGCCTGGAACCACGGCTATCTACCTAGACACGTTGAAGACTCCTGTTGAAAGACCTCTCAACTCCCTGTCAGATGAGTTCTCTGCCTTCCTGTGATCTGTGGGGTGGGCTGTGGGGTGGATTCTCTGGGGTGGTATGAAAATCATTGAAGATTTTTGGGAGGAAAGCCCACCCGCCGAAACAAAAAAGTAAGCAATTCAAGGGTTATATCTGAAGATTTTGGGATGGCCGTGTTGCTAGGTTAGCCAGTCACGCGAAACATAGAGCATAAGAAAAGGGAGCAAGTCTAACGACTTAACTCCCTTTTCGGTTTTTTGTGGGGTGACTCTGCGGGGTGGATTTATTTTAGAGGCGTCCTTCCCGCATCTCCTGGTTCAGAAAGAGGACTTCTGCTTCCAGGGCATCTTTTCGTTTGGCGTAGGTGGCGGGAAGGAAACACCCTGCGTACTGTCCCACCAAGAACTCCACTGTCCAACCGCCCTCATCCTCGTTAAACTCCACACGGGAAGCACGTTGAACTTGGGTGGTCCCCACCCCCGCCAGGAGGTCATCGTGGAGTCCTTCAATCGAACCGTCAGGGTGAATACGGTATAACTTTTTCATGGCGTTTCCTTCCCGCTTTTTAGCGGCTGACGGTGATGCCAGCACCTTCGGTTTTGTAGTAGTCAGCAGTCAACTTCTGATCCGTAGTGGTTCCAAGAGAGTCCATGAACTTCTTGGCAGTCTCCACACAACCCTTACCAGCAAACCCTTCGGCCTTGACTTCGATGTTCGTACCGTCAGGGGAGATGATGAATTTCACTTTCTTCATGTTAGCGAACCTCAATTTCAAGAACAAGGTTTCCTTTCGCATCCACACCGCAGTTACGGAAAGCAGCCCCGGACATGATAGCCTTCTGCTTCAGGATGTGTTGGGTGTATTCCTGATTGAACCTGTAGTAGTCGCGGGCCATAGACCACTCGTCCACCACAGGAGTGCCGTCCACCCCGATCACGTACTTGACCTTTCCGCTCTTGTCTCGCAGGACAGTAGCATTTTTGACTGTTTCTTTGGAGTAGGAGTTGGTGAAGTCCTGCTTCTGCATGGCCCATTCCATAGCCTTGGCAGCAACTTCAATCGCCTTCGCATTGGTCAACTTGATCGACACTTTACTCAAATGGCTCATTTCTTTTCCTCCAAGTACTTGTTAGAACACTCCTCACATCTAATCACACTATCAAAGAAAGTCCACCCCTCATTCTGACACCTAAGTACAACTTCCGTCTCTGAGGTTACAGCGTACACAGTTATGAGCACACCACATTCGTCACACTCTGCTGTCATATCAGAAGGAAAAATCACAGTAGCCTCAACCTCCTTGTTTCATTCGGATAAACCGAACAGCGTTTTGTTGTTCAATTTCCTTTGGCAACGTGATGGTCAACATCTTCTGGTGCGTATCCAACGAGATGGGTTGCGTGTTCAGTAGAAGTTTGTAACTCAAACTGTCCTGTTCCACCACCCCGCTTTCAATGACTTCCTTCTTCGTCAGGATACGCCCACGGGTCTTGAAGAACCACTTCTGCTTCCGCACCAGATCGTTGTACGACTTGACCTCTACGGTCTGCGGGCGGGCAGGAACCTCAAACTTGATGTAGTATGAATACGTCAGTCGAGGTTTCGCAAACTCTGCTTCCAATATGAATATCTTTGCAATAGGGATATCCGTCTCAAAAGCATACTTCCCAGACACACCAGCGGGCAGGACATCCGGCTTCAGTACCCATCCGTTTTTCTGTGCTTCCCATACCGGGATTTCCTTCCCACCAGAAACCAGGAACAGCAGAAACTTTGCTTGCGCTCCAGGCTTGAAGCTGTTCGTCCCACCGTTGTACTCGAAAAAGTATGACATCCCTTCCCTCCCCGTCGTTGTTGAAATAGATAATACCACTTTCTTTGGTTTTGTCAAGGGGTTTTTCACATTGACTTCAAAAAAAGCCCACCTTTTTGGGGTGGGCTTCTTGGTTACTTCGCGTTTTCCAGCGTTTGTCGGATGTGGGGTGGAATGTCCAGGGTGATCTTCAGATGTCCTTCAGACATCGCTTCGATCTTGGCAGCAAAGTCCAGAACTGATTGCCACCCCCAAGCTACGACATTCGTTTTATCGACACCCTCAACAGCGGACAAGCAGAACTCCGTTTGAGTCCTAACGGTAGCCTTACGCACAGGGGCACCGGGCTTGAACTCCCAATCAGGAAACAGCCCTGTGTCGTACTGTTCCATCCCGGTTTCTTGAGGCTCAATCTCTGCCAGGATAGGAGCATCCATCACAGCCACCTCCTCCACGACATCTTCTTTCACTTTACGCGGCCTTCCCATCAGTCCCCTCACTAGTTTCGGGTTTATTGCCTTCGTCCTCTCCACCCCCAACAGCAGGCTCCTGACCTTGAGGATTCTGAGGATCACCTTCGCCTTGACCGTAGATCGTGCCGTAGTTGTAGAGAGACTTGCTGAAAGCAAGCGGGGAGTCCGCCCACTCTTCATGCTCACCCACATACGGACGAAGTTGTGCATTAAAGTTCTCGTTAAAGAACTCAATGAGTTCATTGGGAGACAGGACACCTGTGTTGACGATGTGGGGGAGAAGACCCATAAGGTCAGCATTGGACTTGATAACAGGATCAACGGTGTCAAAAATCCACTCAGAAACGCCAAGGGCTTTTACGATGGTGTTGTTGATAACGTCATCGAACTTGTTGCGGGCCGGGATGAACACCTGATCTTCTGTGGCGATACGCAGAAGGTTGGCACTCGCGTAGTTCAACCCCGTATGCTCACCAAGGAACATGGCGGGGAGGCGGAAGCCAAAGGAACGGATAGCCCCCCGGCTGTCTTCGAGATACTTCTGGAAGGTAAGGTCATCCTTGCGGTATTCAGTCAAACTGGTGACGTTGAGTTTGGGTGGGGTGTCCTTCCCCTGGAGGTTGAAAGATGTACCAGAGGCTTCCAGCAGCAGGGGCTTATTGAACTTACCGATGTCCTCTGTATGGCCCTTCAGCATCGCCAGGAGGTCATTCATGGACTCTTCGGTGAGTTCCCCGCCAGCAATCGTAATCAAGAGGGGCGGGATGCCCTGCGACTCAAAAAGGTTGTGGTTGATGAAGTCAGCCTTGGTGATACCCATGACATTGAGAAGCGTTCCAATCCAACGTGGGATACCATAAGTACCGTTGCCGTACTTGAAGTGAATAACCTCAGTAGCATTTTCCCAGACATCATCTGAGTTATCTTTTTCCTCTTCCGTATGCCCGGTAAGAGCATTGATGTTACGCGGATCACCGAACTCTTTGAAGAAGCGAACGTCCTTCCCTAGAGTACCAGTGACCGCCTTGGGGTTGGAGATGCCCATAACGAACTTACGGAACCTTTTGCGGGAAGGAATCTTGATGTCCTTCCCATCCCGAGTCACATCCAGCACGATGTTAGTGAAATCACGATCCAAAGGGGTGAGACGCATACGCTTGGCGTCCAGCCAGAACAGTAGGGTAGGCTCCCCTTTCAGGTTACGCACAACTTCGATGTAACCATTTCCGGTGACACTGTAGTCACGATCCACGAACTCACGCAGGGCACTGAAAGACTCCTGCCCATTCGGGCAGTCAAATAGATTCTCCAGTTTCACTTTTTCGGGGTGGGCCTCATACTTCTCAGCGGGAGGGAGGTTATCAACTTCCGACCCACTTTTAGGCTTGATCTTCCACCCATAACCACCCACGTTGAAAATGAAAGCATCAACACATGCCTGGAGACAGCCACACTCCTCATAGAGTTCATACATACGCTCTGGCGAGTACGGGGGCTTCAGGACAAGTTTCGTCTCGTAGTGAGTCTCATAGAAGTCGTCATAGGCAACCTGACGGGAGAAGGCTTTGACGCTATCTCCCTGTTTTGAAGTCAACTGCGAAATCTCAGCCATGATCCTTTTCCGAAAAGCGGACTTGTGCTTGGCCTCTTTCAGTCCCTCTTTGAAACCTTCCGCAAACGGGTCGGTTGTCACTTTTGCCATCTGATTGCTCCTAGAGTTGATAGTCTTCAAGGGTTGCCAGGGTTTTACCTGTCTGGATATCCGACCCGAACGGGATGGGAAACTCAATCCCAAATTCTTTCTTAATCGGCGGGTTGACCATGCACTCATACAGGCGGGGTGCAAACGTCGGGATGAAGTCATCCCTAACCATGTAGATAAGTTCGTCGTGGATGAAGCAAACCAACTTCGCTTTATCTTCACAGATGTTCTGTCTGTGGGCAGTCAACGCAGAGAACAAAACAGTATCATTACTAGCAGACTGAATCGGCGTGTTGATTGCAGCCCGCTCATCTTCAGACCGTTTAGAGAAGTCCTTGGAGTTGATATTAGCAAGCCTACGAATAAACCCATAGTCTGTACGGACAAACCCCTGCTCTTTGGCTTTAGCTATTTCGTCTCTATGCCATCCTTCTAGAGCGGGGTAAGCAGTGAAGAACCCTTTTCTAAAGGCTTCTGCCTCTGCGAGTGTGATCTTAACCCCGTACTCATCACGAGCATATGCTTGCAACTTTTTCGCCTGCATACCGAAGAGCAACCCGAAATTCACAGCCTTCGCCTTGGTGCGGTAACTCTTCATCTCAGATGCAGACATATCCTGCGGGTTGCGTCCGTCCATAGCAATCAGCATTTCTGCTGTATGTGTGTGGACATCTTTGCCCTGCACGTACAGCCCTCGCAGAATCTCATCGAAGGCTCTGACAGCAGCCCAACGCAATTCTGCCTGTGAAGCATCGGCAGTGACGAAGGAGTAGCCGGGGTCAGCAATAATCAAAGAGCGAATGACATTGGCGATGTCTTTGTTACGCTTGGGAATCTGCTGCAAGTTGGGGTTGGAAACCGCAGTCCTACCCGTGGCTGTAGCACATTTACTGATGTTGGGATGGAACCGCCCATCAGGAAAGACGCATTTAGGAAAGCCATTGAGATAGGTGGAGTACAACTTCTGGTATGGTCCCCACTCTATGTAGGTTGAAATCAGTTCCTTGGCGGGATGGTCATCATCCAATTCATCCCGCATACGCACCAGGAGTTTCCGGCCCACCCCATCCCCACCGGCAGGGGTCTTCTCCAGAGGATTGAGATTGAAGCCTTCCTTGGAAAACAAAACATCCCGCAGAAGGTCAGTACGAGACAGTTTAAGTCCCTTCTCCCGCTGGCGTTCAAGAACTTTTCTGGGCATGAGCGAGATGAACTTGTTCGTCTGCTGATTCAGGAAATCTGCCACCTTCTCTTTAGCGGCGGGAAGGCGTTCCTGGTCGAACAATACACCGTTCTTCTCAATCTCATAAAGCACTTCTGTCGTAACCGGATGCACCAACTTGATGTAGTATTCAGCAAGTCTCATGTCGGTACACAGACGATCTTTCAAGATAGTTGCACAATCAAAAGTAGAGGCAGTGTCACCACAAGCGTACTGCGAGTGTCTTTCGGGATTCTCTTTTGCAGCAGCAAGCATGTCAGACTTATCAACTTCCTGTGCAAACTTCGCTTTATGGTCAACACGATAAGGAGCAACTGCGGATTGAATGTCTTGCAAAGATGCTCTCTTGTACATGTCAGGATCGAGTGTGTGCATCACTGATTGGACATCAAGTGTGTACGCTTTGACTTCCTCCCGCTCAATGCCTAACTGACGAAAACGATGAAGGTCATAGTTACCGTTCATCATGTACTTTTTGATGGTCGGGTCGGAAAGAATCGTGCGAAGTTCTTCCACCTTTTCATCATAGTGTGCTGCTTTCTTCACAAAAACATCAACAAGTTCTTCCTTCCTCCCCACTTTACGGGGCCATTTGATAACAAGTTCATGTTCCCCTTCCACCACCTCTGTAGCCAGCCAGATATTGTATCCATTGGTCGGGCTGGTACTCACAGAGTACGAAATCACAATGGAGTTGGGGTTGGCGAAGTCCTTCCCCTGCGTCTCCGTGTCCACCGCAACCGCTTCAGGATTTGAAGCGATTAGAGATTTAATCGACTCAACGTCACGATAATCCAGTTCTCCTGTTTCCATCAACTGATATCCGTTCTTCATGAACTGGAACATCTGGGAGATGTCTGGACGCCACTTTGCAAACTGCTTCTGGTCACGGAGGCAGAAACCAGTGGCATACGTTGGCATGACCCAACACTGAAAGTCTTCTGAATACTGGAGCATCCCGCGACGTTTGGAGATGCCTGTCTGGTTGAGGACTTGCTTGAAAGCAGTATCCCCAAGGGTGAGGATCATTTTGGGTTGGAGGTGCTTGAGAACATCATTAACGTAAGGCTTACAATGCTCAAGCACACTCTTCACCAGTTTCTTGTTCTGCTTCTCTTCAATGGTCAGGTGGCAACGGTGAGCAGGCATGTAATACGCCTTGTTGCCATCAAATCCGTTGGCAGCAAGCTCGTTGGCAAGTACAGTACGCTGATCCCCGGTCATTATTAGGCTCTTAGCCAAGTCCTCTGCCGATGGCCCGTCAGTCACCACCACAATTTCGGGGTGGTCTGTATTACCGAATCCTTTGAGATTGGTGAACAGACCCTCCCCGACCTTGCGACGGTATGGACCCAAAACAGGAACCTTCTCTTTTCCGATCTTTTCAAAGAGCGGACATCCCTCGCAGTGCATATATTCCCTCCTAGTGTCAAAGGGATAATATACATCATTTTCGAGATTTGTCAAGGTAAAATGGGGACTTTTCTTGGTTTTGAAGTCAACTTCAAAAACTATTTCTCTGCCACGGGCAGGGTGACGGTCTGCTCCATCTTTCTTCCGTTGGCAGTGGTGACTGCACACTTAACGCTGTACTTCTGTTTTGCCGTCCCGCCAGACAGCCAGACAACCGCTTTGGTGGTGTCGTTTGTCTGACTCATTTTTGTAATGCCTGTGGGAACAGTCCAGGTAACTGCGGAAATGGTGTCCCCTGTGACAAGACGGGCAGCCCAATCAACAGTGTAGTCCAATTCTTCTTCGGGGTCTTTAGAAGGCCATAACAGTGCCATATCTTAACTCCTTACGCTTGAACGGTTCTATTTTCAGAGGATACAGAAACAGAGCGTGTTTCCGACCCGACAACCACGACTCTAACTTCTTCACCTAGGGTTACTACCCTGTTTTCCATATCAACCTCTGCTAGTTGTAGGTATCCAGAATCCCCCTCCCCCACTGCACCGTTGGTGCCCGACACAGCGGGGGGAGGGACTTCTAAAGCCCTGGAAGCGGAAACCACGATAGTGATTATTCTATCGCCGCCGCCAGTAGCCATAAAAGCGGGAAGGAGAACGCTCATAAAGGAGTCCTAGTCGTACCATCCAAGCTCAAGTCAAAGGAGAATATGGGTGTAACACCGTCGTCTTCGTAGATAGTGATACGCTGTCCACCTTCAGCGGTTACTGTGATTATTGCTTTATTGACGGATGCTTTTCTTGCTGAAGAAGACTCTTCCGCCGCTTGTTGTAACCAGTTCTCTTGCTCTGTCGTAAGTCCTCCAGCCCCTCCATCATTTATCTTCTTGCCCATAGTACCTGTGACAGTGAAGGCTTCTGCTTGGCAAGACCACACAGCATCCGCTAACGCCTGTGGGGACAACTCTGTGTAAGGTAGGGCAGACCCCACCATATGCCCCAGAGCATAGGGGTCGAGATTGCCAGAAAAGGACATACCAGCAAATGCTGTCCTAGCAGGAGGTGAATCATCCAAAGGTAACATGGCAGCCGTTCCCGTAACAGTGAGCGTGGACGTAGCATTTCGTGCGGGAGGGGAGTCATTAACAGGCAGTATGTTCACTACAGGGACATTTAGGTGTATAGTGCCCGTAGCGGTGTATAGTTGGATTTCCATGTTCAACGGACGCGGGGTGGCTTCCCCGTATATAGAAACTTGAGCAGAACCATCTGCATCAAGCACCGCCCCCAACAGAGCAGTTGTGAGCATCCCTATAAGTGCCTCACCACTACGACTAGGGGGAGAATCGTCTAGAGGATAGGCATCAGCGTCACATACCAACTCTAATTGGGAGTGCCCTGTGCGGGCAGGAGGAGAATCGTCTAGGGGGAGGATGTTTGCGGTAGCACTAAATGTTATTGCAGAGGAACCAGCCCCTTTGACGTTTGCTTCGAGTTTAATGCTACCGGGCTGCATGGTTATGGTACAGGTGCCGGTGCCCCAAGCAATCAACTGCCCGTCTAAAGAGGCAGGGGTTATGCTCAAGGCAATAACGCCCGTGATCGGGACGCCCATCAGGCCGTTGGCGGTGGCCGTGATCGTGTTGCTGAAAACGCGCCCACACAGGTCGCCGCCTGTGATCGGTGGCACGAACCCGGACATGCCGTAGCCCACCGGCACAGCCGACTGCCGCCGGACACCCGCCCATCCGGTGTAGGCCGCGAGGCCGTCGCCGTTGAGACGGTGCGGCTCGAAGGAGGTGAACCCCGTGTCCAAGGTTTGCGCGGTGCGGAGATAGTTGCCGTTTGCGATCAACATGGATTAACCCCAGGCCGTCTCAAGATACCCGTAAAGGCTTGTCGCCGCAGTGGTTGCGCCGCCAGCGTACATCAGGAAGTCCAAGCACGCACCGTCGTAAATGCGCGGGAGCGACGGCATCTGGAACATTAAATTGCGCTCACTCGCGACGCCCGCTGCCGGGATCGGAATGGAGGCAATCGGACGGGCCAGCACCAGCGCGGCGGCAGCAGACGCCCCCGTGTAGGCCGTGCCGCCAGAGAAGGTGAACGACTGCACCGAACGGATGCCCGTGTCACCGGCCTGGAGCGGGATGAAGTTCAGCTTGTTCGCACCAGCAGCCGTGTGGATGATCTGTCCGGCGGGGGGAGTCGCGTTCATCGACAGCGTGGCAATCGGGCATTTGCAACCGGATGTGCCTGCTTGGTTGGTGTAGGTGAACTCGGTCAGGTTCGGCCCGCCAGCCGTCGCGGCGACGGTGGAGACGAAGAAGGCCCGCACCCCGGCCCCGGTGGCGTAACGCGGCAGGGTGATGGTGTTGACCAGGGTACGCTGCGACGTGCTTATAAGGTCGGCGGACGCAATCGGATAGTACAGGAGGTGGTCCATCAACATGAGCCAGGACGGCCCATAAGCAGCGGCAGTCACAGCCGCGCCCAGGTTGACGAGGTGCTTCTGGTCGGTGGAAACGTCGCCGCCATGCCAGATGGTCGGGAAAGCACATGTCAAGGTGGGCGTTCCGGTGCTGGAGCCACCCGTGACTGCCGAGATCGTGAACGATGTCCCCGCGCTGATAGCCGTGATAAAGGCGTTGGCCGGGATTGTGACCGTGCCCGCCGACCCGGAAACCAGCATCCCGATGGCAAGCCCGGAGGTCTGCGTGGTTGAGATTGTCGCGCTGGCGGCGGTGGCCGTGCCCGTGGTGATGTTGACCGGCGTGGAGGACATCGCCACAGCGGTCTTGGTCGTGCCGCCGAAGAGGAACGCCGGGGGCGTGCCTCCAGCAGGCAGGAGGCTGTACCAGACCGACGCAACCTGAGCAGCGGCGTTGGTCACGCGGGCGAAATCCTGACGCCACATCTTGCCTTGTGTCGTGACTTCAGACACAAAATCGTCTATTGAACTGAATCCAGCCATGTTGTATCTCCTTTAGGACCACACGAAAGTGAGTTCTGCCGCGCTCAAAGGAGTCGTGGCGGATGTTGAACGTGCGATAAAATTCAGGTATGCACCGTCTCCAACCTGTGACAAGAAGCCCTTCTCAAGTGTAAAATCGATCTCGTTGACGGTTTGTGTGGCGTTGTAAGACGGCGCACCTGCCGCCCAAGAGTTTGCGTTTGGGTACATAGTCGGGATATGCACAACAGGTTTGACCCACACCAGGGCGAAGACGCCGCCCACCGCAGACTCAAGTTGGATTCCCGTTACAGTTGACGGGAAATCGCCAGGATGCAACTTGATGAAAGGGTCATCCAGACCAGCCGACGAACTGTATGACGAAAGCACAGACCCCGGGGCAAGCGAGAAGCCCGCAAGATTGCGTGGAGATGTCCGCTCCATGCCGTGCTGGTTGACGTAGGTGATCGTGAAATAGGCACTGCCCGTGCCTGCGCCCTGGCCGACCAGCATCAGCCGGATGCCATTCCCTCCAGCGTGGCGGGCATACGCCAATTGCGATATACCCTGCACGCCGGTTTCGTCGCCGTCCAAGAAAGGCACGTACATTTCGTAATCCAGCAAAACATACGCCACCCCCGCGCTCGTCGCGGTGCCAGACATCGAGATGCTTTTGACATACTTTCGGGCCGGGGCGACATCCGGCCCGTGGTAGATACCGTCCACCGCAGCCAGCCTACTGCACACACCGGGTGCGCTGGCGTAGTAGTTCGCAGGGGGGCCGCCGCCTCCATAAGACATGTCCACGAAGTTGTACTGCGATAACGCGGGCGCAGTACGTCGCCACATGGAAGTCCATGCCTTCCCGGCCTCAAGAGCGCGGGTTATCTCGTCAACGGCGTTGAATCCTGGCATGGCCTAGTCCGCTCCAACGCTCAAGGCCCCAATGGCGAACTGCGGCTGAATGCCAGCACTCACGTTCAGCGTTGCGGACAACGCACCACTCACGAGCATCGCAACGGCCCCGCTTGCGGTGTCCACCACGGCGAAATGCGTGACGGCGTTCGTCCCGGCAGTGCAAGCCCCGAACTGGATCAGCGCGGCATTGGTGAAAGTCGAGCCACCATCAGTCCAGGCGGAAGCCTTGGTCAACGCAACACGAGCGTAGCCGGTGTAGGTGGCCTCGTTGGCAATGCTACCGGCCTCGCCCGGGTCAGCAGTGAACAGCGCAAGGTACTGCGTGGCCCCGGTACGCCAGGAGGGGTCTTCCCCACCAAGAACCATGCTCAAAACCGCATTTTCAGTATCATTGGACATAGACATGCTAGAGTCTCCTGTTTAAGATGGTTGAAGTTAATTTCAAAAACTAAAGGGCAAATATTAAAGCCTCCAAGTCAGCACAACGTCTGAACCAGCCTTTCTTGAACTTCTGAAGCACGGGGTTATTGGCTATGATGCTGTTGTAGAACTTCCGCCTTTCCTCGATGAAACGTATGGCAAATGTCCTATCTGCTTCCGGGTTGGAACAGATAGCCTTTACAGCCTTTATGGTTTTAGGCCCGATCTTGCCGTCAATGGCTACCGTATGCCCAGAGTAGAAGTTACAAATCTGCTGAAGGATGCGGGACGCCCTCCCGCCACCGGCGTTGATAGCCGTGTCATAGAAGACGATGGACGCAAAAAACGGGAAGGAATCAAGATCGTAGTTATCCCAGAAGAAGTCTTTGTAGAGACGAAGCGCATCCTCTTTGGTCAGATGCTTGATGTCAGCCTTATCAATGTCTCCATCACCGTCGATATCTCCATCTTTAAGAGGTAGACCAGATAGAAACCGAAGACTGATACCCATATTAGTAGCCCCACCAGAATCTCCAGCCACATCACAATAGCCGCCTTCCCACTTGAAGACAAAATCTTGTGCGAGTTCATAGCTACTCTTGTCCATCTTACACCCCCACTATTCATTGGTGGTTTTATCAAGTTCTTCGTACTTTTTGCTTACAACCTTGAAGAGGATAGCTATGACAGAGGTTGCCAAAGTGCTTACCTCCCCAATCCCTAGTGGGATGAAAGTCTGGGACATAAGAGAAAGATATGCCCAAATAGACAGAATGAGAGTAGATGCCAAGACACAATAAGCAACAACGCCAGCCACAAGGATTCTCGTAGACGATGGGTTGCCATTATCATCCTCAAACACCTGTCTCCAGAAGCCCATTACTTCACCCCTATCTGGTCAAGTGTGTATTTCAGGTAGCCAAACATGGTCAGCCCTATTGCCGATATAGCAGTGCCCAACCACAGCACTTTCTTGTAAGCTGCGTGCATCTCTTTGACGGGGGTGGACGCCTCTTCCACGGCCTCTTTGAGGCTCTTCAGGAGGTCTTCCTCCCGCCTGATTTCGCGCTCTACAGCCAGGGCGGTGCGGGAAGAGCACTCTCTGTCATGTGTCTGGAAACACACAGAAATGGTTTCTTCATGCTCACCGATATGCTCTTTCAGTAGTTTTCGGATGTCCTCATTTTCGGGGACGGTATCCAGGGTTTCCAGTATTCTCACAACGCTGTTAGAGATGCCTGCCAATGCTTGGGTGTTTCTAGCCACCTCTTGGGCCAGGGAATCTGTAACCTCCTTCACTAGAGAAAGGAGTTGCCGTGCCTGCTCAATATCCACTACTGACCTCTCTCTAGGTTCTGAATCTTCACCTCATTCTCCTTGAGAATTTGGTGTGTCTTTTCAGTGGCCTTGAACAACGCATCTTTCATTCTAGCCACTTCCACCTGTGCCAACTGCAACAACTCTTCTGCTTGCTGATGCCTGTATGTGACATCCCGTCCGATGGTCTGTACCTCAAGAAGTCTTCCCTGCCTGTCAAAAATGCCGACCTTCTTCCATAGCACCCATCTGTTTGAGAGTTTCGTTTCCACACTTTCAGAGGTGGGGTTCTCCAGTGTGAGGGCTTCCACTTTATCATTGTGCATGGACATGAACTTGCCGCGCATGTAATCAGAAAGATTTGTCCCAAGAACATTCCCCAAAGACATATTCAATAAAGCACAGATGGCTTTGTTGGCGAAAGTAATGGTGCCATCGGGACGGAAACGAACAATGTAGTCAGGGGAGAGGTCAACCACAGAGTTGTACAGGTCACACTTGGATTGAAGTTCCTGTCTAAGACGGTACTTCTCTGCGGTAAGCAGTAAAACAAGCGGGAGGGTCTTCTGTTCCGTCTTCAGGACGTATGAGTCCGCCCCCGCTGCTATGGTTTCTTTGGCCGTATGCAAGTCATCGTCACTAGTGAGAACAACGATGGGGATATTCGGGCACAGGGCTTTAACGGCATCAACACTCTGTGTGCCATAACTGTCGGGAAGGTGCAGATCGACAAGAGCTATGTCAAAGCAGCCTTCCGACAATTTGTATTTAGCATCTTCCAGGGAGCGGACGGCAGAGTACATGTAGTCTTCATCCCCCAGGCTGCGCTCTAGGAGTTTTTGGACTACAAGGATTTGTGTCAGATCGTCTTCTATGTGCAGTACGCGAAAGCTCATGCCGTCCCCTTAATGGTTTTTTGAAGTTGACTTCAATCCTACTTGTTTGTGGCTTCCCGCAACTCTTTGAGTCTGGTGTTCTGTGCCCTAGCAGCCTCGTACTTTACGAACAATTTTTCAGCCCAATCCTTCAACTTCGTTATGTTTTCCATAAAAATTTCAGAGTTCAGTTCGGACTCTAGAGGTTCGTCCTGCACCATCTCCTGGTACTGCGGGCGGGGAATTTCGGGAAGGTCAAGCATCGCCTGCCCGATTTCAATCTTAGCCGGGCCGGTGGTGGGCACCCCCGCGCAGCCACTAATTGAAAATGTGAGTACGAAGATAACCAACAAGGTCTTTACTAGACTTTTCATCTAGGACTCCTTTCTCTATCGCTTCCTTGGCGGGGATGTAAGTCCGCTTTTCAATTACAGTTGTTTTAGCAGACGCCCTATCAACCCGCTTATCACATTCAATATCCATCTTCCCAACAAGTTCCTTCAGGCTGGTGACATCAATGGTCAACTCTTTCTTCCTGATTTCAGCTAGATTCAACTTCTCCTGCAAGGACACTTTTTGGGCTTCAAGTTTGTCGATAGATGCCTTGAGGTTGTCAATGGTATTCCCCTGCTGGTAGGCTCGAAATACCAGAAAGAGAATAACTAGGACAACTGCCGCGTACCCCATGAGTTTTGCATTTGTTATTCCGAACATACTACCCACCTACCCTATAAGTGTTCCAGTTATCCTAGAAGATGCAAAGACTGAGGAACTGGCCGCCGTTTGCTGTCTATAATACAAACTGAGTGTTCTTTTTCCAGTAGTCAACACGGGGCTGTGAATAGCTGCGACACTTAAATAGTCGCCACTCGCGTAGCCAGTCGCAATCGTATCAGGAAGAACTTTTGTAGCAGACACCATATCATAGACTGAAAAGATACTCTTAAAGCTGTTGTTTGCATATTGGGCATACACATTTATCCCTATGGTAGTGGCTTCTTCACCCCAAGATAGGATATCTATTCTGTCTACAGCATCAAATACTTCAATATCCACACTAGCAGTTGTGATATTGGTACGATCTATGGATTTAAGGGCACCAAACCCAACCGAACGCCTATTGTAGTAACTAAGGACGAGTCGCTGTTGTTCAGTGTCGGCCCAGGCGGGTCCGGTGATGGGGTAGGCCATCCCGACAAGCGTCTTGGCAGCAGTGACAGAACTAACCATCACCGTGCCGGTAGCATCCAGGGTGGGGGTGTCTGTCAGAAACTCAAGAGTCGGGCTGGAAGCGTTAGACACATAGATATAGTACAGGATGTTTGGGGTAGCTCCAGTAGGTGCCAATGTGATACCAGCAGCAGGAATCTGAACCATAACGCCATTGATGTAAATCCAGCCCCCATTGTAGCGGGACAACAGGAGGTTGGCTCCAGACTTCGTGAGCCGAACGCTTCCGTTAGGACGGAACATCGTGGCATTGGCAGGGGTCAGAAACTTGTCATTGCTAGTAGCCGCAAGAATCTCGGCAGAAGATGCAGGAACCGCCCCCGTAAACGCCTGTTTCGGGAGGGCAGCAGACAACTCCCTACGAAACCAGTTTCTCAAATTGATAGCCATCGCGCTATACCCCCAGATAAGTGATTATGCCAGACATGATAAGACAGGCACAAAAGGGCCACATAAAATCGTTTCTTCCATCCAAATCGTACTCTATTGGAGTCCAACCCCGCCACCAGCGAAGGTCTTTGGAGTGTATCTCGAAGTCACGTTTCTCCCTCCCCCAATAAAAGCCAATACCCAAAGCCGCACCGGCCCACCAATTACCAGTGGAGAAGCCAACTATCAGTTGCAGCAGCAAGGCAATAGCGGCGTGAATCACGCCATTCAGAAGTAGTTTGCTTGTCATGGCTAGGCCCATGTCCCAACATTCGGGGGGCGGTCAACGATCTCGACACCACAGGTCCGAACGGCGTCCGCAAGTTCAGTGTCGTAACACCGCAAGGCAGCATAGACCCCAGGAAGAAACGTCGTGGGGGTCAGTTCGTTGCCCTCTTCATCATAGGTGCCCGGAACGTCCACGACGGCTCCCAGGTAGTGTAGGGCGTGTCGCGGGGAGGCAGTCACAAATTCCCCCTCAAATGTCAGGCCGGGGGCTGGCAGGATAGTCACAGACGCCAGTGCGTCGTACATATCCTCGTAGTCAAGTGTTCCAATATAGAGGTCAATCATTATCCGCTCCTTACAGGGTCAACGCCTGGAGTTGGGAAGATGTTAAGGCACGGGGGTAGTAGACAACACTGGCAATAGTACCCTGCCACATATTTGCTGCTGTGGTGGGGCTGCCAAGACGCAATGTTGTCAGTCCTGTGGGAACACCCCCGGCGGTGTCAGTCAACACTGTGGCTCCATTGATTGTAAACTTGAAGTCGTTTGCCTTCCATGAGAAAGCACAGAAGAACTCCGTATTATTTGGGATAACCGTGGTGCCGAGTGAAACAACGGTGGAACCACCAGTGACAACGGAAGCCGTGACTGCTTTGTTGGTGCCTCTGTTGATGTATATTCTATTACTTGTGGTTCCATCATCCAAGTGAACAAGGAGTTCGTTGCTCACCGGGGCGTTCATTGGTGTTCTGGCCCGGACAACAACAGTACCTTCGGAGGTGTTAAAATCTATGCCTGACAGCAGGACAGTAGCGACATCCGCAGCCCTAGTAACAGTCGCATACGTGGTGTCTATGTAACTGGTTGGGATGGAGCCAGACTCAATCTGCGCTTGCGAGGCATAAACACCATAACCAACGGTGCCCGCATAAGTAGCCACACCATAAGTCGTGACAGTTGTACCATTATACATACTCAGTGTGCCACGCAATTGCGTTGAGGTAGCATCGACGATACAGGACACAGAGCAAAGCCAGTAGCCATCCCCCGCATAACGCATCTTAGCGGTGGGGAGAGTGCCACTGCCAGCGACGGTAGCGACATCCCAAGTGGCTGCATCCGTCCCGGCAGCACTACAAGTACCAGTGGTGAGGTCAAAAAAAGCATTGACACCATTTGTCCAACCGTTATGCACCAGACCAAGACGCACAACATTTCTCTCAGCGGCTTTCAGTTTGACGCTAAAAACCTGTAGTGTGTTAGCGGTAACGATCACTAGGGGGGTTGCCCAGGAATACGCTAAGGTTCCAGTTGTTTCACAGATTTTTTCGGCGTTTGTTGCGCCGTCCGGGCCTGTGGTAGCGTTGGGAGTGACAGTTGTATTTGTGGGGAGGTGCATGTCCACAATGGCACTGTAGGTACCTGACGCTGTAGACGTATCACCAGTGACAGTCCCAGAGAAAGTGCCGGTAACAGTCTTGAGTCCCAGATAAGTGGTGGTTCCAGCAGTCACATGGACAACAACACCAGCAGCCCCCCCGCCGCGCACAGTCTCACCCACCTGGAAAGTGCCAGTAACACTGGTGAGGGCCAGACGCTTGGTGACTTCCAGCATATTGGAGTACGGGCACAGATTTGTGGCAGCCGCTTCGATGAGCAGCCCATCACAAGTACCGGCGGTGACATCGAACGGAAACCGTGGGACATCCACGGCCTTGCTGGTGATAAGTCCGTTCTGGTTGATATCCGTCCCGGTTGACGCCCTGGAGTATCCAACAATCGCGGGAAGGGCCTTCGCATCAGCAAAAGGCAGCACCATAGCAGGGGTCACGGTGGGAAGGTCAGGGACCAGAGAAGCCAACCCGGCGGGGTGGATAGCTAGAGCCGAAGACGTTCCATCCAACGTCTCAGCAGCAGTGGCGAGTTCCACCAAACCAGTGCGTGTCTCATTGGCAGTCCTGTCGAGAATAGCCTGGATGGACGGGGGGAAGAACACCTCTGTGCCTGTGGGGGTGTCGGTGAAATCATAGACAGAGGGGATGGTAAAAATAGACCAATCTGCAAGGGTAGCAGCCTCCCCCACCATGCCAGAGACAGCCACAACCAGAGTTGTCACAGAATAACTGGTGACACTCCCGGTCATGCCTTTCTGGTTAGTCTCGTTCCAGATGACCACCTGAATACCAGGAACAAAGGATTTTCCAGAAGCAATCGTGAGAGTCACACTGCCAGAGGACACCATAGCCAACGAGGTGGTGGAGGCAGCAGTCAGCCCGTTACCGCCGCTGGAAGCGGACAGCGTAGCCAGACTGTTGATCTCGGTAATGACAGCATTGATCTGTTCCGTCAGGACAGGCAACGCCCCCAAAAAGGCATCCGCTTTGGTAGCAAAATTGGAGGGGTTACTTTTGGAAGGCGGATCAATCAGTTCCGTGATTTGAGCAATAGCCATCGAATCCTCCTCGTTATATCAGACCTTCAACGGTCAGGCTGCACTCATCAATAGAGCCGGGATGTTTTGTCTTGATGACCACCCCGAAATCCTTAATAAACCCATAAACAATCAGGGCTTGCATGGAGTCGTTATAACTATCTTCGTTGTCGAGAATCCAAACACAGGGTTTGGCACGAAGACTCTTCATAAACTTTGAGATGGTGTCCGTAACGGAGTTCGAGATGTAGAGCATCACATCCAAAACATCTCTATAAGCCCCCTGCTTCAAGTAGATATCTCCGAAACTGTTCTCTTCCTTAACGGAGAAGTCGATTATTCCAGAACTGATATCTTGCCCGACATCACCGATATACTTGGTCATCCCGTGCTTGATGATACCCGCACTAGAAGTACCTCCGGGGGTGTTGACCTGAATGAACAGGTGTGTCCCATACCCAGGGGGGTAGTCCCAAAGTATTTTGTCTTTATAAGTGCTGTCCGTAAAAAAGTAATCATACCAATCAACTATGTTTGAGTCATCTATGAGAGATATCGTCTCCCATTTAATGGCTCCTGACATGTCCGCAGGGTACAGACTTAAAGATACAGAGGCACCTTCCAAGTTCAGCAGTGCAACAGATGAGGTGCGTGTTGCGTCCAACTCATACTGAACACGCTCTGACTGCACAGTAGTGGTGTTGACGTAGGGATCGAAGGCTTTCCATCTGTTGGTGTACCCGACTTCAGCCCACTTCGGGGTGTCAGCAAGGACATCCGTGGGGGGGTAGTTTCCAACATTACCAGCAGTAAGAGACTCGTATATCTTGTGTGTAGCCACGACACAGACGCGGGCTTCGTTCGCATAGGTGGTTCCTGCTACATAGATAGCAGGATCACCATTTGCAGTGTCCGGTTCTGGGATGTTAGAACTGAGAAGTATCGCATCAGTGACATCAACCGGGTTGATTACGGTAGCCATGCTCTAAGCCTCCGTCAGTTCGGCGGCGTAGTTGGACCGCTCAATGGCTTTGTTGGTTCTGTAGGTGTGCCCGGCAATGGCCGCTGTGTTATCCACAACCTTACGGGTCAATTCGGCCATGTCCTGATTCATCTGGTAGATAGCAGCCACAACATCTTCACTGCTGCCCCCTGTCATTCCGTTGATCCTGACCGGGATAGCTCCCCCGGACAGGGGCACAATGGCTTCCGGGCCAGCCTCCCCGACTGTAGCCAGGGTGCGCTCGTACACAATCCCGCCTGTAGCATATTCGGGAAGGTCAACAACAAGGTTCATCCAGTAGTTCAACTGATTCTGGAGGGAGTTGACCTGATTCATGATCTGCTGGTATTCCTGCATGTACATCATGAAGGCCATCGGAACACCCATCATCATAGCCATCATAGCCATCTGCTGCTTAGAAGCGGCCTGACTCTGCAACCCCGCAATAGACTGCGAAAGGGCCTCAATGTTGGTCTGCTTCAGCAGGTAGGTGGAGATAGCCTGGAAGTAACTAGCCATCTGATCGGCAGCAGCGTTCTGCTCCTCTTCCAAGGCATACAGGCGTTCAGCCTCCTTCCTGCGTTCGGCTATATTCAACTCCAGCCAGGAGATGTACTCTTCCTGCCCGACTTCGATCTGGTCAATCAGGGCGTCCCACTGCGACTGATCGGTAACACCAGCAGCGATAGACTCCAGTTTGAGAACCATCTTATCGGAGACATCAACATCCTGCCCGGTGTACTTCTCCAAGGACTCCAACGCATCCACAGAAGACAGCAGCAGTCTGGCCTGATCCTGCGACAAGTTGTCGGTGTTCAACGTACCAGCCAACAACTGCTTCAGGTCAGAGGAGGACATCAAATCATTGTACGTTGACTTAGCCAGGGCCTTAAACGAGGCTTCTGTCATGTCTCCTTCAGCGGTGTCCTTGGCGGCATCGGACATCTTAGCCAACTTCTCAAACAGCGCATTGGCATCGGCCACGAACTTGGAATCCGGGCTGTCCGACTGAAGTTCTTCCTGCACACGAGTCAGCAAATCAGACTCGTTGGTGTAAAGGTCGCTGGCGACTCCCCCGTACTCACCCTGCAACTCAGAGCGGGTGGCAGCGTTCCCAAGGCGGGAAAGCGTTCTGGCCTCAAGGACGTTGTAGTCGCTGTACGACATGGTTTTCTTGGCGGATTCCAACATCTTCTCCGCAAGTTCGGGGAGGTTCCCCATGGCCTCTTGGGCATCCGCACTAAAGTCCTTCATAGCAGTGCTGAAGTCAGTGTTGAACTCTGCACGCGCTTTGGTGAACTTCTCAAGCGGGGTGGTGGTATCTTCTGTGATGCTTTCGATAGCATCCCGCAAAGACTTGCCAAAGGCTTCAAACGCGGTAGCCGAAGCAGACGCCTCTGCGGCCAAATCCTGCAACGCGGCTATCTGGTGTGCAACAGAATCCTTCAGCTTCTTGGTCAGGGAGGTAAGGTCATCCTCATCGCTTTCCTGCCCGCGAAGTTCACGCAGTTTGGCTTCCATCTCATAAATCTGAGTCTCAACCAGGGCAGCTTGCTGTGCGTAGGTAGCATTGTTCTTGCGTGCATCCGCAAGTTCCTGCTCCATCGTGATAGCCCAACGGGTCATCTCAGCACCCGCAGTCTGCTCATCAGCAATCTGCCTACGGTACTTCAGTTCTGCATCCCAAGCGTAGTTGGAGAACTCAATATCAGCCAACGCCTGTTCGGCCTCTTCCAGGTTGGCGACATTCTGAGCAATCGCAACCCAATCGTCGAAGATCGAGGCAGGCATAGACTCGTTCATCGCCGCAGCATACGCAGCCCAGAAAGCGTCGGTGTTGTCCCCAATCCAATCCGTGTCAAAATTGGGAAGGAGACTCCCAAGGTCGGTAAGCCCGGAAGTGAACTGCGACTTGTAGTAGTTCACATTGGCATTAGCTCTAGCTTCATTCCCCATCGCGTAGTTGGAGAACACGGTCATGGCCTGCTGGAAGGCATCCTCCCCGCCAGCAGCATCAATCAACTGTTCGGAATACTGAGCCAGGACGATGTTGGTCAACTGCTTGCGGTACTGCTCAAAGTAACGAACAACTTCAGCACCAGACTCGCCAACGGCCCGAAGGCTATCAGTGAGTTCGTCCGTGGTGTCCGCTTGGTTCTGCATAGCCTCTGTGATGACACCCACCCCGGCATTAAAGCCGGTAGCAATGGCAGCATAAGACAGGATCACCGCGTCGGTGGCACCGGCCATCTTGGCTAAGTCGATACCAAGAGGCTCAACCAGGGGGGAGACAGTACCGAAGGCTTTAGCCAACCGAATCAAGGTCTGGTCCAGGCTTTCCATGCCCTGCTTGAACAACTTGACCATGTAACTCATCTCGCCCATAGCCTGTGCAGCCGCATTGTCCTTCATGTTGTAGGACACCATCGGGGCCAGTTTATCAGGAACGCCCATAGCCTGGAAGGAGAAGTTACGGTCCCAATTCTGGTTGAAACCGATATCTAACACCTTCATGGACTGATTGATGTCTTTCACTGTTTTTTTGAAACGCAGGCGTTCCTCTTCCATCTCCATCGGATCAAGACCAGATGTTTGGGTGCTGCCGTCACTCATCTGGGTGACACCAAAACCAGAGAAAGAGCCGTTGGAGAACATCAGAGACTTACCAGACCACACTTCGGAGGGTGGCTTCTTCTTCTCTTCTTCGGCCATCGAACTGAAAAGGGTCACAAGGCCACCAACGGCCATCGTTATCCCACCAATTAACTGCCCACCGGGGATCATGGAGATGATGCCACCAGCAGTCATCAACCCGCCCCCAATGCTCTGCATGGCGTTACCAGAGGTCAGCCCACCGATGGCTGTACCAGCCCCGGCGGCAACGGCCATCACGTTGGCACCATTGACATTCCAACCGCTACCAGCAGACTTCCCACCGTTAGAGAACGCATTGCCGCCATAACCTGCCGTCAGGGTGCTGCGCCCATCATGTGTAGAGTATCCCCCATTATAGAGGGATGTATTGGAACTACCCCTCCCCAGGAGGCCAGCTATATCGAAACTACCACCACCAGAACTAGCACCACCTGACGAGGTGGAAGGACTCATGAGAGATGTAAGGCCACTCTTAACCCAATTAGCTATGATCTGCTGCACGGCAGAAGCAAAAGAGTCCAGCATGGAAGCCAAGAAACTCTTCCACAGGTCTTCCAGGTTGGCAGTGCCCGCCCCAAACCCGCGAATCAAATCACCAATCCCAGAAGTCACATTGCTAGAGACATCCTGTGTCAGCCCGATCATGATGTCGGCTGTAGCTACGGCCTCTTCCCGCTTCCGCGTCTCGTAGGACTTGTAGGTATCAAACTCCAAAGACCAACGGGCACCAGCAGCAGCATCCGGGGAGCCGCGTTTAACTGTGTCCTCAAGACCCTGGCGTAAGGTATCTTCCTTCCCAAGTTGGGCAAAGGCTTTGAGTTCAGCGTTTCCAGCCCGCTCTGCTTCGGCAATCATCTTGTCATACGCATCAAGGCGGGAAGACAACATCTGCTTAGAGTTATCTTCAAAGTCTTTCAGGATAGAATCCCAAACGTCCTGTTCACCCTTCCCGCCCGCCTTGGTGAGTTCATCCATCTTGGCGTTGCTGGCAGCCAACTTTTCGGGGAGGGTGGTCGCAACCTCTTGCAGTTCTTGCAACCGCTTGAGGGTGTTTTCTGAAGTCAACTGCAAAATCTTGTTCTTAAACAGTTCTGTCTGTTCCGCAGACCACCCCAAAGCCTTGGCAGCCGCATCCAGATTGTCCGTCATGGCCTGAAGGTCTTCAGCCTCTTTAGCCGAAGGGAACATGCCTTCAAACACGTTCTTATACACAGCGATAGACTTGATACCCTTCTCGTAGGTATTCCAGTATTTCGCTATTTCGGTATCCTGCCCCTTGATACTGTGGCTCTCTATCTCGCGCTCTTGCTGATTAAATGTCTTCTCGATCTTAGCCATCTGGGACGCAATGTCATTACCAGACAGAGATTCCTGCAACACCATAGCGTTGTCACGGATTTTTTCTGTCAACTTCTCGTAAGCATTCTCTTGAAGAGCCGCTGTCTTTGCGCCAGCCTCACCTTTTTTATTGGCGCGGTCCTGCGCCTCAGCTATGTTTTTAAGGGCACCCTCCCTCTCAGCGTACATAACTTGCACGCCGGTCCAATAGGCTTGTTCATTAACCATCCCCTTTTGAGCACGAGCATCAAGTGCTGCAAGTTTTTCACCAAACTTCAGCACGGCAGCGTCCGCCTGACTGATATCCCCATAACGAGGCAACTTGCTCAAGTCTATGGAGGCGTCTCCGTACTTGGCCTTATATGCCTTACTTTCAGCAGAATGGTCTGCCATGTCCTTAGCGAGGGCCGCTTGAGCCTTCTCGACTTCGGATATGGCTTCCCGCTTGGCGGCTGGAATGTCTTTAACGATCTTTTCCAGGCGTTTAAGGTCTTCCATTGCCTTGGGATCAGCCTTCCCGCCCCGGCGGGCTTCTTCCTTCGCCATCTCTCTGGCGTTATCCCGCTGAACTTCCAGTTCCTTTATATAGTTAGGATTGTTCAGGAGTTTTAACTGTGCATCGGCCTCCTGCATCTTCACTTCTGCGGAGTTTTTAGCCAACTTACCTATGGTAGCGATGAGCAGATTCACCTGACTCATATCAACAGCAGTGTAAATCTGCACCACATACTGCTTTCCGGTCAACTGCGTGATTAGGTTAGATAACTCATTAACCTTGGTATTGTTTGTTTCGGTGTTTATGCCTTGGGCAGCCATCATTTGGGCTGTCTTGATCTTATCGATCAAGTCCTCAATGATTTTCTTTCCCGCTTCAGAAGACCTGAACTGTTCCTGATACTTCTCCAGCCCAGACCCATCCATGTTATTCCCGCGCTGTTTAGCCCCTTGAAGTTCTTCAATGGTCTTCTTCAACTCCAAAGCGCGTTCCACAGAGTGTTCTATGGTGGACAACTGCTTCTGAGAGTTTTCAATATCCTTGTTAGATGTGAGTAGAGCCTCCCCCAACATGCTAGTCAGCGGATTGCCAGAAAGCACACCAGCAGTCAGCCCGAGTATGCTCTGACCTGAGATGTCTGAAAAGTTTGTAACTCCAGTTAAGAGGGCTTTCTTGAGGTCTTTAGTGCGCTCACTCTTTGAGAGGGTTCCGCTGATACCATCAAGAATGGCGGTGGCTATCTTTGCTCCAACAGACACGAGGTCGGCTAGCGTCTGGTCGTCAGCAAACTTCATGAAACTGTTTTTCATGCGTTCAAGGTTGGCGGTAGCGGTGTCCGCAGCCTTCTCCCAACCAACCCCAAACTTCTCAAGTTCAGGCACAAACTTTCTCAAAAAGTCGATGGAATCCAGATCGCCTGCTTTCATCAACTCTTTGAACTGCGCGACAGTAACCCCCATCGCGTCAGCACCCATTTTCATGGCACCGGGGATGCGTTCAGCAAACTGTAATCGAAATTCTTCCGCAGAGACAGTTCCCTTGGAAATCATCTGAGTCAGAGCGGTAAGGGTTCCCCCCACATCGTCAGAGGAGCCACCCATCTTAACAATGGCAGCGGTGACAGCCTCAAAGATACGTTGAGACTCTTTGGCGGACATCCCCACATAGTCAGTAGCCGCAGAAAACTTTCTGTAACCGCCAGCAACAGACTCAATGTCCTTCCCAAACTTATTAGCAGTATCCATGACGTAAGTGAGGTGTTTGGCCCCGGCCTCTGCCGAACCAAAAACCCCCTCAAAAGACTTGCGTAATACTTCCATCTTGAGGCTGACGCCAATGATAGCCCCAGGCATCTGCATGAGGATGTTTAACAAGGTGTAAGCACCAGAATAGAGAGCCGTGTTGGTGAATATCTGGCTGATGGATTTGATGCCAGTGATGCTCTTGACGATGTTGTTAAACTTTGTGCCCATGCTGGAGGGATCGGCTTCAGCAGCCTTCAACTCCTGACGGAGTTTTCTAAGGGCGGCTATCTGGCCGTTAAGGGCCGCGTTGGCGTCCCCACCACTCAGATCGCGGCGGGACAGTCTGCCATAAGCGGCCTCAACTTCGGCCATCTCTTTCTTGATAGCAGAAGCAGAGCGCCTACCAATAGTGGCCCAATCATCCAAAGGCTTGACAAGAGCCTCCCGCATACCCGAGGACGCCTGCTTGGCAGAAGCAGCGACTTTGGACATGTTAGCATCTGCGGCAGCAAAGGCTTTCTGTAACGAGGCTTCTGCCCCGCCGAACATGGAGTCGTAGACAGACGACGCCCCCACATATCCATGCCCAGGAGCAATGGTCTGCGAGGTGGTTGTCCCGAGATTTTGTGTCTGAATCTGCTTCAGGCGCTCTTGCAGTTGCTTGGCCTGTAACTCCTGACGAGTGATTAAGGCTTGCGCCTTCCCGCTTGCCTGCTCAATAGCCTTATCCAGATTACCATACATGCTCTGGTAAATGGCTTCGCTGGAGATAGTGCCCTGTCCGTGGGGGGCTATGAAATTCGGGCCGGTGGTCAACTCCTTCATAATGCGCTGATTCACCATATCACTGCGCGTGACCAACTCCTGCGCCTTGACTGTGACAGCGTTCAAAGCGCGTTCCATCGGTCCCCAGAAGGAATTGTACACAGCGTCCGAAGAGACAGACCCCTTACCAGGGGCGATTGTTCCAATCCCCTTACTGGTGAGGTTCTTTGTGCCAGAGAAAGCGTTAGCTATCTCTTGAGATTTGGTGTAAACTTCAGCAGCCAGCGTGTTGAGTTGGGCGCGAATACCTTCCGTGACTGCCTTTAAGTAGTCACTTTTGTGCTCTCCTCCCCGCTTGTTTTTGCCAACAGCGTCCAGAGCCTTGTCCAGGTCAGTGATCTGCTTGATGATCCCAGGCATGTTGCCAGTGTTACCAAGGTTCTTGAAAGACCCTTCCAGAGCGCGAACTTGCCCCTGTAGCTTCTGGACGTTACCAGTGAAATGGTTGGTTGTGGCCCCGAAACGGCTGGTCACTTCCGAGTTGAATCTGCCCAACTGATCGTAGAAAGACTGAAACCCACGAAGAGCGTTGAGCCTGTTGGTCTGCCGCTCAAGAGCCTGAATGTCCTGCGTCATCTTCTGAAGAGTGCTGATGAAACCCTTACCCTTACTCCCATTCTCCAGAGCGTCCATAGCCCCACTAATCCGCTTCGTGGTGTTAGCAAGCGTTTTGGTAGCCTTCTCGGCCTCCCCGACAGACTTCACATACTGCTGTGCATCCTGCACAACATTCTGCGTACCTGTGGAAGAGAAGGAAACGGATAATTTGGCTAAATCCATGAATGTTCCTTTACTTTGACTTGGTTTTCGACTTGCTCTTCAGTCGTTTGGCTGCGTCTCCAAGGAAGACATCATCCAACTTTGTGACTACATCTACTTCCCAAGCGGTTAAAGGGAACTTACGGAGGCGTGTCCAACTTTCAATCTCTGTATAGGTTATGGGGGAGGGTCCGAATCCGTTGCTACCCCGCTTCCTGCTCATCTCGAAAAAAGCGACTAGAAGATAATCAAGTTCGTGCGGGATATCGGCTTCTTCGTCTAAGTCTCTGATTGCGGGGTTGGAGGCTTCAAACAGTAACCTCTCACCCTCTGGCAACCCCTTCATCTGGTCACGAACCTGCTCAAGATGCTCACGCATGGTGTTTCCATCTTCCTGGATAACATCATACGTGAGCTTCTGTGCAAGAGCTTCTTCAAGTCGCTCTATTAGTTTCCCAGGAAGTTACCCCGATCACCAATAGCCATATCAACCTGCTCCTTCATCCAGGGGTAGGTACGATACACCTTCTTGGCATTGTCCACGGTGAAGGGAACGGTGACACCATCCTCCTCAACACCCTCCCACGCCATAGTGCAGTGGGCCAGGAGGTCAATGGCCTCATTCTCCAGTTCTTCAGCGCGGGTCTTGAACTTCTTGTCGTTCAGACGCTTGTTCAGCAGCTTGCGCTGCGCCTTGCGGTACAGGTCGGAGTCCGACCCGGCCACAGTGATGGTGATGCCCAGAGGATCGCCGGTCACAGGATGCACAACGTCAACAGTCGTACCAGCGTTAGCCAGAGTCACCACATCCAGGTTCTTCAGATCAAATCCCATTTTCTCTTCTCCCATCAGAATGTTTTTCCATCGCTTTGTGGATTTCTTGGGGCGGCTGGATGAGCGATGGGTTCCATCCACGGTCTAGAGCCGTTTGCCGCCCCAACTTTTATGATCTACCCCAGAAATTCTTGGGGGAAACCAGACAGACCAATCGCACGGCCTTCAAGGCGGGGGAGGGCATATTGCCAACCCTCTTCATCCGCTTTGGACACACCCACCCCACAAAAAACAATGGTCGCTTCAGGATCGCACTCAAGCACCATCAGGGCAGCATACAACGCAGAGCCTCCACCACTCATCAAGGTCTGGTAGGACTCGCTGCCGGGGGTGGGAAACCAAGACACTTCAGTATACTCTTCAGAGATGCCCTGCTCTGCCCGGATGTGCCTCCAGGCGTCCGAGACGCCACTGTAAGCCACCCAAATGTCGATGGGCTTGGGGCATGTCATCCCGGCCTCTTCAACGCCTACAAAGGCGTATTCGCCGTCCAGAAACACCATGTCATCCAGGGCTTCGGAGTTCCCACCGAAGATCACATATTTGTGGGTAACTGGAACCTCAAAAGAGACTGTTTTTGCTTTAGCCACTGTATGCCTCCCGCTTTTTCACATTGACTTCAAAATTAGTTGGGGGTGTACGCCGTGCAGCGGATAAAAACCGGGACGGTGAACCAACCATTCTCATCTTTGTACCCGCCCATAGCCGCAGCAGACTGCACCACAATCTCAAAATCCGGGGTGGCTATACGAACACCCCTTTTGAACTCTGCAATAATGTCTTCAGCATCATCGAAAGTGTTGCCATAGCCTTCACCCAACACATCATGAATCAGCACATGGAAGGTAAACGTGATCTTGTTCTGTCCAAGTTCACCTAAAAACTGTTGGGAAGGAGTTCCGAACGAGCAATACACCTCAAAATATTTGTTCCCTGTGACCGGGGTGTACTCCTCGTTGTCTACAACAAATGTCCAACTCTTGGTGGTAGCCAGAGTGCCGAACTTGTTGTTCATTGCGGTGTAGATATCGCTGTAGATGCCCATTACTCAGAGAATCCTTTGCTACCCCGGATCGGGGAGTTAGGCATGGTATCTCCACGGATGCCACGATTCTGCGACAAGTGCCCGATCTCACCGGCAATAATAGCGTTCAGGATGGACTCCGCATCATTAAGAACCGGGGTGACAACCCCATTGGGGGCTTGGCTTTTAGAGTGCCCTGTCTCCAGCGCAGCAGCGTACTTGGTATTGTTCTGAATCCTAATTTCCTGCCCAGGCTGTGCCTTCCAGATGGCATCCCGCATACGACGCTTTACCGCTGCTCTTTCCAACCCGACATTAGTAAAGTGAGTGCGTGCATCTCCGTACTTGGACTTCTTGGTGACAGCCGCTTTGACCGGATTCATCATATGGACTTCGGATGTGGGGATGTTACCAATACCGGCCTGCCAGTTGGTAACGAAATGCCCCGTGTCAATCGGGGAGTTGTCCACAACCCGGAAGGCGCACTCCGTAGCAAACAACCGGGGAATACGGCTAACGGACTCAATAACAGCATCCACAACTTCGGCTACAGCCTGCGAGACGGGGCCGGTAGCGAAACCTATGGTGCCCCTTTTCCCGTACCCTTCTTCAACTGCTGGGTGGAACATTACGCGGCCTTCAACTGGAACGTCCAGGTGATGTTAGCAGGATCGTTCTCAATGTGTGTCACTTCGTAAGTAACTCCATCCGCAATCAGCCTGTCAAAGACCGCAGGGGTCGTACTCAAAGACGACTGCTTGCAAGTAAACACTTTCACAAATTTGGTCTGCGTTCTGTCTTCCTGTTCCCACACAGTCTCGTTATAAAGCAATCCAACAACAGAAAATGTGCTAGGGGTCGTAGTCACAGGCTTCCCGGTAGCGGGGTTGATACCCCCCTTGGTGGTGCGGGAGAGCGTAGCAGTGATGGTGAACTCTTTTAGTGTGTCAAAGAGCGTATCCACCGCTTGGGAGACTTTGCCTAGAAGTCCCATGATTAAAACCCGTAAGCGGTCATACCGCTAGCAAGATAGGGCTTGAGGTAAAATTTGACGATACTGGTAGCACCAAAAGCCGACTTATCAAGAAACTCTTTCGTGACCTCCCCCGCTTTCTGGCCGAACTGCACCTGCAACTTGCCAATTCCGACAAAGTTTGTCTGTGCAGAACCTTCCTGCATGGGGTCCAGGGTATTGTAATGGTTCTGGATAACCTGAAAGGCAATCTCCACCTGTGCGTGCTTCACACCATCGGGGATGGAGGGCATGGTGTAACTATTCTCTGTAGCATCCGTCTGCATGTCTTCCCAGGTGTCGTAAGAGTTCTCATACGCAGCCTTGGTGGCATCCCACCAATCCGTTCTGGGAAGGATACGAGGAAAAGCAAGCACCTGTGCATTGGTGGCTTTCACCCCGCGAAATCTTAGAGAATCCAAAATCGGGACGGCCAGGGTCAGGTTCCACTCCTTCTGCTCATCAGACAAGGCGTTCCACGCAGTCAAATCAAAACCCACCCGGTTTTCCAGGTAGGTTTCAGCGTCAGCCAGTGAGATGTACGAATTGGCTTCGGGGTCCGCGATTGTCGTCACTAAGGTCACAAGAAAACTCCCTTTTTTATGTTAAGGGGGCCGGTCAGGAGGGAGGGAACCGGCCCCCATGTGGAGGGAGGGGAGAGTTAAACCACGTCCTGCCAGATCACGAGCAACTTCTTAGCCGTGGTGACGGCGGTGATCTGAAAGTTTCCAGCCGTGATAGCCAGCCCGGCAAGGGAAACGTCGGCAAGATCGGTAAGATTGATGATGTGTTTGATGCTATCACCAACGGACAGGCCAGTAACGGCGATGTTGGTGGCGGTAGCAGCACCAGTGACGGTGGTGAACTTCAGGTCTTGGACAGCGGAAGTCTCTGTCTGAAGGGCCTCAATAGCCGCCTTCATTTCGGTAAGGATGGACTTCAGCCCACCTGTACCCTGCTCAGAGAGTTTCGAGCCGCCCTGCCCGAAGTTGGAAGGAATAGCCTGCAAAGCCATGATCTATCTCCTATGCAAAAGTGCGTTTAACTTCAAAAAGACTTAGCCAGCGGAAGAGTCGATCCACAGAACGATCAGGTTCTTGGAGGCGGTGGAGGCAGTCACCTGGAACTTACCAGCGGTGATAGCCAGACCAGCCAGGGACACCGCAGCCGGGGTGGTGATGTCGATGACCGACACAACAGTGTCACCAACAGCGAGGCCGGTGCAGGTAATGTCGGTAGCGGCATTAGCACCAGTGCAAAGGGACATCTTGATCTTCTCATGCTCATTCTTACAAGACATGGACGTATCTCCTTATGTGTTTTATGTGAATCGGGGGAGGGGTTTAGCCTCCCCCACAAGTTACGCGGGTTGGTTACGCGGGGGAAGCGATGTCGGTGATGACCACCATACCAGCCTCGTCCTCAACAGCGAAGTCCGAACGCAGGGTCAGGACCACGATGAAGACGCGGCTACGGATGTCACGGTCAGTCTCCACCATGATGTCGCGCTGAATACCCCAGATCATGTTCTTCGGCTCAACGAACAGCATCTTGGTGTCGGGGATGAGGGCAGCGGACTCGACGGGGACGCCAAACGCCTGGATAGCGCGGTTGGTTTCCAGCAGGGAGTCACCAGTGGCGGTCTGACGATCAGCCAGCACATCACGGTACATCACTTCCTGGTTGGGCGAGATGAAGAAGCGCATGGCCTGCTTGTTCCGCTGGTACTTCGCGGGCATCTCAAGCTGAGCCTTCTTGAACAGGGCCTTGCCCATAGCACCGCTGGAAAAGGACACGGTGTGGGAGGTGGCACGCTTGATGATACCGTCCTGAAGGGCCAGATCAGCATCGGTGGACGTGGTGTCACCAAGCAGGAAAGCCTCTTCCAGGTCAAGGGCAACCTGAGTAGCCATGTGGCCCATGATGGTGTTTTCCAGCCCACCCTTTTCAATGTTGTCTTCCAGCACATCGTAGGGGATGTGAATCTCCGCGATGCGCTCCTTGGTCACGAGTTCCAGCTTGCTGGTGGTCGGCGCACCGCGCTTGCTGGCATCCAGAGTCACACCAGAAGAGGGGGCGGCATGGAGAATACGACTACCGAAGCCGATCTTCTCAATGTAGCGGGTGGGGGCACCCATCTTCACCAAACGAGCCTGCTTCAGCAAGGTCGGCTCATTGTAGACCAGACCGATGAACTTGTTGGCCTGCTCATGTTCCAGATAGCCGCCGTTGGAAACGAGGCTGGAAACCGCCAGATCGGCCTTGTCTGCCGTCACTAAATCCCGATTTGAAATCTTCGACATTGTGTCTTCTCCTGTATGTCCAATTAGTAATTGGAGCATTTAAGTTCTTGATATGTACACCCAGGAATAGCGTGTGCTTGCCTGTGACATTGCTTACAGAGTGTTATGCAGTTGTCTACATCAGCAGATTCTATGGGGTTACTGACCACCGGGTCTACATGATGGCACTCCAGACTTTCTTCTACGCCAACACCGCACTTCTGACAGGTGTAGTTATCTCTTGCCAGAACTAACATGCGGAGTTCGGGTTGCACTTCTCTATTACCAGAAAACTCTAATAAGCCTGGAGTTAATGTTTTCTTGTAATAGACAGGGCACACCTGTTTGCACCCTTCAGAGCAGTAGAGGCGCATCTCGGCACCGGCAGACATTTTACCGTCTATGGCCTCTAAGCGGTTCTTAACCTGTCCATTGGTGGGTAGGAACCACTGCCCACAATAATTGCATTTAACTTCAATATACCCGGAGCCTGTACGCCTAACCGTGTCGTACATACCTAAACGATCTCCGTATGTGTCAAATAAAGCCCAAGACTTTTTCCAGATTTTATTCAAGTCGCTGCTACGAACTACCCTGTCGGGGCTGGACGCTCTACGCTCTTTATTCTTAACTGAAATAACATCTTTATTAGCAGCATAATAAGTCGCGTGTTTTTCTTGCAACAACTCTTTTTTCTGATCTCTGTAGGATACCTGATAAGCACGGTTCTGCTCAAGAAGTTTTGCTTTGTTCGCTTCATGATAAGCACGGTTCTGCTCAAGAAGTTTTGCTTTGTTCGCTTCATAATAGCGTTTCTTGGTAGCTAAACGCTTCTCACGGTTCTTGTCATAAGAGGCTTTATTAGTGGCAACAGCATCTTTCCTAGTACAAGAAATGCACCGGCTACACGGCTTTCCGGCCTCTTTCCCGGTCTTGTGGAAGTAGAACTCCGTAAGGGGCAGTTCTACTCCACACCCGTTGCATTTTTTGTGGCTGCTATCCATATAAGTGCCTGGTTTTTAACGCTTAACTCGCGGTGCGGGTAATTTTGAGGTTCGTCTGCTCTGTGGGGTCCAGGAGACTTTGAAAAGGCATCGACAGAGTGATGGGGCCTTCACCCGAAACCGCAGTATCAGAACCAGAGTACACCAAGCGGGGAATCAGAATGGTGTAGGACTTGGTGGTGCCGTTCCCAAGCACGATCTCGACACTGGAAACAGTCTCGTTCACGAACTTGTTGAACATGGTAGTGTCCTGAAAGAACGCAGACAGCGTACCAGTGAGGTTGGACCGGCCCGCCGTAATACCAGCGGCGTTGCGGTTGCCCAGAACAAACAAGGCTTCCAGGCCGTTCTGCAACTGGATATCCAGCCCGGTCACAAGACCAATGGTGGTGCCACCTTCCTTAATGGTCCCGCTAAAGCCGTCGAACGGCAGTTCAGCCTGCGAAGCAGTGGGGGACGCATCGAGGGGGGTTCCGGTCATGGCTTCAACGGTCTTGGCAAGCATGTTGAAGGAACCAGTGACCATCGCGTTGGGCTTGATGGACAGAGAGAACGTGTTCACCATACAGCCCTTGTAGACCTGATACTGTCCGATATCAGAGAACGAGCGTTCGATGGAGAACGAGGAGACGGGGTTGGTCTTGGCGGGGGTGGACTCAGCATCCCAAGAAGCCTTGAGGACGTTGGAGTTCCACTTTCCGAAGCAAGCAGCTTCGAGGAAGGGATCAAACTCCTTCCAAGAGAACTCGAAGGCCACATCACCACCACCGCGCTGGTTGCCCTGCTTGAAGCCGTAAATCTGGCGGTCAGAACGAAGCTCGGCGGACTGAAAGGCGTCCTTCGTCAACTGCATGGAACAACTGGTGTAACGGAGGTCCACCATGCTAGGGGTTGTGGGGGTGGTCCCGTAAGTCACCTCGGGCACGTAGCGGAATCCCGCAGAACTTCCGGCAGCGTAAGCGCACATAGCGTGTTACTCCTTATCCTTATTAGCGGACGTTACCAAAGAGGGCACCAGTGAAATCACCCTTCTCGGCAGCGGTCTTTTCTTTGGTAGCGACAGGAGCATCCTCAGTCTTGTCCACAACCACACCAGGAACAAGGCTCTGCATCTTGGTGACTTCCTTCCCCATATCTTCAAACTTGGAAGCAAGACCAAGAACCAGGGTCTTCAGTTCAGTGATGGTGGCCTCAAGGGCAGCCTTCCCGCCATCCTCGGCTTTGGCCTCTTCCACAACGGCCTCTGCGGGGGTGGTAGCCTCTTCCTTCTGCTCGACCTTGGGTTCAGTCGAAGCAACAACGTCTTCGGTTTTCTCTTCCACAACAGTCTCCTTGACATCTTCGGTTTTAGGTTCTGCTTCGACTTCTCTCTTCGTCGGCAGGAACGCCTCTCCCTTCGTCACGCTCAACACGTTATCGAGGAAAGACGTAAAGTTCTTCCAGATACCCTGGACGGCTTTCAACTTGGACTTGGCATCCCCTTCAGTCTGGTTCAAGATACCGGAGATAGCAGCCCACAGGGCGTCCATCTCATCCCAAGTCTCCCAAGACATCATCTTGGTGACAGTTTCGGCGGGGATGGGGCCAACCTCATCATCAAGGACGATAACTTCAGACTTCTGCTTGAAGAGTTTGCCAAGCAGCCCGCTCTTCTCCTCGTCCTTGGGGATACCAACGATGGCTTTGATCTTGTGTTCAGCATCGAGTTCCACAATCTCAAAAGAATCATCCTTGAAAGCCTCGCGGGCGTGCTGCACAAAGGACACACCAGAAGCAGACTCAAGAGAGGCATCAGACTTAAAGGTAGCCTGGATGTCCTCCCCCAAACACTGCTTGATGACCTCTACGTCAGTGCCCTTCGGGGCCAGAATCGAATGGATTACACGCATACCAACCTCGCTCTTATGGATTTTTTGACTCTTCACAACCTTGAATGGTATCTGATTAGCCGCGTACTGAACGGCACTGACGTAAATAGCCTCTGGGTTAACCATGAAGTTGACTTCACGTTCGGCTGTATGTGTCTCTTGAATTGGCATGTGTGCTATCCTTCCCGCTTTTTGAAGTTAACTTCAGTGCTTACTCGACAAAAAAGCGGTGGGAGTGGGAAAGTTTGGTGGCTGTTGCGGTTGTGGTCAGAATGTCGTGCGTATGCTCGTAGGCTTTCTCACACACGGCCATCCCCACAGTACCGTCAGCATTAAACTCCACATAGATGGAGTGCTTGTGGACCGGGACTTCATCAGCAGAAACACTATCCTCGGTGTCTCCAAAGAAAATCTTGGCAACTTCGGTGATGACCTTCTTGGCGACTTTGTTGACACGCATCTGCACAGAGAAGCCGTTCAACTCACCTTTACTAATCATCTCCCAGGTGGGGTTCTCTTCGTCAACACGGACACCAAGCACCCAAGCACCTTCGGGGTAGGTAGGATCATCTGATTTGGCAATGAACGATTCGACAACTTCACAACCGTTGATGATATTGTCGTGACCCGTGTCGATATTGAGAACTTTTCCAGAGGCAATGAAATCGTGAGCCATTTTCTTGATGTCAGCAGCCAGCATGGTTTCCCCATCCGTATCTAGGATGTTGGGGGCGTACACCACGCCTTCTACATAATGCTTCTGACCCATGATATGCCCTCATATTGACGATTTTTCGTCAAAATTTGAGGCTAATATAGCGATTTCTGGGAATTGTCAAGCAGAGGTTCTAATTGGCAGGGATACTTGAATATTTTCAATGAGAACTGTTGTTATATTTGACGGTATAGCATTAAATTAACGATATATCATAATTTAGGCATAAAAAAAGACCCCCAATCTCTTGGGGGTCTTAGTATGTAGTTGTTGTGTCCGGTGTTACAGTGACAAGTGTTCTTTTAGCATCCTTCGAGTACATTCGTCACATATATCGAGGATAATCACCCCGTTCACCCCCGAAATCTCCATAGTGCCCAGATACATGTGCTCAAACTTCTCCATGTCTTCTGATGTGGTGTACGCCTTCTGACAAGCATCACACTTCATGCTAAGAATCTTCATCATCCCCGTCTCTTCCTGATTATACGTCAGCATGTACTTCCCCCCCCATTTGTTAAGATTTAGTCACTTCGGTCTTCAGAAGAGACACCACGACAGTACGCACCCCGAACTCTCTCATGTCTTTCTTGTTGGACACAAGTATATCAATAGTCTTCTTGTGTTTCTTGGGCATCAGGTCATTGATAACAAAAAGACCCACACCATGAACTTTGATGATCTTACCTTTAGACCATCCCGCTCTGTGCAGGTCTTGGGAGACGGCCACCCCACCAAGGAAGGGTTCCGTACCGAACGCAGTTTCGTTAGGGTTACTGTCGCAAGAGGCTTCTGTCGCCATATAGGCAGTAGCCTTGAGGGATATCGTCTCAATGTGGGAGGTGTTCTGAAACACCTTGGCTGGCTCTGGGTCTGGCATCTCAATACGGGGGGCCGGATCGTGAATGACGGGTCTTCCAGACGACAACTCTTTGGACAGAGTTCCCGCCAGAAGGACGATGGAGATAAACAGCAGAATGTACCAAATAACGCTTGCTTGCTCTTTCGACATACTCTTCACATTTCTCTTTTTTGAAGTTAAGTTCAGTTTCAATCCACCCGTTTCCGAATCCATCTTAAATCTGTGTTAGCTGGTTTTTGTCGTGAGCGAATCCACAGCACATCGAAAATGCCAGGACTACCCACTACACAAAAACCAGTGGCTTCTGGATGCGTGTTTGCAGCAACAACTACAGGGCGTCCTAGAAATTTTACCATCCCAAGTAGTATCGGGTACAACCCTCTATCTGGGAGGGCATCTAAGCCATCCAAAGACATAAGTGTGACTACATCCCCTTTCCTAAGTCTCATTACAGCCTCCCACCCGCTTCCGAATCAGTCTTATATCCTTGTGTTCTGCATCCCGCCTTACTATCTCCACACAGTTGGGGGGCAGAATCCTGACATCCCCCGTGTCCATCTGTATGATGTAGCCATCTTGGAGTTGGGCCAGCCCAAGAATGTATCCAAACGTAGTCCCCTTCAGAAACGGCTTTATGGGGTCTTCCAGAACGTACTTCGGAAGGTCTTTTATGCACCTCAGTTCCTTCCGGCTCTTGATGCGGCACCTTCTGTGTACGTTTTTGGTCAGTTCTTCTGTCGAGTATGTAACCATGTGCGTACCCTACACAGTCTTCTCTCTTTTGTCAAGAGATATCTCGCATACCTCTCATACAACCGCACGCGATGACCGTCCCGCCCTTCAAGTTGTCCACTCTGATGGTTTTTAGGTTCCCGCAGTTGAGGCACTTGCATATCCACCAAGTCTTACCGGAGTTATCCTGCGGGGTGGCTCTGGCCTTCACCAACAACTCCCCAAACTGCTGACCTACGAGGTTTGAAGGTCTTCGTGGCATGTAACTTCCTCCTGCTTCACGAACTTGGCACAGCCGTAGTTACCCACGTTATGGAACAGTTCTGAGATGTAGAGACTTGCACCTTCTGGGTGGTAATACTTCACAAGTGTTCCGTACAGCCCGCACTTCCCGTAGAAGATGCCCTGGACATGGCTCTCTACAAAAGGCTCCAGCCTGTTCGCACAACTAAAACAATTCTCCTTGTGCATCCTACCCCCACTTTGGCTAGTATTTGTGCATGTCAACAACATCAGGCCCCAGGTAGGGGTCAAGCAGTTTCCGCCACAGTGTATATCCATTCTTGGTGAGATGCACCCCATCAACTGTGAAATTCTGACTCAATCTGTTGCTATTGTCAAGAAAAAACAGATGAAAATCCAGAAAAAGAACCTTCGGGTCCATCATGTGGTGGCAGAGAAGTCGCAACTCTGTGTTCACCCTATACACATGGGGATTCAATTCATCTCGGCGGGTGGGCAGGACAGACTGCACATAAATCTGCGTCTCCGGGGAGCCAGCCCGAATTTTTTCAATCAGGGCTTGGTATTTTGCAGTCAACTTCAAATCTTGAATCTGATTGATACCCACCATGATGAAGATTTTCTTGGGCTTCTGTGTCAGCACCGTATCTACCATCTTGGACATATCAGCGATTGTGCCAGACACCTTCCCGACGATCACGGAACCGTTAGGAAGCAGCGGGGAGGACTCCCACCCCTTGGTGATAGAGTCCCCCAGAAACACCAGCAGAAACAGATAGACAGCACTCATTAACCCTTCCCCTCGCACGTAAAAGTTATCTGGTCTGGACGCCACAGCCAGTCCGCAGGACGTTTAGACAGGTGGTCCAGCAGTTCCTTGTGGGAGTTCACCACGATACAGTTATCACAGGAACTCGCCCACGGAGCATTTCCATACCCACACACAGGACACTTCCATCCCACCGGGACGGGCTGCGGAGTCTCACAGGTGTGTCCAGAACTCTCCACGATCTTGCCACAATACTGACAGTAAGTCTTATGGAACACGGTCTAAACCTCCACGTAACAGGATAAGATGAACTCATCTCCAACCCTTGGGTCATACAGGTTTTTCTCTGGCGGGTAGGCATCCTGCAATGCTTTGATTTCTTCCAGCCCATCAACCAGAATCTTCTCGCAGTCTGCCCAAGGAACCTTTCCTTGCTTCACTTCCAGCAACTTGTCGGCACACGGAAGCGGGAAGGAAACCCCCCAACCAGTAGTGAGAAGTTGGTGCATCTGATAGAGACAGCGAAGGGCATGAGAGACTGCCTTCCAATCCACCCCCTCATTACTGGCTGCCTGAATAGCCCGCTGTCCGTAGCGTTCAAAATCGCCTGTAACGCGGGTGGCAAACTCCTGCATGGTGATACCCCCCATGTGGACCTTCCCGCAAAGCACGAGGCTTCTGGAGCCATTCACAACCTTCTCAAAGCAGTACGAGGCATCCCCACATTCCGCAAGAATCTCCGTCATCCAGAAGTCCAACTTGAACTCAAGGATTTTGGGGTGGGCCTTCGTCAGCCAATCATAGACTTTCTTGATGGCGTTGAGCCTGGACCCCTTGATCGAATACTTCTTCGTCTGCTGCATGATGTAGCCCAGGTAGCCCTGAACCTTGGCCGGGTCATACAGATATCTGTGAATCTCTAGGAGGTCATTAACGAGTGACCAATCATCCTGCAAGAAACACTTGGGGTTGGTATGGGCATACAGCAGATCGAGGGCGTTGGTGTCCCCCATCCCCAACAGTTTGAACCAATACTGCACAGACCACAGTTGAATGTCTACGTCGTCAGGGCTGTTCTTTCCGTCCCCCTCCTTCGACTTGAAGGACAGGTGCTTGCAAGTCTTCCCAAGGAACAAAGACCTTGTGCTTGGCAGAAAGATGCCTTTCACATCTGTGTCAGACGCTTCCGTGTTGGTGCCGTACAGACGGCTCCCGAAATGCGTGAGGTAGAGAAGTTCGTGTCCCTCCGTAGCACACATGCCCTCTGCCTTCTCTACCAATTGCTCATCAGTCCACATACTTCCTCACCCCCAATCCCTCTAAGATTTTTGCACGACGCTCAATCCCACCCCGAAGCATGTACAGATATTCGGGTAGGCCCTCCAGGTCATCAAAAGCATCCAAGAGATCGAGTTCCCATACAGTCTCTTCGATCAAATCTTGGAACAGTTCAACATGGCTTCTCTTTTCCATGCACCCCTCCAAAAGTAGCAGTCCACTCCCCGTCCGTAAACAGGTTCTCCCAATCCCGCTGAAGTTCCAGGTACTTGTCGTGGTGCTGATTAAGCATGAAGCGACAGGCATCTGGTACTTTCGTAGACACCGCGCCAAGATACACACACTTGAACAGTAAGTCAAGTTTTTTGTTCAGTATGTCCATTTTTGTCACGAGTTAAAGTCCTCGTAAACGGTATTGATAACATAGTCCATGAGTGCCGGGGTTTTGGCAACTATAGCAAGCGCGGCTATCTTAGCCATGTGTTCGGGAACCAAGTCCTCGTCCTGCATGGTAGGAAGATACATACGCATAGAGCCATCCGGGGACATCACCAGAGCCGCCTCATCCTCCCCACACTTCAGATCAATCGTCATCTGTGTTCTCCTCGACGTAGTGAGAGGTTGTGTCCTGAAGATACCACTCCTCCTTGGAGGGGATATCTTTTGGATGCCGGGTTTCCGAACACCGGATACATACAGGGACGCCCTCCCCATCGGGATCAGTCCAGTACGGGGTGGGTTTGAAGCAGAAAACGCAGTTCTCATAAGGCGTGCCAAGATTCTTGTCCTCTGGAAACACAACGATTGTCACATGGACCTCCTAGTGGGTGTTTTCCCGTTCAACTTCACCTAATATACGGGTTTTTCGTCTAATGTCAAGCAGAAATCAAGATTTTTTTGAAGTCAACTGCAAAAAACTTGGAAGAAACCCCTTGACAAAACCCAGAAAAACTGTATATTAGGAGATGAACAGCGGGTATGAAGCAGGTATTTCCTGAAATCAACTTCAAAAACAATCCTGACCAAAAAGGGTGAACATGAAAAAGCATTATGTAGTGCATGTTTCGGTTCTGTTGGACAACCCGAAGGCCGTCACCATCCTCCGAAATGGGGAGGAAAACGACATTTCTTTGATGAGGCACACCCTGGATACCCTTGATAGGATGCAAAAAAACCCGCGTGTAGCTCACATTATCAAGGAAATCATCGACGAATTGGACTTACATAGCGACCATATCACCATTTATGACTGCAAAATGGACGAATTGTGGGCTTGTAAGGAGTATTTCAACAACCACAAGCACCTTGGGTGTACTTTTGTCGTGAATGACCGTCTTTTTGGGCTTCAGTTGAAGAATTTCGGCCTCACAGTTGAGGATTTTCGGGAAGCTCTGCCCTATCAGTCGGAGTCTCAGTTGTTCACAGGGTTTCTTGAAGTCGGTGAGAAGTACATCCCCAACGCTTTTTTCTGGCAGGAGGGAAAACTACACAGGTCTTTGGGGACAGATGATTCACAGGTCAAATTGGTGGATTACGACAATGAGGTTTGGAGGATCAAGCCGCGCAACCCCACCCAGAACGCCGCTATGGAACTGCTGCTGGACCCCAACCTCGATGTCGTGAGTATGCAGGGGTGTTCTGGGTTTGGCAAGACGCAGCTAGCGATTGCGGCTGCTTTGTATTGGGTGCTGGAGAAGAAAAAGTTTGAGAAGATCATTGTGGTCAAGCACAACCTGGAAGTTGGGGAGGCCCCTTTGGGTTTTCTTCCGGGGTCGGCGGCAGAAAAGGTTGCCCCGTACTTCAAGCCGGTGACAGACTTACTTCTGAAGATGCACAGGATACGCCCATGTAGTCGGTTGTTTATTGACGCCAAGTCTCCGACGTTGGATTTCGACCCGAAGGTGTTGCAGTTGACTCCGATCCAGTTTCTTCGTGGTCAGAACATCGACAACTCTTTTGTGTTGATTGATGAAGCACAGAACCTATCCCGGCAGGAAGTGAAGGTGGTGCTGTCCCGCATGGGGGACAACGTGCGGTGTGTAATGACGGGGGATGTGCAGCAGATTGACGCTGTGTACTTGAACGAGTTCAACAACGGGTTAAATTGGGTGACGAAGATGTTCAAGGGTCAGCCCAACTATGGGCATATTGTTTTGAAGTCGAACAAGTCTCGTGGTCCTATTGCTGACTTGGTGCGTAATACCGGTTTGTAGGTAACGATGGCCTTCCACCCGCCCCCGAGTAGACTAGAAATAGTTTGCTTGGGGGCTTTTTTATGCTTGACAAAACTTAGAAAAGTGTATAGAATCCTTTCAAGAAATTTGGGGAGGGTGCATGGACGCAATCGAAGTTGGGTGCTGGGTGTTTCTTTGTCATTACAATGCTGCCGACGAGACTCATTTAGATAAATACCCCTCCATGAAGGAGTTTTTCGGGACATGGGGTACTGTGTCCGAAGTGGACCCAAGCGGGGGAGACGTTTACTTCCGGTTAAGAGACTCCACCTTTTGGTTTCATTCTAGTTGGGTTATTGCTGTACGCGGTGTGCGGGACGCTCCCAAAAGTGTAGGGGGCCACGAGAAGACACAGCACAGGGACATTCGGTTAATCAGACTGAGGAGGATAGGATGAAAGAGTGGGCAGATGTGGAATCTTTGGTGGATGTGGAGATACGCGGGGTGGTCAAGCAGTTTTGGGATATTGGCTATTACACGCAGGAAGGGTGTAGTGGTCATTATGGGAAGCAGCCTCCGTACTTGATCTTCCTCCCCAAAATCTTTCGTGAGGATTCTTTGTACGGGGTTATGTATGCCTTACAGGAAGAGATGAAGTACGGGCTGACTGTTAAGTATCAGGGGAACTCCTTGGTGCTTTCCTGCCCGCCTCGTAGGTACGAAGTCTTCCAACAGGCGTTGGAGAGATTACTTGCTTGGTTGCGGGACGGAGTTTAGATTTTAGGCGGGAAGGCAACCGTAGGTATGCAAACAAAGCAAGAAATAAACTGAAGTTGACTTCAAAAAACCTCTTGACAAAGACTAGATTTTTCGGGTAGGATACTCGTATCAAATGAGCGGGGAGGGGGATAACTATGGAATTTACCAAAGGGATGCGTGTTCGTTTGAAGCCTTTAGACTTCTGTGCGGATATCCCCAAAGGGCCTGTCATAGCCTTAGCTATGCACCCTTACTTTGGGAAGGTTGTAACTGTGGACCATTTTATAGAAGAGTTAGCGGGTATAGGTTCATTTAAGGTTAAAGAGGATACCCACACATACAACGTCGCTTGGGTTTGTGAGTCCGCACCCCATACCGAAAGGCCGAAACACCGGGATGTTCGTTTAATTAGAATGCGGGTTGGAGAATAATGCCATGGAACTGAAACCTGGGATGTATATAAGGCTGAAGAGACTGCAAGACATAGACACCGATCAGGCTCCTGGGGTTGTTCCACACATGCGTGGATATTTTGGAAGAATCTTCATTGTAGACAGTGTAGAACCTATACATAGGTGGGTGTCCCTCAGAGAATTGCCAGAAGATTCTGATGATGGAGTATGTAGTTGGTCCTTTCACTCAGACTGGATGGAGAGTGTCACAGTTACATACACGGAGCCGTTCACCAAAGAACGGCATAGGGACATCAGGTTGATTCGTATGCGGGTGGGAGGCCAGTGATGCAACTCAAGAAAGGGATGCGAGTACAACTCAAAGCATGGCTACATGCAGATGACACTAGGCTATCCATCATGGATGCAATGAAGCATTATTTTGGGAGGGTAGTCACCGTAGCGACTGACCCTGATAAGTACGGAGACTTCCAAATAGTTGATGGAGACGGCTGGTATTTCACAGAAGATTGGGTAGCGAGGATTTGCAGTAAGACTAATGGGGATGCTCTATGGGACAAGTCTATGCTGAAAAAGGGAACGAGAGTTAGACTAAAAGCACGCGATCTTTGTAGCAGTATCCATAACGGTCCACACATCCTAGCACAAATGGATGAATGGTTCGGAGAGATAGTGGTTGTAGAGCAGTATCCAGCTTACGATTCTGGGGTGCGGTTTACGATCAAAGAAAGCCCCTACACCTACCACACATCTTGGGTTGAGAGCATCGTTCCCAAGGAGAAGCACACGGACTTGAGACTTATCCGGTTGCGGAGGGTGTGATGGAACTGAAAGTCGGGACGGTTGTCAGACTCATGAAGCAGGAGTGTGCCGAAAAGACATGTGGTCTAACAATATACACACCCATGCACAAGTATTTTGGGACAGACGTAACAATAGCAGACCTGTCGGGGTGCAAAAGCCACTTCAAGATACGCGGAGATGCTTCAAACCTATGGTATGACGCAAGGTGGATAAAGTCTGTGGGTGCTGCATCTAGGCTGGATTATCATCGGGACATTCGGCTGATTCGATTACGGGTCAGGTAGCATACCTGGAGGTTTAGTATGGCAAAGACACTGATGTTCAGCGTAACCAAGGATGATGTGGAGTGGGACACGTATCGCGGGACGGGGCCTGGAGGCCAGCACAGGAACAAGACGGAATCGGCAGTACGTTTAACGCACAGACCTTCCGGGGTGGTAGTACAGAGTCAGAGTGATAGAAGCCAGCATACGAACAAGCGTGAGTGTATGAAGCAGTTGGCAGCCCACCCGAAATTCAAGGCATGGTGCTTACGTCGCAGCATTGAAATGCGGGAGGGGGAGACGTTAGAGCAGAAGGTAGACAAGATGCTCCATCCCGAGAATCTAAAGATCGAGTTGCTGGACGAAACTACACATAAGTGGGGGGCTGGACATGCAGGTGGGAGATAGGATCAAGCTGCGCTCTTATGGGGAGATCAAAGCCCTTCCTGGTGTGTACGAGGAGGGGTTCTGTGGTGATGCCAGCAGGCCGTGCTTACTCCACCCAGATTGGCATAGGAATGTTGTGATTAAGGATTCTGCACTCCGATGCGGGTGTGATGGTATAACCTCTCACGAGGTTACTTCTGTGGAAGGCCAGTTTTTCCACATCATGGGGCATTCCTGGACATTCCATGAGGATTGGGTAGTGGGATTGGTGAGGGGTTCAACTACGAGCCAAGTGAGACACAGCGACCTTCGATTGATTAGAACACGGAGGCCCTAGACATGTTAGGGGTGTTCGTTATTTTACGCTCACGCGAGAGCATACAGTCAGACGATGTTCTACTGCATAGTCTGGTTGGGTATGGTTTTCCAGTGGTACTACAAGAAATGTCTCATAGGGAGCGTGGTGCTTTCGATGCCGTGTTTGATGGTGTGAGCAAGCATCAGGTGTACGCTATCAAACATGGGTGTGTCTTTGTAGGTGCCTTCTCCGACATTCCAATACCCGACATCCTGGTGCTTTCTTGGGATATTTTGGGGAAGGAGGCACCCCGAAAAATACGTTCCAATCACCTGGATATACGTTTGATACGTTGCAGAAAGACGAACTAAGACACACAAGTAAGGAGATACTTCGATGATTCGTTCAAGGATTTCATCCATGTGGGAGGCACTAAAAAGCCACTTCTATGTGGCACAACGCCCGGTGCCCGAACAGGCCACCACCATTACTAGGAGTAGCCAAATACGGTTGCGGGTTGGGGACAGAGTGAAACTGCTATCCTATAAAAGCATAGCTAAGTTGCCCGGAGTCTATACAAAGAGGTTCAATGACCACCTCAATGAGTGCTTGGGTCATTACTCTTGGGAGACATACAGAGTAATTAAAGGAACGACCCAACTATATGTGTTTGGGGATGGGGGCTTTCATAGGATTGACTCTGTGTCCGAGTCTAGAAACTGCTTCACTATTGAAGACCATCCTTGGTGGTTTCATAAGGATTGGGTTGCCGAACATCGCCCACGGCAGCAATCTGGAAGCTGCATGAATACCATGCGGGTGATCCGTCTATCAAAAAATCGGGAAGGAGAACAGAAGTGACAAAGGAAGAGATGCAGCAAGCGAGTGGGAAGGCGGGGGAGTTACGAGACTTATTGGATAAGTTGGAACCGAGTAGGTGGAGTGTTTCAGCCGACCCTCCCGGGACGAGGTTTCCTCAACTGAGTTTGCAGGGTGTTTCTGATGTGGGGGTGTACGCATTGAAGGATGCAAAGGGATGGAGGTTCATGAATTTTCTTGTGAAGGCCAAGAACGACCTCCCCGCAATCTTGGAGTATCTACAGGCATTAGAGGAGCGGGTCGAGGTGCAGCAGCACTTAATTCGCAGAATGGAGATGGATGCCGCGTAGGAAATCTCTTGACATTTCCAGGTTTTTAGCGCATACTCTACTCAACAAATCGGGGAGGTAGCACAAGTGAATTTTGAAAAAGTGGTACAGCACATAAAGACAGATGACAGGCTTCTAGCCCACTTGGCGGGAGGGAACACGATCCTAGTTCAGCAGCTAGACAAAAAGACAGGGGAACTGGAGGAGTACAGTATAGCATTGTCTCCTGAGCATATAAGTACCACAGCGCGGGCTGGAGACTTTGAGACACCACCCAAAGCATATCTATTCCTAGCATCTGATGAAGATGACTACGCACCAAAACCTAAAAACAGTCAAATAGGGACGGCTTCCCACTTTTAAGAAAAAAAAGGCAAAATTACGGCACTTCAAATTTTCATTTACCACTTTGACCCCAAAAACTAGGTCAAAATGAACAACACTTACCACTTTGACTAAAAAGTCTTACTAGGGACTAGGCTTTATCAGCGGGTGGTGGGAAAAAACTGCAATCAACTTCAAAACAAACCAAAAAATCGGGGAGGAAACGATCATGAGCGGGATGGAAAACATGACTGAGGAACAGGCAATAGCATTATTTAATACCAACTGGTGGGAAGGAGCAACTGACAGACAGATAGCAGAGTTTCAAATAAACACCCCACGCCTCTGCTGTCCCTTTTCAAGGTTCCATGAAGCAATGGAGAAGACATTAGGCAGGCCCATCTGGACCCATGAATTTGGGCGGGAAGGGGCAGAAGCGATGAAGAAAGAACTCTTAGGTGAAAAAGCACCACCGACCTTAGAGGAGATCATAAGTCTCATTCTGAGAGATAAGAAAAAGGCAGTCCTCATAGCCTTCATGTGATCCCCCCGGTAACTAGTCTTTATTCTCCCTGGCGTGTAAAAAACTGTAACCCCCTGTACTGACTAGGCTTTATTCGGTCACATCAGCAGGAATTGTAGAAAAGAGGCCCCTAACTACTAGGCTTTATTGAGCAATCTCTCCCAAAATTGTAGGCTACTACCGACCTTTAGACCTATTGCCGATATATCGTGATTTTTGTGGTGGGGGGCCACTTTCACGATATATCGGCAATAGAATTAACTGGCACGGTTCTTGCCGTGGTTACGTGTTGGCACGGTTTTTGTTTTGCCTTGCTATCGGGTTTGCCTATGCGGCTTGTGCGGGCCTGTAGCGTAGCATGATCGAAACCATACCAAGCGCTTCCGCCTTGTCATCGGTGAAATAATCGGAATCCGGCATAAGAACACCTTGCCAATAATATCTTACCCTGTATTCGTCCCACTCTGCGTCCCGAAATACCCGAACCGTCACGCCGTCATGGCTTGCAATGTAAATCCTTTTAAGCGCCATTTTATTCACCTTTCCTTTTTGTTATGAAAAATATTGTGCAAGAATATTTATTTGATTTATAGGTGCATATGCGAATATATCTTTTTTCGGCAAATAAATTGATAGCTCGTCTACCTGTCCATCTTGAAAGAAAACAGTGTCCATCAAAACAAGCGCTTTCCCGTCGCGCTCGAAGTATTCCAGGCCGATATATCCCATGCCGGGATGCCTGGACAAAACGAAATACCCGTTTCCTTCGCGATAAATATAGACCGCGTCATACGTTCCCGCAGATAATTGCACTGGCTGGAATTTTTGAATATATGCTATGACGTTCCCACTATCGTAATGGATAGAATACTTTGCTTTTCTCATGCTCTTTACCTTTCCTTTTTGTTATGCTTTCCATAGTGCGCGATGTTCAACTATGTTTGATGCAAAATACCAGTCGAGGTTCTGCGAATTTTTACAAAAAAAACGCAGGGCCAAAACCTCATGGCGCCTGTAATGCGAGAAATGATATCGTGGAAAATTGTCTTTTCCACCATGTAAAAACCAGTATTTTTCAAGGCGTATTGAAAACCACCTAAAGGATTTCATCTCTTCACCTTTCTTTTTCCTGTTATGCCAGTATTGGCGCGCATTATCGCGATTTTATCATGCTGGTTTGTTATGCCGCTTTTTCCTCACTCTTGAAGTAACAAAACTCCATTCTATCGTTGAATGGAATTGTTGTGTTGTTGATTGTCACGAACCACTCGCCTTTGTGTTGGTAAAGCGAAGCGGCAATGTCGAATTCTTCAAACGCTTGGTTAATTCTGCGTTTCGTCGTGACCGTTCGCCAGCCACCGGAGTTTAGAACGATTGTTCCCGTTTTCCGGTTGATTTTGAAAACTTGCGTATCATGATATAAGACGCAAGTGAAACCGTTATGCTCAAAGACATGGGTTTCATGCTGGCCGATATGCTTGCATTTCATGTTTTTTCCTTCTTTTGTGGCTTATCGTTTATCGATAATTTTTTATTGTTTTTCAACCCTTGCGCGTAAACGTGCCATAGTCCACGGGTATCGGGAACCTGGTCACATAAAGCCATTCATCTAGCTGGCTTTCCGTCCATGTCGTATCAATATGCACCATTGTCCAAGTTCTATCTTGGTGATACATGCCCTGCGATTCTATGCCGATTGTGGTTTTCAATTTTTCCAGTCTTTTGACTATATAATTTGCCGCGTTTGTTGTTACATCAAAGCCTAGGTAGTTCATATAGTTTTCCATCCCGCTTTTTTTTGTTAATCAATGCAAGCCACGTTTTGCCATGTATCCGCCAAACGATTGAAAATATCCTGCTTGTTGACATAGGGATTTTCATGGAACTTAGGCAAGTTCAAGTATCTTGATAAATCATGCATACCCTTTTCGTACTCTTTCACTCTTTCCTTTTCCTTTTGTAGTTCTTCTTGCAATGTCTTTATGTAGCTCATGTTCTCCATCCCGCTTTTTTTGCTTGTTAATCAAAAAATCCTTCGGCAATGCTTAAAAAATCCGTTCTTGCGTATTTTCTGCCCGGCAAAGGCCGCATATCGGGCGTTCCCTCTGGAAAATTATCCTCACACGTTGCCCGGATAAATCTTGCCAAAATACGCACAATGCGCCTGTCTTCAATACCGTATTTTTCAATTAAATCGTCTTTTCTGCTTTCAATCGCCAGATACAGGCTTTCTGTATTGCTCATCCATAAAGCCACATTCCACGTTTCCCAATTCTTCCAGCCATTATATTCCATTGTGCTTTCCTTCCCGATTTTTTGTTAGCTGTTTTCCCGGCATTGCATGGACAATTCCCAAAGCCGGATAGCATACGCTGTCAAATCATCGTCCGACATTGCTTCGCTTTCCGGCGTTTCTGTTTCGGCCATTGCCATGACATCGGCAACGGTAATGTCACCATGTAGTAAATCAAGCATTGCTTGCACTGTGCTTCCCTCCCGCTTTTTACTGGTTTCCCGGTATTGCCCGAAAAGCATAGACCGGCATACCAGTACGGCGTTCTTGTATCTCGAAATCGTACTCCCCGTATTCAACTAGCAATGCCTTGCCCCAATATTTTCGGCCCGTGCCGAGATAATCATTTTTACGTAACCAGGCAAAAAGCTTTCGTGGCGTTATGTCTTTATCCGCAAAAGTGACGGTTTCTAACTTGTGCGCGTCATTCCATGACCAGCCATAATCATCTCCCCATGCATCTATTGACAACATTTCATATTTTCTTTTCATGCTTTTTCCTTCCCCGATTTTTAATTGTTACCCGATGACCAGAATACGCCGATTGTGCGGGCCTGTCGTCTCGCCCACACTAATGCCAGCCGCCCGTAAACGGGCAAGCAGGTTATGACGGCTGGCGCAATATCGACAAGAAAAAAGCTTGGCCTTACCCTTTAGCGTACTACCCGATAAATTTTCAATCCCATTTATAATCCCCCTTTGATAACTCCCACGGGCCAAGCTCCATGCCCGATTGTACACGTCCATGTCTTTGCAAACGGTCCATGACATGTCTTTTCTCTCTTTTTTAACTGTTACGGGCCTTGCGATACAGGCCGCCAGATAGCATAATGTCTGCCCCAGGCGTGCCGCTTTCCGCGCGCCACTTGCGCCGCGCGGTCATGTATGCCTGCCGCGCTTTCCGGGCCGTCTGCCTGCCCGGCAGAAAAAGCGCGTGCCGCATATGGAAATAGTTGCCGCGCGTATCATCCCATTCCCACGATTGTCCTTCCATCTTGAGCTGCATTGTGCTTTTCCTTCCCGCTTTTTAATTGTCTGCGTCGGTAAACGAAAATGGCAGGCCACAAACCGTCTGGCCCGCACGAAACCCGGCATACAATCCAAGCGCCTGTAGCTGTTCCCGGATATGCCTCCCGATCAAGTCCGGGCGTTCTCGGCGTATCTGTGCGCCTACCTCGTCAAAAAATATCTTGCGCCCCTGGCCGTCATAGTAATAACCGCCCATTTTTTCCTCGCTTTTTTTAGGGTTGCGTTTCAAGCCGGGAACTGTTCCCGGCTTGTTTGCAATCCTTTGTCGGCTACTCTCGCCGGGCCTGTCCCGGCTAAGCTCTGGCCTGTCAATTTTCAGTGATCTTTGCGGGCCGCTTCCCCGCACGTCGTGATTATTTTCTAATCGCATTCTGGCCTTCCCGTCAAGCATTTTTTCTATCTTTTTTTGGCCCGCTCAAAAAATTGAAATCAATTTCAAAAAATGCCGTATGTAATGATCCGGGCGCGCGAAGAGCATTTTTCATGCCAAAAAATCTTGAAAAAGGCCATTTTTCCTTGTATTGCGCTAAAAATCTAAAAACGTATCCTTGCCTAGCAAAACATGCCCGGCGCGGCAAATCGCATTCTGGCGTGTTTCAGCCCTATATGCTTCGCATAGCATAACGAAAAAAACTGGAAAAAAGCTCGATAAAAAGATTTTTTTGGCATGGTTTTTGTCGTGGCATGAAATATGCTTGGCGTTTTTTCCTGCCAGATTTTTTTGCTTTTTTTTGCTTTTTTTCGCATTTTCTTGTGCTTTTCCTGGTTTTTGGCATGGAACGTGAATTGACAAAACTTTGACTATACTACCACGGCTTTTCTCGCATATACTCTCGACATGACAAAAAAATGGCGCAGATTGCTTGCCTTATGCTTTCTTGGGCATATGCTTTCGCGGACATATGCTTGACCACGCCGATATGCTTTCTTGAACATATGCTAGCTCGGACATATGCTTTTTCTAACCTATGCTTTGTGGAGCATAACGCTGGCGGTAGTCTGGTCTGGCGGGGCGGCGGCTAAGTTCCAGGTGGGGCAGCCTGCTTACCTGTTAGGTATTCTGTCTTAAATCCTTCCCCAAAAAATGCTACGTTGCAAGTTGCCGGTCCCCCCTACGTTGCGGGTTGCCGGTCCCTTTTCATTTCTTGACCTACGTTGCTTGTTGTCGTTCCCTTGGGTGCTTCCTGCCCGCTTCCTTGAGGTAGTGCTGATTGTTGTCAGGATGCCCTGTGCTGGACTTTCTTTTGATTCTTGGGGTTGGATACGGTCTGCTTGGTAGGCTGGCTTTAGAATGGCTTGTCTTTGGCTGGTTTTGAGTGTTCTTTGGCTGTTCGGGGTGGGTTCTTTTAGCCTAGTTCTGGTTGCTTTCCCACCCCGATTTTTTGGACTTCTGCTAGGCGTCGATGATCGTAAAAATATCCTCAATCGGATCGCCTTCCATGTCAATGTCGGCACGACAATGCCTGCGGTTGCCCTCCCGCTCCATTGCTTTGAAAATCTCAAAATCCTCCCACGGAAGTACGCCTCCCCCAGAATCAGACATGGCATTGGGGGCTAACACGCTCCAAACGTCTTCAAACTGTTCACCTGAGTATCTGTCAACCCACTCCATTTGATATTTCGGCATGTGTTTCCTCCCCGATTTTTTGGGTTAGGCTAGTCTTTCAGAATGGTGTAAACATCCCCCTCGCACTCCCACTCTAAGAGGCCCTGAGACTTCATTTTTTCAAAAATCGCCACATCTCCTCCATGCATCGCGTGTTCATCCTCGCTGCATAACGTGTTAGGGGTAAGGTGGTCCCACAATCCCTCACAACGTCGGCCAGTAAAAACATCCATCCAACTGATCTTGTATAGCATTTAGGATACCTCCCCGATTTTTGGTATGTTTAGATGTCCGATGGATCAGGCAGCGGAGGCTTCTGTGACACGATGTGGTTATGGTACAAAGCCCACCACTCTGCTAGCACGTTCTCGTGGGCCTTTGGCAGCCAGTCTCCCCCACAAGTAAAAACAGAAACGGCAATAGCCGCAAACACCGCTTTCGGACACTGCTCGTAAAAAGATATCTGCCGACTGTACTCGTTTGTCACCTTCCCGGCCATAACCCCCCTTATTAAGCAGAAATTTCGTATGTGTCTTCCCACGCATCCCCGAAGTCACCCACCCCCCGCACAATCCGGGTACTCTCCCCCCGACGTTCCATGTCTTTGAACACCTTGAAGGCGTCAAACCCCATTATACAGTCGCTCTTCAAGTCCCTGGCCTCAATATCTAAGGTAGTCCACTTCAAGGTGTAGATATTCGTCCCCGGAGTTGCCATGTACGTGTATGTGTAGAGCATACCCCCCCTTTGTTTTTTTGAAGTTGATTTCAATCCCAGGCGTACTTGATGAAAAAAGTCTTACCCGGTTCGATGTTCTTTGTCAAGCCCATGTTTTCCATTTCTTGGAAAGTATCCGCTTCCGCCTTGGTCATGATAACACTCTTGTACATACCCTTCCGAAAATAGATAGGTACAGACAGGTATCCCTGCTTTGCCTCGTTCCAAGTGATCTCAAGGGCCTTGCCATCCCCCATACCTTCGCTGGCGTACTGTATCTTGTAGGTCATGTGCTTTCCCTCCCGCTCGTTTGTTGAGTACAGACTACCGCTTTCGGGCAGGTTTGTCAAGGTTTTTTATGACCAGTTTGGCCGCTTGCAGACGCTTCTCGTCTTCCTTGGTATTCAACCACGGGCACATGTTCAACGCCTTGACCATATTCTTGAGTGCCCAAGCGGGCTGGTTCCCCACTATGCTTCTCGCTTCCTGTAATGTCATGACCTAACCCTCCCGCCTCTTGTAACAAGGGCAATTCTCGTGCGGGGTTTCCGCTTCTACCATCACACCGTCAGCATGTGCCCCGGTGGGCGGAAGCGGGATGGTGTCCAGGTAAAAACATCGCCCCATAAAATGGTCATCCTCCGGGTATCCGTTGTGTGTCTCCCAGATCGTATTCCAGTTGCAATACTTACAGGTATGACAAGTCCCTTCCTTGAGTTGCATAGGCTCCCCCTCATTCATTGAAGACATTATGTGCTTTTTCTTGGAAAATGTCAAGAGGTTAATCTGGTAAAATCTAGTAAGTGTCTTCCCTATCAAATTCTTCCAGCCCCGCCCGGAATGCCTCCCACTTGAAGTCCACAAAGGCATCCCGTAGCCGCTCGATATGGCATTGCATAAGCCGCTCGAAGTCATCCAACTGCTTCGCACAACGCTGCAATGCCTCTTTCTCTATGAACTTGCCTAAACTCGCGTGGAAGTGTTCAAGGACCGGGATAAAGTCAATCTCCTGCCCGTCAAATGTGAAAGCGATCCGCTTGTCAAGGCACCCATCACCATGTACCTCCACCCCGGGAGCCTTTTCCAAAGCAAGGTAAAACAACGACTTGACGAGGGTCAAGGAGCTGTCTGTGTGTAGTTCTCGGATAGTCGTTTCTTTTTTCATGTGCATACCCCCGGCATACTCCCGATTTTTTGCTTCGGCGTATGTCATAGCCTTGTCAAAATAATTCTGACGCTTGGCACCTATCCTGCCGATCTTGCGAACCGTTCGGCTCCTGTCGTTGAACACGCACCAGTAATCCCCTATGCTGCCCACCCGGCACGGGCCTGTGGTGGTTGGCGAATGGACGGCACCGCAGTAGTGATTTTCGTAAGTGTCTGACATGGTTCCTACCCCCCTCATTTGTTTTGTCTATCTGTCCACAACGCCATTCACGTACTGGCGGGATGCCTTCAAAGACTTCGCAAGGACAGCCCCAAGTTCAGGGTGCTTGCGGACTGCCTGCCACCCATCACTGTCAACTAACTGGCGAATTTGTGCGGCCTGCTTTCTGGAAATAATGGCATTCATGTTCCTACCCCCCTCATTTGTTAGAAACAGTATGTGATTTTTCTTGGAAAATGTCAAGCGTATTTTTAATTTGCTATTTAATCCCTTCGCGGATTCGGTTGGCACACCACAACACACGATCAGGATGTAGCCCGCAACAATCTGAGCTAAGTTCTGGATTTACCACCATATCGTCAGCCACATCGGCAGCACCGGGAAGGACTCGCCCAAGTAGATGTAGATACCCGATTGCATTTGCCACCCTGTCCCCCCCATAAGCCGGGTGGCGTCCCTCGAAGATCGCTGCGGATTCTCTCAAGATGTCAACGGTAGTGCTGTTCATGACTCCCCCTCATTCGTTGAAGACATTATGTGCTTTTTCTTGGAAAATGTCAAGCGTTATTTTTAACTTGCAACTTGATCCCCCCATTACTTCCATGCGGCATACTTTGCCAGGAAGTCTAGACGTTCCTGTTCCTGCGTCAAGGCGTCTGTGAGTGGGATCAGGGACTCTTCTACCCGCGCAGCCCTCTCCCGGTCAAGAAAAAAACCTACCGTCTGATCCGCATAGTCTGACCGCACATCGGTCACGCTTGTATAAGTGTACTGGCAATGCGGGCAGTAATCCCACCCCGCACCCTGGCCCCGGAGGTGCGAACAAAACTCACAAGCCGAAGACGCGCTTGAGATGGCAACTCTTTCCATTCTTTCCATGTTCCTACCCCCCTCATTTGTTAGAAACAGTATAGACCAAGAATCCCAGAAATGTCAAGTAGTTTTTTCGCAGTCAAATTCAATTATTGACCCGGATCATGCGGTATTGCGGGTTGGTAGTCGTCTCCGTTCCAAATTCCAGATACAGATGACGCTTACCCTTGCGATAGATGACCAAGTACACCGAATCCGAATACAGACCAAGTTCCTTGTGCTTGGCGGTCATCTTGGCCCCGCTGTACCATTCCACCCGCACCTCGTCCCCCTCCCGCAAAAGGGACAGGATAGACTCCGCATGATATGCCGTGCTGTACAAAGCCGTGTAATAACATCCGCTCAAGTCCTTTGCCCTGGCCGAATAGTTTGAAAAATACGCCTTTGTCTCAAAAGCGTAGGTGTACTCCCCGTTCTCCCGCACGATGTGAAACTCCCACTTGCAAGTACCCGCCCCTGGCTCAGACCGTAAAACCAGGGACTTGCTCAGATACTTTTCAGCCTTGAGGACGTACTTGATAGCCTTGATGTCTTCCTTGGTAAGTTCCATAGTGTTTCCCTCCCGATTTTTTAATAAAGGGCATCCAAAGGAAGAACGATCTCATTTCCTACGCAACGCTCATTTTCTGCCGCTTCCTTGGATGGAAAAACCCGGATTCGATTCAATACTCTTGTATAAGAGTTTTTGCTTCCAGGCTTGGCAACGTATCCACCTTCGCCACCTGTCCTTTTCAAAATGAATCCATTTGATTGCATGTGTGTTTCCCTCCCCGATTTGTTGAGTAGAGTATGCGCTAAAAACCTGGAAATGTCAAGAGGTTTTTTGAAGTTAATGGCGAAAAAAAAGCGGGAAGGCTTGCACCTTCCCGCACTAACTATTCAGGATTCTTTGAGATGTTTAGATTTCAATCAGCCGGATCAGTTCCGCCTTGTCCGGGGTTGTGATCGTCACGACAAGGCCGCTCGTGTGCCGGTATTCAGTGTCCCCGTAGGCGTCCTCCCCACTTTCCAGGTTCAGCCACCCCAGAGTCACCGTGGCCTTGTCACCCAAAGCCTTGCGGGCCTCCCGCAACTTCTCAATTTCGGCCAGTTCGGGCTTGTCGCGCTCGTTCCATCCCGCAGCCTCCCCCTCCCGGATTCCGGCGGGAAGTTTGGCGTCCGCCAGCACATTCACGACGTATTCCTGACGGGCCAGGGCCTTCCAATCAAAGCCCTCTTCAAGTCTGGCAAGCAGCAACTCCGATCCATGCGCCTTGGCCCACTTCTCCAAAGCCGCCTCACCTTCTGCCGCTTCCTGCCGCTTGCGGGCCTCGTACTCGTCCCGGCTCTTTTCCATGTCCTGCCGCTTCCGCAACTGTTCGGCTAACTCCGCTTCACGCTTGGCTTTCTTGGCCTCTCCCGCCTCTACCAGTTGCGCTTTGATGCTGTCAAACTCTTCCTCAACCCACCGATAGCGGGCCTTCTCAAACTCCAAGGCGGCGGAAAAACTCTCAAAAGGTGCGTCAAACCCCTCTTTCATGACATAAGAGGCAAGGGATGGGTCGTCCTTATCATGTCCAATTATGCCGATGATCGGGGAGCCGTGCTTGACAATGTACAGGCTGTCGGTGCTGATGGTCTGAGTGCCCTCCCGCTCCCGGCGGATGGACACCCCACCCCCCACAACCTGAGTCTGCAAAAGGGCCAGGGTCAGGCTGCCGTCCCGGTCAACCTTAAAAAAGTCAACGTCTTCCGGGGAAATCTCGCCGGTCAAGGTCTGCATGGCCTTGCCGTCCAGCCCGCGCTTCAAAGCCTCACGCTGCCCAGCCTCAGTCAGCTTGTAAGTGATCGTCGCCTTCATTTTTCGTTCCCTCCCGCCCGGCCCCTGCCGGGGTTGTTGTTTCATGTCCCGCGCCATCCCCAGACGGGGCGGTGTTCCCCATTCCGTTGAGTAGGAGTCTACTCAATCCTTCCAGGTTTGTCAAGCGTTTTCTTGTTTTTTGGTGGAGGCAGCCGGACTCGAACCGGCATCTACCGGCCCCTTACAGGGGTGCCCGCGTCCGGGCGTCCATTGTCGTTCTACCGATTAAACTATGCCCCCATGAAGTAGAAGAATACTCAATCCTTCCAGGTTTGTCAAGAGATTTAATAATAAACCCCTAAAGCCCGGCACGCCAGGAAAGAAAAATCTGTGTTGTGCCCGATGTGCTTGACGGCCATAGCCTGTAACAAGGCACCCTCAATCGTAGTGCATCCGCAGTTCGTGTCCCGCCCCTCCACATACGGGTGAAATATCCGGTGGTCCTCCTTGTCAAGATGCTCCACGATGCTGTACGGCCCGACCTCGTGGACTTCCACCACAACCCCCCACACAAAGTCTATCGTATTACCGTAAATCTGTGTCGGTCTACGCACTTTCATACTCCTTCACCATATCCACCGCTTGTTGAAGAAGACTCATGCCTTCTGGGGTGGGGGAGTCCACGCATAAATCCTCAGCCACAGCAATAACCTTTTTCAAGAGTACACGAAGTTTCTCAAAGTCCTCCCACTCCACATAGGTGCCATCGGCGTCAAGTTCCATGTCACAGCCGGGGCAGTCGTCGTCACTGAGCCACAACGCACTGGACTCAAGAGAGTACCGTTTTATGCTCATGTAGCCAACCCCTTTTTGAAGTGCTTTCTCACTGCGGCCTTGTATTCCGACGGCAACGGCATAACCGTTATAAGCACCTGCGCCAGACTGTAAATGTACACCATTTCCCCGTAAATCTTGATGTCTTTGGGCTTGGAGTGGTGCGCGGAAAACAGCGCATCGAAATACTTTTCAAGCCTCCCCGTTGCGTGTCTCCTTCCCATGCCCTTACTGTAGGCGATTGTTGCAGTCCTGTCAAGGGCTTTCTTTGGGAGTCCAACCCTCTCTTTTAAGCGTCTCGCTGCATGGTATGTGGTATGCATGGCCTCCCCCTACATCCTGGCGAAGACTGCAACGTCTCCGTTATAAGTGCGTTCGGACCAATAGCTGTCAATAAACAGGTCACGGGCGTATGCGTCATAGTCGAAATACGCTTGCAGATGTTCGGGGATGGAATCCAATTCCCCCATTTCGTCAAGCAGTTGCTCCGCAAATGCTGTTTCAGAATCAAAAGTGCCCTGGAAAGCATCCTGAAAATCATCCAGGGTTGCATCCCCACCGTTGTCGTTTGCGTAAATGGCGTAAGCCTCCCCACCCTCTTCCAGAAGCCCATCCAGCTCGACAATCCTGTCCAGCGGGGTGTACTCCTCGACCAGCCCGTAAAATCCCTCTGAGTCATGAATGGCCCACTCCTCCGCAGACGGGAACGGGGAGGGCAAAGCACCGCCACAATCCGGGCACCGCTCCCATTTGGCGTCCACATAAACGTCGCAGTCCTTGCAACGTCTACGCATGACATTGGGGTACTTGCTCATGGCAAGCAAGGCGTTAATCTGCGACTGAAGGCTTTCCGCACTCTCCCCGTCAACGTCGATCCATGTGCCCCGCGCTTCCCCGTTGTTGTAGTCGGCCAGGATGGACACATAGATTTTTCTGTCGCTCATTTCGTTACCCTCCCGCTTGATTTGTTGAAGTCAGTATGTGCTATTTTCCAGGTTTTGTCAAGCACTTTTCCCATTGACTTCACTATTTTCAGGAAGGCGACCAACCGTGCAGACAAAAGACCCTGAGAAGCGGGTTAACCCGCTGCAAAGTGCTGCGAATGTCGTTCGTTTTACTGTACCCGGAACCCCCCAGACGGAAATGAAAAGCCGGATATTGGCTATGCTTACTGTAAATCTGATCGGGCAGCATTTCCTTAGACTTTTTGCCAAGGTCCGAATCCGACGGCCAGAGGATATTCAACCCCTCACCCTCGTCCAGGTACACGGCAAAGCGCGTGTTAGAAAGTTGAAGGATGTAAGCCCGCTTTGCGTCCTGAATTTGTTCCGCTTGTGCCTTCATGTGTGTTCCCTCCCGATTTGTTGAAGTCAGTATGTTCTTTTTCTGGGAAAATGTCAAGCGGTTTTTCACATTGACTTCAAAAAAACGGGGGGCTTTTACACCCCCCGCACATGTCTTAAATGTGGCAGTCAACCAGGGCCACAAGCTCATGCCCCTTGATCTCCTCCCAAAGCACCCGGAATTGGTCTTCCCACTCGCAAGGGCGTTTCTCCTCAGACACGCAAGCCCACCAGCCCATTTTGCCGCGCTCGTACCACACGCCGTCTTTCAGCACGGCAAACGTGGTTTCAACATCCCCGGCCTGATCCTTCCGGCAAATGTCCTTGCCGTCAAACATACCGCGCCACCGCCCGCCGATCTCCCACCAATCCCATTTGGCGTCGGGATTCTCCCAATAGCCGTAGCGGCCCTTCTCCAGGTCGCGCCCATCGTATCCATACCAACCTTTGGCAAACTCCTCCAAAGTTTCGTACTGGTCCAGGTGCGGCACCTTAACCCTCTCGCTGTCTGCCGGGTACTCCTGGCGGGAAGACAGGTCTTTCTTGAAACGATCATCCCACCGATAGAACATACGCCCATCTTTGAGACGCACTTTCTCCACAGAGCCTTGCTGATACTCCGCGATGACGGACTCTTCCTTGTCGTGGAACTCTAAAAGTTCCTTCGGGAAGTCATCCTCCCCGCTGTACTCCTCAAACGGAGCCAGGGCCTTGGCGATGGACTCTTTTGTGCCGTCCTCAGTGACAACCAATACCGTAAAGTGTGACATGTGTGTTCCCTCCCGATTTGTTGAAGTCAGTATGTTCTTTTTCTGGGAAAATGTCAAGCACTATTTTGAAGTTAGTGTGAGAATTTCTGTCAGGGTCGCATGGATGGAGAACAGACGTTCTTCCAAGCCCTCCCGCTCCGGGGCGGGGAGGCAACCCACTACCGCCCGGATATCCGCCAAATGACTTCTCATCTGGCAAGCGGATGACATGAGGGCCGAAAGCGTCTGAGCGTCCATGTCATTTTCCCGCCTCAATTCCTTTCAGAATGAGCCACCCTACGCATATTGCCCATAACACGAGGACTACCATGCGCGGGCCTCCCGGTCACTGTCCTGCGGCAAATCCACCCCCATCAAAACATGATGGGAAGGAACGTCATGGGACACCTTGTAGTGCCTGCCGTACACGGGCCAGAAGCCGTAGTCGTCACAAAACTCCCGGCAATACTCCGGCAGGGACGCCTGGATTTCCTCCAGGCTGTCATACTGCATCAAAGTGGACCAGCTACCATCCGCCCGCTTTTCCTGAAAGCTGTATTCGTACATGGTTCTTTTCCTCCCGCTCATTTGTTAGGTGCATCCTACCCGGTTTTTCCAGGTTTTGTCAAGAGGTTTTATCCCCTAAATTAGACAAAACTTCGCGCAGTTGGGCAAAAGCCACTTTGCACAGGTCAAAGTGCGTCCCTAGGGACGCAAATGCGTGTTCGATGTACCACGTATCGGAGCAGTCCGCACAAACCACATGCAGCGTTTCATACAATTCCCGGCACTGTGCATACCATGCCGCTGCCGCAGCCACACGACGAAGGCGGGCGATCTCCAGGGAGGCATCCCCGTTGGTATCAATAGCCCCCCGAAGCCACTCACGTAATTCATGAACTTCCGCATTTTTGACATCCAAAGCCGTCCGAAGAAACTCAACCTCCTGACCACAGCCGCACGACTCGCACATTGACATGGTAGCCCCCACTGGTCGGTTAGTTCTTGATTTTCGGGACGGCCTTCACCTTCGCATACAGGTCAGTTTCTTCCGCAACCAGCCCGGACTTCGAGACGATGGCCTTCGACAGAAAAGCCTCTGTCGCAGTCAGGCCGACCTTTACCAATTTGAAAAAGTCCTGCTCCCGATCCCGTTCCTTGAGCCACTGAAAGAAGCGTAGCGGGTCAATGTCCCTGGACTTTTTGCCTTCCCACACCAGCATGGAGGCTTCACCCTCAAGGCTGGTCGTCTCCAGGTCTTCTGCCACCCCGGCCAACTCTTCCTTCAAAGCCTTTTCCTCTGCTTTCGCAGCGGCCAGGGATTCCTTGAAAGCCTTTTCCTTGAGGTCGATTTCAGTCATCAAAGTCGCCAGCCGGTCAACCTTTTCGGCCAATTCGTTGCGCTGTTTGGGGATGGTAACAGACAGCCCCTTGATAGCAGACACCGTAGACGATTCGCGGATAAGTCTCATTCCAGTTTCCATAGCTCCCTCGTGTTCTTGTCTACACGTTAGGCAATGATTTCAGACACCCATTCAGGAATCCAACCCCACACCCCATCATCCTCAAGAATATCAAAATAGTCATGCCGCACAACATACGATACAGTAACAACAGTTCCCAGATAAGCAAACATGTCAGGGACGATGCTGTCCACCCACATGGGGTTGCACAGGGCACCCGCAAAATCAATCCCTGTGGACGCACTTGCCAACTCTTCCAGCGTCTTCAGACGCACTTTCATCCCAGGCTTAATTTCCATCGCTCCTCCCGCTCAATTTGTTGAGTAGATTATGGACGTTTTTCCAGGTTTTGTCAAGAGGTTTTTCCCATTGACTTCAAAAAATAATGTCAGGGTGTAAACGGTAGACCTGTTTCCCAAGAAACACCCGCACATCCTGCGGGCTGGCCTTGCCCAAGAATTGCGCCAGCTTTTGCCGGGATGCCTTCCCGCCCGGCCTGACTTGAAAGTACCGCTGCGGGAGGGTCTTAGCCTCACCCCGGATGGTTAATTCCTCGTCCGTTTCCATATTGATGAAATTGATATTGGTCATTTTAGTCGTCCCCTCCAAGCAAGTCTAGACGCTCTTCAAGCGTGCGAATATAGCACGCCAAGTCTTCCCTGTCCATTTCAAGTTCTTCTATCCGGGCTTCCAGCTTGGCTATTTCGGAGTCTTTGAGGTCAAGCTCTACAGCAACGTCTTCCCAAAGCACCCACTCCCCATGCTTGTCAGCCTTCATCGTGTATCTGTCCATATGCCCCCCGATTTGTTGAGTAGAGTATGTGCTTTTTCTGGGAAAATGTCAAGCACTATTTTTCCAGTAATTTACCGCGCAATCCTCCAAGTTCGCTAGGTACTCACTGTGCCTGTCGGCTGCGGCGTCACTCCAACCATCCCGCCATGCCACACGGTCCACGCTATCAATAGTATAAGGGCTAGCAGACTCTTCCCGTCCCTCCAGAAAGGCACTGTACCCCAGGTCGTATGCTTCCATGTGGTCCCTCCCGCTCATTTGTTAGGTGCATCCTACCCGAAAAATCTAGGGTTTGTCAAGAGGTTTTTTGAAGTCAATGGGAAAAAGCGGGGCGGGTGGGAAAACAGCCGAAGCCCCCAAAGCATCCTATAAGACACTATGAGGGCTTCTGGCTCAACTACCCGGCTATCTACCCGGCTTACTTCATGGGTCACTTAGGGGGTCACTTAGGGGGTCACTTGATGGGTCTACGTTGTAAGTCGTCGGTCCCCTACGTTGAACCTTGCCGTTCCCTACGTTGCAACCCGCCGTTCCCTCGACTACTTTGTTATGTCTCCCAGGCTCACCATCGGAGTAACATCCCCAGAGATTTTGGGGAGGATACCATCCCACTTCTCAACAGTCTTGTAGCGCACCAGTTCGGGAGTGAGAGACTTCGCCAGAATGAGGTTAGCCTCTGCCTGTGCCTTCGCCTTCAACGTGATGCTTTCGGCCTCTCCACGGGCCTTCTCAACACTCTTAGCTGCCTCCGCAGCAGCCTCCCGGCGTTCATTCTCACGCTGTTCAGCACGCTGCGTAGCCTCAATCTTAGCGTTGATACTGGCAATAACTTTTTCGGGGAGCCGGAAGTCCCCCACAAGATAAATGCGGTCAATCAGGATGCCAATCGGGAGACATTGCTCACGAACCATATTCTCAACATCAGCCATCAATTTGGCCTTACCTTGCCCATACACATTAGCCACGGGCTGTGTTGACGACAACGCCACCAAAGCATCCCGCACCATGTTACGGAGGTAGATGTCCGTGATCTCGTTCACACCCTTACGGTACTTCTGGAACAAGATATCAACCATTTCAGGCTTCACAGAAAAAGAGATTCCAAAATCACCGTTGACAGACAGCCCCTCGGATGTCTGAAAAGTGATGGATTCATCTTCAGGGCTTCCTTCCCGCTTATCAGCAGTCCAGACATAGTTCTGCGTAAAAACAGGGAACAAAAACAGATCGGTGTTCCACCCCAAGAAGTAGTATCCCGTGCCAACCTCTTCAGCGTCCACACCCTTGTCACCACCAAGCAGATAGACCTTGACACCCTTGTAGCCAGCAGGGACTTTGGCGCAACCAAAACAACCCCCCGTGAAGGGCACCGACAGTAGCAGCAGAACAACCAGCAAGCGACTAATTTTCACAAAGCCTCCCTACTTGTTAAAGTGTTTGTCCACAAGAGGCTTCCCTATCTTGCACTCCCACTTGTAGATCAGATATACAATGACGGGCATCACTCCAGTGATGTACGCCCACCCGCCAAACACCGCGAAAGTGCTTTTGTAGGAGAACAAGAACGGAACAACAATCCCTACAGAAAACCCTATAAAAGTCACTAAAAACACAAGACCCCAGAAACACAGCAGATACCGCATACTACACGCCTCCATTACCGAGGGGGTTATCCCAGAGGAACTCTCTAGAACATACCCCCCTATCAAGAGTTGAAGTTGATTTCAAAAATCTGGGTGAATACCCCCCCTAGTGACAAATACTATAACCCCGGCCAATCATGCACTGCTGGCACAAATCCATCTGCGTGAACATGTTCCCCAAGGCACCCTGACCCGCTTGGGCCATACAAAAACTGTAATCCGCATTGAACTGCTGCGTGTTAAGTCCGGGCTTGCACCACTTACCAGCACAACCAGCCATCCCCAAAACAAGAACCAACAAAGTCACACAACCAAAACGCTTCATTCTCTTGTCCTCCCTAACCTTGATTTGTTAGGGACAGTATGCACACTTTTCTAGGATTTGTCAAGAGGTTTTTCAAGAGATTCAAGTTCCTCAAATAACTCAAAAAGTGCGTTCCACATCAGATCAGTATGCAAGGCACTAGCACGTTCGTAGGGGTCGGCGTGCATAGTCAGCAGTTCATCCTGCCCATCGAACGTATTCCTGATGTCGCAGATGCCCTGATACATGGTATGCCAGACATTCTGGCAGAACTCCGAATAGTCGTAGTTCTTCTTGGCTCTCAAAGCCAGAGAAAGAATCCTTGACAATCGCTCATAGTTAAAGACAAGAGCCACTAGGCGTCCCCCCCGCTCACTTCCACAGTCTCTCTGTAAAGGGCTTTCAGATTGTCACGAAGATGCACCGACCTTCCCACCACATCGGCCAAGATGTTCAGGGTCTTTAGCACGTTGCCCTTGTTGAAGTAATAATGTGCAGCATTGGCGTCCTTAATCAAAGACTGAAACTCTTTCGTAACCGTTTCCACAATGACCTCCTAGATTGTGACCCACCAGCCCGTTCTGCCGGGGATGGAAAGGCCGATATACGTTGTATCCTTAATGGTCCTCTTAACATACCTGTGCCAGTGCCCAAAAAGACTCAAAGCGGGCCGGTACTCCTCAATAAGAGACTGCAAAGCCTTTGTAGATGGATCGTTCCTATCCTTCTGTCGCATCTCCATCATGGTATCCACCATGCACTCCGGGCAAGTATGACTGATAAGTATGTCATACGTCTGATGCTTTACTGCATCTAAGTCCTCTTGAGAAATGATCTCCTCCTTCGAGAACCAATCCCACCCATCAACACGCTGACGGAAATCAACAGAACTAGCTCCCCCCATAAAAAGGGCGCGACGGCCATCAGGAAGTTCATAGTAGCTCCCACGGGGCATGTAATAGATGTTTTCTGCTACCTCTATGGGAACCCTCCCCCCCGCCTTATCCACCAGTTCTCTAAGCATGTGATGTTGGCAATGATTGCCGTCACAGAACAGAATCTTGGTCTTTTGAGGTTTGATAGCATGGAGATACGTCAGTACATCTCCCCGCTCCAACACCCCACTATTCTTCTCGAAGTTAGTACGGAGTACCCTCCCCCCGTCCCTGGAACCCTGCACCAGAGGCCAGTATCCCATATCCCCACACACAATGCAGATTTCGGGCTGCTTCTTGGCGAGGATGCTGTTTAACTCCCCGAACTCCCCATGCTGATCCCCACACACCAGTATCATCTGGAATCCTCCCCGCTCGATTTGTTACAAACATCTTACCCAATTTTTCTAGGCATTGTCAAGAGGAATTTCGCAGTCAACTTCAAAATTTTCGGGGTCGGTTAACTCTTCCCGCAGAAGTTCTCTCACTTTAGTCCTTTCTGCCTGATGGTACATCTGCCGATCCTTCCCGCTCTTGGGGCCGCAACACCGGCACTTCCATCTGTACCAACTCATGGCGTCCAGCCCCAAACGCTTATCAACCTTATCCGTCTTCGCAGACGACTGCATACTGCCCCCCCCTAGTTAGTCAGGAAGAGGGAGGCAAACTCCTCCCAGAACTCATCCTCTTCCAGTTCGTACCTACGTTGCTTCTTGCCGTTCCCATGTACCTTCGTCAGATACCTGGAGTCCTTGGGCATTGCATCCCGCCGTGCTTCTCTGTAAGCCCTGCGGGTTGCCTCCCCCACATCAATCTTCTGGCACTTCATATCGCTCCCCCTCCAACTCGTTACGGTATCTCTCAATACACCCATCTAGAGTGGTATCCCCATGCTTCTTCCAATACTCATACAAAAGCAAGTTCAACTCTTTTGACATCTTCTCAACTGCGTCAGGAAAAGTTGCACGGCTTCGGATACGCATTACAAGCCTCAAACACTTATGCAAAAACAAGTCAACATCTGGATCAATCATCGTCGTTATCCTCATCGTTGCTGTAGTCGCGGGAGGGACGCACCTTCCCCTGGTAAGAACCGTTTCCAGAATAAATGTTGGTGTCTCCATTGCTGGTCTTAGACATCCTTCCCAGATACTTGCCATCCGTAGACCACACCGTGGAGGTGGTTCCGTGGTCCTTAACAACCGCCTTGTAATTTCCGCTGTTGTCGTAGATACGATACGTCTTTGTCTCCGCACCCGCAAAAGCGGGCAGGGTCACACACAAGGTCATTAACAAAAAAAGTGTCTTCATCTCAAGCTCCTTTCGGCAGTTGGTATGAAGACACTATAGGTACTTATCTAGGTTTTGTCAAGACTTATTTTTTAGAAATTGCCTGTACTCCCACTCCTCCATCAAAAGCCCATACGCAGCCACCACAAAAGACACCAGCAACAAAGGCCATGCAACATAGTTATACATCACAACCTCCGTCCAGGTCGGCCAGGGCACGATATAGGGCGTCAAACTGCTTCCGGCCCGTGCTGACCGACAGCATCCGCGCTGCTTGGGCCACATTGCGGAGCTTGGCGATTTCGGCCCGTGCTTTGGCATCGACTGACCCGACTTCGTTGAGCGTCGCCGTCAGCTCTTCAATGACGGAATCTTTTGCGAGAATGCCCCTGTTAAGCCGCGCAATCTCCTCGTCCTTGGCGGCGATTTCGGCGGCGTGGTCGGTGAAGATGGAAATAAAGTCCACGCAATTCTCAAGAGGGTGCCCGTGGTCATCAGTAAAGTGATATCTCTTAATCCTGTCCATCGTTGCCCCCTTCTGGCTTTTCTGGCCCACCATGATTAGGACACGCAAGCCCAGGTATGTACCCGTTGTAGCGAAAGTCAGCGCGGAACACTTCGCCCGTGTATGGGTCTCTGTACTCCTTGCACGGCGGGCGACGGCCGTATGCCGGTTTGTCGCAAAACCCAGCGGGGCAACCAGATGTCCACGCCGGAACAGAGCATTTTCCGACGCCGTTGGTAAGTTCATGGTGGTGCTTTTGTGTTCTTGACATGCTCATTCCCACTCCTTTTTCATGGGCCGCACAGAGTAGGCGATGCCGTTTACAACGATGGCCCCGGCACCAACACAGCGAATCAAGGATTTTTTGACGTTTACATTACCAAACGATATGCCCAGAATAAATCCCACAAGCAGCGCCACGAGAGTCCAGCCGTTCATGACTCTACCCCTTTCGGCCACACGCTGTAGGTGAGGCCGCCATGGGCCATCTTGTTGCGAATCCTTGCGAGTTCTGCCTCTATTTCTCCCAGTTCTGCCAACGCGGCCTTGATGTTGTTGCTCTTCACTGGACCAGTATTCACAGTCGTCCTAGCCAAAACACCCGGGACGAAGCCCACAAGCAGTGCCACGAGAGTCCATCCACTCATCCCTCCACCCTCCCCTTGACTTCCTTGGTCTGCCTGTAGTCTTCAATGCGCGACACCATGAGGTACACCAACCCAAACGCCCTCTCTTCTGCGTACGCCTTTGCTTCCTCAAGCTCCTGGAAGCGGCCCGTGAGGGTGCTGTTACCGGCTTTAACCTGATACCCCCCGTTCGCCCACTCGATGTACACGTTGAAAGCAAGGCCGACAAGTCGAGAGCACCCGTATTGATGTTCAGTCCACTGCAACTTAGACATTCTCAATCCTCCCCTTGACTTCCTGCGCCACCGGGATGGGCAGGGCGGCGCGCGTACGAATGGCCTTCATTATCTCTTTTATGGTGGTCCATGGCACAAAGACTTTGCGCAGATAGGTGTACGGCTCCCCTTCAGCATCCTCTGCGGCCGTTTCCTCTATAAAATAAAACTCCCCCATGTAGGCGGCCTTCGTTTCTGCTGACGGTGTAATCGCCTCCCGCAGCCTCTCCACGCTATTCACCGCCTCGACGCAACGGTCGGCGTCCTCCTCGCGCTGGAAGAAAGCGACATCTTTGCCATCTTCATCCACGACATTATGACGGCAGTCTTCCTCAACATACCAATCAGACATCTTCCACCCCCTCCACCTCATTTTCCATGTCATAGTTGAGTGCTTCTATTTTCCTGCAAATGAGATTGATTTGGCGTTTGATATCTTGTTTCTTTTGTATACACTGAACCAACATCACCGCTAGCTCCCGCATCTGGTCGCCTTTAGCCTTCATCTTCCACCTCGATTTCCCATGTGATTTCAATCGCCTCACCAATCCGGCCACAGCCCTTCAAAGAGTCAGCATATTCTCGTGATGGGAAAACTGTTCCACCAGGAAACGCCATTGATGTCCTGTGGATTGATGGAGCCGGTGGGTAGATGTTGATGTACCCTGTTTTCTTCTCCACCCGCATCCGCTTCGGCGGTTCTGCGGGGGTGATACAAACACCGGGCCAGTAGAGGTCGGGGGTTAAGTCCTCAGAGTGGAATCTCCCGTTGATGGCCCAAGAGTATGCCTGTTGATCTTTGAACGGGGCGACACAGCACCTAAGGCAGGTGTCGTAAATTTCTTTGACCACAACCTTGCCAAACCGCAGGCTCACCAATTCATCCCCCACGCGCACCTTGGACAAATCGCTTTTGACTTCCATCACATCCTCCTTATCATTTTCCCGTTACCGGGAATATGGTCACGCTTGGGGCCAGGACCGTTCCAGCCTCCACACACCGTGGGCCGGAGATTTAGTATGCGGCTACCGTATGCTATCGGACGGCCTGCCGTGGTGTGCTTGCACCCTCTCGGTAGTCCTGGCCCCAAGCGCGGCCCGGATGGTTCCGGGCCTGATGCTACGCCATAGCCTTAATGCGCTGCTCTTCCTGCTCACACAGCACGTCATAGGAAGCATCTTCGACTTCAGGATACAGGGAGTAATCATATCCATCCCAATTATCCACCCCACCCCCCTCCAGCATCATTAGCTTGATCTCGCACTTACGCAACTTAAAGTACCTGTCCTTGCTAATAGTCACTTCCCCTTCCATGTTAACCCTCCCGCTGACTGCGTTTGACGTTCCAAGGAGTTTGCTGCCGCATCTTGGACAGTGCCCTAGTCAAGTCCAGGCTGGCCCGCTTCAAAGCTCCTCCCTCTTTGGAGGCATACGGACTATCATTCACACCATGCACGGCAAGATACTCCATGTACTTAGTCAAAAAACGCTTTGCCTCTTCCGCAGCTTCAACAATATTCTTATACAGCACGGGGCCTCCTATGCAGCGGCTTCGTCTGCCGTAAAATTACCAGGGATAACCCCGTACCACTTACGGGCTTCCTCGATGTCATCGACGCTGAAAGCGCGGGACAGGAAGCGGGCCGCAATCTGCTCATCATTGTTGGTCATCTCAAGATACTTGTTAAAAGTCTCAACAATAGTCTGATACCTGGAAGCCTTACTCTTGCACTCGTAAAAGTCCCCCCACAGCCCGTCCGTTGCCTCCCGCATGGCCTTCACAGCATCCGCGTGTTCCTTACGAGACTTTTCGTTCTTATTCTTAATCTCACGATTCTTGTCCAACACGCTCTTCTGATTCATAACTTCAGAGTAATCGCACAGGGTGACTTCTTCGATACTGTACGAGATGTACGGAGATGCGTACATGTAATCCGACCCGACACTGTACTCATAGTCAGCATGGGAAGGCTTGAGTGACGCAAACACCTGTGCCTCTTCCATTGTCTTGAAAACGGCGTTGAACTCCTGATTGCCGTATTCCTTCTGGCCCCGAACTTTGTAGTAAGACTTCCGGGGAAGGTCCACCTCTTCAACCTCTTGAATGATTGGGACGGTGACTTTGACCACCCCGCGCTCCATCAATTCATAGTCCAGATACTTTTGAAGATCGTCTTCCGTAAGACCCGCCCGCTCCTGTTCAGTCATGTCCCAATAACGCATTTTGATTTCCCTCCCGCTCGATTTGTTAGAAACAGTATGTGCTTTTTCTGGGAAAATGTCAAGCACTTTTTCACATTGACTTCACAAATTTGGGTCTACCGACTTGGCTATGCAATAATCCCTAGCAGTTCCGTAAGGATCGTCCTTCCAGGTAGCAGCCATCAGGTTGTAAAGCCTCTCAACCACTACGAAAACTGCGGGGTGGTCTTCGACTGCGAACGCACCATCATGAGGCCCAAGTTTGAAACACAGTTCCTCTAACATGATAGCCAGAGAAGAGATGTCATCCTCGCTACTCGCATCCACAACGTCTTGGTAATCTCTTTGATCTAGCATGTAGCCCCTCCCGCCCACTCAACCTTCCCTATGGAAAGGGAAGGTTCCAGTTGGATGTGCAACATGAAATGCCCGGAACACGCAGCGCACTGCAAAGTTTTCACTACGTTGAGATCGTCCGGGTCCAAAACTACAAGCCTCTCACCCTCTGCGGACTCTTCATTAGCAGCATCTACCAACGTAGTAGCACCACAGTTCGGGCATTTCACATTGAATTTCACTGCGTAGCCTTCCCGCTCTCGCGCTCCATCTTCAGAAGCTCAGGCATGAACGGAGTCTTGTACCAGTATACATCCCCCCGCTCATCTGTGAGCATCGTGGGCACATACTTGTCTTCTCCGTCCTTGGCAGAAAATTCATCCAGAAGGTTCAGTACAAACAACTCCAGAATCCCTTCAGCGAGTGCTTTGAGTACGTTCAGAATGGGCATGAACTGCCGGGGAGACTTCGGCAGTTTAGCCATTGCCAGAAGGACACCCCCATACCCAATCAACGCGCTGTGCATCTCAAAGAACTGCTGTTCGTGCTTGTGCGCTTTACGCAGTTTCGTACACATGTCAGGAAAGATTCCCATCGTAGCCATGAACTCCTCAAATCGGGAGGGCACACTACTAGAGTCCTCAAAAGAAACACCAAGCATCTTAAACCCTTCCAACATGGTAGACACCAAATCCTCATTGCTCAAAACAACTTTAGAACCAATCATCGTCCCCTCCGTCTCGGTTGTCCATACAGTGTATCAAGGTTGCTAACACCAGCACGAAACACAGAACTAGTCCCATACTATCCATCACCGTTCCCCACCCCATCAAAGATGACAGGCACTTTTTCCCTAGCCTTTTCCAACATCATCTGAGCAATGACCCGCATGTTCGGGTGGGCTGCTTTTGCAGTCCGCAGTTCAAAGAAGTTCAACAAAGAACGCGGGTTGACAGTCATTACAATCTCCGTAGCCAAAGACATATTCAATACCTGCCTAGCCTGTTCCGGCCTCCACCCCAACTCACGCAGAGCCTTGTAATTCTTCTCCGTCTGGATGCAGTCTGCAATGAAAACAGCCGTAGCTGTCCAATCATCCATTGTAGGGTACGCATTTGACAACTCTTGGTAGTCCCACTCACCAAGGAAATCAGCATTCATCCAGGCGGGAAGAAGGAACTCCATGGCATCCTTGTAGTCACAGTAGCGCGAGGACTCCACGGCGAAATTCGCAATGCGATGCCGTGTCATCTCTGCCAGGACACCTCTATCCGTCTTGATACGAAACGTCATCACAAAGTGTTCTATCATGGCAGTATGCCCACGATTTATGAGCATCTTGACCATACGTTCCGCCGTCCCCGGCCCCGCCTTGTCAAAACTCTGGTAACAGGTTCTTGCCACCCCCTCAAGAAACTCCAAGGGATTCTCTGGACACGCAATAAGCTCAACTGTCGGCGCAATCAGCCTCATACTACTCCCCCTCTTGAGTTAGGGGGACGGAAACACCGTCCCCCCCATCCATGTAGGCATTACAGACCCTCGACACCCAGAGCCTCAAACCCCCTGCGAACCCTTGCATCAATTACATCCCCTTCAAAAGTAAAAAACAAGAGAACTGTCTTACCAAGCGGAGTGCAGTTGACTTCACTTGTCATCAAATGTTTTTTCATTTCAGTTAAAACGTCTTCCTGCACACCTTGAGTAGAGGCGGATGTATCTAAAAGCATTAACGATTGTCCCCCGACCCGCCCAACACACCACGGTCTTTACGGGAAAAAAGTTTCTCGATATTGGCAACCGCAGCCTCATCCAGCGACTTGTCCAACTCCGATGCTGCATTGGAAAGATACCACAAAACATCCCCAAGTTCCTGAATCAGAATGTCCCTGTTTTCCTGCGTGATCTCCCCCCTCTGATCCCGCCAAATCTTCTTCACCTTGTTGGCGAACTCCCCGGCCTCCCCGGCCAACCCCAACGCAACATAGGCAAGCCCTGTGAACTCACCAACCCCACCATAAATGGCCGTGGTCCTAGCCCTCATCTGGTACTCTTCAAAGTCCATGCAACACGCTCCTTGTGCTGTTTTTTCAGAATCCAACTTTTATAGCAGAAAGCAACAAAAATGCAAGCCCTTTTCATTTCCTACTGGATACGTTCGCTTCTGCTAACCTCTTGGAAAACTGTTTCAAATTGGCATCTGTGAGTTCAAAAAAATCTTTTACGCCCTTTCCGTATGACGCGCACACCCCGAATCTGAAAGCCTCCACCTCTTCAGGTGTTTCAAACTCGTAGGTGTCAATGTGAACTTTAACCTTTTTCAGTTTCTTTGCATCCGTACAATTTACATCAAAATACGTGAGGATTGAATCTTCATCAAACAACATGTGGATTTTGTGCATAAATTCCCGCCCAATCTACATAAGGTTTTCTCTTTCGGCCAGCCACCTCGGGATGACCAGCGTCACATCATCCCCCCGTTCAAGTGTTCCAATGGGCCACCCCCGATCCGTGCCCATGTCCGTAAAAAACCATTCCTTAATGTACCTCCGTGGGAAGAATATTTCGCGTTCCGACATATCATCAAACAGACACACGGCTAAGTCTGTGATGGTCAAGACCGTCCCAAATCGCTCTATTGGTTCATTCCTCTCTTCGTGGGTCATGTGCCCCTTCCCTCTTTGAAGTTAAGTTCAAAAAATCTGGGGTCGGCCTGTTCTGATCCTACGAACTTCTGTCCGTACCTCTTTCGTCTTCAACTGCTTCCCGCTGTTCACGGCCACTATCACATACGTTCCACCCGCCACGGCGTCTCCTACGTCCTTCCCACCCCCCTGTGGGTGGTCTGCCTTCTGCTTCTTCGGGTCGTACTTCAACTCTCGCAGTTCCTTCGTTAGTACAGGGTGGTCGGGAAGGATCAACCTGTCGTCACGTAGTCCCTGCTTCACTTCCATCCAGGGAGCCAAGTTCTTGTCCACAGAGACAATGGAACTCTTGATCTGAAACCCCCGATAATTCCTAAGTCTCCGCATACGTTGAAGCAGTGTGGCACTTTGAAACGTATCCGATGTCACATAAATCAACGGAATCCAAGCGGCAATCAATTCAATCAAATCCCCGATCCTGTTAATGTCAATCTCATCGGACATGGGAGGAACGATCTGCAAGGCTCCATCAACAACAACCAGGGGCTTCTGCCCCGGAGTGGCCTCACGCACCTTCCCGGTTTTCTCATCGTAGTCGTAACTCTTCCCTACGTCCTTCCAGCCCCCCAAGTGCGTGACTGCCAATCCGGCACAGTCATTTGTCAAAGCCAAGTCCACATGAATCGCGTATTCATTCAAGGAATCAAGATAATCAGAAATGTAGGTTTTGTCAAGTAGAAATTCAAGATTTTCAAAAGAATTTAAGTCTACCGAATCATGGGCGAACAGTTGCTTCCCGCTATATGCCTTGTGGTGGGCTTTAGTGGACCTGACAATAGATTCCCTGTCCTTGATGAACAGATTCACGCCACCCACCGGCACACCGGCTATATCACGGATAGCAGCATCTATATCACTCTGGAAATCGGGAAGGAAGTCCACAGGTACTTCAAGTACATCCTGAAGTTCTATCGCTTCCTCTTTGGATTGAATGATTCTGGAACGCCTTGTGTCATCCCCAACTTCAACCAGGAAGGTTTCATCAGAGAAAGTGCCTACCGGCTTGGCTTCCCACTGCGACAACGAGGAAAAGTAAATCGGGCAGGGAACACCCTTCGCCTTATAGTCATCAACCTCTGCTTTCTTGGTAGACACAAAGTCACCAGGATAGTGGGCCGAAGACATGATACACAACTTACCAGGAACCTTCCCGCGACGATTGAAACGCGATTTGATACGTCTAGTGATGGTGCTGTAAAGTTTCTGTGCTTGGTTGTATTCTGCCTCCCCGGTGAACTTGGCCCTGGATGAGTTCTCAATGTTCGCCATGAAGTTCACTTCGTCGAGACAATTATGTGCTATAAAAACACCGCTTCGTGCCTTTGCAAAAAACGCATGTGTATTAGGAACATTCTTCAGGTCATACACGGCACACTTTCTAAAAATAGGTTCAATCCCCATACACAAGACGGGTTGAAACCCTCTGCGAGTGCTTGGAACGTCACTTCTCTGACCTTCTCTCGAATAAGTTTTCGATACAACGCCCCCAAACCCATCTGCTGAAGAATTGCTTGCGTAACTAACCTGATGTTCTCTGTCTGACGTGCCGCAGTCATCTTTGTTAAAGTCTTTTCGTCTCGCAACCACAGGTTCCCCTTCACCTCGATAAGACCGAAAGATGTCTCGAAATCTGGTATATATATTTTCTTCTTCCCTTGATATAGGTAAGGAAGCCTCTTGGACTCGTATTTGTATGGAATCACCAAGAAATCCAACCAAAAAGCAAACACCAACTCTAGTTTGGAAGCTAGTACCAATAAGGTGCCATCCGGGCGAAAATACCTCACCATCTTGCCACTGAACCCCGTCGCCAGAACAGCCTCCCTGCCCCGCATACAATGATATTCCATATTTGCTTTCTGCAATACGGACAACTTTAAGTACCGTTCCTTCGCGGCTAAAGACTTCGCGGCAGCATACTCCTGGTTCTGGTATAACTCTCGTAGTTTTGCAGGTCCGAGGTGCCGAACCTTCGCTATACCTCCGCGCAGGGCCTCTATAAACGCAGGGGCTTTTCTCTGCTCGTAAACATGCTCCCGTGCTTTTTCCGAACAAACCTCTGCAATGTCTTGCGCCTTCATTGTCGCTTTTGGAAATAGCTCCCGATACTTCGTAGGAGTCATGTTGTGTTTTTTCAAATGTGTCCCGGTTATCATACGCATCTCCGCACCGCACACTAGACACGGAACCAACTCCCCAGGAGATTTCCTTTTTCTCTGTGTCTCCATCATCTTCGGAGTACACAGTATCTCCCCTGGAAACATCTCCCGATACACCCTTCCAGTCATCGAATGTACGTTTTTCAAATGCTGTGTTAGATATGTAACCCGCGCTCCGCATATCTTGCATGTCAACAAACTTAAAACACCTTCCTGGCATGTTTGAGGCTGCAATCCACTCACCGGAATCCTCCATAAACTTTTGGTCTTTAGTGCATATAATATGCTCTCCATTATCAAACGAGACTTTATACAACTCCTTGTATCCAGTCAGTACGGACTCAACAGGACAATCAGTAGCCCTAATGACGGAACCCTCTACATCATAGGTTAAAACCGGAGAGCACCCCCCCGCATCCATGCGCACAAACGTACCATCGGAGGCAAGGTATTCTTGTTCTGGAGGAAAACAAGCAGTGAACACGTTCAAGCCCAAAGCGGACGTATCACCAGAAGCCACAGGCATGATGGTGACATCGCTCGGGAAACGGAGTTCCGTTGTAATGCTTTTGTCATACGGGAAATACTTCTGGAAGTACTCCCCCCGCCGTAGCATCTGGGAGAACTGATCGAACAGAACCTTTCTAGCAAGCGTCAGGCTCATGGATTGGAAAATCATGAAGATACTTGAGCCAGAAGACAACCCGTACTCAAGTTGCGGGGTGTGGTAGCAAGACAGTTTATATAGCTGATACGCAAGAATTAACTGTGCGCGGAAGCTCTTACCAGAACCGATTGAGCCACCCAATACAACTTCTCTGATAATCGCTTCGTTTGGACCTTGAAAAATGTCATGCAATTCGGTTAACAGCATGGGCCACACCTGTCCACGAAGACCTAAAAAGAACGGGTCTTCAATGAACTGCACAATGGGAACAGGCTCCCACCGGAGTCCTGTCTTGGTTGTAAGTATGGAGTAGTCACCTGTCTGGATTGCCTTCCCGACTGATTGAAAGACCTTGGAGACTTCCTCAAGTTCAAGGAATCCATCCCCATCAGTCATGTAATGCAGCAGGGACTCTACCTCTTTCTCAACCAGGGGGCGGTGTTCTTTCGGGGTGTCCTCCAGAACCATGTCCATGCCTTCCAGGGCATCTTTTAACTTGATCTGGTCTGACATTAGGACTCCTCCCCGCCAGGAAGCACATCAAGCACCAGGGGGCTTGTGGCAGGTTCCCGATCTACAGATTTGGTCTTGAGCCATCCCAACATGCGTTCCATCCCGGCCCCGACAGACTTGCGGGACTCTTCATCAAAGTTCTGGATGTACTTGTGGTAGGAGTTCCTTACGTTGTCAGCCAACTGTTCCTGCTGCGTCTTCAGAAGGTCAGCAGCAATCTGGAACTTGCCAAGCGTATCCCAAGTCTTACGAATGGAGTCCGCACAGGAGTCGATATCTTTCTCTGTTACCCCTAAATCCCCATCCATACTGCGCTTGATAAGACCCTCAAAACGACGGTACTGCATCTTGATGAGGTTGTGTAACCCCCTGAACAGGTCATCATTGCTGTCATCAGCTAGGACTTGCTCCAGCACCTCGTCATAGGTGGCCGGTGTCTTTCGATCAAAATAGAGTTTCTTCGGTATGCCTTTTGTCTTTTCGGCTTCAATCTCCTTGGTGACTTCGATGATGACTTCTTCTGTAGGGAATTGGTACATCTCTTCAATCTCAAGAGAGTTATCACACACTCTTGCAAATCTACGGAGTTGCTTCTCCATCCCGCTACATTTCTCTTTCAGGTAGGTAATGACTTTAGCTGCGCTGTCCTCCCCCAACTTGGTGGCATTACGCATGGAACGTATGAACGTCACATCGTATTGGGTTGATTGGAGGATCGTGCCTATCAAGGCCAAAGCATGTCCGTCGATAGACGCCCTCCCGAAAATCTTCCAGCGAACAAGTCTATCTACCCCCTTGGATTGTCCCGCAGTCAATCCTTCCCTATCCTTACACCGCTCCTTAACCTCTTCCAGCATCTTCAACCGATAGTCGTGGTCTGACTTAGTAACTTCTGACATTCTTGCTCCATAAGAGTTCCCTCCCCCTCACGCCGTATTGACGCTTGGGGGAGGGTTTCGGGAGGGGAAGGATTTTTGCAGACAACTTCAAAAAATCTACTGGACCTTCCCCAACACTTGGTTCAAATCAACATCCGCCATAAGACTTTGCGTCAAATCATCCGCCTTCGGAGACTCAAACCCACCCATCAAGGCTTCGGCGGTGGGGGCGGAAGACGACTGCATCAGTTTGACACCGTAAGTCTTTTCCAGGCGGGCAATCGCCGCATCGAGAGTAACCCCTTCCGGCATGGCCTCCCGCAGTTCCATCCAATCACCCAGGATGGCCGCAGTGATCTCCTTGTCGGTTTTGAGATGAGGCCAGTTGCTTTTGCCCACTTCCAGGGCGGACTCAAAGGTAGTGGATTCGACACCTTCAAGCAGCCAGGAAATCTTGTGCTTCTGCTGCGTAGCATCCTTCGGGTCAATCTTCTTCGTCTCCTCCTTCAACTTGTCCTGAAGGGCCGGGACGGTCACTTCCTGCGCGAGGTCCAGAAGTTCCTCGATACGCCCCTTGATCTCTTCCTTTTTCTGGGAGATTTCCTCCACAGACATATCATTCTCGTCGAGCTTACGGGTAGCCTGCTCCCCGGCCCGCGCAATCGCCGCAGCCTTCGTCCACCCAATGGCCTGGACCCTCTCCTGGTCCAGTTTGTAGGTACGCACCATCTTGGCGACACTCACCAGTTCGTAGGCAATCCGCGAGGACATATCCAGTTCGCCCTCAACGTATTCCTCAAAGTTCTTGTATCCCCAGGATTCATAGTATGCCTTCCGATCCCCAGACAACTTGCCAGACTCGTTCACTTCCAGAAGATCACGGGACAGGCTGAAGAACGCATCCTTGACGGCCTTACCGGCATTGCGAATCCGCAGACGGACTTCAGCCATGTGACGTTCGGGAAGGGGAAGACTACTGAAATCATCCTCTGCCATCATAACTTCCGGCGTAATCACCTTGACCAACTCTTTAACTTCAGACATTTTTTCTCCCTCCAGAGTGTTGATGCACCTAATATACATCATTTTTGAGTTTTGTCAAGAGAAAACCTTGTTTTTCTCTTAATTTGATCGAATCAGGCGAGTAATCCCGCCCAAGGCGTCCTTTGCCTCTTGCACCCTCACCGCTTTGACAGAGGAAACCGGGGTGGCCCGCCCCTCCATCCAACGACGGAAGGCGTCAATGTTCTCCTTGTCGGTCTTGGAAAGGGGCACCATCTTGGAAGCCACCAGGGTCAAGATGTCGGTGGTAACGTCCTGGTTGCCGTCAAACGCCACATACAAGCCCTCATCAACCACGGCCTCGATCTCTGCCCCAACAAAGCCTTCCGTAGCAGCAGAGAGCCTTGTGAGGTCAAAGTTCGCTACTTCCCGCCCGCGCTTGCGGAGGTGAATCGAAAAAATCTGCTCACGCTCAAAGTCGGCGGGAAGGTCAACCGCAAACACCTCATCCCAACGTCCTTTCCGAAACATAGCCCCATCAAGATTCCGAATGGTGTTGCAGGTCGCAATCTTGTAAATAGGGGCCTTGGTTTCGCTCATCCAAGTCAGCAGACTTCCGATGACCCGGCTGGTGACACCAGAGTCCGATTTGCCAGAGGACTCCAACCCCGCCAGGAGCTTTTCGGCTTCGTCAATCAGCAGACAGGCAGGGGCAACCGTCTCCAAGAGGCTCAAGGCTTCCTTGGTGGCCTGTTCGCTGCTGCCAACCACCCCACGGAACAGCGCACCCACATCCAGCCGATACAGCGGCAGATTCAGCACGCTGGCAATCGTCTTGGCGGAAAGGGTCTTGCCGGTTCCGGGCTGGCCGACCAGCATCAGTCCCTTGGGGGGCTTCAAGCCAAAGTCCAGGGCACTACGGTGTTCCTCGAAATAGCGACGGCGACGGCGAACGTGTTCCTTCAGGTTGTCGAACCCTCCCAACGTATCAAAGGACTCGTCAGTCGGCATGTACTCCAAAACACCAGACTGCTTGATAGCCAACTGCTTCTCTTTCCGCAGCAGGTTGATGTCCACCCCGCGACTGCCCACAATGGAAAGAGCCATCGCGTTTTCGGCTTTCAGTCTGGTGAGTCCAGTAGCATTTTCCGCAGCCTTTTCCAGCATGTCATCAGAGATATCCAGCCCCATCGCTTCCTTGTACGCCTCGGTGATGGACGAAAACAAGGTCTTGATCTCTTCCTTGGTGGGGAGGTCAAAGTCAATGAAGGTGATGACCTCTGACAACTCTTCAGGACACTCAAATGCCGCCCCGACAAAGATCACATGAGAACCCTTGGTACGGATGGCGTAGGCGGCATCCCGAAGGGCCTGCTTGGAAAACGGGTTGTTGTCAATGAACGCCTTGGGGTTGAAGACAATGTAAAGCCTGTTCTTGTGGGGCCACCCATCATCCGACGTGGAGATGTAGCGCATCAACTCCCCAAGTTCCGTAGTGTCCTGAATCCGGTCACTGACAGGATCATCAGACGCATACGGGTACAGTCCGGTAGTGACCTTCCAGACAAAGACATTGAGAGGTTCTTCCAACCCGGCATGTTCCACGTTATGGACAATCTCTTGGAGTGCCCTTTCCTGCTCCGTAGTCCTCACATACAGACACGGATACCCTGCCAGAATATACGATGAAATATCAAAAGCCATTAGTTTCTCCCTCCCACTATCTAGGAATTAAAGAGTTTCCCAATCACCGGATTCGTTCATGTACTGCATCTCTGTACATCCGTAGTTGCTCATAGCCCAATCAAGCGGGGCGAACGCAACGTCCTCACTCCCATCATAGATGTCCTTCTTGGAGATACTACCAAGGAAGTACACGTTACCATCATCATCCAGAAGTCGGAACATCGTGCAGTCTTTCAAGGAAGCCTCTTTGGCATAATACCCCGTCCCAACTTCTGTGTTCCTGCCCGCTTCTGGAATCAAGCAGCCTGTGATTACCCATCCCATGTTCTTTCCCTCCCCGATTTGTTGAGAACATCCTACCTGAATTTTCCAGGTTTTGTCAAGAGAAATTATCCCTTGATGTTCAAGATGGGCTTGAAGTGATTCACAACGTCGATCACAATGCCCTGCTGCCGATCAATCACCTCTTCCAAGTTCTTGTAGGCCATCGGGGACTCATCCAGGGTATGCTTGGAGACAGACGCCACAATGCCGTGCATCTCTTCCTCAAACTGCTCCACAGTAAATGCCTCCTTGGCCTTGGAACGACTCATCGTCCGTCCAGCCCCGTGAGAAGACGAGCACAGATAGTCCTCATTTCCAAGACCCTGCACGATGTAAACCCCATCCCGCATGTTGCCGGGGATGATGCCGTACTGCCCCGCCATAGCCGGGGTGGCTCCCTTCCGGTGCAGAATACCGTCCTCAAGAATCTGTGCGTAGTTGTGAGGAACATCAATCACCAACTCCTCTTCAAAACCTATTTCAAACTCCCCCTCCTCAAAAAAATCCTCAAGAGACTCAATAACAGCCTCCAACATAGACAGGCGGTTGGTCACAGCCCAATCCACAGCAAACCGCATATCCTCATAGTATGCCCTTCCCAGGAGAGAATCGAATGCAAACCACTTTTCCCTCTTGAGGTAATGGGTACAGATACGGTGCCCCAAGTTACGAGAGCCAGAATGGATTGTGACTCCAACCTCTTTGGTAGCCGCAGACACCCCAAACTCAATGAAGTGGTTTCCAGAGCCAAGCGTTCCTAACTGCGCGTACTGGTTGGCACGAACCTCTTCATCCAAGTCCTTATCTCCAAGGGATGACTTGAAGTCCCCAATCTCGCTGTTAGAGAACCTTCCAGTTCCCGTGGGGATATTTTTATGGATGGTATGAAACAGCCCAAGCAGATCAACATGCTCGAAAAAGTCCTCTTGGGAGATGCCGAGAGGGTAATGCAGCACGCCGCATCCGATGTCATAGCCAACGTAGCTAGGGGAGATGACGTTATCGAGGAGAGCCACCCCGCCAATGGGCATGTCGTAGCCCGTATGACAGTCAGGCATGATAGCCACCCTCTTCACGAAGTCCAATGCAGCCACCTTCTCGATCTGATCCAGTGCTGAAGACTCAATATCCGCAATAGGCAGCATAAACGAAACCTTATCAAACTTTCCCACAACAACCTCCTAGTTTACAGGTACAAAGCACCCACATGCCAGTCTATAGCTCCAAGGACCAGTTTAAGGCCTTGCTCAAGAGCATCAGCAGACAACACCAAGTCTTCTGTAAGTCTAGTGCGAAACATTTTAGGATATTCAGGCGCGTACACAGCGGTATAAGTGTTTCCAAGAATAAAGCAATAATGGAATGAGGAGTCCATCCCACCAACAACAAAAGATACTGGCACCCTAAAGGTATTTTTAATAAACGGGGCCAGAACCTCCCCAGGAGCGTCTTCCACAGTAAAAACACCGAACTCTTTCAGGTTAAGTTCCTTGCATATACCACGAACTTCCTCCTCCTCCAAAACAAATCCAAAGAAAACAAAAGCCTTAGCGTCCATTCCCATGTTAGTTCCCTCCCGATCAATTTGTTGTTGGGGAGATATTACCACTTTTTCTGGGTTTGTCAACAAAAAAGTTGAGGGCAGGACTTCTCCCACCCCCAACTCGTTAGAACTACTTAAAATGTTTTTGAAATTGACTTCAGAAATTCTAGCTAATCCATCAGCGGGGAGATGATCTCCCCCCACAACTTGTACCCTTCCAGGCTCAAATGAAGCCCATCTGTCGTCAGGTGAACCTTCATGTTGTTACCCTCCCCAACAAAATGAGAGTATAGATCGACAAACGTAAACGTCTTGATTTGTTTGGCATACGCAGCTAGGAGCAGGTTCGTCTTCGCTATCTGTGCCTTGTCCCGATGGTGCGTAAGCGTAAACCCTGTATGCACGGGCAGGATGCTCTGCACATAAACCTTCGTGCCTATGCTGTAGAAAGCGTTAGCAATCATCAAGATGTCCTGAACAACTCTGTCTGCGGCCTCTTGCGTTCCCCACCCGAAATTGTTGGTGCCTATCAAAAGGAACAGTTTCTTCGGATGCTCTTTTAACAGATCATACTGGCGGGCCAGCACCCCAAGCGTAGTGTCACCAGATATACCACGATTCACCACATCCTTCTGAACAAAGTACTCAGCATAATTTGACTGCCCTTCGGTCACAGAATCTCCAACCAGAATGATTTTTCCAGTAGTAGGGTGACACCTGTACTCGTCCACCTTCTGTATGTAGTAGTCAGAAAAGGGCGGGAGGGCTTCCTTAACAGTCGCCTCCTTCCCGAACAACGCCATAATCCACACAACTATCTTCTGTAGCAGTTCTTTCACTTGCTTCCTCCCCGAATTTGAAGTTAATTTCGGAAATTCCAAGACTGTTGCATTTCCGTCAGGAACCTTCCGTTATATGCCTTGAATTTCTCACGAAACTTGCTGCGCTTGGCATCGAGTTCTTCTGCCGGGGCCAGGGTGTGCCTCCCCAAAAGTGCCAAGGTAAAGCCGTCAGCTTCATCCCCATTGGCTACCGGCATCCCCCAAAAGTCTCGTATGGCAACCCTAACCTCTTTCTTGTCTGCTGATGCCTTCCCGGTTGCAAATCCCTTGAGTATATTCGGCTCTGCCAACAGGAACGGGAGGCCAGTAATTTTCGGGATGGAGTGCTTTAAGTAGCCCATCATCTCCAGTCTATCAGCAGCATTACCTAACACTCCATACAATGCTGCTCTTGAGATGTCTTCAAAGACTACTACATCTCCTGGTTGAATAATGTTGAGTACCCCTTCCACCCCGATTTTTTGACGTTCCCACGACGTTTTATCTGGTTTGGTCGGGAGGGATAACGACGCAGTTTCATTCCTACCAAGGTCTATGATACCAACCCCCGGCCTTGCCAACGAGATATCCAACCCAATGAACCTCATAGCATCAGCCTTCATCTCCACTCTCCAGAGAGTCCAGCCAATCGAACTCCACATCTGTAGCCCAATTATACTTATTTGTAAGAAACTCTTGAAACTCTGCTCCCAACTCAGTGACATCCATATCAACCAACACTCCTTTCACAGGCACCTCTACACGCTCACCCATCAAAGTGACAATGTTCACCAATTTAAGGTGTTTCGCTGTCCCATAGCAATCCTTTATTGTATGTTCCAAACCCATACTTTTAGCAGGGATGTTCAACTTCTCAATGGCTACAACAACATTCTCACCCCAACCGATATACAACTTGCGCCCAACGATATCCCATTTCACACAGTTAGTCCTCATAATTATCCACCATTTCAATACGTTTCCCGAGCCAACGCATTACGTTAACCGCCATTGAATTTCCCGACGCCTTATACCTTAGGCCATCAGGGCAATTCTCTGCGGGCTTATTACGCCAAGGGATGGCGGTGTAGCTGTCTGGGAATCCCTGTAGTCTTTCGCACTCTGTTGGCGTCAGTCGGCGGACTTGGTAGGGGGGCTGGAATATCTTTGGCGTATTCCGCCCCGTCGCATTGGAGTTCGTGCCGATGGACGGGCAGTGAGGCGTCACAAGGACATCGCCGGATTGATTCTGGGTAAAGGCCACAGCCTGATACCCGTTCGCACCTAGAGCGTGAGCGCGGTTGTACCCTACAATGGGGTCTTGCGTAGCATGAACGCACAGTGTTTCACTTTCAAAATCTAGGCGCTGTTTAGTAGTAGTAGTAGTAGTAGCAACGTCTATAGATACACAACAACCACCACCAAAAGCACCTACTATATAAGAACCGTTATCAAGACAGTTCCTAACTTTAGCCCCTAAAGGCCCAGATACCGTGGGGGAATGCCATAGGACATCTTCTCTAAGGCACTCCGCAATCTCGGCGGCAGCTACAATGCCTACTACATGGGGCTGCGCTTGATCCAGCGTGTGAGTACACTCTTCACTTATTCCCCATCCGTTACTTGAGGTGTTCGCGCTCCTTCTGCCAAAGCTGTGTGTAGCATTGGAGGCAACGCTTTCCCCCGTTTTTCTGCACGGCGCAGAATCCCGGCGCACGCCTTCGCGCTCAAAAAGAATCTCTCTGGGATCGGCCCCGTCTCTAGGACATGCGACAAGAAAGACACGCTTGCGCCGTTGTGCCAGACCGAAATATTGGGCGTCGAGGCATCTCCACGCGATTGCTCTTTCGGGACCAAGCACGAAACCAGCGTCCGTCCATTTTCCCCCTGGAGGGAGGAGCGGACCATCTTCTCCGGCCAATGCGCCAAGTAGGCATCCGAAAGCGTTTGTTTTGTCGGACAAGACTCCTGGCACGTTCTCCCATACTGCATATCTTGGACAAGATTCATTCACTATCCTCGCATATTGTAAAGTCAGGTTTCCACGGTCATCATTAAGTCCTTCCCTCAATCCTGCCACAGAGAAGGCTTGGCAAGGGCTACCACCAACAAGTACATCAATCCCTCTAAAGGCGTTCCCGTCAATCTGTGTAGCATCCCCAAGATTAGGAATATTCGGGTGATGGAACTTCAACACTTCACAAGGGAAAGGGTCAATCTCTGAAAACGCTACAGGTTCCCACCCCAAACCCTTCCAAGAAACACTTGCAGCCTCTATTCCAGAAAACAAAGAAAGGTATTTCAAAATCTAACCCTCGTATCGGTCACGGGTGCTGTAGAATCCTTCCCCCTTCAAATGAAAATTCTGGGTGGACAACTGCCGGTTTGCATCCCCACCACATCGTGGGCAGGGAGAAAACAGTACGTTCATTGGAGTCAATTCCTCAAACTCATGCTTGCATCTCGTACACTTCCATTCATATAATGGCATAGGTTCTTGCCCTCCCGCCTAGTGGTATTGATCCAAAACACGAACACTATTCAAACCAAACAAGTATCTGCCGTCTTTTTGCTTCCCGAAAGAACTCATAGTCCAGAAGATAGTAGGATTGACCTCCGTCTCACATAGAGCATTTACGTCTTCTTCTGTCCTACCGTTTGCGTTGCAGACCTTACAACCCCACCCGGTGATAGCGGATAGGGTTGTAGGTACATGCTCTGAGGTTATCTCCGTTGCATCCCCACAATTCATGCAAATGACTACCAATACATCTGCTTTGTGCATGGCTACGCCTGTATGGGAGTGGGTCTGGTTGACTGCACATCCATAAGGTACACCTTGTGTGCATATGTCCCATCATCGTAGATATCAAAAACGACACATCCTGTATCTACAACGCCAGAGCATTGAGAGGCACCGTATATGGTGGACGGACCTTGCAGAGAGGGGAGGACCACACCGCGCCAACCTCTAGAAGCAGATTCATCGTAGTAGTGGACATGGCTACGAAGCATGATGTCTGCTTTGGGGGAGTAGTTGCGTTCATTCCACAAGATGTTCCAGACACGTTCTTTCTTGATGGCGGTTGCCCTCCCCCACGGGACAGAGGAACCACCTATCTTGTGCTTCACATCGAAGACCACCCCGTTCACATCCACCCACTCGTGACTTCCCACCCGCCCCTTGACGGCTTCGGCTACCAACTGCTCATAGTTGGTGAAGTCCTTCCCATTCACATGGTATGGGGTGCCCCTGGTGAACACGTTGGTTCTAGCGTCAATGAACTTGGCAATGTGAATCGCCATATCCGCCTGTTCTTTGAGGTCTGTGGTGGTCTGCTCCACCCCGCCAGACTTGTCACCCTTCCCGTCAATCAGATCACCGTTGCCGATCAGGACATCAATGGGTTGGATTTTTGAAATCAACTGCGAAAACCAATCCCACATTTCCACCTGAAGGTCAGCATACATACGCTTCTTCTGGTCCGCTTCCTCATGCGGGGTGGATTGCCAAGGAGGCGGGGTTAGCCCCGCACGATGCCCACAATGCCAATCACCGGTAGCCAGTACCCGTTTGAAGGTTCCACGCTTATGACGGGCAAACAACCCCTGGAACGTAGACCACGGCATGTCCGTATGCCTCCATGCTTCCCGAACCTGACCACCAAACTCCTGCACCAAGTCAAAGACCTCTTTAGGCGTCATCTCTGGTATCCTCCCCGACTAAAATCTTGATCTTGCGTTCACACTGCTTGACCACCTCTCCAAACGAGTACATATGAGTCGGGATGGTCAGGAACAGACGATGCTTGTACTTGTACGGCAAATTCTCATACACAGCCCGTCTGCGATTCCAAAGAGCCTCATCCACCATCTCATAACGATCAGGAGTTCCAAACTCCAACGTACTCATGCGCTCCCTGGCCGTCTTGTAATCCGCATCCAAGATGATCGTCAGAGGCGGGGTGGGAATCAGATTCTTCAACGCAGCATCCATAGCAGCATACTCAAGGGTCTTTCCCATCCCAGATGTTTCAATCTGGTACACATAGGTGCTGTCCGGCCCACGATCAGCCAGATACACAACATCCATCTCCATGTTGTCCATCGTATGACGCATATCCGCCATGAAGAACAAGCATGAAGCCACTACACTCATGTCAGTATCAGGGTCCAGCAACGTCTGGCGTACCAGTTTCCCAACTGACGTTTGACCAGGAAATCGAACAGACTGCCAATGCGGGTTGCGAGACATCAACTCCCGAATAACGGTAGTCTTACCAGAGCCATCAACACCTTCAAACGTAATCAGCATCTATTCAATCTCCCTGTATATGTCTCTACACGATTCAAGTTCTTCCCTTGTAAACAACTCCCTAAGTCTGCCTATTGCCATACTAACGCGCAAGCATACGGCCTGCTTCGTAGTGCCTATCTCCTCCCCAATCATTCTGTAGTTTTTCTCTTGATGAAAGTACGCATCCAACAATTCTTTATCCTCTTCGGATAACAACTGTAACTTACAGCTCACTATAGCATAAAACCTTTGAAGTTCAAGTTGCTTATCCGTAGTTTCTTGAGGGTCAAGACAACTACGCTCATTTAATGTGGTAGCCCCCTGAGTGTACCCATACAACTTTGTCAACTCATTAGCTACTGACTGCGCGATAGCCTTACGGATGTAAACAGTAAACTGCCCTATCTCCATTGAAGGCATGTTACGCAAGGCGACCATCACACCTAAAGCAGCCTCCCCCATACAAGAGTTTATCCAATCGTCCTTATCCACCCCAAAAATCTTAGATGTCTTATTGTAGGCATCAGTGCCCACACAGTTTTTGAAACGCCTCCAAACCTTATCCGCTACAATCTTGAGTCGTGCATCAAACTCTTCCTTCGGAATATAACTCTTCTCCAACAGGAAGGGCTTTATAACCTCTTCAAACTCTTTCTTGTATGCTTCCTGTTTCATGCTAGCCACACGTTGTATAGCCGCAGGACAGGCAATGCCCACAACCATTCTCATATACATACGTTTTCTTACCACACTCTGTGCAGACCGCCCCCAACTCCTGTTCAATAATCTCCGCTTCTTCAGCATCCACTTCGGGCAGGTAAGTCCGAAGAATACGGGCAATCACCGCAGAGGCGTCCACCAGGGAATAACTGCCCTTATCCAACTGCTTGATGACATACTCAAGCGGGATTCCGCTCCGCAGAAGAAGGCTCACCAAACGAGTGATCGTCTCCCACAGAGCATATTTCTCATTGAAGACGGCTTCGCTATACACACCGCCCCCGTTGATGCCAGCTTCGCGGGGCAGTTTCGCAAAGACTTCAACCGGGATGTCATCATCATCCAGGGACACGATGATATACATCTTGGCACCCTTCCAAAGAACCCGGTGGCGTCTGGCCCGCTCCACTTCCAACAGATCACGGATCACCACGGACGGGAGGGCCAACGTGTCTTCATCTTCATGCTTCTCAGTCTTCATGCTGGAAGAGGAGTCTTTAGAAATCAGAACACCGTCTTTGCACCCATCCCGAAAAACAGTGATGCCCTTCAAGCCCTTACCCCAGGCTTCGTAGTAGATATCTTCCATCTGCTCCGCAGTAGCCTCGCGGGGAAGGTTCGTCGTAGAACTGATAGATGCAGAGATATACTTCTGAATAGCCGCCTGTACGGCAATACGGTCAGAAGGACTCACAGCATCCGCTTCAACATAACTCAGACTATCCCGCAACTCTTCCAGAGTCATGTTCTCGTACTTGGAAGGGTTGGACTCCACATGATCCAGAGCAGGGCCGTGGACACAATTAACCAGCGTATCAGAGAGGCGGGTGGCCCGCTGGTAGGAGAACTTGAAAATAGGCTCAATGCCAGAGGAACAATTCCCGGCCATGATACTGATGCTACCACAGGGGCCAACAGTGTTAAACCCAACATTCCGTAAACCATGTTGAACGATCTTTAACCTGAGTTCCGTATCCAAATAAAGATTCTTCACAAACAACGAATTGCAGAATCGAATACGTGCATCCGGGTCATTGAAAGCATCACAACACCCAAAGTTATGAGCCAAGTCACACGAGGCATACAGTTGCTTAACTATCATCGCTTTTGTCAGTTGCGAACAAAAACGAAGAGAATCGTCACTACCATACTTAATGCCAAGCATTGCTAGTGCGTCGGCCAGCCCGGTGAACTCCAACCCAATACGTTTGCCAAACCTGTCAGCGTCCCGCTGTTCTTGAAGTGGGTGCTTGCTCATATTGATATCAGACATCGTATCCAGAAACAACGTAGCATCCCACACAGCGTCCTCAAAGCCTACCCAATCAAAACGGGCACTGTCCGTCCAAGGGTTAATCACAAACTTATGTAGAACCAGGGCGGCTAAAAGACAATTATTCCAATACCCTAGTGGCTGTTCGCCGCATTGCCCCGTGATAATACCAGTAGCCAACGCGATTTTATGTGTTGTAGGGATAGTACAGCAGTAGACAGTATGCTCTCCAGGTAGACACTCTATACTGCGGATGATCCCCCGATCACTATGCACGCCTCTCGGATAACATGAGTCAAGAGCATCCCCAGGCTTCAGTTCTTTTGCCTGAAGTTTACTTCCGTCTTCCAAGTACATCGTATGGTACGGAGTCACATCAATATAAGGGTCTTCCCGGAAGTGAATACGAAGAAGTTGCTGCCCCTCCCCCGTCACACGGAAGTTATTACATTGAACCCACGCGTTACCATCGAAAACAGTGACTTCCTTCCCGACCAAATCCTTAATGGGGGTTGGACCGTTAGAGGTGGCAATCAACGTGTCACCACTGAAACAAGGATTAGTTCCCATAGGAACCAACGACTCATGTACCGCAGAAGCAGGGTCTTCCTGCTGAACCCTGTCAATGAAGAGCATCCCCGGATCACCACATGACCAGTTCGCTTCGCAGATGTCTTTGAAAATTTCGCGGGCAGGAACCTTCCCAAAACTTTTGACCGGATAGCCATTCTTCAACCACGCATCATAGTTGCCATCCCACTCTTTGTTGTAGAGTTCTTTGTTGGCTTCAATGTCAGGGAAGATAAACTCCCACTCTTCATCGTTCTCATACGCATTCATGAAGTCATCTGTAACTTTGAGGCTGATGTTGGCCCCAGAGATATCAGGAACCCTACCCGTAAGGTTGTCCTTCCCGAAAACCCGCTCCGGGTTGGCCTTCGACCAAATGAAGTCCAAAGCATCTGGATGCCGGATGTCCAGGGACACAAGAAGTGCGCCGCGCCTCCCGTTCTGTCCGATGGTCTGTGTGACCTCAGAGAAGAGAGGCATGAAGGACACCGCACCAGAGGATGTCTTAGCAGCATTATCCACAGAAGAACTTTTAGGGCGCAAGATGGTGATATCCGTCCCGCAGCCCCCCCGCAGGGCGTAAGTGCGAGACATCTTCTTCTGTGCTTCAAAGATGCCTTCCAGGGAGTCTTCCTCGATCTTGATGAGGTAGCAGTTGGACAATGAGCAGCGGACTTCTGTGTTGCCAAGTCCGTAGAGAATAGAACCAGCAGGGATGAACTTTCCATCCCGCAAAAGTTTAGCTATGGAGTCATCCTCTTCTGAGGAGTACTTGGAGACTTTGGTGAACTCCTGCACAACCCGCTCAATTACGTCGTCAAAAGACGATTCTCCTTGATGACAATACTTCTTCTGGGCGACCATACTGATGAAATCTTCCCGGTCTTTCAACCCGACTTCAATATCTTTCTTGGTAATGTGCGACATCCCGCCTCCGGGTAGATTTGTATTTTTGAAGTTGATTGCAGAAAAGTTTGGGAAGCCCCAACATCCATGTCAAGGCTTCCCTATTGCGGGGAGGGTGGGTAGCTAACTAGGTGGTGGAAAACTTAAACCGGACACTAGGGCCAAGCATCCCGCGCAACCGCGAGATAAGCCCATGCTCAAACTCAGACACCGTAGACTTCCGAAGGGCTTCATACTGCTCCTTGGCACGCTGCTTCAGGCACCAATCACAGTTACACTCTGGGCCGTCATCGTCCTCTGCGTCTGCGTATCCCTCATCCACATCTTCCTCAAGAGACAGGTCTTCAGGGATATCATCCACCCCGGAATCGTGCTCGTAGAACTCAAAACCGTCAGTAACGGTCTTGCCGTTTTCCTGCACAACCAGGAAATCGACAGAGCCAGAGCCGTCACGCTTCATGGTCAGCGTGAACTCTTCCAGTTCACCCTCACACATGTCATCAAAAAAACACAGGGTGTTGTCGCAAAACTCCATCACTTCATCACGCTCTTCTTCACAAAACTGTTGCACGTTGACCTCCCCGCTGTGGCGGGCTGTTAGAATGTCTGAGCAGCAGCTAGCTGCTCTTTATACCACTCTGGAAATCCTCTGGTAGCCACACGCAGTACATCCCTACCAAATATCTCCCAGAGTTTGTCCTTGATGTTGTCCTTCTCCTCTTCTGTGATGTCCGAAGTGATCTCCTTCAGAAGAGGGCCGATGTCCTGCGGAGTCTCTGTGAGCCTCCCATCTTCCCGCAAATGGTTTATAGCCTTATGCCAGCGGGCAGGAGTGCAGTACCCCTCAGACATAACTTCAAACTTACCCTTACCAGTGTTCTCTTTCTTCCAATTTGCGCCATTCACCTCTTTGAACTTCTCAGACACAAATTTTCCACAAGTAACGGGGTACTCCTTGTCTTGGAAGTAATGCGTTTGAGCGTAGTTCTTAACAACAAACCCCTCAATCATGCTACCACCAAGAAAGGACATCCTATTCAGCCACACAGAGAAATCCTCGCTGACGGAACAAGTCCCCGTGTAGATGAGGGGAGCTACGTCAATGCCTAACCGAGAAGCAATATCCTTCTTCTCCCCCCTGGTAACAAAGTTTTCCATTTTCAGATCATACACATCCCACAAGACCAGATTCCCTTTGGGGGTGTGATCGTAGGCCAACGTGTTGTGTTTCGGACGGCACAATGCCTCTGTGTAATAAATGTACCTGGATTCCAAAAGGCTCTCAACACTCAAAACATGTGCAATCGAAGGCTGAAATAACTTGTCAGCAGTACCCGCAAAAACTTCAGCACGCTTGCTACGGAAGTAGACCTCTGTGCTTGGCTTTGCGAACACAAAGCAAGAGCCGTCCACCTTCTCTTCCACGAAGACCTTTCCGTGAAACAACTTCCCAAGTCGCTTGTCTCCAATGGCGGCTATCTTTTGGAATCCAGGCAATTTCATGCTACGCCCCCTTGGTAGCCGTAACAGACTTCCGCATGGTGGAACGGAAACTATCCTCCATGTTCCGCATGGAGAGGGTCCGAAGACAGATAGCCTGATCCTTTGTCATCCCGCCCTCAACCTCAAACCGCTTGATGGCGTGCAACGTCTCATCCACACTGCAATCCGTGACATACCGAAGAGCCGCCCGAAAAATGGGGTCAACATCAGAAGCCAAAGTCTTGAGTGTTTGCACAAACGCCTTGAACTCCGGGTCATCCTTCAGAAACGGCAGCAGCCGCGCAAACTGAGCCAGTTCACTAATATCCAAGGTACTCCCTCCCAATTTTTTGAAGTTAATTTCAGGACTCCTGCCCCAACCGTCGAACGAGTATAATAAGTCGTTTCTCTAGGTTTGTCAAGAAGTTTTTTCAAAGTTTTTTTGACATTGCTCTTTCATAGGACAATTCCTACCCCGATACGTTGCGAAGGCTCCGTCCCGACACTCTGGGAGAGGGTCTGGAACATAGGTAGGGTCCACCACCCCGCGATTGAAGGACTCCAATGTGTCTTGGAGATACCCTACAACGTCAGGGTCTTTACGCACAGGGAACACCTTGACCGGGATACCCTTCTGGTGCCTCTTGCTGATGTAGGCAACAAAGCCCTTGTCAGGGTTGAACTGCACCGGAATCTGGGTATCTGCTTGCATCAGCATCATGTAAGCATTGACCTGTATCGTGTGGTCCCCCTTCGGGGCGGTCATAGCCTCAAAGTCCTTCCCCGAACAGGTCTTGAAGTCCAAAATGCGAAGATCACCTGGAGCCACTTCCACGAACCCGTCAATATGCCCCGTGACCCTGTAAGGGGTTTCCATCTTTAGGCTGTATTCAGAGTAGTTGATACACCTTACTGAGGAACCACAGCCAGAACACTCTTGAGAGGGACGCCGCCCGAAATACATAAAGCCGCAGTTAAGGCACTGCCACCAACCCAGGAAGTTCGTGGACAAATAGTCACCAGAGTCTTGCAAGTACCTGTGAACAGCGTTACCAATGTCAAAGGTCATCTGCAATCCAGCCGGGGTGGCCCTCCCCCACATAACACCAGAGCGTAGTCCAAGAATCTTCTCACGAACACATACGTCATGCAGGGACGAACAACGTAAGAAGGACGAATACGGGAACTGCTCCCGCTTCGTAGTCATGTTGAACAGCGCGTGCGCCAAAAGTTGCGGGTCGGCTATGCCGTCCACTTCCGCACTCTTAACTGGTGCTGTCACATCTGAAGAGTAAGTCCTGATAAATCTCATCTTAAAAACCCCATACGTTGGCGTCTAAGAGCCACAATCTTTTCAAGCAGCGAGTCTAGCGTTTCAGTAGGCATATGCCATACGGTCTTACCCGTGGGCTTCACATCCTGACCCCATCCCGCCATGTAATCCTGCCGCTTCATGCCAAGTTGCTCAATAACTTCCTGCACTACAGAATCTCTAGGTTCCTTCCACCCCAACCCATCTGTCAGGTAAATGAAGCCTTCGGCACAGTCACGTTGGAACCAAGCCCCCTCAACAATATCCCCAATAACCTCTGAGGCTGTGATGTCGTCATCCATCTGTTGAGTCCTCCCCAATTTTTTGAACTCAATTTCAGAGCGTATTATACACAATTTTCCAGATTTTGTCAAGAGAAATTATCGTGCTCCTACCTGTAGTGCGTGAACACCCAGAACCGCACATCCGGGGACTCTATCCCAAAGTGCTCAGTAATAAGGGCCTTCACCTTATTGCACTCAAGACGTGTTAAGTAGGGACTGATAGGCTCTAGTCCACCACACTCATCAGACCTGGATAGCACCCTCCCAATAAAGGTGTACTTCCCACACATGCCATCAAAAACAACCGTTAGTCCGTTGTGCGGAACTACTGGCTCAAAGGGATTATCCGTGTACGGCTCAACCACATCCCACATATCGTCGCCGCCTACCCCACCGTCACCTGGAAGTTTTACAGCATACATGACGTAAGTGTTCTGTTGAACACTCATACTGATCTCCTTTGTCAAGAAGTTTCTTCAATAAGCCCCTTGCGGGAAGCACACTCCGCACAATACACAGCACCGCTACCTTCGGGGTCTGAATACCAATCCAAACTGAGCAAAAACTCCGGTATTGATATCCCAAAGTCACACAGATAACTGAGATCGTAATCGTCCTCAATGCCGCAGTCATCACAAGCAACACACAACCTGCGAGAAATTCCCATAACACCCCCTACTTGTTGAAAAGAATCCACCCAGGAAGGAGCAGTATTGAAGCACTCACCCAACCAACAAGAGTCGCCGCAAAAATCTTCACAAAGCCCCAACCAATGGTAAGCCCATCCATAGGGGTGGCTTGCACACCATCAACAATGCTCACGATACCCCCGATGAAACAGACATACACTCCCATGTAAAGACCAAGAACAACACCACACAGCATCAAAAGTGAGCCTAACAGTTTCATGAAATCCCTCCCTCAAGATAAAAAATCGCCTGCTGACTTAGCAAACCAGTGACGGCACAGGTCGGGTAGGAGCAGCAGTCTATCCTCCCCGATCATGCTCAATGCCTTCTTGAACTTACGCTTCCCGCCTCCCCGCCAGACACCCTTCACTTCCAGAAACAGTCCTGACTTCGGGAGGTAAAAATCCGCCGTGTACGAGTGAACTCCGTCTATATCCAACACTACCGATTCGTACTCGTACTCCCACCCCAAATCAAACTTCATTGTCTCTGCTACTATGCCTTCGTAGTTCGACCTGAACGCTTGGTTTAGTCTTGGGAACCAGATGTCACCAGGAGCCAGCCCGCTTGTAACCTTACTGCACTTGGTGGGAAGGCCCACATGGCGGGAAGTACGCACATACTCCACAAAGCAATTAAAAGAACAGAAAGCGGGACAGTCCACCTGGAGGTAGGATAAATCCTTTACGTTGAAACCTATCCCACCCCCACACACAGCACACAACATTATTCCCCCTCATCATCAAGTTTTTGAAACTGTTTGTATTGTCCTTCCCGCTTCATGCTATGGATGCAGCGCAGAGCGGCAGACGCTTCAGAGATGCGACCAGCATACACATAGGTCAGATGCTCAAAAACATCACACATCTCAGCGGAGTCTTCATCCCACACATCCTCAAAAGACATCCCAAGGTAGGCTAAGTCCCCCGTGCTGCCAAAGTTGAGTGCTGTTAAAAAGTTAGGATTTGCGGTATCCTCACATATACTGTGGTTGATGTCTTCAACCAATGCAATCAAGGCTTCTCTATCTTCTGCTTTCACTGTTTCCCTCCCGATTTTTTAGTGGTTCCCTACCCCATTTTTTGAAATCAACTTCACTCTTCGGGAGACAACTTAATCACTTTCTCTAGGTTTGTCAAGTCATTTTTTCAAAGTTTTTTGTGGCGGGAAGGCAGTCCCTCCCGCCAAACT